>Ga0182013_10002610_pt1 | contig 23486 bp, 17 predicted proteins | sample 612S2MmetaG_FD_120487 | JGI IMG/M metagenome (GOLD analysis project Ga0182013, IMG submission 120487) | Permafrost microbial communities from Stordalen Mire, Sweden - 612S2M metaG | ecosystem: Environmental > Terrestrial > Soil > Wetlands > Permafrost | place: Sweden: Stordalen | collected...
AAACACGCCTGGTCCACGAGCTGCTGATATTCCGGCAATTGAGGCGTAATGCGCAGTTCTGCCATCTCTGGAAATGGCAATTTTTCTTTAACTTGCCGCCATTTTCCAAAGAAGTTCTTGAGCTTCTGATCGACCGCCTGCTGCTTAGTTACCAAGGTGAGAAACAGGATGTTTTCCGGCGTCGCCTGCGACAGGATCTTCCACGCACCCGACGGCATTCCCGCTTCCTTGCTGGTCAGCTTCTTGGCCAGATCGTGGGCGCCGCTCTCCAAGTGCTTCCATTTGTCCACGAAGTCGCGCCGCGGAATCATGCGCTGAATCTCTGACGTGTCTTTGTCGCCCATGCGGCGAGTAAGGAAGTACATCACGATGGGTCCGGTCTCGACCGAATAGCCCAGGTCGTTCATCATCTGGCGGGTCTTCACCACCTGCCCCAGATCGCTGGCATCGACCTTGGCCGTCGTCCAGTGCGGATGCAGGATCTTGAGCCAGCCATCCTTGTCGAGCGCTCGCATTATGTGCTGCGGATCGTCTTCGTGGGTCAACTGCTCCAGCTCATAGCCAATCATTGGCTTGCTGAGATACTCGATGTAGTTGTTCTCTTTGGCCGCGTCGTAACGGGCCTGGGTGCGCTCCTCCAGCGGCCAGTGAAAGCGTGCGCTCAGGCGCGTGGCGCGGATCAGCCGGACGGGCTCTTCCAGGAAAGCGTAGTTGTGCAAGACGCGCAGCACTTTGGCTTCGATGTCGGCCACGCCATTAAAAGGATCGAGCAGCAGCCCGCGCGAGCCGGAATTCAGCGAGAGCGCCATGGCGTTGACGGTGAAGTCGCGGCGGCGCAGGTCCTCGTTGATAGTGGCCGGGCTGATCGTGGGCGGCCTGCCGGGCTTGTCATAGACCTCGGCGCGGGTCATGTTGAGCTCGGCCCGCACGTTTCCCGGCATCAGCAGTTGCAGGGTTCGCAGATCTTCGTCGGCGCCCTGCACCGAAATACCGGCTTTCTCCAATTCTTTCTGAAGCTTAAGCGGGTTTCCCTGAATGCTGAGATCGATGTCGCGAATGGGAAAACCGGTGATGAGGTCGCGAATGGTGCCGCCGGTGAGGTAAAGATTCAAACCCGCCCGGCGGGCAATTTCCTGTACCAGGTTCACACCACCTTGTTGATCCGGTGTGAGCCGGGTTTCCATGCTATAAATGTAGTCTGCCATCTAAATGTATGACTCTAAAGACAAAACTAGCAGATGAACGGATCTAGGCGAGGATGCCCCGACCGCTGAACCGATTCCTGCTCCCGCCGTGGGATGATAGCGCCCCGCCCTTCCGACACTTGCTCGCTCAACCTGCAACTTGCTCTTAAGACGGCACTTAAGGAAAGTTTGCACCTCGGCCGCTGCAATGCGAACAATAACACACTAGTTGACGATTTGGCTACACAGTAGCTTCAAAAGGGGAACTTTTTCAGCAAAAGTGCGACAATCGGAGCTAGGTCAATCTGACCTGTACTAGCCAGCCGGCTCTCCGGCTTGAGCAGCCATGGCCACCACGCACAAGAAAGTCATCGTTCGCAAGATGGACCGCGACAGCGTCAACGGTTACGTGGGTGCCGTCTTCATCTCCGATGGCAAACTTGAGCTGATGAATACTGCCGGCAACGTAGTGGCGATTGAGCTGCACGAGGTGAAAGGGGTGTACTTTGTGCGCGAGTTCGGCGACTCCGAATCGCTGACCCGCAAGACGTTTACCTCGCGGCCGCGCGTCGAAGGCCTGTGGGTTCGCCTGCGCTTCCGCGACAATGAAATCATCGAAGGCATGATGCCCAACGATCTGCTGCACGAAGGCAGCGAAGGCTTCTCCATCATTCCGCCCGACACTCGTTCCAACACGCAACGCATCTTTGTGCCGCGAGCGGCGCTGGCGGAGATGACCGTGATCGGCGTGATCGGCGACAAGAAGTCGGGACGCCGCGGACGCCGTCCGGAAGATACGTTACAGGTGCCGATGTTCACGTAAACAGCTGCGCGCTTCACGTTGCAAAGTTGAATCATCTCGAAATGCAGCAACTATGAAACTTGCCGAAATCGCGTCCGCCTTGTGCGCTACGCTGGAAAACGGAGATCCCGACGCCGAGATCACCGGCGTTGCCGGAATTGAAGAGGCTGTCGCCGGACAGATCACCTTCGTCGCGAACCCCAAGTACGCCGTTGCCGCCAAGAACACTGCCGCCTCGGCCGTCATCGTCTCAGAGGACTTCCCTGCTGTCGCAACCGGCATGTTGCGCAGCAAGAACCCCTATCTCACCTTCGCCCGCGCGATTGATTTGTTCTACAGGATTCCCGGCTATGACGCGGGCGTGCATCCTACGGCGGTGATCGCGCCGACAGCTAAGATTGGCAAGAACGCTCACATTGCGGCCTACGTGGTGATCGGCGACGATGTCGAAATCGGCGATGATGCCGTACTGTTGCCGCATGTGGTCATCTATCGCGGAGCGCGAATCGGCAACAAGTTTTTCGCTCATGCTCACGCTGTGGTACGTGAACACTGCCGGCTGGGCGACAACGTCATTCTCCAAAATGGAGTTGTCATCGGCAGCGACGGCTTTGGCTTTGCGCGCGACGGCGATCACTGGGAAAAAATCGCGCAATCTGGCCCGACAGTGCTGGAGGATGATGTCGAAGTGCAAGCGAACTCATGTATCGACCGCGCCAGCATTGGCGAAACCCGCATCGGGCGCGGCACTAAAATCGACAACCTGGTGCAGGTGGGGCACGGCTCGGCGGTGGGCGAGCATACGCTGCTGTGCGCGCAGGTGGGCCTTGCGGGATCGACCGCTGTGGGCAAGAACGTGATCCTGGCCGGACAAGTTGGCGTCGCCGGGCACTGCAAGATCGGCGACGGCGTCATCGTGACCGCGCAGAGCGGCACTCACGGCGATATCCCTGCTGGGTCGATGGTGAGCGGCTCGCCGGCGTTCGACCATAAACAATGGTTGCGCGCCGTCGGTATCTTCAATAAACTCCCAGAACTTGCGAAAGCGGTCCGGAAGCTGATGGCCAATCAACCGAGCAGTGCGGGACCGGCAAAGAAAGAACCGTAGCATCGGCGGCTGCGTCCAGCAACAATTGCTCAACAATCGCGGCGATTTGCGTTGCGTGAGCGACAGAAGCTGCTTCTAACTGCTCAGCCATGAATGAAGATCTTTCCAAACCGGGACCGCAGACGCCCCTGGGTCCGCAACCTGTACCGGCCAATCCGATTCGTGTGTTGCTGCTTGACGACCGCGAAGAAAACCTGGTGCTGCGGGCCGCCATCCTACGGCAAAAGGGCTACCGCGTCGTGACCTCCAACTCGATTGAGGCAGCCGAGTCGAAGCTCCACGCCATCGACATCGCGGTGCTGGACTATCACCTGGGGGCGGGCAAGTTCGGAACTGACGTCGCCGAAACCCTGCGCCGCAAGCGTCCCCAAGTGCCCATCATCATTTTGTCGGCGACCCTGGAACGAAAGTTTGGCAGCATCGCCGACATGCATTTGCTGAAGGGCTACAGCTCGGTCGACGACCTGGTCGGAGCGCTGCGTTCGTTTGAAGCCAAGAAGCGCGGACGCCCCGTAGTGGTGGACGCGCGCGACTTTTACTATTCGCGCATTTCAATGGCGATGGGCGACGACATCGTGCTGGAGATTCTGGACCGCGACGGAACCTGGCAGTTCGTCAACGACTACTTTGCCGCCACCATCGGTCATAAGCGCGCGTGGTTCGCCGGCAAGAACCTGTTCGATCACTTCCCGGAGCTCGGGGAAGAGTGGCGCGAGATCATTCGCACCGTGGCCGATACGCGCGAAACCTACATTGATCGCCGCGGATTTCGCGGCGCGTCGCACTTGCCCGGCAAGAGTCCTCATTGGACGTGGAACGTACTGATCTTCCCCATCAAGCTGCACGATGACCGCGACGGAGTAGTGCTGACGGCGCGATTGATTGAGCAGAAGTAATAAACGAACCTTTCCATCGCGGCGTTGTTCAATCCCAGTCACGCGTCCCGACGCTCCGGCGGCAGCGCGCTGCCAATCGCATTAGCGACGGCCGCCTGCAACGCGTCGCGATCGGCGTAGTCGCGCGGATCGAGCGGAGGATGAAAGACGACGGTCGCCGTTCCGGGTTGCAAAGCAAATCGCGTCCGCGGCCAGCATTCAAAGGTCCCCAGCAGCGTGACCGGAAGCACCGGCACACCCGACTCCATCGCCAAGTGAAACGGACCTTTCTTGAAGGGCAGCAGTCGGCCGTCGCTGGAACGCGTTCCTTCCGGGTAGACCAGCATGTGCAGTCCCTGGCGAAGAACTCCGGTTGCAGAATGCATACTTTCGATGGCTGCATCTCGGTCGCCGCGATCCACCGGAACCAGCTGGGCCAACCTCATACCGGTGCCGAGGATTGGAATACGAAACACCTCCTTCTTGACCAACACCGAGCACCGCCCGGGAACACTAGCTATCAGCACCGGCGGATCAAGATTGGAGGCGTGATTGGACATGACAATATAGTTTTGCCCAGGTTGCAGGTTCTCCAATCCGCGCCGCTCGATCTTCACTCCGGCCAGGCGCACCCCCCATTTCCCAAGACTTGCTGAAATGTAGTAAAGCGGATTGATGTTACCCGTGAGGAACGCCCACAGCACCAACAGCGGTCCCACAATGAGGATGGAGAGCCCCCAAAAGCACAACATGGCGACCGCGCGAATCAATGCGCGCCCCGGTTTTCGTCATCGCCATGGATCCATGCCGAGCGATGTGCGCGTTGCTCTGGCGTCACCGTGGAAAGATCGTGAAGCTCGTATGCCTGCTGGTCGCGGACGCCAAGCCGCAACTCCACTTCCCGCTTCCCTTTCCGGCTTTCAAGCTGGATGTGGATGCTCGTTCCCGGCTGCAGCTGCGACAGCTCGTCATCGAGGAAGGCACTGGCTGGTCTGCCATTGACGGCGGTGATGCGGTCGCCAGTGGCAATACCCGTGCGTTGCGCATCGCTGCTGGGATCAACCTGGACGACTTCCGGCTGCGCGTCGAGATTGGTTGTCGTGGTGAATCCAGCAGTTGCGACCTGGTAGCTATTCACCACCACGTGCAAACCCGCAAATCGGAAGAAATCGTCGTAAGGGATTTCCTTGACCCCAGCTACGTAGTCGCGGAAGAATTCGTCGAAACTCTGGCCAGTGATTGCTTCGGCCGCCTGCTCGACACCCGCGGAGTCGGGAAAGAAGCGCTGCTGCCTCGCGTAATGTTGGTTCATCCATTGGAACAGGTCGCGCAATGACTTGCTGCCATTGGTCGCCTGACGAATGCGCAGATCCATCAGTATGCCGAGTATTTCCCCCTTGTTGTAGTAACTGATGCTGCGCTCCGGCGATCGATAGAACGCGATGCCCTCAAACCACGCGTTCAGGCTCGACTCTTCAGCCGTCTGCCAATGGTGCGCCGAGCGCCGCTGCAGCTCGGAGATTTCATCCGCTACCCGCTGCAGATAATCGGTTTCGCCGATCAGACCTGCCCGCGCCAGCAGCAAGTCGCCGACGGTACTGGTCACGCCTTCGCTAAACCATAAAGCACGAGTATCGTTTTCGCGCTGATAATCAACCGGTTCGAGCGACTGCGGACGGATGCGCTTGACGTTCCACAGATGGAAAAACTCATGGGCGGTGACACTGGCAACCGGCATCAAGCTGGTACGCAAACGATCGGCGCTCACCTCGATGGCGGTGCCGTAAGCGTGTTCCATTCCACCCGCGCCGTGGCCATGGGGAAAGTGATAGAGAAAGGTGTACTCGTCGTAGGGACGGTCCTGCATCCAGTCCACCGCGGCATGGGTGATCTTTCGCAACACCTGGTCGAGCTTTGCCATGTCGTAATCGGCGGGGTCGCCATCTACCACAACGTGGTAGATTACGCCGTCCTCCTGAAAAGCCGATTCCTGGAACCGGCCAAGCACCGCCGGACTGTCCGCCAGTTCGTCGTAGTTGTGCGCGGTCCCAACCACCTCGCCGACCTTGCCCGCCGGGGCTGCCCCCAGAACATGCAGATCGCGCAGGGCCCAGTTTGACGGCACATCCAGAAGGCGCAGACTCACCGTCTGCGAACGCAATGGCGGGGAATACATCAGCACCATCGCCCAGTTGAAGAACGCGTGCTCGGCATTCAAGCTGCTGCCAAAGGGGCCCGGACTATCCAGATGGATGTCATAGTTGACAACCACGCAGCCCACGGGCGCGGTGATCTCCCACTCGCTGGTCTTGGTATTGAGCACCATGGCTGGCGAGCCGGTCGCGTCCCGCGCGCGAACATCTTCTATGTTGGCAGCGAAGTTGCGCACCTGGTAGAGCGCGTTCCACACCGGCATGTTGAGCGTGCGAACGCCGGTACCCTGAGGCAGGCGAATGCTCACGTGGGCGAGGTGCTGGGACAAATCGGCTAGAGAGACGAAGTACTCGGTGGCCTGCGGTTGCTTGTCCGCGGGCGAAAGGCAGGTCACCGGAGTGACCGCCCGGCAGCGTCCGGCGAAAACCGCAAGAATGGTTACGTTGCAAACGACCAGCGCGAAAGCCGGAATGCGAGAGCGGATCACGCGGTGGTCGCGACCTCGTGCAGCGATCTGAGTTTTGCCGGCAGCTTTTCGTAGATCCCTCCAAAGCCGCCATTGGACAGGATTGTCACCACATCGCCTGGCCGCAATTCGGATGCGATGGTTTCGGCGATGGCGTTGGCATCGGCGAGTAGGCGCGCGGGCTTGCCATTTGCGTTCAACTGAGCGACCACTGCCTCCGGATCGAGGCGCTCGGGCTCAGGAATTGCCTCGGACTTGAAGACGTCGGCCAGCACCACTTGGTCCGCGCCCGACAGGCTCAGCGCCAGCTCGCGTTGAAACACCCGTCGCCGCAAAGTGTTGGAGCGAGGTTCCAACAGCGCCCACAGGCGCCGCCCAGGATAGCGGGTGCGAACCGCCCGCAACGTCTGAGCGATGGCGGTCGGATGATGCGCAAAGTCGTCGATGATGGTAACTCCGTAAACTTCGGCTATCACCTCCAGGCGGCGCTTCACGCTGCGAAATTCCTTCAGGGCCGCGGCAATCGCTGCTTTGCCGATGCCGTAGTTGGCCGCCAGGGCAGCGGCGGCGGTAGCGTTCAGCACATTGTATTCGCCTGCCAAAGGAAACTCGAAGTCCGCCCAGGCGTTGCCGTCGTGCCAGACGCACCAGCGGGTCAAATCCGAAGCGTACTTAACATCGGTGATTCGCCAGTTGGAACTCTTGCCAAATCCATAGCGCTCGACCCGGCAGAAGGCGCGGCCCACGCACTCGTCCACGTTGGGATGACCATCCCATGCGATCAACCTCCCACGGTGTGGGACAAGGTTCACCAGACGTTGGAACGCAATCTTCACCTCCTCGAGGCTGTGGTAGATGTCGGCGTGGTCGAATTCCACCGAAGTGAGAATAGCAGCGTCCGGGAAATAGTGCAGGAACTTAGGCCCTTTATCGAAGAAGGCGGTGTCGTATTCATCGCCTTCCAGGATGAACTCGTCTCCCACGCCCAGCGCAAACGAGCTGCCAAAGTTCTCGGGAATTCCGCCGATCAGGAAGCTAGGGGCGCGTCCGGCATGATGGAAGAGCCATGCCAGCAGCGAGGACGTGGTCGTCTTGCCGTGCGTCCCGGCGACCACCAGCCGCTCCTTGCCGGTTAAGAACTCGTCGTACAGAATCTGCGCCATCGACTGGAACGGAATACGCTGGTCCATCACCACCTCGAGTTCGACATTGCCGCGGGAAATGGCATTGCCCACAATTACTAGGTCAGGGTGGGGCTGCAGGTTATTTTCGCTGAATGGCTGCGAAACGCAAATACTAAGCGACGCCAGGAAATCTGACATTGGGGGATATGACGCAGCGTCAGAGCCCGTGACGCGAAAGCCGCGCTGCTGCAGCATCCCCGCCAGCGAGGCCATGGCGGTCCCGCAGATGCCAATGAGATGTATGTGTTTAGGCCTCATACGCTAGCGACCAGTCGTCAAAAGCAACTTTTCTCATGCCGAGGAGGGCGCTCAAAAGCCCTGGAAGCAGGTCCTCTCACCGGCTGAAGCCGGTTCAGGACGAAACAACAGAGGACTTAACCGCGCACCCAAAGATGCCGCACCCTTCATAGTACCCTCGTAGCAGCCTCATAGCTCAAAGCGACCCTCGTCTTGCTTACCGATAGCTCTGCCGGCACGCCGAAGGGTAGCGTGATGCTCCCACTCGAAACGTGCCCTGACTTCAGACCAAAGGCGACCGGAATGTGCAGATCGCGTAGTATCCGCATTACCACTTGCTGCAAAGTGTAGTCGAGAGCGCCCGGCTCGCCACAATCGAGCATTTCCCCAAAAATGATACCTTGCACTTCGTCAAACTTTCCCGCCAATTTTAACTGCATCAACATGCGATCGATACGGTAAGGCCGCTCCGCGCGATCCTCGATAAACAAGATTGTGCCAGGGGTGCGAATTTCGTATGACGTTCCCAAGGACGCGCACAGCAGGGACAAGCAACCGCCGTAGAGCATACCTTTGGCGACGCCCTCGGCCAGCGGTTCGACTTCCTTCGCGGGGAACTCACGATGATAGGCATTACCCGATGACAAGGCCGCCAGCCACGATGCCTCGTCCAAGCCACCAGGCCGGGCGATGTCGCCGGCCACCATCGGCGCATGAAAGGTCACCAGGCGAGCGGCATCGCACAAATAGGTCAACAGAGTTGTCACGTCACTGCATCCGGCAAGTATCTTGGGGTGGGAGCGGATGAGATCGAGGTCCAAATGGGGCAGCAAATAGTTGCAGCCGTATCCGCCGCGCACGCACAGGACTGCCTTCACCTCGGGGCGCGCAAACATCTCGTGCAACTCATGCACTCGGCGCTCCACCGATCCCGCGAAGTAGAGCTCGCGATCGAAGATTGAGGGCAGGTAGAACGGCTGGTATCCCAGACGCAGCAGTTCGGCGCATCCGGCTTCAAAATCGTCGCGCCGGAAACCGCTGGCCGGCGCAATAATGCCGACGGTGTCACCGGCCTGCAGGACGGCCGGGCGCAGGCGCTCAGATTGGGCGAGGGTCATCAAGAACGCCTATCTTAAATGAAAAACTCCCCGCGGCAGAGTAGCGTGGCCGGTCCGGTGAGAAACACTTCCCGGCTCCATTCCACGGTCTGCGCACCGCCGCGAGCGTGGACCCGCACCGGCGACTGTACTTTTCCTGCATGGATGGAGGCCACCGCCGCAGCGCAGGAGCCGGTGCCCGAGGACATGGTTTCACCCACGCCGCGCTCACAAAAGCGAACTTCAATCTCGCTCTCGTTCCGTACTTTGACGAACTCGACGTTCATGCCGTACTTGAAATCGTGATGCAAGGAGATCTGCTCGGCGACCGCCTGCCATCCCAACTCGAACTCCGGGACAAACACGACGTAGTGCGGATTGCCCATGGAAACCGGCGTACCTGTGACCTCGCCGTGGGCAAACTTGATGGAGAAATCGTCGCCCACTTCCGGCTCGCCCATGGAACTGCGGAATTCAAAGTCGCTTCCTTCGCGCGCGATCAGCTCGCAAGTCCTGAGCCCGGCACCAGTACCAATCGCCACCGAGCGGCGAGGGTGCTCGGCGCAATACCACGCTGCAACGCAGCGCGTGCCATTGCCCGAGATCTCGGCCTCGGAGCCGTCGGCGTTCAGCAGGCGGACGCGCAAATCGGCGTCCTGGGCAGGGAGCACCCACTCCACTCCATCCGCGCCAACGCCGTTATGGCGATCGCAGATGCGGCGAGTGAAAGCGTGAATATCGCTGGGCGCGTGCACGAAGTCAATGATGAGGAAGTCGTTCCCGCAAGCCGTAGCTTTCACGAAAGGGACAGTCGCCATTTCAGTCGCGCCCGGCAATCGTAGTTTGAACCATGGTCATGAAGAACTCGCGGTACAGGTGCAGAAGCGGCTGCGCGGATTGTAGCAAAGCCGGAGCGCCAGCGATGTTAACTGTGCGTGTGCTGGGGCAGATGCTGGGCAGTCGCTATTCTTCGAAGGGGGCGGCGGCGCAGAGGAAGGGAAAGAGTTCCATGATAAACTGTGGCCGAGTAAGAACAGATCGTGAAGCTAGAAGACTATAAGACCGTTCTCTACCGCCAGCCGGATGACGCCTGGGTCGCCGAAATTCCAGCTATTCCGGGATGCTACGCTTTGATGCCAACACGTGAAGCGGCACTGCAAGAGCTAGCAAGCGTATTTCAGATGCTCGTCGAAGAGTACCGCCAAAAGGGCGTTTCCCTGCCGGCCGACAGCACCGAAATCGTTCATGCCTAGCGGGACCGCCCGAGAGTTCCACAATGTCGCGCGCCAACTCGGATTGCTTAAGACCCGACAGACGGGCAGTCATGAGCGCTGGAACCATCCAGATGGGAGAGCCGTGACCATTCCTCTTCATGGTGGCCGCGAGATAGGCCCACCATTGTTCTTCAAAATCCTGCGACAGCTTGGCATTTCTCAGGAACAATTTCAGACCTTACGGTAGGTCAGCCGAGATCACGGATGCTCGGGCTTGTAGACAATACACCGCTTCTGCCCCGGCGAGATTATGGAGAATATCTCCATTAATTCCGTTCGATGGTGCTGGACCGCTGCCCATACCGGGTCCCCCTGGCAAGCGACGATGTACTCGGCACGACGAGCTGGGTCGAGCAGCGCCCACTCCCAGTCAGGGTGCTCGGCTTCGGAGATGATGTGGCGCAGCGGAATGCCGGCCATGGGCAGCGCGCCCGCATGTTCGGCTTCATACATCAGCAGCGTCGACGAGCGCGGCAGGCCAGCCAGAAAGCTCGCCAATCCTTGCTCCAGCGCGATCCGGCCGCCGGAATTGACCTGCGCTTCACGCAAGGTGATTGGCGATTCACGATAGACAGAAACGTAGCTGGCGGCAATAACCGCGAGCAAGACGCACCAGACGGCAATGCGAATCGATGAGATAGTCGCTTTTTCGGCAAGGTGTCCCACCAGAATCGCAAGAAACACCGCAAAGACCGGCAGCAGTTCCAGTCCGTAGCGCACGTTGTAGTAAGAGAACGGGTACCAGACCGGTATATAGATAGGCACGCTGCCGTAAGCGATGGACAGAGCGTAGAAGGCGAGCGGCAGCCATAGCAGCAGAAGAATCCCGTATCGGCGAAAGCGCCAGAGGGCGAGCACGGTCCCGATCAGCGCCACAACGAACAGAGATTGTCCCCATCTTGGTGGTCCAACATTGAGCTGAGCAGCCTTCAAGAAGTAAAGTGCCGCGGTTAAGACGTGATGCTGGCCGGGATAAGATGCCGCGCCGTGCGCCGTGCTGCGCAGCGCAATCGCCTTCGCCGAATAGGGGCCCGTGGCGAAGTCAAGCGCGTTGCCTGAAACGAAGTAGGTGTAAATCAGCCAGTAGACCGGAACCAGCGCGTTGAGGACCAGGACTTCGGCCAGCGATTTCGCCAGGGCACGCCGCTGCCTGGAGTCAGGCGTGCGATGCCACCAAATTACGAAGGCCGATAGCAGAGCGACGCCAAAGATCGCGCCGGCAAACCATCCATCGTAACGGGTGAGCGCACCTCCGGCCATCGCGATGCCGCAGGCTTCCAGTGCGGGCCGAGGTTTCATGGAGGCCGGTGTTATAGCCGAGTCGAAATCCGGGGGAAAGGTCGCGCGCAGAAACTCGTCCAGATAAACCAGAGCCCAGAGGAAGAAGGCCAGGAAGATGGGCTCGTTCATGGCCGTGGCTTGCAGGTAGAGCAGGTTCGGATTCAGCGCATAGATGGCGGCGGCCACGTAGGCGGCAAGTTGTCCGGCGCGAACGTTCACCAGGCGGAATACAGCGAGCGCGCCCAGGACATAGGCGACCATTCCGGGGACGGCTCCGGCGATCCCGCTGCGCCACAGGGCGTCGCTCCACACCAACGGCAGCATGGCGATGTGTTGCAGCGGGAGCCAGACTGTTCCCAACTGACCGTAGGACTGCAGCGGATGACGATTGTCCACTACGCGACGCGCGATGTTGATGTGCGCCACCGCATCGCCGTAGAGCAGTAACTGCTGGTGCGCGTAGTAATAGAAGAGCGCACCTATGGAAAGTGCGCCGAGCAGCAGAGTGAAGCGTGCTTCGTTGCGCCGCTGTTGGTAGCGTTGTGGCAAAACGCGATCAGCGCGCTTCACAAGAAGTTCTTGCCTTTCAGTCCAAGTGCGTCAGCTCGCGGAAGATGTTGAAGCGCTCATCGATTTCTTCGCGGGTAAGCGACTGCAGCCGCTCGGTGCCGAAACGCTCGACCGCAAACGAACCCATCACGCCGCCGTAGAACATGGCCTGCTTCAGCACGCGGCGGTTCACTTCGCCTTGCGACGCGATGTAGCCCATAAAACCGCCGGCAAAGCTGTCGCCCGCTCCGGTGGGATCGCGTACTTCATCAAGCGGCAGTGCGGGAGCCCGGAAAGGATGATGGCCTCCGGCGAACTGGCCATCGCGGAAAAAGATGGTGGCGCCATACTCGCCATGCTTGATGACCAGAGCGCGCGGACCAAGCTCCATCACCTTGCGTGCGGCGCGAGGCAGACTGCTGTCGTCGGCCAGCATCTTAGCTTCGGTGTCGTTGATCAGCAGCACGTCCACTCGCTGCAGCATCTTCTCCAGGTTTTGGCGATGTCCGCCGATCCAGTAGTTCATGGTGTCGCCGCCGACCAGCTGCACGTTCGGCATCGCATCGCGCACTCTGACTTGTAGCACGGGATCGATATTGGCCAGGAAGAGATAGTCGGAGTTGTGATACTCGGCCGGAATCGACGGTTCAAAGGTTTCGAAAACGTTTAACTCTGTGTTGAGAGTCTTGGCCTCGTTGACGTTCTCGCCGTACTCGCCGGTCCAGTGAAAAGTTTTCCCTTTGGCGTGCTGGATGCCACGCGTATCGACGCCGCGCTTGTTCATCACCGCTTCGTTTTCCGCAGTGAAATCTTCGCCCACCACGGCCACCACCCGAACGTCGGTGAAGTGGCTGGCGGAAAGCGAAAAGTAGGTGGCCGCGCCGCCCAGGATCTTCTGGCGCTCGCCGTAAGGAGTTTTCAGGGTATCGAATGCGACCGAGCCAACCACAAGAATGGACAAGTGCTATTTTCCCGCTTTCTGTTCGGAGTCGAAATACTTGCCGACCAGCAACACGAGCCGCTCCAGTGTTGCCGCCGGTACAGCGCTCTTCTGGGTCATGATGGCGTTCTTCAGCGCTGAGCCACACTTGCAGCCGCGCGTCTTGGGCATGGCGGCTACCGCCTCGCGGACCACGTGGCTGGCGTTTTGCGCGTTGTTCTGCAGCACAGCGACGATCTGGTCGACCGAAACGGAGTCATGCTGCTGGTGCCAGCAGTCGTAGTCTGTAACCATGGCGACGGTTACATAGCATAGCTCCGCCTCGCGCGCCAGGCGGGCCTCGGTGAGGTTGGTCATGCCAATGACGTCGAGCCCCCAACTGCGATACAGGTTGGACTCGGCGCGAGTGGAGAACTGCGGGCCTTCCATATTCAGATAAGTGCCGCCGGACTTCACGTTGACCCCAACACTCCGGCAAGACTGCGCGGCGATGTCGGCACTTTCAGCGCAAATGGGATCACCAAAACCAATGTGCGCGACCAACCCATCGCCGAAGAAGGTGTCCACGCGATGGCGAGTCCGATCGACAAACTGATCGGGAATGACGAAATCCATCGGATGATGCTCTTCCTTCAGCGAACCCACCGCCGAGAGCGAGAGAATCCGCTCCACCCCAAGCTGTTTCAGCCCGTAAATGTTGGCGCGATAGTTGATCTCGGTGGGTAAGAAGCGATGGCCGCGACCGTGACGCGATAGGAAAGCCACCTTGCGGCCTTCCAGCCTTCCCAACACGTAGGGGTCGGAAGGTGCGCCGAATGGGGTTTCCAAGAGTAACTCGCGCGCGTCGCTCAAGCCGGGCATGGAGTACAGGCCGCTGCCACCGATGATGCCGATTTCCGCCTGCTGCAACCGAAGCTCCTTGGAGACAGTGTGCAAACCAACGATTATACAGGCCAAGGTCTCGGAGGACGGCAAAAGCCCAACAGGTGGCACTGTCCTAATTTCGATTTCAGAAAATTAGGGCTGTGGAAAACCGGGGGGGTGCGATGAAGCGCTCTCCCAAGCCACATGTAAAATGTAAACATAACAGCAATTGATGCGCCAAACCGATGCTGGAGTCACGGCAAATTAGGACAGTACCGACAGGGCGGGCATTGCCGGCGGCCTTATTCTTGGTAAGTATCCCCGCAAGCCTCAAGGGATAAGTGCCTTATTTCTTGTCATCACCAGCCGGCTCGGCCGGCGAGGGACCTGCTTTTCAAGATTTGCGCCACCGTCTTCTAAGACGAAATGAATCCGACCTCGCAACAGCCCGCGCTGCCCGTTCCCGCTTTCGAGCGCCAAGAGGCCCAATTCGCCCGCGCTTTCGCCATTCTGCGCCAAGCCATCGCGGACCACGCCTTTCCCGGCGCGGCCCTCGCCGTCACCCATCGCGGATCGTTGGTCGCCTTTCAGGGATTAGGTCGCTTCACCTACAATGACCACGCGCCGCCCGTCCAGCCTGACACCGTCTTCGATCTCGCATCCTTGACCAAGGTCGTGGCGACAACCACAGTCGCGATGCTTCTGTACGAGCGCGGCCAACTTTCGCTCGACGCGCCGCTTGCGACATTTCTGCCCGAGTTCGTCGTGCTTGCGCCCAAACATCAGCAGCCAGCACGCCAGACCGTCACCATCCGCATGTTGCTGGCGCATTGCAGCGGACTGCCCGCCTACGAGAAGCTGTTCGACTTTGCCGAAAGTCGCGACGACCTGATTCGCGCCGCCCTCACCGCTCGATTAGTCACCGCGCCCGGCACCCGCGCTGACTACAGCGACATCGGGTTCATCCTGCTGGGAGAAGTCTTAGCCAAGCAAGCCGGCCTGGGGCTCGATCTGTTCGCACGACAGGAAATCTTCACGCCCCTGGCCATGGCGCGCACCCGCTTCAAGCCGCCCGGCGAATGGAAGACTGCCATCCCGCCTACCGAAGATGACCAAAGGTTTCGCAAGCGAATCATTCAAGGCGAAGTCAATGACGAGAACGCTTACGCGATGGGCGGGGTCGCAGGACATGCCGGCCTCTTCGCTCCGGCAACCGATTTGGCCATCTTCGCCGAGTGCATGTTGCGTGGCGGCCCACCAATCCTGAAGCCGGGGACGGTGAAGCTTTTCACCCACCGCGAACCATCGCCGCCGGGCACCTCACGCACCTTGGGATGGGACACGCCCTCGCCCACCGAATCGTCTTCCGGCAAACACTTCACGCCACTGTCGTTCGGCCACCTCGGATTCACCGGCACCTCCCTGTGGATCGATCCCGCGCACCGCTTGTCGGTAACCCTGCTCACCAATCGCACCTGGCCCAGCCGCGCCGAGCAGGCCATCCGTCAGGTCCGTCCGCAGGTGCACGATGCCATTGTCGAAGCGATGGAGGAACGGTCCTAGTCGCATGAAGCACAAACCCGCTTCCGACACCGCGGACCTCGGCACTGAGCAGCGCAATCCTGCAACCCAGGACCTCGACATGCTTTCGGCCCTCGAGATCGCGCGCGCCATCAACGCTGAAGACGCCAAGGTCGCCGCCGCCGTCAAGCAAGCTTTGCCGCAGATTGCGCGGGCCATCGACACCATTGCCAATGCGCTTTCCCACGGCGGCCGGCTGATCTATGTCGGCACCGGAACCAGCGGACGCCTAGGCGCGCTCGATGCTGCCGAATGTCCGCCCACCTTCAACAGCGACCCCAAGGCCGTACAGTTCGTAATCGCCGGCGGCGTAAAGGCGCTAGGCGCGGCCGTCGAGTCCAATGAAGATTCGCGCCCGGCCGGAGCCGCCGGCATCGCGAAACGCAAGCCCACCCAGCGCGATGTCGTGGTCGGCATCGCCGCCAGCGGACGCACTCCGTATACAGTCGCTGCGGTCGAGTATGCCCGCTCCCATGGCGCGGCAACAGTCGCCATTACCTGCAACCGGGAGACGCCGCTAGAACGCGCGGCCGAAATTGCCATCGTGGTCGCGGTTGGTCCGGAGGCCGTTGCCGGCTCCACGCGCATGAAGGCGGGCACGGCGCAGAAAATGGTGTTGAACATGTTGACCACCGGCGCCATGACGCGACTCGGCTACGTCTACGGCAACCTCATGGTCAACGTCCATCTGAAGAACAGCAAGCTGGTGGAACGCGGCATTGGCATCCTGCGGGAGATTACCGGGCTCGACCGCGACAGCAGTATCAAGGTGCTTCGCCAAGCGGGCGGCAGCGTTCCCATTGCAATCGTCATGACGAAAAAGAAGGTCGGCAAATCCCAAGCCGAGCTGCTGCTGAAAAGCGCCCAGGGGCACGTCCGTGCCGCTCTGGGAGAAAAATAGGCCGGCGATAAATTTCGACTTTTCCACAGGCAGCGGTGCGCTATACTCCGCGGGTCATTTCGTCAGGGGCAAACGCGACTCACGCGCCCGCATCCCGAAAGTAAGCAGTACCCGCAACGACTCTTGGCCAGATTACTCGTAAAATGGAGATGGCGCCGTGATCCATAGGTTCGGCGTACGCAGTACGCGGTTAGGATTTCCTCTCATGGACAAGTTTGTCATTCGCGGCGGTAATCCGCTTCTGGGCACCGTGCGCGTCAGCGGCGCCAAGAATGCCGCCCTGCCTTCGATGGCCGCGGCCCTGCTCACCGACGAGCCCGTCATCCTGGAAAATATTCCGCAGGTCCGCGACATCGAGACCGAGCGCAAGCTGCTGGCCGCGATGGGCGCCGAAGTCGAGCTGGGCTATGGCCGCGCTCAACACCGCACCACAATTTGTTGCCGCAACCTGTCCAGCCCCGAAGCCTCCTACGACTTGGTGAAAACCATGCGGGCTTCCACCCTTGTTTTGGGACCGCTGGTCGCGCGCATGGGAACAGCTCGCGTGTCGCTCCCTGGCGGCTGCGCCATCGGGGCCCGGCCCATCGATTTGCACCTGAACGGCTTGGAGAAGCTGGGCGCGAAGATTTCGCAGGAGCATGGTTACATCGAGGCCCGTGCCGATCGGCTACAAGGCGCTCGCATTGTCTTCGAGAAAATCACCGTCACCGGCACCGAAGATCTGCTGATGGCCGCGACCCTGGCCGAAGGGGAAACCATATTAGAGAACTGCGCGCGCGAGCCCGAAGTGGTCGATCTCGCGGCATTGCTCAACAAAATGGGAGCGCAGATCGATGGCGCCGGTAGCCACACCATCCGCATTCACGGCGTACAGAAGTTGCACGGCGCGCGTCATCGCATTATTCCCGACCGCATCGAAGCTGGGACGTTTCTGGTCGCCGGCGCACTCACCGGCGGCGACCTGATGGTCTCCGGTTGCGAACCCCTTCACCTCAATGCGCTGCTGCAAAAGCTGGAAGAATGCGGCGTGACCGTGCGCTGCAACGGCGACTCCATCCGCGTCATCGGCGACGGTCCACTGAAGGGCGCCGACGTGGTGACCGAAGAGTATCCCGGCTTCCCCACCGACATGCAGGCGCAATACATGGCGCTGGCCACCCAGGCCGAAGGCACCAGCATCGTCACCGAAAACATCTTCGAGAACCGCTTCATGCACGCCCAGGAATTGGTGCGCATGGGGGCCAACGTCAAGATCGAAGGCAGCCGCGCCGTGGTTCGCGGGCGTACTCCGCTCAGCGGCGCAGCCGTGCAAGCCAGCGATTTGCGCGCCTCCGCATCGCTGGTACTCGCCGCCCTCGTGGCCGATGGCGAGACCATCATCGACCGGGTTTATCACATCGATCGCGGCTACGAGCACATCGAGGAGAAGCTGCGCGGCGTGGGCGCTCAGATCCGCCGCATCGGCGAGCTGCTTCCTCGCCGCATGACCGCGCCCGCGGTCGCCAGCTGATCGGCAATCCGCCCACCGGTTCTCTAATCACGCTCCTCTGTGACGTAGCTCGCAGAGTTCCCCGCCGCAATCGCGTTTGATCAAGACTAAGGAGCTATTGATGCGTGGCAATGAGAAAGTGATTGAGCAGTTGAATATGGCGCTATGCGCGGAATTGACGGCCATTGCGCAATATATGGTCCAGGCGGAAATTTGCGAGAACTGGGGCTATGTCCGGCTAGCCGGACTCACCAAGTCCCGCGCGATGCAGGAAATGAAGCACGCCGAAACCCTGATCGAGCGTATTATTTTTCTCGATGGCGCGCCCAACGTGGCCGTCCCGCTAACTCCCGAGATCGGCGCCAATGTGCAACAGCAACTTGAGGCTGACCTGGCCTCGGAAGCGGGCGCCATCCGCGAGTACAACCAGGCTTCCGCCATCTGCCGCGAAGCCGGAGACGCGGGCACCAAGGACCTCTTCGATCGCTTGATTCATGATGAGGAACGTCATGCCGACTTCCTGGAAGCGCAACTGCATGCCATCCAGGAAATGGGAATCGGTCCGTACTTGGCGCAACAATTAAAGTAAGGTCGATGCTCGATGGCTTTGTATTAGGGCACAGCTTCACAGGTTGCTGAAAACCTGCAGCCAAGGGGCTCTTGAAGGGGCGCACCTTCAGTTGCGCTATATAAGCCGTTTATTTTTGTCGTTCGGAGTGGGCGTTAGCTCACTCCGAGTCCGCGTTTCATCCGCGGGCGTTTACTTCTTCTTCACCGCAACCACGTTGTCATCCGGATTGCGGTCAATCAGCTTGTCCACCGGATCGATGCCTGCCTTCGCCGGCAACTTGTCCACCGTAACCGTGATCTCGGTTTTCTCCTGCTCCATTTTGTGCTTCTGCAGGTAGAGATACTTTCCGTTCCCGTCCAGCACGCCAATGTCGATCAAGTCATTCAGCGGCACCGTGTGCTCCTGCCCGCGCCCATCAGCCCGAAACTTCTTGGCCTCGACCGTCAAATGGACGTCGTACTTGCCATCGGGACGCTGGACATAGTCGGCCGAGAGCGCACGGTCATCGTACAGCGTGATGTTCTGGAACAGATCGTCGAACAAGTATTGATACTCGGGCGGCGTCACCTTTCTGAAATAGCCTTCTAGCTCAAGCGACGTCGGATACGGCGCTCCCTTGAAGGCATGGGCCTGCAGAAACTTCCGGATCGCTTGGTTGACTTTGTCCTCGCCAATGTAGTCTTGCAGCGCGTACATCACCATCGCGCCCTTGTTGTAATGAATGTAGCCCTGGTTGGGATCGACCTCGTACAGCGGATTTTCCTCATTGCGTTCCTGTCCTCGGCCGCGCAGATATTGGTCGAGTTCGTAGCGCAGAAATTTCTTCATCGACTCCGCACCGAAATGGTGCTTCATCACCATCAACGCGGTGTATTGCGCCATGGTTTCTTCGATCGAGGTGGCGCCTTGCACGTAGGACGACATCACCTGGTGTCCCCACCATTGATGGCCGGTCTCATGCGCGGTCACGTAGAAGGGCAGGTCCACGGCATCGGCTCTCTTGCTGACCTTGGTGATGAAACCGATTGATTCGGAGAATGGAATGGTATTGGCATACGAGGCAGCAAACTGCTGGTAGCGTGGAAACTCAATAATGCGCAGCTGGTGAAACTGGAAAGGGCTGAAGTTGGCGCTGCAGTAGGCCAGCGTCTCCTTCACGCTTTCCATCATGATGTCCAGGTTGAATTCGTGCCCGGGCTGGTAATAAATTTCCAGATTGACGTTCTGCCAGCGGTCGCGGCGCACCGCGTAGCGCGCCGACTGGATCGAGTAGATATTCATGATGGGCGCATCCATCTTGTAATGGAAGTAGCGCCTGCCGTCCTGCTCCCACTCCTTCTGCAAATAGCCCGGAGCAATGGCGATCTGGTCAGCGCTGGTGCTGACCGTGGCCTCGAAGTTGATCCAGTCGGCATCGAAACTGCCGCTGTTGTATTGCCGGGCAGCAACGTCGTCCAGCTTCGGTAGCCGCCTTGCCTTCTCCAACCCGTGGCGATGGCGAGCGCTGTCATCGGTGAGCTCGATGTCGGGCGCGTAGCCGACGTACGGAAGATAGCGGTCGTTAACAAACGTCCCGTTGCGCACAATGTCGGTATTGATCGCGGAATTCTGGAATCCCGGATTGTCGTACTGCAACGCAAAATCCAGCTGGATGCGCCCCTGCGGCGGTAACGGAGCCGGCAGGCGATAAAGATAGAAGCCCAGCGTGGGATCTTCGATCAGCGCGGTCTGGCCGCCGGCAAAGCTGAGCTTGTCCACATGGATATGAGGTGGAGGAATCGGCGCAAGGTCGACTGGCCAAACCGTCAGCGCGATGCGATCGATATCGGCGGACGTCTTGTTTTCCAGCCACATGGTGCCGTGGACTGAAACCGAACGCTTCTCCGGATAAATATCCACCTCGGTGGTTACGTCGGTAATGCGCGGCTGCGGGAGCGACCAGTACTGCCGATATTTCTTCTCGTACTGGGCGCGCCATTCGTCGATCTTGAAGGTCGTTGCGTATGGGTTAAGGACGTTTGTGTTGTAGAAAATGTATCCGCCCACGCCGGTCATAAGCACGACACACGCGATCGTACCTGTCAGTGTTGCTCGCGAAAATCTCGCCGCCGCCAGGTCCAGTCGGACCCGCCAACTGCTCTCCGTGCCTCGCACCCATAACAAGTTGGTCAGAATCGCCAGCAAAACTGCGGCTATCGCCCAATAGAGCCGGAACCAGAAGAGCGGCTGCACGAACGGGCCGTAGCCGTTCATGTCGGAATACGTGATCGTCGGCGTCTGCCCGAAGCGATAGAGGTAATGTTGGAACCCTGCCGGCGGCAGTGCGATGGTGGCTACCAGGTAAAGCACCATCACGAAGTGCCCCAGGTACTTGTTGTTGACCACGGTCTGCACGAAGATCGCCAGGACGCAGAGGATGCACAGCGCAGTCAGCCGATTGAGAAACAATTCCCGGAAGTAAAGTCCGAGTTGGAAGTGGTAATAGCCCTGCGCTATCTGGACGATCAGGCCGGATGCCAGGATCAGCAGCACCACCAGCACCTGCACCAGCATCAGCGCCAAGAGTTTGGAACTGAACAATACCCAGCGCTGTAAGGGGAAGGCATCCATCACCTGATTGAGCTGGGCGTCGCGCTCTCGCCACACCAACTCGCCGGAAGAGAAAATGATGATGGCCAGGGCGAAGAGCGCGAAGCCGACGCCGGCATTCTCCAGCATCTGATAGGTGACGGGGTAACTTGCCGCAGATAACGGATCGTTGATTCCGCTGGCGGTGAAGATGGCGAACACTCCCCCGGCCAGCATCAGCACCAGGAAGAAGATGTTCTTGGTCGTCTCCGTGAACTGGATGCGAGTGAGTGACACCAACTGGCGCAGCGAGGCGCCAGCCGAGAAGACGGGGTGAGCGAGCGGCAACGATTCCGCGGCGGGCACCGGCTCGGCTTCTGCGGAAGGCCGACGACGCTTGCTGCGTTCCGCGGGATAGGCAAAGCAAACCTTCACGTAGGTGAGTACCAGGAAGATCGCGCCTATACCTAACCAGACAGCGCGGTTCGCCAGCAGGATGCCTTGCAACGGAATGAGCTGCGTGTTGCGTTGGAAGGGCGTCCAGTAGCGCGTAATGCGATCGATAGCGGCGCCGCCTAGAGGATCAAACAGCGCGAAGCGCACACTGGGTGTCAGCGCCGCCGAGTTTTGCGTGACCGCCAAGTACCCGATCAACACCAGTATGCTGGCGACGTATACCGGCAGCATCTTCCGCGTGAGCGCCGCCAAGGCAAAGAAGATGGCGGTCAGGAACAGAAGATTCGGCAGAACATTGATGATGTATGGCTGAAAATACGCCCCGGCGATTTGTGGGCCGAGCCGGGTCTTATCCAGCCACGGCAGCAGCGTGCCGATCCACGCTCCCAATCCCACGCTGGAGAAAATAAAGATCTGCAGGACGAACGCCGCCAGGAAACGCCCGCCCAGATAATCGAGCTTGGTGATGGGCGAAGTGTAGAAAAATACGGCCGAGTTGTTGTCGATGTCCTGGTAAGTCGCCTGTCCCGCGATAGCGGCGATGATGATGATGCCGAAGAAGCAGATGTAGGTAATGACCGAGTTCAGCGCATAGGGTGAGTTGATCAGCACCTTCCCGCCGGTGCCGAAGTCGACACTGGCGTCAGTAAAGGCGCCGCCCGACATCAGGATAAACAGGCAACCCAGGGCGAAGAAAACGCCGAAGTAAACGTAGGTGGAAAGCCGTCGCAGGCGCTGATCGAGTTCGAAGAGAAATATGTTGGCCAGCATGAGATCAGTTGGCCGGCTGGTCCGCAGCCGCGCCATACAGGAAGCCCTTGATGGTCGCGAAGTAAAGGTCTTCCAGATCGGGATTCACCGGCTCGAAGCCGCCCTCGGGCAGTTCGTCCTGCAGCACGTGCAGCATCGTCCGCCCGGCAAAAAGATGCATGGAAATTACGCGAAACCGCTGCTGATAGTCCGGCAACTCCGAGCGCGCGATCGCTTTCCTCCAAACCCGCCCATTGAGTTCCCCGACTAGCGCGGCCGGATCGCCGACGGCGCGCACGCGTCCCTGATGAATGATTGCCATGTTGCGGCACAGGTCGCTCACGTCCGACACGATGTGGGTGGAGAGAATCACGATAACGTTCTCGCCGATGGCGCTCAGCAGATTGTGAAAACGCACTCGCTCTTCGGGATCGAGACCCGCGGTAGGTTCGTCCACGATGATCAGCCGCGGATTGCCCAGCAGCGCCTGCGCAATTCCAAAACGCTGTTTCATGCCTCCCGAAAAACTGCCCAGCGGCTGGTTGCGATGCTCCCAAAGGTTCGTCTGCCGCAACAGCGCGTGCACCACCTCGCGCCGTTCTTTGGAATTCTCGATTCCCTTCAGCGCCGCAAAGTGTGACAACAAATTCTGCGCCGTGACCTTCGGATATAAGCCAAATTCCTGCGGCAAATATCCCAGCAGCTTGCGGACTTCGTCCTTCTGCCGCAACACGTCAATGCCGCCCAACTGTGCGCTGCCGCTGTCGGCCTCTTGCAGCGTGGCCAGGGTGCGCATCAGGGTCGACTTCCCTGCCCCGTTGGGGCCAAGCAAGCCGAACATGCCGAAAGGAATGGCGAGCGAGACGTCTTGCAGCGCCTGCGTGCCGTTAGCATAGCGCTTAGAGAGATTTTCGATCTGTAGTTGCATCGCTCCTCGAGGTTCTGAATCGGAGATACGAAAATATCGAGAAAATAGTTCCCGCCGAGATGCCGTCGTCGCGGAAAATGGTAGCCCACCGTGGGCGCTGAATCAATGGAGCTGGAATTCGGTGATGTAAGTTTCCTTGTGTAAAAGCGAGAGGGTGTAAGTTGGCTTTGCCTAGTAAGCAGAAGCCATTCCTGGAAAGGAGCTTACACCCGATGGCGAAGGTAACA
>Ga0182013_10002612_pt1 | contig 23474 bp, 16 predicted proteins | sample 612S2MmetaG_FD_120487 | JGI IMG/M metagenome (GOLD analysis project Ga0182013, IMG submission 120487) | Permafrost microbial communities from Stordalen Mire, Sweden - 612S2M metaG | ecosystem: Environmental > Terrestrial > Soil > Wetlands > Permafrost | place: Sweden: Stordalen | collected...
CAAGCAGCTCGAACGCATGGGCTACGACGTGAGCCTCACCGAACGGGCCGCCTGAGGGCGGATTTTCTCTTCAGGATCGACTTCGTCGATCCGTCGCGTTTGCGGCTACGCCGCAAGCCGCCCGTCGTCATGTGTCGGGTTAAACCCGACACACTCCTAGCGGCAAACAAGAGAACCATTGCAGCACAACGGTTCTCTCGTCAATCATCAACCTGGGCGATGACGGGCTCGAACCGCCGACCTTGTCCGTGTAAAGGACCTGCTCTCCCAGCTGAGCTAATCGCCCGCATCTGCGCGTCCGGTTCCCTTCGCTCCCCGCCGGGGCTCCTCCCACGGCGGAGGGATCGACGGGCCGGCGCGAGGACGCGTCCTTCGGGATGGGAACGAGGCTGGGGTGCAACGCCGAGCGACCATAGACGACAGCATCCCGATCTGGCGCGCGCTGCTCGTTTTTCTCATTCCGCTAATGCTCAGCAACGTGCTGCAATCGGCGTCAGCGACGTTCAACAGCATCTATCTCGGTCAGCTCATCGGCATCAAAGCGCTGGCCGCCGTTTCCGCATTCTTCCCGCTGCAATTCTTCTTGTTCTCGTTTTTCATCGGCCTCTCGAGCGGGAGCAGCGTGCTGATCGGGCAGGCTTACGGCGCGCGCAACACCGAGCGCGTGCGCGCCGTCGCCGGAACCACCATCACCGCGGCGCTCGTTCTCGGCGTGCTCGTCGGGATCGCCGGCGGTTTTCTCACCGAACCAATCCTGCGGTTGATCGGGACGCCGGCCGATATCTTTGCACTCACCGTGGCGTACGCCAAGATCACGTTCTTCTCACTGCCCCTGTTCTACGTTTACCTCGGCTATACGACGTTCGTCCGCGGCGTAGGTGATTCAAGAACACCGTTTTACTTTCTGATCTTGAGTACGGCGCTCGGGTTGGTGCTGACGCCGGCGTTCATCCGCGGCTGGCTAGGGCTGCCGCGATTCGGCGTCGCCAGCGCCGCGGTCGCGTCGACGCTGGCAACCCTCATCGGCCTCATCGGCTTACTCGTGGTGCTCGCGGCGCGCAAGGACCCGTTGGCGTTCAACGGAGCGATGCTGCGCGATTTGCGCATCCGGCCGCCAATTCTCTTGGCCCTCATGCGGATCGGTTTGCCGACGGGCATCCAATTCGTCATGGTGTCGCTCTCGGAGATCGCCGTGATCTCGTTCGTGAATCATTTCGGTTCGACCGCTACGGCCGCGTACGGCGCGGTCAACCAAATTGTCAGCTACGTTCAGTTTCCCGCGCTCAGCATCGGGATCGCGGCATCGATCTTCGGCGCCCAATCGATCGGCGCGCAACGCTACGACCGGCTCGCCGGCATCGTGCGCTCAGCGGTGATCCTCAACTACATCATCGGCGGCGTGCTCATCGCGATTGCCTACGCCTTCGACTACGCGATCTTGGGCGCGTTCGTTCGAGATGCCCGCGCGCTCGAGATCGCGCACGAGCTGCTCGTCTTGACGCTCTGGAGCTACGTCATCTTCGGCAATAATAGCGTGCTCTCAGGCGTGATGCGCGCGAGCGGGACCGTGTTCTGGCCGACGCTCATCTCGATTCTGTCGATTTGGGCCGTCGAAGTCCCATTGGCGTACCTGCTCTCACAGCATACGAGCCTTGGGCTGCGCGGCGTCTGGCTCGCATATCCGGCCGCCTTCATCACCGGACTGATATGCCAGTCTGCCTATTATACGTGTATTTGGCGCAAGCGAGACATCGCACCGATCGCGGCTTGAGGCCATTTGAAATCGGTCAGGCCGCGCCGTCGTCATGACGGAGACCGCTCGCGCATCACGTCGCGGCCTAGGCGCCGCTTGAATGCCGCAGGTCGTGCCCCGGCTCGTTTACGATGCCGGCGACGATCTCCGCCAGCACCGCCTTTGCGCGCGACGTAGCATTTGTCGGGCGATACGTTTCGAGCCCGAGCCGAGCGTGGCCGGCCGCCTCAACCGCCCCCGCGGAATCACCGGCGCGCCGCGCCGCCTCCATGCGACGCAGGTGGGCGAGCAGCGCGGTCACGGCCTGCTCCGGAAAATCCGCCTGACCGGCGCGCCGTGCGACGTCGCCCGCGATTCGTTCGAGCGCTTCGTCGATCTCCTCGTCGCTGTAGCTCATCCGATCCCGCTCGTTAGAACGCGCGCTTCTTGCGATCCATCAGTTGCCAAATCATCGGCGTGAAGATCAGCTGCGTGGCGAGATCCATCTTTCCGCCGGGGCAGACGATCGTGTTCGGGCGCGACATGAACGAGTCGTGCAGCATCGCCATCAAATACGGGAAGTCGATGCCTTTGGGGTCGCTGAAGCGGATGACGAGCATGCTCTCGTCGAGCGTCGGAATCGTCCGGGCGATGAACGGGTTGGACGTGTCGACGATCGGCACGCGCTGAAAATTGGCGTGCGTGCGCGAAAACTGCGGCACGATGTAATTCACGTAGTCGGGCATGCGGCGCAGGATCGTGTCGACGATTGCTTCTTGCGAGTGCCCGCGCGTCGTGCGGTCGCGATGCAGCTTCTGAATCCACTCCAGATTGATGGTGGGAACCACGCCGATGATCAGATCGGCATACCGCGAGACATCGACGTTGCCGTCGGCGACCGCGCCGTGCAAGCCCTCGTAGAACAGCAGGTCGGTCCCGACCGCGATATCTTCCCACGCCGTGAACGTGCCGGGCTCCTGATTGTAGGGCGCGGCTTCTTCGTCGTCGTGCAGATACTTGCGGCACCGGCCGCTTCCGGTTTCGCCGTACACGCGGAACAGCGACTCGAGTTCGGCGAACAGATTGCCCTCGGGACCGAAGTGGCTGAAGTGCGTGTTGCCGCCGGACCTTTGCGATTCTTCCAGGAGCGTGCGCATCTCGACGCGATCGTAGCGATGGAAAGCGTCGCCCTCGACGATGGCGGGCGTCAGGCCTTCGCGCCGAAAGATCTGCTGGAACGTCGCCTTCACCGTTGTCGTACCGGCGCCCGATGAGCCGGTAATCGAGATAACGGGATGTTTCGCCGACATGCGTGGGCCTCCGGGAACCTAAACGTTCCGAAACAACGAGCGTGTCTTGAAGAGCGGCGTCTTGAACGTCAGCTCCTCTCCGCGATCGTATTCGGCGTGCAGCCGCGTTAGCCGCTCGACTTCTTTGCGTGAACCGAGGATCACGGGGGTCCGGTCGTGCAGGCCGGTCGGCACGATATCGAGGATGCGCTCGCGCCCCGTCGATGCCGCGCCGCCGGCGGCCTCGACGATCATCGCCATCGGATTCGCTTCGTACAGGAGGCGAAAGCGGCCCTTCTTCGACGCGTCGCTCGTGTCGCGCGGATCGATGAACAGGCCGCCGCGAACGAGGATCCGGTTGACCTCCAACACCAGTGAGTCGACCCAGCGCATGTTGAAATCCGCGCCGCGCGAACCCGTCTGGCCCTCGATGCACTCCTGCACGTAGTGCTTGATGGGCGGCTCCCAGAACCGCTCGTTCGAGGCATCGATCGCGAACTCGCAGGTCTCCTCGGGAATGCGCATCTCGGGGTGGGTGAGCGTGTAAGCCCCGATCTCGCGATCGAGCGTGAAGCCGTGGACGCCGTGCCCGGTCGTGATCACCAGAACCGACGTCGGGCCATACAGCGCATAGCCCGCAGCGATCTGCTGCGTCCCGGGCTGGAGAAAATCAGCGACGGTTGGCGCGTCGACGCCTGACGGAGCGCGCAAAACGGCGAAGATCGAGCCGACCGTGACGTTGACATCCAGATTCGCCGCACCGTCGAGCGCGTCGAAGACCAGCAAGTAGCGGCCGCGCGGATAGTCCAGCGCGACCTGGAACGGCTCGTCGACACCCTCGTAGACGATGCCGCACAGCTTGCCGCCCGACTCGCATTCGCGCAACATGATTTCGTCGGCGGTCTCGTGGACCGTCCCGCGCTCTTCGGCACCCGGGTACCCGCCGGCCCCGCCCCGATCGAGCAACCCGCGCGACACCGCCGACGCAATGAACTTACACGCGGTCTGGATATCGTTGAGCAGCGCGGTCAGATCGGCGTCAGGATTGCTGCGCCGGCGCTGGTCTTCGATAATGAATTTGCTGAAGGTCGTACGATTGTGCGGCATCACGGTGAGTTCTCCCAGGAACGATTCGCCTAGGTTGCGAGTTCGACGAATCCTTCGCGTTCGGCCTACGGCCGAGCCGAAGGATCCACCAAGCGAAGCCGAGGGCGCACCATCCGTCGGGTGTGCCACAGACGCGCCGCAGCCGGCCGTTCTCATAACCCGCCGAGCGCGCCCAGAGGATAGGGTTCGCCCCGATCCAGGAGCAGCCTGCGTGGCACCCGGTGCTACGTTCAGCGGCCGAGCAAAAGGGTCAGCATGGGCGGGACCAGGACCGCGCTCAAGATGGCATTGACGCCCATTGCCAAACTCGAGAACGCGCCGGCAGTCGTGCTGAGCATGAGCGCGCGCGCGGTGCCGATACCGTGCGCTGCCGTGCCGGCGCCCAGCCCGCGCGCGCGCCAGTCGGCGATCCCGGTCGCCTCGTAGAGGAGCGGGAAGAGCATCGCGCCGGTGATGCCGGTCAGGATCACCAGCGCCGCGGTGAGCGACGGCAATCCGCCGACCTTTTCGCTGATCCCCATCGCGATCGGCGTTGTGACCGACTTCGGCGCCAGGGAACGCAGCACAACGTCTGTCGCGCCGAGGGCGCGCGCGATGAGCACCGCGCTCAGCGCCGCAGTCACCGACCCGCAGACGAGCCCGACGGCGATCGCCGGTGCCGCCCGCCGCACGCGTTCGGCGTTTTCAAACAACGGTACGGCGAGCGCGACGGTCGCCGGGCCGAGCAGAAAGTGCACGAACTGCGCGCCCTCGAAGTAGCGGGCGTACGGGATGTGTCCGAACTCCAGCAGCGCGGCGATGAGCGCGACGCTCAGGAGCACGGGATGGGCCAACGGGAAACCACCGGTGCGGCGATAAAACACCGTCGCCGCGACGTATGCGACGAGCGTCACGACGAGTCCGAGCAGCGGACTCGTCGCAAGGTAGACCCAGATCGCGCCAATCCCTTGCGTCATCGATCGCGGCCCCCCGCGTTCGCCGACGATCCGCGCGCGAAGAGCGCTTCGGTCGCCAGCATCGCACCCGCCGCGACGAGCATCGCGAGGACGGTCGAACCCACGATCGAGGCAAGAATCGGCAGCCACTGCGCGCGCAGGATCTCGAGATGTCGAATGACGCCGACGCCCGCCGGAATGAAGAGTAGCGAAAGATTGTCGAGCAGCCCGCGCGACGTTCGTTCGAGCGCGCTCGGAACCCGGCGCAGTGCGAGCAGTCCGAGCAGCAGGAACACCATTCCCAGCACCGGGCCCGGCGCGGGAAGATTCGCGGCATGCGTCACGACTTCGCCGGCGAGCTGACACGCCAGCAGCAGCGCGAGAACTTGCAACACTCCCAGATCCACGTCAGCCTCCGCAGTCGCGCGTGCCGGCGCCGGGATGGCGCACGGGTTCGCGCCGCTTGCACCTGTCGAAGTCTGGTGAAGATGGCAAAAGTCCTGGCGTAACGGGCTGTTGGGCGAACGTTGCGCGCTTCTTCGTCGGGCACGATGGTTGAACGAAGCGTCGTCCGCCGCGTGCTTCACGGTGGGCACGCTCGGTCACCAACCGCCGACGAAAACCGAGCGCCACCGTTGCCGTTGTCCAAATCGACGCTGTTGTCCAAATCGACGGTCCTCTGCGCGTGCGCCGTCGCGCTGTCGCTGCTGCTGCCCGCGTGCGAACCCTCGCAGGGCTCGACGACCAGCGGTCCGGACCGCTGGTGGCCGTCGTACGGCGGAAGCCTGGCCAACACGCGACACGCCGAACTCAATTCGATCGGCCCGAGCACGGTCCACTCGCTCAAGCTGGCGTGGAAATTCAACACCGGAGCCCAGGGCCAACTCGAGACGTCGCCCGTGGTGGTCGATGGCGTGATGTATCTGACCACCGGACCCGACAACGGTGTGTACGCGCTCGACGCGGCTACCGGCGGACTAAAATGGAAATACACGCCCAAGCGCGGCCAGGTGCGCTACATTTTCGACGTCAACCGCGGCGTGGCGGTCGACAACGGCCGGGTGTTCTTCATGACCCTCGATGCTCGACTGATCGCGCTCGACGCGCGCAGCGGCGAACGGGTGTGGGAATCGACGATCGGCGATACCCGCAACGGTCTCAGCGAGACGGCTGCGCCTTTGGCCTGGGGCGGCCTCGTCTTCGTGGGCAGCGCAGGCGACGAGTACGGTGTGCGCGGCTCCTACAGCGCCTACTCGCAAAAAGACGGGAAACTCGCCTGGCGCTGGTGGGTCACCTCGCCCGGCTGGGAAGGCACGTTCAAAAACACCGCGGCCGGCAAGCCGCTGCACCGCGACATCGCTCACGAGCGCGCGACACTCGCAAAATACCGCGATGCGTGGAAACGCGGCGGCGGCGCCGTCTGGATGACGCCGGCGATCAGCCCGCAAGAGTCGACGGTCTTTCTTTCGACCGGAAATCCGGCACCCGCGTTCAACGGTGAGCGGCGCCCCGGAGACAACCTCTACACAGAGTGTATCGTCGCGCTCGACGCCCGTTCGGGCAAGATGAAATGGTACTACCAAGAGACTCCGCACGACGTTTGGGATTACGACGCTTCGAGCCCGCCGGTGCTCGTCGATGCGCTCGACCGCGCGGGCCGGCGCGTCCCGGCGGTCGCCGAGGCGGGCAAGACCGGTTGGCTGTACATTCTCGACCGCAAAACGGGCCGTCCGCTGCGGATCTCCGAGCCGTTCGTTCCGCAGCCGCATGTCTACGAACCGCTCACCGCGGCCGGCGTGCGCGTTCAGCCCGGCGATATGGGCGGCGCGATCGGTCCGGTCGCCTACGATCCGGCCCGGCACGCCACGTTCGTCGCCGGCAACGTCACGCCGGAGATCGCGCAAAGCACCGCGGCACCGCCGTGGAGCGCCGCGAGCGAAGACCAATGGGAAGGCGGGACGATGACCGAAGCCGACGCCCTCCACGGCGAGAGCCAGCTGTCGTCCATCGACGTCGACACCGGCCGCATTCTCTGGAGTGTGCGCGAACCCAACCCGATCTATGGCGGCCTGCTCTCGACCAACGGGCTGGTGTTCATGGGACAAACCGGCAGCGGAACGTTCCGCGCTTACGACTCCGCGAACGGCAAAGTGCTGTGGGAGACCAACCCGGGCGACGAAATCGTGGCCAACGCAGGCGCGCACGCCCAAGCGCTCCACCTCATCTCGACCATCGACGTTGCAGCGCGGAAATTCTGGCGCCGAGTCCGCCGCACGACCGACTACAGTTCGGAGGACATCCACGCGCCGCCGATCGCCTATCGCATGAGCGGCCGCGAATACATCGCGATCGCTTCGGACGTCCACGCTCGCGGCAACCGAGTCGCCGGCAACACCGTGTTCGCCTTCACGCTGCCCTAGGGATTCGACTTCGTCGAATCTGATGGGTTCGTCTCGGCTTCGCTCGACGAACCCGTGCATTTGGGCTTCGCCCAAGCCGCCCGTCGTCACGTGTCGGGTAAACCCGACACGCCCCTAGTCTAGTAGATTGCGCTCGCGCGCCGCAAGTCGCGGCGGCAGAGCGCCGATGCGCGCATCGCGGCGTCGGCCGCGCTTGGAACCCCGAAAAAAGAAGCGGCCCGGCCGGCGCAAGGCGCCGGCAGCGGAATCCGCTTTGTGGTTCGCTTACCCTGCGGTCCGGCCTATTCGGACCGCAGGGCTTCGGTCGATTCTTAGAGCGACTCGACGTAGGCAGCGACGTCGCTGACGTCTTTTTGGCTCAGCGGCGAGGGATAGAGCTTGGGCATGGGCGGCTTGGGATTTTTGATCCAAGCGATGGCGGCAGCGGTGTTCTTCTTGCTCTTTTCGCCCTTGAGACTCGGGCCGACCCCGCCCTCGGTGCCGCTCGCGCCGTGGCAGCTCGCACAATTCGCCGCGTACAACTTCTTGCCGTTCGCCGCGTTACCCGCGGCAGGCGCGGCTGCGATCACCTTGACGTCGGACGATGAGGAGGTCGAGGTTGCGAACGAGGACGATCCTGCCGCCACGGCGAGAACGCCGGTCAATGAAGCGACGACGGTAAGAAAACGCGCTTGATTTGTCATCAGAACCCTTTCGAAAAAAGATATGCGCCGCGGGGGCATATCGGTTTAGCCAAGTCTGTGAGGACTACGGCAATCGAACTCCTTGCTCTTTTCCGATAGAGTCGATCCGCTAACGTTTTAGTGCGGGAAAGTGACGAATGCGGGTGCGAAACGAACGGGACTCGGCTACGTTTCTGTTACATGGCTGGCAAACGACGAAAGAAACATGCTGCGACAGAAGTCACAGCTGCACCGGACGACGCGGCAACGCGTGTCCAATCCACGGAAACGCACGTCGAGGTCCCGGCAACGCCCGGTAAGGCGGCCGTCACGCGCGGTGACGTACGCGTAACGCCCAAGGCGGAGCAAGCACGCAAGAAAGCGACCGGAGCGACAGCGGCCGGAAAAGTGCCGGTCACTCGCGCCGAAGTCGCGCCATCACCGGCAAAGGGAACCGCTGCCGCCGCCCCCGACAACGGCAGTTCGGCGGAAGATCGTGAACAGCAGATCCGCGAACGCGCGTATCATCTGTGGAAACACGCCGGCGAACCGCACGGGCAGCACGACGACCACTGGAGTCTCGCCGAGAAACAGCTCGAAGAAGACTAGCCGGGTTCAGCCTCGCTAATCCCGTGGCGTTTGCGGCTGCGACCCAAGCCGCGTGGCGTTTGTGGCATCACCGCAAGCCGGCGGATGCACCGAGCGAAACCGAGGGCACTTACTCGCCCGAGGCGTTCCGGGCGGCTTGCAGTTCGGCCATCTCGCGCGGAGGGGAGAACACAATCGCCGGTTCCGGCCGGCCGATCTCTTCGAGCGCGGCCGAACCGCATAGCTGCGCGATTCGTTCGATGATTCGCCGCACGAGCGTCTCGGGCGACGACGCCCCGGCCGTGACGCCGATCGTTTGGGGCCCCGCGAACCAGGCGGCTTGCAATTGATCTTCGTCGTCGACCATGTGCGCGGCGGCACCCGATTGTGCGGCGAGGTCGCGCAAGCGCTGCGAATTTGAACTGCTTTGCGAACCGACAACGACGACGACGCCGGCGATCCGCGCCAGCTCTTTGACCGCTGACTGGCGATTGGTCGTCGCGTAACAGATATCGCTGCGCGCGGGTTCGCGCAAGGCCGGGAACCGTTCGCGCAGCGTGGCGATGATGTCCCGCGTATCGTCGACGCCGAGGGTCGTCTGCGTGATGAGCGCGACGCGCTGCGGATCGGGCACCGTCACCGTCTGCGCATCGCGAAGATTTTCGACCAGCGCGATTCCACCCGGAACGTGGCCGAGAGTTCCCACGATTTCGTCGTGGTTCGCGTGTCCAACGAGCAGCAGGAAGCAGCCGTCGGCGGCATATCGCAGCGCTTCGAGGTGAACCTTGGTGACGAGCGGACAGGTGGCGTCGACGACGGTCAGCCGGCGCTCGCGCGCCTCCCGCCGTACTTCAGGCGAGATGCCGTGCGCACTGAAAACGAGCACGGAGCCGTCGGGAGCCTCCGCCACTTCTTCGACGAAGACGACGCCTTTCGCGCGGAAACCGTCGACGACGTCACGGTTGTGGACGATCTCCTTGCGCACGTAAATCGGGGCGCCGTAAATATCGAGCAGTTCGTCGACCGTGTCGATCGCGCGCTCGACACCCGCGCAAAACCCGCGTGGGTTGGCGAGGACGATCCGCCGCTGCGTCTGCGCTTGGGGCGGGTGGGGAGGAGGTGAAGTCGGTCGATCGTTTGTTTGCATCGCTGTCCGGGAAGTTCGCGTTCGAGGCGGTACTGTCCGCGTGAGGTTCGATCCCTTCCGATACAAAATGTTTGCGGCCCGCCCGGCGAGAGGGTGGACTTCGTCGACCCGTCGCATTTGTGGCTGCGCCGCAAGCCGAGGTGTAACGAGCGAAGCCGAGGGCACCCATCCTGTCGTCACGTGTCGGGCAAACCCGGCACACTCTAGGAAGCGGGCGCATGCGCGGTCGCGCGATCGTGCTGCCGCGAGTCGCCGGACCCGTTGGGTCCACTACGTCAGCGCGTCGAGCAAATCGTCGACCCGGATCGTCGCGAACGTACTGGCGTAGTCGGACATCGCGTAGGGCAGCACCAAGATTCCGTTGTACGCGATCGCGCCGCAACTATAGAGCACGTTCGGAACGTATCCGACGCGCTCGCCTTGATTGGGCGTCAGCAGCGGTTCGCGCAGTCTTCCGAGCACTTTGGTCGGGTCGTCGCGATCGAGCAGAAACGCGCCGATCGAGTACTTGCGCGACGCCCCGACGCCGTGGCTGAGGACCAGCCATCCGGCGTCGGTCTCGATCGGCGAACCACAGTTTCCGACCTGCACGAACTCCCACGGGTGCGTCGGCCGCAGCAGCAACTGCGACTTGTACCAAAAGTGGAGCGCGTCGGAAAACATGAGATAGATATTCTCGTTGTCCTGACGGCTGAGCATCACGTATTGCCCGTTGATCTTGCGCGGGAAGAGTGCGATACCCTTATTCGCGATTCCAGGACCATTGAGCGTGCTCATTCGAAAACTGAGGAAGTCGGTCGTCTCGAGCAACTGCGGGATGACGACGCGCCCGTCGTACGCACTATACGTCGCATAGTATGCGCTCCTCCCGTCTTCGTCACGGAAGAGCACGAAGCGCGCATCTTCGATGCCGGCGATCTCGGTTGGACCTTGCGGGAAAATCACGCGTGCGGAGAGTGACTGATCGGGAGAGAAGCCGACCGAATAGTTCGACCGCGCGAGCAGCAAGATCGCTCGCAGCTCAGGATAGTTGTCGGAGGAATTGCCCAACCAACGTGAGGCCGCATCGACCGAAGTTTGAAGTTCGTCGAAGGAGAACGGATCGGTCACCTTCTCGAGGATCGAACGGCTCAAATCGGTGTAGGACCCGATCTCTTGCAGCTTTCGCTCGAACAACACCTTATCGTACGCGGCCGTCGGAATGATCGACGGCGCGGTGACGAAACGCTCCGCGGGTTCGACTTCGATGAACCCCTGATCGTCGACCGTTCCACAGCGAAACGTGATCGACGAGAGATGACCTTCACCGATGGCGCGCAAGCTGACGATAAAGCGCAGCGCATTGGGCTTGACGCCGGATTGATCCCAGTGCGGGACGAGCGAGGGGTTGAAGAGCGCAGCCGATTCGAGCGAATACTCTTGCGTGAAATACGCGCCGATCAGCAGCCGCCGCTCGTCGCTCAGCGGCTCGTCGGTCAATAGCCGCGAACGCACCGCATCGAACTGTTCGAGAAAGAAGGTGCGCGCCGTGACCTCGCGCTCCTCGACGTCGGACAAAACCTCGGCCAACTGCGCTCTAACCCGATCTTCAGAGAGCGCCGCCACGCGCGCGACGACTTTGAGTTCGCGGAACGCGTCCAAACGGAACGGCCGAAAGAGCACCCGTGAAGCGTCCGGGCGCAAAACGAGGTGGGCATGCCGGATCGCGCCGATCGAGCCTTGGACGGTCATCTCACCCTTCCCCGGTCTGGTACGTCGGGGAGCCATTCCATGCCGGGCACCGGAAGCTTGCCTAGCTAGGGATTCGACTTCGTCGATCCGTCGCGTTCGGGCTTCGCCCGAGCCGCCTGTTGCGTTCAACCTACGGCCGAGCCGCCCGTCGTCACGTGTCGGGTAAACACGACACGTTCCTAGGCGAAGAGAGAACCTCGAGGGACCGGCCGCGGCCAATGGCAACGCGGCGCGAGTGATGTCGGCGCGAGCCTGGAGGACTGCGCTTCACGCAGTCCATCGCGTTTCGGCTTCGTCGAAGCCGCCTGTCGGGCGATGCGCGGCCGCTATCGGAAAATTCCCGCGCGAGAAGCCCACATGGCACATCCATCCAATGTCGGTTGCCCATGACTTGACAAGCCATCGGTATGTTAGGCTCGATCACATGAGCTTGCGCGAAATGATCGTGCTGTCGAGCCTCTACGCGATCGTGCTGGCTGCTTTCCTCGGAGCTGCGTATCAATTCACGATTCGCCCTTTCCGCAAAGCGATGGCCGCAAAACCGCGAACGCCGCGGGTCCCGAGTTTCGCGGGACTCGCAATCAGGAAGTTACCGGACCCTACTGCTCTCACGCCGCAGACGTTGGCTCTGAGCCAAACGTCCCGTACGCCCTGGCGCGACGTCGACCCCGGCGCGCGCGACCGGTCGGTCGCAGCTGCAACCACGCCGGTTCAATCGACAACAGAAGTACTTGCGAACCTCGAATCGCTGCCCACATTCAATGAAGTCTGGGCCAAAAACACTGCGGTGCAGTCGTTTGGGACCACCGTTGAAAGGACGTTGACCGTGAAAGACCTGCCGACTCGAATGCTCTCTCCGGTTTTGCTCCCGGCGGAGAAGGATCTGCTGCCCGAAGGTTTGCGGACATTGGAGGTCTCGCCCAACCGAATCATCGAGCCGGGCGCGAGCGTTTATGCCGCCTTCACGTTTCGCAATCTCGGCGGTGCCGCAGCGACCGGATTCCGCGTCCGTTTCCGGCTGCCCGCCGAGCTTACGTACGTCGAAGGATCGGCGCGCATCGATGGCGTTCCGCTCGCCGATCAAGACGGTCAAACCCCCTTCGTCGGCCAGTCCGGCGCGGCAATCGGCGACATCCCCGCCGGCGGCGAACGCCGTCTCGCACTTGCCTATCGGGTCGCGGAAATCATCGAAGACGGCAGCGAGGTCGTGCTGCAGGCCGCGATTGCCTCGGCGAGCGTCCGCGCCATCGGCACCAACGTGATGCGGCTGACCGTTCGCAGTTCGCCGGCGCTGCAGAGCACGATGACGTTTCTGGGCTTGAGCGCGAAAGAAACAGCGCAGCCCGGCGAAGAGCTTCGGGTCACCGCCCGGATCCACAACTCCGGCCAAAGCACCGCACACGACGTGATCGCGTTTCTTCCCGTGCCCGCGCATACGACGTTCGTTTCGCAGAGCGCTACGGTCGGCGGCCGTTCGCTGATGCTTGAAACACAACGCCAGTCGTTCGGCTCCGCGGGACGAATCGTCGCGCAAACGCTCGAACCCGGCGAGACGGTGGACATCGGCTATCGCGTGCGCATCGACTCCCCGCTCGAAGACGGGACGGTGATCGTCGCCGGCGGAACGGTTTGCTCGCAGGAAGTCGGTCAGTTCGTACTGACCCCGGTGTCTCTGGAAATCGGTGCGGCGGCCTCGTTCGACAGCCCGGAGACTTCCGTGCGGCTCGAGTGCGCGAACGACGTTCGGCCGGGGGAAACGATTCGCGTCGTCGCTAGCGCGAAGAACGTGGGAACGGCGATGGCGCGCGGGCTTTCGCTAACGATCGGACTTCCTGACGAATTATCCTCCATCCCGGGCTCGCTCACCATCGACGGCGCGTCGACGGTCGATCGAACGACCGCGTCCGGCGCGATCTCGCTGGCCGATCTTGCGCCCGAGGAGACTGTGGCGCTTTCCCTCGCGCTAACCGTGCGCTCACCAATCGCCGACCAACGGGAACTCCACGTTCTTTCGACCATCGGCTGGACCAAAGGCAAGCGCGAGTTCGCACGCACGCTCACGACCCGTTCGGCGCCGCGCTTTCCGCTGAACTTCAATAGAATCGAACGCGTCGCGCCATACCGCGTCGCGCCGGCTGACGCGCTCGCGTTTCACCTGACGCTGCACAACATGGGCACCGATACCGCGGCTCAAGTGAAGCTGCAATTGTCGGTCGACAGCGGGATCGAAGGGCTGCGGCTCCGCGAGCGCGACGACGAGATCAGCCTCGACGGCGACGGCGCGGTGGAACTCGGCACGATCGAGCCGGGTGTATCACGGGCGTTCCGCATCGACGGGCAGGTTGCCGCGGTTATCGAAGATCAGACCCAGCTGCGCGTGCGGGCGGCGTTGACGACGGCGCAAACCGCGCGCGTGGAACTCGGCTCGGCGCTGCACATCGTCGACTCAGCGCCGAAATTCTCGGTCGTCACCTCGCGCATCCTCATCGATAGCAGCGAACCGATCGAGCACCGCGGCTTGATCCGCGCGCGTCTGATCCTCGTCAACGAGGGAACCGACCGCGGCAACGCCGTGCGCGTCGCACTGCTCGTCTCGGACGACTTGCTGATCGAACACGTCGACGGCGCGCCCTGCCCGAACGGCATCATCGACTTGAACGACATTGCCGCGGGGGAACGGCACGAGGCCGAACTCCATCTGCGTCTCACCGGCAGCAACGCCGGTGAACCCGTCCGCATCGGTGCTCGGCTGAGCGCCGCGAACGTGATGCCGATAAGCTTGACGCCCGTCGAGGTGGAGATCCATGCGGAGCCGGCGTTCGAACAGACGACACTGTCGACGGTACCCGCCGAGCGCGTCGACGCCGGCGCCGAAATCACCTATACGCTGGCGATGCGCAACAGCGGCAACGGCAAAGCGCGGCGGCTCACGGTTCGGCTCACCTCCTTGACGGACGCCGTGTACGCGCAGGGAAGCACCAGCGTCAACGGTATCGCCCTGCAGGATCATGCCGGAACGTCACTGCTGCTGGGCCACGAGGGACTCACGCTGGCAGACGTCGCACCGGGCGTCGAGGCAGTCGTTCGTTGGCGCGCGATCGTCAACACGCCGCTTGCACCGTCGACGGCAATCGAATCCGTGGTTTCCGTTCAGTGGGACGATGCGCGCGAGATGTTCGTGAGCGCGCAACCGCTGCGCGTCGTGTCGGCGTCGGCGATGCCCGTTTTCGAGCCGAGCCTGCCGTTCACGGTGCTCGGCGCGGTCGCCGCGCCGAAGCCCTCGACGAGCCTCGCGCTGCCAACCGACGGCGGCACGAAAGCCACGATCGCCAAGAACGGCTCCAGCTCACGTTAAAGGCTTGCGCTTCGCGCAACCCTTTGCGTTTGTGGTTCGCCGCAAGCCGCCCATCGTTCCGTGTCGGGCAAAGCCCGACACGGAACTCGAAACGGTCCATCACGCATAAAGAAGAACGCCGCGCTTCACGAGCGCGGCGTTCTTCTTTGCAATGTCCCTGGCGAGACGGCGCGGGGCTTAGCGCCAGGTAATGTCTGGAACGGGACCGACGGCACGTCCGTCGCCTAGTTCGTGATTGCAGGGGTAGAGCGGCGGCGAGAGCATCTTGCCGCAGAAGGCGCACGGCCGGTCCGGTGGCGCCGCGCGGCGGCCGAGGTCGAGAACGGCGATGAAGAAGGCGGTTGCGATGCAGGCAACTCCGGCAAAACGAATCATAACGTTGCCTGTAGTATGCGCGCAGTACGGCCTCGGCGCGTCTCGCGTGCGACCCGTTCCGACAGGACAAAATACCGACGCTCGCTAGTGGCCGGTTAAGCGAACTTCCGATCCGGCTCGGTCCGCCGCATTCCAATCCGCGATGAGCACGCCGGCGTCAAACGCTTCCAGCGGCCGGGAAAAATAGTATCCCTGACCGTACGTGCACCCCAGCGAACGTAAGTACTGAAACTGTTCGAGGGTTTCGATGCCTTCGGCGGTCGTCTAAAGCGCGCGGCTTCGGACCCAGCCGATGTTGCGCGGATGCGCCGCAGGCGCCCGGGCCGGGCGGGCCGGAGTCAACGGTCGTCATCGCCGGCCGCACGAAAACTCGGATACGCAGAAACGACCCGAATTGTTAACGGACGCAGCGCTATGACGTGTCTGCGGCATACCGTAAGATTCGTCTGCCGGGCAACGCGATATGAGCAAGTTTTCGCAAAGGCGACGATTCAAGCGGCTTTCGCACTTGTCTATCGCTTTTCCAAAAGAGATAGCTCGGGATCGCAACGGCTCTTGTCGGCCAGCAGGTCGACCGCGGAACGAGCGCTCGTGCGATCGTTTTCCATTTCCCGTCAGCGTGTCGCGACGTAAGATCCGGCCAAACCGATCTCTATGCCGAAAGTCCCTGGTACGGTGCGAGGTTCGATCTCGCCGCCCGTGGTACGTCGTCATACGGTCACGAAAACGACGCTCGGACGTTCGCTGCAGCTATCGCACTTACGTTTCGCTCTTAGAAGCTACCAGGAAAGCAGCAGCGTGCTGTTTCCGACAGCGCGCGAGTCTTCGGGCGGCACATTCGGCCTCAATACAATTGCTTCGTTCTGTTGGAGCGTTGGGTGATGCGTTTCTCGAAGCGGGCAACGAGCCTTTCTTTTTCCGTTCTCAAGCTGTGCATGTTAGCCGTCGCGATGTGCTTCCTCACGGCGCTTAGTCCGCGGGACCACAGCGAAGCGCGAGTTTCGAGTACAGACGTGGCCCGGTGTTGGGCGCTCCGTAGACCACGGTGGCACGAGCAAGAGAGCTGGACGTGGGGTCAACTATGCCGCGGCCAGGTTGCGGACCTCGACGTCTTCGCGACCGGTCCGGCAGGGCGCACGCTTCGGGCGACGTTCTTGGTAATGTTGAGCGCGGACCCCACCTTCCGCGACGCGCTGCCGTTCGGGCAAGTTTTCATCAAGCACGCCAACTTCGACGAAACGATCGACCTCAGCGATGCTTCCCTCGCGCGTGGGCTTCGGCTTGACGACTGCACGTTCGGCGCCGACGTGATCATGGCCCGCACTTCCACCAATGCCCCCATTTCGCTGAACCGTGCAATCATCGATGGTTCTCTGACCCTCGCGGACCTTCATGGGACGTCGCTCTATCTCATGGGCGTCTCCATCAAGGGCGGTATCGACGCCCACGACCTCGTTCTTTCGGGCAATATGCGCGCGATTCTCACCGAGCCGCAAGACTTGACGCTAACCCGAGCACGGGTTGGAGGGTACATCGACATTGAAGGTTCGATCCGGTCGATCGTTACAAGGAACGCGCAGTCCGAAAGTCTGCAAGTCACCAACGCCCAGGTTTCCGGTTCACTGAACGCCGCCAATTCACACTTCGGCCATGTCTCGATCAGCGATACGACGCTGGGCGGCAGCGCCTATTTCGAGGATGCGGTGATCGATCAGTCGATGCGCGTCGAGCGCAGCAATCTTCGCAGCGCAACCAAATCAGCGGGAACGCAAAAGAACTTTTACGCAACCGATCCGTGTTACGGCGATACACGGGCACTTGACGGTGACAACGCGACGATCGGCAACGTGCTCCTCGCCGAAGCGAATATCGGGGGCTTTTCGCTGAACCGCTCGACGATCAACCAAGACGTCGTCATTCATACGAGCACGATCGCCTTCGCCTGCATGCGCGATACGCTTGTTCACGGAGTCCTCGAAGTGGCCAATGCGCGCGTCGGTCATCGCTTCGACGTCCGCAGCGCGAGCATCGAGCGAAACGCTTATTTCAGCCACGACCACATCCCCTCCCTCGACGCGAATGAGGCAATTTTTGGAGGAAGCTGCAGTTTAAACGACATTGACAGCCCGACGGTGACGCTCATCCGGGCTCGGATCGCCCACGGCTTTTCGATCGTTAACCTGAGCGGTAATGGGTACATCAACGCAAGCGACGCTAACGTCGGCGGGAATCTCACCATCGCAAAGAGCCAGTCGCTGCGCGACCTCACACTGAGGGGCATAACGGTGGGCGATTCGTTCGATGTCAGCAATCTGGTGCTTGACAGCGCGGATATTAGTGATGCCCGTTTTCAATCCTCGGCGAGGCTTGCCGATTTGCGAGTCAACGGAAACTTCGAGATGAGCGCGACAAGCGTCGAGGGCGATCTGCACCTCACGGACATCGAGGCGCCGCTGCTCGACCTCAGTGGCGCTCGGGTCGCACGGACGTTGTTTTTCACCCGCGATCACACGAAGCCGCTGCAGACTTTGAGCCTTCGCGACGCTGTCGTTCAAACGGTCGAGGACCGCGCTAAGGCGAATTGCGACGAATTTGGGCCGGTTATTGGACGAGACTGCCTCAATCCGTGGCCGGAAAAGATGCAGTTGGAGGGCTTCCACTTCTCGCAACTTGGTTCGTTGAGCGCGAATAGCAAGAAAGATCTGCTCGACCGGAAGGTCGATTGGTGGAAGGATTGGCTGGCGCACCAGTCGCGCTATGTGCCCGAGACGTACGACACGCTGGCAACGGTTATGCAGGGTGCGGGCTACGATCAAAATGCAAAAGCGATCGCCGAGGAGCGGCGCGACCAAGATCGCTTGAATTCATCGATGCCCGGCTCAGGGCTCATGCTCTTGTGGCGGTTCGCCGACGGCTACGGCTATGTCATCTACTACGCCGCGCTGTGGGCAATGTTCTTCATGGTGCTAGGCGCCCTGGTGCTTCGCTTCTCAGGCGAAGGCAACCGGCTCCATATGCCGATCGGACTGACCTACAGCTTCGATATGCTCGTCCCGCTGATCTTCCTGGAAAAGGCGCATGAAGAGATCCGTCTGCGTGGTTGGGCGAGGTACTATTTCTATTTCCACAAGATCGTCGGGTACGTCTTGGCGACGTTCCTCGTTGCCGGACTCTCGGTACTGGCGAAGTAACGCGCTGCGCACCGGTGGTGCCGTTGGTTATGCTCATGCCGTGGACCGCGTATAAAGCGGGCGTGAGCCCGTTCGTGACCTTTATGGATTCGTTCCCCCCGGTTGCCGCATCATCGGCCGGCGTCGTGTCAGGCGAGCATTGGTCGCTACCCAGGCCACGCGACTGCGTCGAACGCAAAGTTACCAGCGGGCGAGTGGGTCGCCCCTCGTCTAACTCATGACGTGGACGCCCACGATCAGATGGTTGAAATCGAGCGTTTCGCCGTCGTCGCGCCGCACTAACCGCACGAGGGTCGGATTAACGGTCCAGTCGTCCCACGACCATTCATTCTGCGCCTCGATCGGAAGCTGCACGAAAATGAACGAGCCCGCCGCAAGCCCGCCGCCAAACCGGCCGGCCCGAAAGTCAAGGCCCTGACGGAATTCCTGAACTTTGGCGTTCTCGCTTTGCTGGGCGAGCCAGGCCGCGAGGCCGACGGTCATCGATGAGATCTGCGCGAGCACCGGCACGAAGCCTTTGGCAACTTCAAGTCCGGCTTTAAACGCGTCGGTGTGGAGAAAATCGAGCAGACCCTGGTTGTAGCTACTCGCGATGTTGACCGTTTGGAACCCCAAAGTGATGCCCTCGGTCGAGGGCTGAACCCCGTAAAAAATCGGGAAGTTCGCGACCGGAACCGTTTCACCGTTGCTCGCTTGGAAATTCGCGCTGTAGTGATAGATGGGTCTGCCGTCGTTCATCTGCAGTTGAATCGCAAAGTCAAAAAGCACATCGTGCCGTCCGCCGCCTGGGTAGCGAGCGATATGCAGCCCGTCGAGCGTTATCTTCAGCTTTTTCTGCTGCAGCCTGGGGTCGGGTTTGACTTGCGTTACCGGAACGATCGGCCTATCGCCGTCTTCGGCGAGAAAGCCGCAGACGTGCGTTGTCTTCACGATGCGGTTTAGCCCGAGCGCGCCCAGCAGGTCAAAGTCGGCGAACGTGTCGGCCCGCGCGCCGCCGGCCGCGAGCCGGTCAGCAGACGTCGTGTCCCCAAGCGCTCGAAGTTTCGTTATAATAGCAGCGGCCGGCATCTCACCGATAACCGGCTGCGAGCCGAACCACTCTGTCGCCTCATCGTCTCGTCCCATAGCGTTACGTTGCTTTGCGATCCCAAGCGCTCCCTGTTCTCGAACCGGTTTTTCCGCCGATCGGAGCACCCACGATGAGCTCAGCCCGCCTAACAATTATGAGCTCGGCGAACAGCGACGGCTTGCACGCCGAGATTTTCCTCACGTCCGACGCCGCGACGCTCGCCGCAACGAGCGCGTTTGCGCAGCCAATGCCGAGCGACGCGAGGTCCGAGATGCGCTGGCTGCTCGAAGACCGGCCGCGGCTTCGAAGCACGGCCGCCGAGGCGATCACGCGGCGGATCGAAGGGCGGCTACGCGACATCGGCGAAAATTTTGGCGATGCCGTCTTCGGCGGCCCGGGCGCCGAAGCAATGCTCGCTGCGTTGCCGGCGGATCGATCGGCGGTCGACGTTCGCATCGTGTATGACTCCGACACCGCGGCGTTACCGTGGGAACTGCTCCGCATTCCGGCGGCGGATCGCGCGCTGGCGTGCGAAGCACGATCGTTCGTGCGCTGGCACGGCGATGGCACATCGGTCGTCGAGCACGGCGAACACACGGAATCGGCTTTGCGCGTACTGCTGGTCGTGTCGCGGCCCGGCGGTGAGGAAGACGTCCCGTTTCGGTCGGTCGCAAGCCGTGTCGTCGCGGCGGTCTGCGCCCCCGAAAGCGCGATCCGGGTCGACATTCTCCGCCCGCCCACGTTCGCGGCGCTGACCGATCGGCTTGACCGCGCGAAGTCCGCAGGCGTTCCGTATCACGTCGTGCACTTCGACGGCCACGGAATTTTCCGACCATCGCCGTTTTCACCGAAGAAGATGTCAGGCGCCCTTCGCTTTGAGACGGCTGCTGACAATTCGGAAAGCATCTCGGGAAAGGCCTTCGGCGCGGCGCTGCTTGCCGGCGGGGTGCGGATCGCCATTCTCAACGCCTGTCGCTCCGGTTTCGCCGACGGATCCCAGGCGACTCCGTTCGCGTCGCTCGCCGCCGACATCGTCGCGCAAGGCGTCGACGCCGTCATGGCGATGGGTTTCGACGTCTACGTCGTGACCGCGGCGGCCATCGTCGCCGACGTTTACGCCGCGCTCGCAGCGGGACGGACACTTGGGGAAGCCGTCACGTTCGCTCGGCAACGGCTCGCGAAAGCGCGCACCGATCTGGACTGGGTCGTTCCGGTCGCGCACGAGCGCGAGCTGGTTCGACTGCTCGACTTCAGGGACGCGATTCGGATCCTGGAAGTTGGACCGAACGCCGCGACGCCGGCAGGGCCGGTGGTCGTCGACCTTGCCGGAGCCGACGGTCCGCGCTCGGCGCAACGGCCGTTTTTCGGCTACGACGGCGCGCTGCTCGGACTCGACCGCGCATTGGGACGCGACCATATCGTCGAGATCGTTGGTGTCGCGGGTTCCGGAAAATCCGCCGTGGCTGCCGAAAGCGCGCGCTGGATTGCGTTCACGAGCGAGAAACCCAGCGCCGGCGGCAATGCCTTGCCGGTGATGGCGATCGACGTCGCGCGTTGCGCGGACCGCGCCGCACTGGAGAGCGCGATATCGGACGCGCTCGAAGCGCTTCCGATACCGCTTGCGACGCTGCCGAACGTGTGGGTGTTCGATGACGCAGACACCTTGCTCGCCGGTGACGGACCGCTCCCCAAAGCGGACCGCGACGCCCTAGTCGGGCGCGTGCGCGATCTCGCGAAGAACGGTTCCGACGTGATTCTCACCGGCCGCGCAAGTTCGCTTATCGAGGGCGTCACGAGTGTGACGCTTTCCGGCCTCGATTCGACAGCGCTCGCGGACCTCATGACCGCCTACGGACTCACCCCGGCCGAAGACGGTGATGTCCTGGCGGCGTGGTTAGATTGGACGCAAGGCCTGCCGGGCCTCGTGCTCGCGCCGCTGCCGCACACGAACCATCAGACCGCCCAGGAGCCGTTGGCGGCGCTTCGGCGCAGTATTCGCAACATTCGTCTCGGCGACGCCCTAGCTGAGCCGCTGGCCGCGGCGTGCGGGCTCAAGAAGCTGCTTCAGCCGAACTTTTCGGAAACCACCATAATGGCGCTGTTCAACTTCCAAGGCTATCTTACGCGCGAGCTGTGGGAGTTCTTCGCACAATACTTGGCCTTCAAGACGAATGGAATACTTGGCGGTGAACGTTACGCGTGGGACACCTTGCGAGCCCAAATGCGGGGTGCGATGCGCGGCGGTTTCGTTTCGCCTCTCGCGGACGCAACGCTGTTCCTGCATCCGCTCGCGACGTTCGCGATAACGCCGCACTATTATGAAATGTGCCGCGCGATGGCAGGCCCCGAACCTCCAGAGCGACATCGCCTCTGGACGCTTGGGCTTCCCATCGCGGCCTTCTGCACGAGCCTCATCACCGCACTCCCGCTAGCCAAACTCGGCGGCATGCCCCCGACGATGAGACCGCGGCTGCTGCGACAAAATGTGCTCGCCGCCGCCGAGCCCATACTCGAGAATCATTGGTGGCACTATGCGAACTTGCTGCGCGAGGCATCCCATGCATTGCGCGCAGAGCAGCGGCACGCGGAGGCTGCGCAGCTGCTGGCGCAGATCGAAACCGCCCTTTCCGCGCACCCGCCGACCGCCGACGACGGCGCGGTCGAAGATCCGATACGGCTGATCGCCCAATTGCAGGCGGAGGATGCACAGCATCGCGGCGATTCGGCCGAGGCCGAGCGGATGAACGTCGAGCGCGACGCCCTCGCCTATGCCGAGCGCGCCAAACAGATCGTCAAAGACGGCAAGGTCATTACCGATATCGGAGCCATCCAAGTGATCGCCCTGATGCTGCGGCGCGGAGACAAACTTCGCCTGGCCAACGATCCGGCCGCTCTCGACATCCTGTTGCAAGCGCTCGATCTCGCGCGGGAAACACATGATATCGTGCGCACCGGAGAGATTCAGTTGGCGATCGCGCGCGTCTATCGGAATGTCGATGCGCTGCGCGATTGCACGAAGTACGAAGCCTACGCGCGCGAAGCTGCCCGTACCGCGGAACAGATCGAGTCGGTGGCACCCGACCTTCTGCCGCGAGCGAAGGCGTCGCTCGGAACAGCGATCACCGACCGCCTCACCGCTGAGTCGATCGCAACGCAGCCCGATCGCGTTGGGGAAGCGCGCGCGGCACTCCTGCTGGCGGCGGCACGCGGAGACGTGGAAACGCAAGCGATCGCGCGCAACTCGCTGGCCATATTGGAAAACCTCGCCGGGAACAAGGATGCCGCGATCGACTCAGCGCTGAAGGCAGCCGAGCTTTTCGCCGCTGTTTCGGCTGCGGGCGCGAGCGTTACGTGTTATTGCAATGCGGCACTCGGATTGCTTCAGATGGACCGCTACAGCGACGTTGCGGCGACCGCGGCGGAGGGACTGCGCGTCGCACGTACCGGCAACATCCACGGCGAAGCAGTCGACACGCTCGTTGCCATCGCGAGGCAAGCCGCCGTCTCGCTTGAGAGGGCGGGCGCTCCGAAAGGATAGACTCTGATACTCTGAAAGAGCAGTGCGAACTGCCGCAGACCCAACAGACCGTCTCGCTCAGCTCTTCGACCTGATCGATCACTCGAGTCGAGGAAGCTCGCTCTCGCAGCTAGCCTTATCGGTCGCGCCCTAGGCTTCGCAGCGAGAACCTCGGTCAGCAAACGAGGCGTGCGCGTCGACGGCGCTTGCTGGTACGGGGACGTTTAGGATCTCTAGTACTACTGTGTTACGAAAGGTATGCAGCGGATTGGTCTTTTGCAGTGCGTGCATATGCGGGACGATGGCAGCACGGGCAGTGGGAGAGCCGTTTACTTAACGCGATCGCGATTCGCACC
>Ga0182013_10002617_pt1 | contig 23454 bp, 23 predicted proteins | sample 612S2MmetaG_FD_120487 | JGI IMG/M metagenome (GOLD analysis project Ga0182013, IMG submission 120487) | Permafrost microbial communities from Stordalen Mire, Sweden - 612S2M metaG | ecosystem: Environmental > Terrestrial > Soil > Wetlands > Permafrost | place: Sweden: Stordalen | collected...
CCTTCATTTTCGTTCGCGAGTTGGGTGATGACGTCATCGTGGTGAACTCTCAGTTTCAATCGTGCCGTGATAGCGGTGACGGAGAATCCTTCTCTCATCACCATGGTCACGGCGTCATAACGTTGGTCCATTTGGCTTACGTCCGTTAGCACGTACCACTTCTTCGACGTCCAAACTCGACGCCTAAGAAGGGCGGTGTGTCAAGGATCAGGCATTATCGGGTCGCGCATTTGGTGTTTGTGAACAACAGAACCTGCGTTGTCGATCTGTCACGGTTCAACAGAGATAGAACCAATGAAGGGTGGGCCGCTCGGGTCTCGATCCCGACACCTTGGGATTGAAAGGAACCGTCAATCGGTTGCGATGTGTCGGTCTCGTCGCGCATGTCGTTTGTTTTCAAGGAACCGTGTTGTCCTGTGTCAGAAATTATAAAGACATGTTGGAAATTGAGCACGGTGCGGGCGAGGGATTGTGAATCACTCTGGTCGTGAGGTCGTGTGAGTTCACGAACATCAACGACATGATTGCGATCGACTCGGAAAATGATCAACTACTCGAAGCAGTGTTGGTGTGCACACCAACAAAGAAATTTGAGTGCGTGGGCGTATGCGTTGATATACGCTCAGACAACCGCACTCCGAGAATGACGACTGATCCGTTTTGGAATCAGCATCGGACAAGGAAAACTTTCATAGGAGTCCCGATGGATACGTTGTCAGATAGGAACCAGATGAGGGTGCGTCGAATAGTGCGATTGCTTCAGACATCGGCGCACGGATATCTCGAACAGATGGGACTCGTATGAGGAAGTTAATCAACGATCCAGCCAACTTTGTCGACGAAGTCATCGACGGCATACTCACCGCTCATCCGAACTCACTTCGAGCCGCTTCTGACGACCGACGAGCCATCGTTCGCCAGGATTTTCCTAACGGCAACGTCGGCATTGTCACGGGAGGGGGCTCCGGTCATCTTCCCCTGTTTCTGGGCTACGTGGGTTCTGGACTTTGCTCTGGCGTAGCGATTGGCAACGTGTTCTCATCCCCGTCCGCCGAACAGATCTTGGCGGCGACCAAGGCAGTGGATGGAGGCAAGGGAGTTCTTTATTTGTTCGGAAATTACGGGGGCGACGTCATGAACTTCGCACTCGCCGGCGATCTCGCCGAGTTGGATGGAATCTCCACGGAGACGGCGCTGGGTCGCGATGACGTGATGAGCGCTCCGACTGCGAAGGCTGATACGCGCCGCGGGGTCGCGGGCATGGTGTTCGCCTACAAGTGCGCTGGCGCGTCCGCTGAGCGCGGAGATGATCTCGTTGAAGTCACGAGAATCGCGAATGCGGCGTTGAACGCAACACGCACCGCCGGCGTCGGACTGTCGCCAACGATCCTGCCGAGCGCTGGCAGGCCAACCTTTGAACTTCCTGATGGTGAGATGGAAATCGGCATTGGGATCCATGGTGAACCGGGGAAGTACCGGGGGCCCATCGAAACCGCAGACTCGGTGACCGAGACCCTCGTGACGGCTATTTTCGATGACCTCACACTCTCCGCGGACGATGAAGTGGTACTCCTCGTGAACGGACTGGGTGCAACTCCACTCGAGGAGCTCTACCTCGTCTTTCGAAGGGCTCATCGACTACTCAGTGAACGCGGAGTACGGATCCATGATTCATGGGTCGGGGAGTACGCGACGAGCCTTGAAATGGCGGGAGCGTCGGTGACCATCATGAAACTGGACGATCAATTGCGTGAGCTCTTTGATGCGCCCGCGTCTTCTCCCTTTTTGCACCGATGAATTCACCGGAACTCAAGTTGCTAATCGAAGGGGCGATGCTCGAACTAGAGAAGTCGCGCGAAGAGCTTCGCGAACTTGATGCTGCGATAGGTGATGGAGATCTTGGCATCACCGTGGGAGATGGGGCCATCGCAATTCGAAGGGACCTTCAAGAGATTGGCGATGACATATCGATCGCCGGAATACTTCGCTCGTGTGCGCGCAGTTTTGCGAATGCCAACCCATCAACCATGTCTGCTCTCGTGGCGGCCGGACTGTTAGCCGCTGCGAAAGCTCTCGGTGACGTCAACGAAATCGATCGAACGTCGACGATGACGATGGCGAGCGTCGTCTCGGAAACAATTCAAAGTCGTGGCGGAGCGACCCTGGGGGACAAGACAATTCTGGATGCGTTGCTTCCCAGTGTTGATGCGCTGCGCGAGGCGAAGGGCAGCGCCGTAGACGCTTTGCGTGAAATGATCAACGCTGCCGAGACTGGTGTGGTTGAGACGACAGGTGTGCAATCCCAGCGCGGACGCGCAGCCTGGGTAGGCGAACGGACCGTTGGTCACGCTGATGGCGGTGCGACGGCGTACCTTCGACTTCTAGAGGCTCTATTGGTCGCGTTCGACAGTTCCTGCGGCGACGACTGATTCGATTGAAAGGGGCAGGCGCGTGCTTCTGGCTGAATGAGCCGTGGAGTACCCGTTGTCTGAGAGGGAGACATGCCAGAGAAGTCTGTGTACAAAATAACGGCGCTCAAAGTCGGCACGTTGCGAGTGAACAAGGCAAGCATGACGTACATGTCAGGCTTTGAGAAAACAATCAACGTTCCCGTGTGGGCCGCCGCAGTTGAGAGCAGTGGGCTGAAGATCCTGGTAGATACTGGAATCTCCGATCACGATCGTTGGGGTGACGATTGCTGGGGAGAAGAGGACGAAACCATTGAGGCGGCTCTGTCTGAAATCGGTTGGCGGATCAGAGACGTTGACATCGTCATCAACTCCCACTTGCACTGGGACCACGCTGAGAACAACACGCTGTTCGCTGGTTCGCGCTTTGTGGTCTCGCGCGCGGAGTGGGAGTACGCCAAAAACCCAATTCCCTCCCAGCAAATGCTGTATGACTTCTCGTGGACGGATGAGTCAACCACCTATATGGACTACGAACTCGTAGCGGTGGACGATTTTGATCTCGTACCTGGAATTCGCCTGATCCAAACGCCGGGACACACCCGAGGTCACCAGTCCGTGCTCGTCAGCACAGCTGAGGGAGTCGTGTGCATTGCGGGCGATGCCGCATGCTTGCCCGAAAACTTCAGTGCGCCAGTTGCACCGGGTGGTGCAACGTCAATCGAACAAGCATTTCACTCTCTTGATCGAATTCGCGATACTGCAGATCGCGTCTTTATGAATCACGATCCCAACATCACGAAATTCCAGGATAACGGCTTCCTTGTCGTGCCGAATGTCGGTGACGCGCCCGTCGAAGGAAGCGTTGAAACGCTGCCGCCACGCATTGTTCGTCACCATCATTGAAGGTCGTCTCGTCGTCGCGCGCAACTGATGGTTCAGTCGTCACTCGAACCATTTGGCGCTCTTCACTTCGAGTTCGAATGACCACGGAGGCTCGGCACCTTTACGAGAACACGTGAATGACGCGATCTTGACCGCGATGCGTAGTCCCTCGGCTACTAACGGGAGGCTGTGGGCGTCCTCGCGCGTGAGTCGGTGGGCCGCCCACCACGCCAAGAGTCCTCCGACGAGTGCGTCACCGGCGCCTACGGTGTCCTCAACTTGCGAGAACGGTACGGCGACTTTGGCCACACCCGCGTTGCTGTACGCCTGGACGGTCTTTGCGCCATCAGTGACGATGACAATTGTGGACCCGCCTCGCAGCAATGCCGCCGCTGAATCGTCCTGGTTCATCTGCGGGAACAGAAACTCCAAGTCCTCCGTACTCACCTTCACGATGTCGCTTCGGTGCAGAAGTCGGGTGACCCGGCTCCGGTACGCGTCATAATCGGGAGTGGCCGACGGACGACAGTTCGGGTCCAGAATGACGAGAGTCGATGGGAGGGCAGCGGCGACCACGTCTTCGACCATTGTGGCCATTGGTTCAATGACGAGACCGAGTGTTCCCACGTACAGAGCGCTCGGCGAGGAGATGGAGCGATAAGCGCTCAGACCTTGGGGACTCGTTATTTCAAAGGCGGCGGTTTCGCGCAAGTGAAAGGAGTAGCGCGGAGAAGAATCTGAAGTATCCACCACCGCAAGGGCCGTGGGCTGAGCGAAGGATTCTCTGACGGCAAGATGTACGTGGTCATTTTCGAGGGCTCTTCGCAAAAGGACACCAAACGCGTCATGGGACAACCCGGAGAAGAAAGTGACAGGTTGTCCGAGCCGACTGATTGTACGGGCTACGTTGAAAGGGCCTCCGCCCGGTACGGCCGTCGTTTCACCATCGCCGCGAACGAGTAGATCAATGAGGTTTTCACCAATGACGACGGTCATCAGGCCGTGAGCGCCATCGGTTGAAGCGTGGCTCGACGTCTCCAATAGTGGCAACTGGGTCATCCTCCGCGCTAGCCGGGCTGGGAATTCAAAGTCTGACAACGTTACCGCGGCCCGACCTACTCGTCGATCCAGTGTGCGAACCATTGGAGCTTCGCGGCAAAGACGACGTCACTCCAGAAAGGCATGACGGCCAAAGCGTTGCCAGTCATCTGACGACGCTTGAAACGGCAGATGACTGGTAGACCTGCGTCGGTCATCACTCATTGCCTCATTTCTCAGTCATTGAAGGGATTTCAACACGTTTCGTCTCACCAACCGAGTTGTGATCACTCCACGAGAAGGAAGACGAGCATCTCCATACTGACTCGGCCGATCAATTCTGCGTCGTTCAACTTCGCGAAAACGCCTTCGTGGGGCGGCCAGGGACTCTGACGCGGTCGTAATTGTCAGCGAAAATGAAAACCATTGGGCGTTCTTGACAACGTTACCAATTGATGATAGAAAAAAGCGAGTTGAGTTCTCGTCGCGCATGTCGCTGAGTTACTTGAACGGTTCGAAGTGGGGGATGCATGCCTGATAAGGGCAACTGGGTGGGCGTGAATTTCTGGTCGCGCGTTGGCGGGCCACGAATGTGGACTAACTACGATCGCGACGTCGTTCGCGAGGAGTTGGCCACGATGGCGACTCATGGGTGTACCATCACCCGGTCATTTTGTTACTGGCCAGACTTTGTACCTTCTGCCGAAACGCTGGACGAAGGGGTGATGGCTAATTTCGCTGATTTTCTCGACGCTCACGTCGAGTTGGGACTCGGGACCATTCCCACCTTCATCGTCGGACACATGTCCGGCGAGAACTGGGACCCGTCGTGGCGCGAGGGTAGAGATCTTTACTGCGACGTGTGGATGGTGTCCCAGCAGGCCTGGTTCGCCGAGGCGCTGACGCGTCGATTCGCGCAGCACGAGGCGGTCGTGGGCTGGCTCATCTCGAATGAGATGCCCATCTATGGCGGGCCAGCGAGCATCAACGAGATCACGTCGTGGGCCCGCATCATGGTCCAGGCGGTGCGTGCGGGCGGTGGGACCCAACCCGTGTCACTCGGCGATGGCGCGTGGGGGATTGAGGTCACTGGAACGGATAACGGCTACTCACTACGCGCACTGTCACCCTTGGTTGACTTTCATGGACCTCACAGCTACCCCATGAGCGACGACATTGTTCGCCAGTCGCTCGCTGCGGCTTTCGCCTGCGAGATGTCGGGAACGTTTGATCGGCCCGTCGTATTGGAGGAGTTCGGCCTGACCTCAGATTTCGTCTCGGACGAGAACGGTGCGCACTATTACCGCCAGGTTCTGTACTCGAGTTTGCTCGCTGGTGCAACCGGCTGGATCGCGTGGAACAACTGCGACTACGACGATCTTCGCGACCAGGATCCGTATCGTCATCACCCTTTCGAGCTGCACTTCGGGCTCACCGACGCCCAGGGAAGACCCAAGCCACAACTTCACGAGATTGCGCGCTTTTCGAAAGTGGTGAATGAATTGAGGGAGTCGGGATGGAAGACCGTGGCGGGTGACGTCGCCATCGTCATCCCCGAACACTTCGAACGAGTCCTGCCATTTACAACTGATGACTATCGCCAAGACATTCGCGACAACTTGGCCCAGGCCTATGTGGCCGCGCGCGAGGCCGACCTGCCGGTGTCGATGGTGCGCGAGTTTGACGGACTCGGTGACGAGGCGAAGCTCATTCTCCTGCCCTCGACGAAGTTGTTGATGGCGCCCACCGCGGACCGACTCGTCGAACTCGCCGAGGCGGGTGCGACGGTCTACGTGTCCTACTTTGCGGGCAGCACGAGGACGCAGCGTGGTTCGTGGATTCCGCGGCTGAACGAACTGTTCGGACTTCGCCAGTCCCTTCAATACGGGCTAGCGAATCCCATCGAGGTCAATGAAGTGGTCCTCACCTTTGCGCAAACGCTCGGCGATCTTGCAGCCGGTGACACGCTCACCTTCCAGGTCGCGGGTAATGAGAGTTCACGGTCGTTCTTGCCCGTCGAATCCGCCGGCGCCGACGTTCTCGCGACCGACCAGGACGGTCGTCCAGCGTTACTGCGTCGTCGCGTAGGTGAGGGCTCGATGATCTTTTGCACGTACCCGATTGAGCACATGGCGGCCAAGACGGCACGCGTGAATCCCGAAGACACCTGGCGTCTCTACGCCGCGCTGTCGATCGATGCTGGCGTCGATCGGGTGCTATCGGTCGCCGACCCCCGCGTCATGGTGGGTCGATTGGTAGTCGGTAGCCGTGAGCGCGCCGTCGTTGTGAACCTTTCCGACGCTCAGGTGGTGGCGGATCTCGTCACGACCGGCGCGGCGTTCGCTGCGCAGCCATCGGGTGACACGCTGAGCGAGATCACGTTGGCTCCCTTTGACATCCAAGTTCTCTTTCAAAGCAGCGTGGGATGACGAAGAGTCGCGTGGCAACGAATTCTCAGCGACGGTATCTATCGGCGCACGGTTTTGTGGAGAGGAGTGGGGGGAGCGAAGTGGCGAGCCATGAAGTTCGTCGCGCCGAATTGTTCTGATTCGAAATTGAAAGTTGCAGTGCCGAAGTATTCACGGTTATTAACTAATGAATTTCCACCAAGGGGGAATGAAGAATGATGAAACGATTTAGGAGTTCAATAAAGAAGGCCTCGGTTCTTTTGGCGGCCGGTGCAATGGTGATAACGGGTTTCGTTGCCATGGGTGCCGGTACGTCAGGTGCCGCCGGGAACGGAGTGTTGACACTTGGTTGGGGCGACTACGGTAACGCGTTCACCAATAACTTCAACCCATACTCAGCTACCTCCGCCACATTGGGTGAAGGTGCCATCTACGAGCCACTCTGGTTCTTCGACCCGGCCGACGGTTCGCAGACTCACCCGTGGCTTGCCACGAGTTATGCGTGGTCGAAAAGTGGCAAAACCTTGACGTTCCAGACTCGCAAAAACGTCAAATGGAGCGATGGCAAGCCCTTCACGAGCGCGGACGTGGCCTTCACGTTCAATCTCTTGAAGAAGGACCCGTCCATTAACAAGTACGCCCTGCCAATCTCGAGTGCGACCGTCAAGGGTGCCAACACGGTTGTCCTCAACTTCAAGACGCAGGCCTATACGGACCTCAGCTACATCGCGGGGGATATTTACATCCTGCCCCAGCACATTTGGAGCAAGGTGAAGAACCCGGCGACGTACGTCGCGAGTTACCCGGTGGGCACTGGTGCGTACACCGTGTCGTCAGTGACTGCTGCGGCAATCACGCTCACGGCTAACAAGCATTACTACGTGGCGGGGCTGCCGAAGATCCCGAAGGTTGAAGCGCTCTTCTACAACGGCAACACGCCGCTGCAGGCAGCAATTGAGAGCGGTGTGATTGACTGGGGCGGCTCGTTCATCTCGAACATCAACACGGCCTATCTCGCGCTCAACAAGAATTACCACAATGAGAATCTTCCGGCGGCCATGGCGAACATCATCCCGAACATAAAGTCCGGACCGATGTCGGACCTCGCCGTACGTCAAGCCTTCACTGACGCGATTGACCGCAATACGCTCGACCAGGACGTCTACGACGGGCAACTTCCCATGGTGAGTTCGACCGGACTCGTGACTCCGCTGTTCAAGTCCGTCCTGAGCTCGGCGTACAATCCGGCGACGCCCGCTGCTTCGGTGCCCAACATCACCGCGGCGAAAGCGGCTCTCACGGCAGACGGTTACGCGATGGGCTCAAACGGCTTCTTCTCGAAGGGCGGCGCCGAGTTGACGGTCACGGTCACCGTGCCCGATGGTTGGACCGACTACCAGCAGATCCTGCAGCTCATGACGACCGAAGAAGCCGCAGTGGGAATCAACCTGCAAGTCTCGAACCCCGCGCAGGCAACTGCCCTGGCTGACTTGGCATCAGGTAACTTCCAGGCGCAGATTATGTACTACGGCTTCACGACCAGTCCCTGGGTGTACTTGAACCAGATGGTCGGTCCGGTGGCATCGTCCGTGGGCAACCAAGGTGGCTTTAGCAACCCGACCGTCAACGCTGATCTGGCGGCAATCGCCAAGATGCCAAATGAGGACTCGCCCGCTGCGGTGAAGGACTTCTACGCCATCGAGAAGATTGTTAGCTCGCAGGTGGCTCGTATTCCGCTATTCGTCCAACAGGGTGACGCGGAGTTCAACGGTAATGTCGTGAAGAATTTCCCGACGCCTCAGAACCCATACGGTGAGTCGGCTGCCGGCATTTACCCCAGCGCTGGTTGGGTGATGTCACGAATTGAACTAGTTAAGTAACGACTGTTTGAAGCCGAGGGGGGGGGGAAGTTAATCAGTGAAGTACTTTGCGCGCAAGTGCGGTTTCTACGTTGTTGCGCTATGGGGTGCTCTCACGATTAATTTCTTCCTCCCCCGGCTTCTCCCGGGTAACCCCGCTCAGATCATGATGGGGAAAATTGAAGAGACGAGTACGCCCCCGCCCGGGGAGTACAAGATTCTCGAACACTTGATGGGCGTGGGGCAGGGCAATATTTTTTCTCACTACTGGAGCTATCTCGTCCAGGTGTCGCACCTTAATTTCGGGTATTCGTTTTCCCAAGGTCTTCCGGTGATCCGCGTCATCTACCAGGCGCTGCCCTGGACGTTGGTTCTCGTGGGCACGGCGACGGTCTTGTCCTTCATCATTGGCACCACGCTTGGAGCGTTGGCCGGTTGGACGCGTAATCGCTGGCTCGAGGCACTCGTGCCCGTCACCACGTTCTTGACGTCGACGCCCTACTTCTTTCTGGCGCTCATTCTCGTGTACTACTTCGGTTTCATTTTGCACTGGCTGCCGCTTAGTGGTGATTCGGACCCACTCCTTCTGCCCGCGTGGAACTGGACCTTCTTTAGCTCCGCACTCGAACACGCGATCCTTCCGGCGTCGACGCTCATTCTCGTGCAGCTCGGCGGATGGATGATGAGTATGCGCAATATGACCCTCACCACGCTTTCCGAGGACTACGTCTGGGCGGCCGAGGCCAAAGGAATAAAGTCGCGCCGAGTGATGATTGGCTACGCCGCACGAAACGCCATCCTGCCGAGCGTCACGAACTTTGCAATTTCCATTGGCATGGTGGTGGGCGGATCGATCTTGATGGAGCTGGTCTTTTCCTACCAAGGTATTGGGTACTACCTCATCCAGGCGGTCGAGAACGATGATTACAGCTTGATCCAGGGGATCTTCTTCTTCATCAGCATCGCAGTACTTATGGCGAACTTCATCGTCGACATGATGTACGGCTTCATCGATCCGCGAACGAGGCAGGCCTAATGAGTTTGCCTATCGATCACGGCGCCGAGTCGTCCAGTGTCGAGCTGGGCGGGCGCCGACCACTGCGCGGATGGCGAGTGTTGCGCCGTTCGCCGCGCATGGTCGTGGGACTGTGCATTGTCTTGTTCTTCGTGCTCGTCGCGTTGTACGGCACGTTCTTCATCCACGACGGCAACGCACTCAGCAGCAATATTCTCAAAGCTCCGTCCGCTCACGAATGGCTCGGCACGACGCAGTTGGGTCAGAACGTGCTTACTCAACTCATCGCGTCCGCGGGCCCGACGCTGCTCGTGGGATTCGCCGCGGGCCTCTTGGCGACCGTCCTCGCCGTCGTGGTCGGCATCGGCGGAGGATTCCTCGGCGGACGCAGCGACGATCTGTTGAATCTCTTCACCAACGTCGTCCTCGTCATCCCGGCCGTGCCGCTGATCATCGTGGTCTCGGGCTTCTTGAAGGCGGGGGGCATCGGTCCCATCATCGTGATCATCGCCTTCACGAGTTGGGCGGGCGTGTCGCGCGTCCTTCGAGGGTTGACCTTGTCGATGCGGAACCGTGACTTCATCGCCGCCTCGAAGCTTTCGGGTGAGCGGACGTGGCGCATTGTCATTGTCGAATTACTTCCCAACACGGTGGCCTTCGTCATCTCGGGATTCATCTTCACAGTGATCTTCGCGATTCTCACCCAAGCGGGACTCGCGTTCCTCGGTCTCGGCGACGTGAACGCACTGACCTGGGGCAACATGATTTACTGGGCCCAAGTTGACGGAGCCCTTGAGGTCCACGCGTGGTGGTGGTTTGTGCCGCCGGGACTGTGCATCGCGGTGCTCGGCACCGGTCTCGCACTGGTCAATTTTGGGCTCGACGAAGTGCTCAATCCACGTCTTCGTTCGCTGCGAGCGATTCGCAAAAAGCCCAGCGTCTTTGACGACATCCCTCTGGGGGAGGCGCCATGACTTTCACCCCGACGACCGCGACGACTCCGACCTCCAAGCCGGCCAGCGACGTCGTATTGAGTGCGCGAAACATCACGGTCGAGTACGGCGGCGAGCGTCCGACGCGGGCAGTGCGCAACGTGTCGCTCGACCTGCGCCGCGGCGAGGTACTCGGCATTGCGGGAGAGAGCGGTTGTGGAAAATCGACACTCGCCTTCGCGTTGACACGACTACTTCGCCCACCCGCGACATTGATCAACGGGTCGGTCCATTTCTATGGAGCGGACGGAAGTGATCCGGTTGACGTCATTGGTTTGGACCCGACCGCGTTGCGCCATTTTCGCTGGGACAAGATCTCGATGGTGTTTCAAAGTGCGATGAATTCGCTCAATCCCGTGACGAGCTTGCGTCGCCAGTTCTCGGACATTTTCGAGGCGCACGTGCCGGAAATGTCGTCGGATGAACGCGACGAGCGCAGCCGAAGTCTCTTAGAAATGGTGGGCATCGATCCCCATCGCTTGAAGGGTTTTCCCCACGAGCTGTCGGGCGGCATGCGCCAGCGGGTCGGCATTGCGATGGCCCTGGCTCTCAATCCAGAAGTCGTGGTCATGGACGAACCCACGACCGCACTCGACGTCGTCGTTCAGCGCGACATCCTTGAAGAGATCAACGCACTACGTCAACAGTTGGGCTTCAGCATCATCTTCATCACTCATGACCTGCCACTGCTGGTGGAGATCAGCGATCGACTGATCGTCATGTACGCCGGCGAAATTGTGGAACGTGCTCCGTCGGAGTGGGTGGGCCAATCGCCGGCGCACCCGTACACTCTCGCGCTGCAGGAATCGTGTCCTGATCTACTCGGCGAACGAAGGGAACTGCGCGGTATCGCCGGAATTCCGCCGGACCTTCGTGTGCGGATCGAGGGGTGTTCATTCCGCCCCCGTTGTTCCTACGCCTTCGGCCCGTGTTCCACGGTGCACCCGGAGCTGATTCCACCGCTGGCTCAAGTTGTTGGAGTCCCGCAACTCGTTGAACGGACACCTCGCGACAAGAGCATTACTCAGATGGTGGACGAAAAATCGTCGCTACGCCAGTCGCCGGCAGAACCCCCAATCCTCGGCGGCGACTGGCGAGTGGCGTGTCACTTGCATAATCGTGAATTGAATCCCGAAGGGCCACCTCTCGAATTGGCGAATACCCCGCAATACGAGTCGAACACTTCGTCATCACAACAAAGCGCACCAAATGTGGGGCCGGATCTTGAATTACCGGGAGAGGTCCAATGAGCGCTTTAGAGGTTCGCCAACTCACCGTTGACTTCGCGCAACGTCGCGGTCCCAAGTTTCGCGCCGTTGATCAGGTCTCATTCGATTTGAACGCGGGTGAGACGCTCGCGCTGGTGGGAGAAAGTGGAAGCGGTAAATCGACAATCGCTCGTGCGGTCTCGAGTCTCATCCGTCCGTCGAGTGGCGAGATCTACCTCAACGGGAAACGCATGAAGATGAGGGGGCGACGACTGCGAGAGTACCGTCGCGCTGTTCAGATGGTCTTCCAGGATCCCTTCGCCTCACTGAATCCGGCCTTCAACGTGCGACACCACCTCGCGCGTCCTCTCTTGATTCACGGACAGTCGCGCGACGGTCTCGACGACGCGGTCGGGAAATTGTTGGAGTCGGTCAGTTTGGTGCCGTCAACGCTCATGGCGACAAAGTTGCCCCACGAGCTGTCGGGCGGGCAACGTCAACGCGTCGCCATTGCGCGCGCCCTCGCTCCCGAACCGCAGATCATCTTGGCCGATGAACCGGTCTCCATGCTCGATGTGTCAATCCGACTGGAGATCCTCAATCTGCTCGACGGTTTGAAGCGCGAAAGGGATCTGGCGCTCCTCTACATCACGCACGATCTCGCAACCGCGCGGCATTTTTCGACGCACATCATGGTCATGTACCGCGGCGAGATTGTTGAACGTGGCGGGGCTGACGAAGTTATCCTAAATCCTTCACATCCCTACACCCAACTCTTGGCCGGCGCCGCGGCCGGAGCGGTCCGATCGAGTCGTCAGTTCAACACTTCTGTAGTGGAACATCGGGCGAGGAAGGGTCGAGTCTCGTCCGCCGAATTGAGCGAGACGTTCTCGACGACCGGATGTCGATTTCGGGCCCGATGCCCGTACGCGATGGACATTTGTGCTGAGCGCCCCGAAGAGTTTCCCGTCGGCGACACGGGACACACGGCGAAATGCTGGTTGTTTGATCCCAAGGTTAGAGAGAAGTCTCCATCGACAACCCAGGAGCCCATCTCCTAAGCTCCCACGTCGTTAATTTGTGACGCCTTTAGTGCGAGCCGTTCTCGGACATTTGCGCTTCGGCATCGGCGAGTATGCGTGTGATGGCCGCTCCGAAGTGCACGTCACACGGGTGTCGCGTCGTACCGGCGGCGACGTTCGACATAAGGTCGTGCAGCGCGGTGGCGAAAGCGTCGACGGGCTCGGACGCGGTGTCGGGCACGCTCTCGATGCCGCTCTCCCCCCACAGGGTCATTTCGACGTTGATTGCCGCGCTCGGCGCCTCAAGCGTGAGCGTGGCAGTGCTCGTCGCGCCCGACTCGTGACGCATGATGAGGTGCGCGAGACCCTTCTCGCCTCCTTCGGCCTTGACCGCGACGATCGGGCCAAGCCCACCCGCAAGAACTGACAGTGCGTGTGGACCAACGTCCCACAGTCCGCCCTTCTCGCGTCGCCAGGGAGAATCGAAGGGGCTACCTTCGGCGAAGGCGGAGACAATGAAACGGGCCCAACCACCTTGCCACTCCTTTTCGTTTATTCGTTCCATCCACTCGCGACTTGGTTGCGCAAAACGGATCGTGAAAAAAACGACCGAGGCGACACCGGAGCGCTCCACGGCGGCGACGAGTTCGGCGGCGTCGGCGGCGTTCGTGGTGATGGGCTTGTCGAGCAGGAGGTGTTTGCCCGCGCTCGCGGCGTCGATGGCCATGCGACCCTGTACGTCGGGAGCCACCGCAAAAGCGACCGCGTCGACGTCATTCAACAACGCGGCGTAGTCGCTGTAGGGACCGCAACCAAGTTCATCGGCGAGAGACGCGGTTTTGTCGGGGTCTCGACCCCATACGCCCACCAGTTCCACACCGGGGTCCGCAGCAAGGACCGCTCCGTGGGTGACTCGAGCCCAATACCCAGTTCCTACGAGGCCGAATTTCATATGGCGTCCTTCCTACGACTGATAACGTTGCGATTTGTAAACGCTAACTCCCAGAGTAGGCGTTTTTGGCGCCACGTTCCGTTGGTGAGCGAGAGGAAGGCAAGCAATGAAGGTTCTGTTTCTTGGCGGTACCGGCATCATTTCGAGTGCGTGTGTCCTTGAGGCTCAGGCCCAGGGTCACGACGTCTGGCAGCTCAATCGCGGGCAGTCGGCCAACGCAAGCAGCGTTGCGCCGGACCACACATTTTTGGCGGACGTCGCCGATGAACGAGCAGTGCGCGAGGCATTGGGCTCGCACCACTTTGACGTCATAGTCCAGTTTCTCGCGTACCTGCCTTCGCAGGTCGAACAGGACATTCGCGTCTTTGCCGATGTCGGTCAGTACATCTTCATCAGTTCGGCCTCGGCGTACGAGAAGCCACCATCGCACTGGATGATCTCTGAGTCCACGCCACTCGTGAATCCCTTTTGGCAGTACTCTCGCGACAAGATTGACTGTGAAGAGTTGTTGGTCGACGCTTTCGAACAGACGGGTTTTCCCGCGACGATCATTCGGCCCTCTCTCACCTACGGTTTGACCCAAATCCCAGTCGTCATCGGGAGTTGGGATCGACCCTTCACGATCGTGGACCGGATGCGTCGCGGCAAGAAGATCATTGTTCCGGGCGATGGTACGAGCATCTGGACCATCACGCACAACAGTGACTTCGCGAAGGGTCTCGTGCCGCTCTTCGGTCTCGCGGGCGCCATCGGCGAGGACTTTCACATCACCTCCGATGAGGCCCTGACGTGGAATCAGATCTACGAATTGGTGGGTGACGCGGCCGGCGTCGAACCCGACATTTTGCACGTGCCGTCTGACGGCCTCGTCGCGAGCGATCCCGAACAGTTGGGCAACCTGTGGGGCGACAAGGCATACTCGAGCGTGTTTGACAATACGAAACTGCGAGGTCTCGTTCCCGATTTTCACACGCACGTCCACTTCGCCGAGGGCATCGCCCGCACGGTCGAGTGGTTTGACGCACACCTCGACCGTCAGCAAATAGATGCCGAGGCCAACCAGAGTTGGGACCGCGTGGCTGCGATCTACGTTGAGGCGCTGCGTCTGGCCGCTTTGTAGCCCGCGTGGATGGGAGTCACAACGCAATCAGGAGATAATCTGGTAACGTTGTCAAAATATTTTGGATTGAGATGTGACTCGTGAAGTACGTCACATTTTCATCCCAGAGAGCGGGATCTAGTGCGTTTGGGGGGGCAGTTCGTTTGGCGCACCAAGTCAATATCAAAGCGTTCCAGGACACTGTGGCGATGAATAGACCATGACGTCCGCAGCCCCCCTGGTACTTTCGCCTAACTATGTCTCGCAGTCCTACCCGGCGGGCGGTGCTGCTGCTCGCTTTCGAGGCCTGGATCGCATGGTTGCCACCTCGCCCGAAGACTGGATCGGATCGGTCACCGAGCGCTTTGGACAGTCTGGTGTCGGGATATCGATACTGCCCGATGGACGCAGCCTTCGCGACGCCATAGAAAAATCACCCGAGGACTTTCTCGGACCCGAGCACGTCGCTGCGTTCGGAGACGATCTGGGCATCCTTGTCAAACTCTTGGACTCTTCGAAGAGGTTGGTGGTGCACGCACACCCCAATCGTGATTTTGCTCGGACGCACCTCGGTTGTGCGCACGGCAAGACCGAAGCATGGATCGTTCTCGAGGCGCGCCACGGTGCCGAGGTCTACGCCGCGTTCACGAGGGACGTCGGGCGAGAGGAATTACGTCTCTGGGTCGACGAGCAACGAATTAGTGAAATGCTTGACAATCTTCACGCCATCCCCGTCGCGGCCGGGAACACAGTGTTGATTCCCGCGGGCCTACCGCACGCGATTGGCGACGGCGTTCTCGTCGTGGAGCTGCAAGAGCCGACCGACTTCTCGATCATGCTCGAACAAGGTGAGTTCCCCAATGGAGATCTCGGGCTCGGTTGGGATGTGGCTCTCGACTGTGTCGACCGTGATGAGTGGTCAGCGCTACGACTGGCGGGACTCCTTGGTGAGCAGGGCTCGCGCTCCGGACGACTCCTTCCGATCGAGGCCGATCCGTTCTTTCGCGCAACGCTGACTCGTGGCTCCGACCAGGAGACCCTCGAGGAGGGCCTCGCCATTCTCGTGGTCATCTCCGGTGAAGGAAAGCTCGAGGGCTCGTTCTCGGGGGCGCCTCTCGCCATTGCCAGGGGCGACACCATTCTTCTGCCCTACGCCGCCGGACCCGTGACATGTCGCGGTGACGTCGAGGTTATTGTCTGCCGCCCGCCGGTTCCCGGGGCTTCACGCCCGGCGAGACCACTTCTGTGATTCGCCCCGCCGAGTCTTCAACTGTGCGCGGTAGTCAATTAACTGTGGCACGATGGTGAGAACACCGAGACTGTGAGGGCGATGACGAACGGCCGGCCGACCATCCGAGACGTGGCGTCAGCGGCCGGACTCAGCATTAATACAATTTCCCGAGTTGTCAATGGCCGACCGAACGTCGCTCCCGAGACGGCCAAAAGGGCGATGGAAGCCATCACGAAGTTGGGATATCGTCCGAATTTGGTGGCCCGGTCGCTTCGACTGGGGCGCGACAATACGTTGGGCATCGCGGTGACCAGTATCACTGACCCGTTCTTCGCTGAAGTTGTGTCGGCCATTGAAGAAACCGCGCGCGGACATGGATTCAGCGCCATTATCTCGTGTACCGGAGAGAGCGACGGCGCAGAAGAGGGCATTGTATCGGGACTTCTCAATCGACAAGTCGCGGGGATCATCGTCGTACCGACGGGAGCGGACCAGAGCTACCTCGCTCGTAAGTACGCGGGCGTTCCCGTGGTCTGCCTCGACCGCCCGCCCGTCGGTATTGAGTGTGACACGGTGCTCGTTGACAATGAGGGGGGAGCGTTTCTCGGAACGAAGTGGCTCATCTCGCACGGTCACCAACGAATCGCCTTCGTGGGTGGGCCCCGGGACCAGTTCACAATTGACCGGAGACGTCAGGGCTATTCCCGAGCGCTACACGAGGCGGGCATTACGGTCGACCCCGAACTTCTCGCCGACATGGCGATTCTGCCCACCGAGGTATCCGCAGTGATCCCGGGTCTCCTGGCGCTCAGCGAACCTATTACCGCCATCTTCACGTCAAACTCGAAGGCGTCGCTGGGCGTCATTGACGCGCTCCATCGCCTTGGGCGCACCGACGTCGCGATGGTCGGATTCGACGACTTCCCAACGGCTGCATCGCTCGTCCCGCCGATCACCGTCGTGAGCCAAGACCCCTTCCACATCGGGCGCGAGGCGGTCGAACTTCTCCTTCATCGCATCGCAGGTGAGCACGAGGCGCCGGGACGAATGTTGTTGCCAACGAATCTCGTCGTTCGTGGATCCGGTGAACTCCGTCCGTCGCGACGCAAATCACGCGTATCCGAGACGTTGGCATAGCCCACGTCCGACTCGATCTTCTAAAGTCGAAAGCTATCTTCATTTGTCTTTTTGCTCCGAAGAATCGGTGATCGCTTCCGGTTCAGGAAAATGGACGAAGGTTCTTGGTCAGTTTCGGAGCCCCGGTCCTTGGATACAAAAAACCTTGGTGTTCGCTGCTAGGGTACATTCTTGGTAACGTTATCAGTACTAAATTACCGGCGATTTTGCGAGCCGCGTCGCGAAACGCTCGCGCTTCGCCTGCGAAATTGCAGATCCATAGAGGGGGATGAATGTTATCGTCAGGTTCAGCGTCGGCGTCCGCAAGCGCTCAAGATGCCGCGACAATATCGAACATCACGGGGCCCGGCGCTTGGTGGCTACGGCAGTCGAAGCGCTTGACGTGGGTAACGGAACCCGCGCAGGGCTTCGATTGGCCAACTCCAATTGACGATTGGTTTAGTGACGGAACGCTGAATGGTTCTTTCAGTTGCACCGACATTCACGTTATTGAAGAGCGCCGCGAACGAGTGGCGTACCACTGGTTCGGTGACCGAGTTGACGACACGCGAACCATTACGTATTTTGAACTTCACGTGATGATCAATCACGCGACCAACGCCCTCATCGAGCTTGGCGTGAAGCCTCTCGATCGAGTCGCGGTGTGTTCACCGTGCGTTCCCGAAACGATCGTTGCGATGCTGGCGATCACTCGATTGGGCGCGACACACGTCGTGATCGGCCCCGACGCCAGCCCCGAAGAGATTGCGACACGGATCAACCACTCTGGGTGCTCGCTTACGGTAGTCGCTGACGGTTTCTATCGCGATGACGTCTCTGTTCCGTTGAAGGCCGTCGTGGACGCCGTACTTACGCTATGCCCATCAGTAAAGAACGTGCTTGTCGTTCGCCGCACTGGCGAGCCCATCGAGTGGGTCGAGGGACGCGACCACTGGTGGCACGAAACCGTCGACCGGCAGTCCGACAGCCACTGGTGTGATCCGTTCCCCGCAGATCAGCCGTTTCTGATTCTCTATCCAACGGGTGCGAGTGATGATGGGCCCGTTACTCGGACCACGGGCGGATATTTGACCCAGGCCGCCACAACGTACGCGAGCCTTATGAAAAAGCCCTTCGACGATGGTGTTCTGTGGACGGCAGCGCAGTTGGACGAACTCGCCGGACATAGTTACGTCGTATATGGGCCGCTGGTCAACGGTGCAACGCAACTGATCTTCGAGGGCGGACCCACTTCCTGGCTGAGCGAGCGCTGGACGAACATCGTTCATCAACACCATGCGACAGTTATCTACGTTGACGGTTCCACGATTTGCGGTACTGAGTAGGTCGATGAGACGTTGAAAGGAATGCACCGCATAAGACCGACAGGTTGGACAACGGCTCTCGTCAGTTCGAAATGAGTTTGCCTAATGATCCCCTCAACGACGCGTCGCTGACACTCGAGACGAGTCGCCGCGCCCGAGCGAAGCGTCGCCTAACAACAAGTGGATCGTTGGTACGACCTCCGAGTATTTGCCAGACGTTCGGTTCGCTCTCGGTGCGACCATTTCGAATGTGGTTCGTCAGTCAGATACTTTCAGCGTCGGGCACCATGACCCAAGCGGTGGCGCTGTCCTGGACCGTACTCCGCCTCACGGGAAGTGGAGTTGATCTCGGACTATTGACGACATGTTCGTTCTTGCCAATGTTGTTGACCGGACCCTGGTCGGGAAATCTCGTTGACCGGTCGAATCGACGCCGGCTTCTGATTGTGACGCAGAGTTCCTTTATCGTGCTGTCGGCGCTACTCGGTTTTGTCATCGCATTCGGCGCGGTACGAGTCTGGATGTTATTCGTCCTCGCGTTCACGTCGGGCGTCGTTGGGGCTCCCGACTCTGCCGCACGTCAGGTCTACGTCGTGGATCTCGTCGGCACCGACCACCTTACGAGCGCCATCAGTTTGAATGAAGTTGTCATCAACGTGTCACGAGTGCTCGGGCCGGCTCTCGGTGGAGCTCTTCTGGCGACAGTGGGCGCCGCAGCATGTTGTTTCTTTAACGCGGTGTCCTTCGTTCCACCTCTCATCGTTCTTCTCATGTTGCGCAAAAGTGAATCGTCGACGCCACGCGTTCGCGTGGCGCACACGGATCACTTCCTCGCAGGCCTGCGTTACGCGTGGCGTAATCCCACCATTCGAACCAGCCTCCTGTTCGCGGCGGTTTCAGGCATGCTCTTTAACCTGAACGTTCCCTTGCCACTTCTCGCGACGCGCGTGTTTCATTCGGGCCCCGCGGGATTCGGATTGATGATGTCCGTATTCGGTGTCGGAGGCGTCGTGGGTGGCCTTTTCGCCGCGACGGCTCGATCGCGTCCGACGAGGCGATCGGTCTGCGCACTCGCTGCGTTCACCGGTGCGTCAGTTCTCGCCACGGCGTTCGCTCCGAATCTTGCGTGGGAGTACAGCGGACTGGCTATAACGGGATGCGTGTCGATTTGGTTTATCGCTCGTGCCAACGCCCTGGTGCAGTTCGAGACCGATCCCGAGATGCGAGGGCGAGTCATGGGCGTGTGGACGATGGCGTTGCCCGGTTGCGAGCCGATTACGAGCCCCTTCGTTGGTTTCGTGGGCGAGACCGTGGGCGCTCGCGAGGGCTTCGCGGTCTCCGGAGTCGCATTCATCGTTCTCGCGGCGGCGAGTTGGCGCACACTCTTCGCGCGAGCCAAAAAACGCACGCCCTGAACCCGAATCCGCGTACGGCCGACTGGTCACGCCTCGTCACCATAACGATGACTGTGCAATTATGACGCAATCGGTGGAATTGAATCGGCCCGTGAAGCAACTGCTGAACAGACGTTTAGTGGGCGTTTCGTGGGCTACGGCTTCTTCGACTTCAGCGAGATGGTCTTACCGTCGACTGCGAAGTTCCCGTATCCATGATGGTGGATGGTCTTGGGTCGCTTCTGCTGGGGATCGGTCCAAGCCTTCACGACTTCGAGGATAAAGAGGTTGTATTTATCTACCAAACTGGTGTCCACCACCCGGCATTCGAAGTTGGCGAAGCATTCGGCGATCAGGGGCGGTGTTACGAGTTCGGCCGGCCGCGGCGTGAGTCCGAACTTCGTAAACTTGTCCACCGCGACGCCCGACGTATTCCCGACTTTGACCACGACGGGCGCCAGTTCCACGGCGGGAATGGCGATGACGCACTCGTGCTCGGCCGTCAATGCCGCGAAGCTGTAGTCAGCGCTGCTCACGACGCAGGCCACCAGGGGCGGCACGAACTCGACCATCGTGTGCCAGGACATCGTCATGACGTTGGTCCGGCCTCCCTGGGCCGTGGTTAACAGGACGACGGGTCCCGGTTCAAGGAGTTGATAGACCTCGGACAGTGGAAGCGCCACCATTTTCGACGGGCCGTTCGAACGGGTAGTGCCAGCGCGGCTCGCCTTGCTGGGCTTCGTAGACGGGCTCATTTCCAGGCCAAGATCTGCGCCGGGCACCGAGAGGTCGGCGGGGTCTCGCCGGCGAGCCACCCGACTGCGATCGGCAGCGCGCAGGGCCACTGCGGCGGTACCTCAAACTCTGCCTTCACCTCGGCTTGGTTGAATAGGGGGCGGGCCATACCAATCGGACACGTTCCGAGACCGCGCGTCCACGACGCCAGCATCAAGTTCTGCGCGGCGAGAAAGCAGTCAGGCACTCCGTCGGCACTCGACGCGTAGATCACCACTAACGACGGAGCGCCGTGGAACAACTCGAATTCTGGGCCAGCGGCCATCTGGCGGAGCCGATCGATGTCGGGCAACCCACTCTCGACGACCTCGACGGCGGGGGGCTCGTTCAGCAGGAGTTGCTTTCCCTCTTGGGCGTAGCGAGCGAGAGCCTCCCGCTCCTGGATGACCACGAAAGCCCAGGGCTGGCAATTGACGGCGCTGGGGGCATGGATAGCCGCGTCCAGCACCACTTCGATGTCTTCGCGGCTGACCGGCCGGTCGAGATAAGCCCGTACAGCGCGACGCTCGTAGATCGCCCCCATCGCGCTCGTGACGTCCGGCTTGCTGGCTTCAGGCGAGCGATGGGGCCTCGGTATCGTCGCATTGGATTCGGTCGCAGTCATTGCTTATCCTTTTCCACGTTCGATAGTGGTGACAGCGTTCTCTTCGAGCGAGTGAACTTCATAGGCACCCCTACATCGAGCGCAGACGCGGCTGTTCATCACTTCTGTTTCACCAAGACTGTCGCCGCTTGGACCGGCCGATGACCAGAGTCGATAGTCACTAGACGTCAGGGCGATCATTGGGGTTGCAACCCGTGATGGCGGAGGTGCCCACGGCCGCCGATGTCGGACCTGGTTGGATGGTCACCACGGGTTCGGACTCGTTGTCGAAAGTTGGTGGCCGGGAGGGAATGGAACCCGGACGACCGGTGCTGTGTTGCGAACTGAAGGCGCATCGATCTTGGGCAAGCGAAGTCTGGCGACAGCCGTTCAAGGGATGCGGGAATCTCCTGGCTCAACGATCAACGGCCTTCGTGTTGTCCGGCCTCCCCGGAACCGCAGCTGGCGTCGCGCTTCGTAACCGTCCCTTCACCGACGGTCTCACCTAATTCGGGCATAACGACGTTGGGCACTGTGCCCTCCTCTCGTCAGGGAACGGGGTTTTCAATTCAGATTCAAGGTATGGCGCACCTGCGAAGAATCACAGAATCAAGTGGACCCCATACCTTGGACAGCCTGACTGACTTCTTAAGAGGTGAGCAGGTTTTTGACACGGGCTCAGGCGGCTCGCTGGTTGTTGCGTAACGCATAGTAGACCTCGTTGAGCGTGGCGTCACCGAGCGACGAGTGCGGTCGCTCCTCGTTGTAGTAACGCAAGTATTCCGTGATGCCGGCGCGACAGGCGTTGCCGTTCTCCGCGGGGTTGAGATAGATGTGGTCGTATTTGAGCGTGCGCCAGAGACGCTCGATGAAGACGTTGTCGATCGCTCGTCCCACCCCGTCCATCGAGATCGCGACGCCCGCTTCTTTCAACACCCTCGTGAACTCTTCGGACGTGAACTGCGACCCTTGATCCGTGTTGAAGATCTCCGGTGGGCCGTAGAGCACGAGGGCTTCGTTGAGGGCCGCCACGCAAAAGTCCGCGGTCATGGTGTTGGCGAGGCGCCAGGTGAGGACCTTTCGCGAGTGCCAGTCCATGATCGCAACCAAGTACCAGAATCCCTTCTTGACGTCGAGCAGTAGGTGAAGTCGGCGACCCAGAGTTGGTCCGGCCGCGTCGCCACGAAGGCGCGGTTGACGAGGTCGGGGGCACGCAGGTTGTTCTTGTCGGCGTGGGTCGTGAAGCGCTTCTTCGCGCGTGACGCCCCGCGGATGCCTTGTCGTTTCATGAGTCGCTCGACCTGGTCGCGACCACAGTCCAGTCCTCGACGCTTCGCCGCCTTGGTGAGCTTGCGTCGTCCGTAGACGGAGTAGTTCTTCTTCCAGATCGCCTCGAGCGCGGGACCGAGCTCCTCGTCGCGCCTCTGGCGAGCCGACACCGGCCGGGACTTGGTGTCGTAGTAAGTGCTGGGGGCGACCTGTAGTTGGGCACAGATCGGCTCGACGCCCCAACGACGCCCCCGGGTTTCATTATCCCGGTGGACGTCGATGAAGGTAACTACATCTTCTGTCGGCGGTCGAGCTCCGCCCCGAAGAAAGTTGCCGCGGCTTGCAAGATGTCGTTGGCCCGCTGCAACTCGAAGTTCTCTTTGCGCAGCCGCTTCAGTTCCTCGCGCTCCTCGGTGGTGAGACCCGGTCGAGTACCAGCGTCGATCTGCGCTCGCTTCACCCAGACGCGCAGCGACTCTTCACCGACCCCGAGTTGTCGCGCCACCCTCGAGATGACACTTTTGTCGCCAGGATCTGACCGCTGAAGATCGAGGACCATGCGCACCGCACGTTCCTTCAACTCAAACGGATACCTCTTATACCCAGTTCGCTTCTTTTCCATGATTCCATCCTCTCTCCCAAGCGGGAGAGCCTCCGGAATTCCCAGGATGCTTCAACCCCCCTCAGAATGGGTTTCGCACTATTGCGCCCAGCGCCGTGCCGCCGAGATTGTTCTCGCGCTGTCAGGCGCGGAAAACTTGCCCGCTGCGTTCCCGAGTGATCATTCACGACCTGTGAGGGACGTTGACCAAGACCGATCCTCAACGGGCCTTATGGAGAGCAATTCATTTCTAG
>Ga0182013_10002618_pt1 | contig 23441 bp, 19 predicted proteins | sample 612S2MmetaG_FD_120487 | JGI IMG/M metagenome (GOLD analysis project Ga0182013, IMG submission 120487) | Permafrost microbial communities from Stordalen Mire, Sweden - 612S2M metaG | ecosystem: Environmental > Terrestrial > Soil > Wetlands > Permafrost | place: Sweden: Stordalen | collected...
CCACCCCGATCCCCTCCGCGCAGGTCAAGACCGCCGTCCTCTTCGCTGGCCTGCAAGCCGAGGGCATCACCAGCCTCTGCGAATCCATCCGCACCCGCGACCACTCCGAGCACGCCCTCAAGGCCTTCGGCGCAACCCCCACCCGCGTTGACGCCCGCGGCCCCAACGAACCGGCCAAGCTCTCCATTCCCGGCGGACAGAAGCTCCACGCCATCGACGCCACCGTCCCCGGCGACATCTCCTCCGCTGCCTTCTTCCTCTGCGCCGCGCTCCTCTTCCCCGACTCCAACCTGGTGCTCGACGCGCTCGGCATGAACCCCACCCGCTCCGCGCTGCTCGACGTCGTCACCGCGCTCGGCGGCCGCATCAAGCTGCTCTCCGTCGAAGAGCACCACGGCGAGCTCATCGGCTCCATCCAGGTGAATCGCGCTGACGCAATCTCGACGACCAGCCCCTTCGTCATCAGTGGAGCCCTCACCGCCCAGGTCATCGATGAGCTTCCCGTCCTCGCCGCCATCGCGCCCTACACCGCCAACGGCCTCATCATCCGCAACGCGCAGGAGCTTCGCATCAAGGAGTCCGACCGCATCGCCCTGGTCGCTCAAAATCTCCGCGCAATGGGCGCCCAACTCACCGAGCATCCCGACGGCCTCGAGATTCCCGGCGACCAGCAACTCCACGGCGCCTCCATCGACTCCGGCTCCGACCACCGCATCGCCATGGCCTTCGCCATCGCCGCCCTGCGCGCCACTGGCGACACCGAGATCCACGGCGCCGAAGCGGCCTCCATCTCTTTCCCCGAGTTTTTCACCTCGCTCGACGCACTCGCCCAGCGGTGAGCGACCAGACGAGCCGTCAGCCGGCAGCCAGATGGTCAACCTCCGAGGTCTCCGCCCGCAACCGCGCCTGCCGCGCCTCCGCCGACGCCGGATACGCCGCAATCAACTCATCCAACGCTGCAAGCACCGCATCCGTCGAAATCTCGTCCAGCCGGTACCCCTCCGGCGCTCCGACCCGATCCTCGCCGCGCAGAATCCTGACATTCTCCACGCCCAGCGGCAGCCACTCCACCGGCCTCTGCCACGACGGCCCCAACACCACCATCGGAACGCCGACCGCCCGGCCGACGTGCATCGTCCCCGTATCCAGCGTCACCATAAAGTCGCTTTGCGCGAGCACCGCGGCCAACTCGTTCACCGTCGTTCGGCCGGCAATCGAGCTCCCAGTTCCATCCGCAGCCTCGCGAATCGCCTCGACCGCCGCCGCATCCGCGGCTGTTCCCACATAGGCCACGGCGCAGCCTCGCGCAGCCGCCGCGCGAATCATCGCAGCGAATCGGTCGGTGTGCCAGCCTGTGCTCTGCCCGCCGCTGTTCTGAGTCACAAACACCACCAACGGAAGTCCGCCGGGATTCACCTCGCGCAGCAGCCCGGCAGAGACCTCTGCGTCCTGACTGGAGAAAAATACTCGCGGGCGCGCGGGAGTGAACTCAGATCCAACCAGCCGCGCCAGACGCAGATTGTTCCCAATCAAGCTCAACTCCGCGTCGTACACGAGCGGCCAGTGGTAGAGCGCAGGCGCCTGGGTAAAACCACCGCGCCAGCCACCCGGTCCCAACAGTCCCAGCAGCGCAATCCGGGTCCGCTGGTCGGAGCCCCCCGTCAACACGCAGTCCGGTCGAATCCCGCGCGACCGCAGCATCTTACGCAAGGCGCGCACCGCACCGCTCAGGTCTGTCGTCGGATCAGGAGTCTCCACCAGGCGGTCGACAAATGGCGAATGACGCAGCACCTGCAACCCCAGCCCGCGGGTTGCAACCGTAATCTCGATCTCCGGCCTGGACCGCTTCATCGCCTCGAACACCGGCGTCATATGCACCAGGCAGCCCAGCGGAAGCCGGTATTCGAGGACCAGAATCCGCGTGGCCCGGCCCGGCGCAGCAGCATTCGTCCTTCGCAAAATTGCCTCGGCGGAAAGCAGCAAGCCAGTCAACATCTCCAATCCTCTCAGCACTTACAGCTGTCCCACGATTGTACCGAGTCGCGCTTCCGAGGGTCTCGCCACCCGTACCCCATTGCCAACCTCCGCGCGGAAGAAAAGGGTACGACCGGCTCACCCTTGGATGTCGCAGCCGCTATGATAAGGGAATGAGGACTGCGCCCTCTTCCCCGACTCTCCGTGACCGCGGAGACTTCCAATGCTAAGCTCGTCGACGATCTTTGAAGATGCGATTGCCGATCATCTGTCGGTGGTGGAACAGCTTCGTGCCCAGCAGGCGACTCTGGAGCGAATCGCGACCGAGATGACGCGCGCAATCATGGCGGGCAACAAGATTCTGTGGTGCGGCAACGGCGGCAGCGCCGGGGATGCGCAACATCTGGCGGCGGAGCTGGTGGGCCGCTTTCGCAGGGAGCGGCGCGGGTTGCCCTCGATTGCGCTGACTACGGATACCTCCGCACTGACCTCGATTGCCAACGATTATGGCTTCGACGTCGTCTTCAGCCGGCAGGTCGAGGCGCTCTGCGTAGAGGGAGATGTCCTGGTCGGCATCTCAACCTCTGGGAACAGCAAGAACGTGATCGCGGCGCTGCACGAAGGGCGGAAGCTCGGCGCGTACATCGTGGCGTTTACCGGACAGGGTGGAGGAGCGGCAGCAGAGATTGCGCACTCCGCGATCTGCATCGAGTCGAAGATCACGGCACGTATCCAGGAAGCCCATATTCTTTGCGGCCACATGCTGTGCGACTGGATTGAGCTTTGCTACTGCGAAAGCCAATCGCCGGAAAGGGGCCCGGGCACTCGATGATTCAGGACCTGGACCGCATTGTTCAACTGATTGAGCACGACTGGCGCGATGCGCACGTGCTGGTCATCGGCGACCTGATGCTCGATCGCTACATCTGGGGCGACGTGGAGCGGATCTCCCCGGAAGCGCCGGTGCCGGTGGTGCGGGTCGCGCACCAGAGCGAGCAACCGGGCGGCGCCGGCAATGTTGCCATGAATGTGGCCGCCATGGGCGCGAAGGCTACGTTGATCGGATTCCGCGGCGACGATGCAGACGGGAACGCGCTGGAGAAAGCCCTGGTGAAGGCCGGAATCACCCCGGACGTGATTTCAGTGACCAGTCACCCCACCACGGCGAAGCTGAGAGTCGTGGGCGGTAAACAACAAATGTTACGGCTCGATACCGAGCGCACTGACGACTATCCGGCAGAGGCGTACGCCGCCCTGATCGCAAAGATCGAGTCGGCCATCGCATCCGCGGATGCGGTGGTGCTCTCCGACTACGCGAAAGGCGCCCTGACCGAGGAGGTTTGCCAGCGGACGATCGAGATGGCTCGCCGCGCCGGCGTGCCCGTGCTGGTAGATCCCAAGCGGCGCAGCTTTGCGCGCTATCGCGGGGCAACCACCATTTGCCCGAATCTGAACGAGCTATCCGTAGTCAGCGGGATACCTCCACAAAACCTGGGTGCGCTTCTCGACGCCGGCCAGACGATGGTCACAGACTTGGGCCTGGATTACCTGACGGCGACCATGAGCGAAAAGGGGATCGCGCTGCTGCGCGCAGACTCGAGGTTCATCGCTCCCGCGGTGGCCCGGCAGGTCTTCGACGTCTCCGGCGCCGGCGATACGGTGATTGCAACGCTGGCACTCGCACTGGCCGGTGGTTTGCAGATGGAAGTCGCGGTGCAACTTGCCAATGTGGCCGCCGGTGTTGCCGTCAGCAAGCTGGGAACCGTGCCCGTCAACCACGATGAGTTGCTGAACAGCCTGATGCCTGAGATCGAGTTACAGGCCCACGAGAAGGTACTCTCTCTCGATGCTCTGGTGGGGCGCGCGGCGGCATGGCGATCGGTCGGCCAACAGATCGTCTTTACCAATGGCTGCTTCGATCTGTTGCACATCGGGCACATTACGCTGCTGGAGCAGGCCCGCCGCGAAGGCGACCGGCTGGTGGTCGCCATCAACAGCGATGCCTCGGTGTGCAAACTGAAGGGGCCATCGCGACCCATCGTTGGGGAGCGGGAGCGCGGTCGAATTCTTGCCGCGCTCGCGGCAGTGGACGCGGTCGTCGTCTTTGACGACCCAACCCCACTGCGTGTGATCGAGGCGCTGCGTCCGAATGTCATCGTAAAAGGCGGCGACTACAACGAAGATACAGTGGTTGGCGCAAAGGAAGTCCACTCCTGGGGAGGACGGGTCAAGATCGTTCCCACCGTCGAAGGCTTCAGCACCACCAAGCTCATCACCAAGGCGATGACGCCAGCCCTGACGTGAATTCCAAGCCGACCCGCCTCATGGACAGCCGCCGCCGAAAAGGACCATTTCCGCCGCCGCGATTTTGACATAAGGTAAAAGGCGGGCCACTGAAATTGCATTCGCAACCTGGAGAGAACATGAAGATGCGGCATTTCCTGATTGGAGCGGCGATGGGCCTTGCACTGCTGTCGGTGTCCTGCACGGCACCGGCCCAATTCGCCGGGACCGGAGCACGCGACAGCTTCCGCGACACCACCATCCTGAGGCCGCCCGCCGGCAGCAAAGTTGCGGTCATCGTCTTCGAGGACCTGGGATGCCCCGCCTGCGCCAGGGCCCACCCGTATGAGCAGCAGGCCACCCAGCAGACCCACGTACCGCTGCTGCGCTACGACTTCCCGCTGGAAGCCCACATCTGGACCTTTGAGGGCGCGGTCTATGCGCGCTATATCCAGGAAAAGATCAGTCCCGCGCTGGCCGAAGAATTTCGCAGCGCCGTGTTTGTTGCGCAGCGGTCCATCGCTACCAAGGAGGACCTGGAGCAGTTCACTTCTACCTGGCTGCAGAAGCACGGCAAGACCATGCCCGCCCCGGTAGATCCCAATGGAGCGCTGGCGAAAGAGGTGAACGCCGACCTTGCCCTGGGCCAGCGGTTGAATGTGGAGTGGACCCCAACCGTGGTCGTGGTAACCAGAAACCAGTATCAGGTAGTGTGCGGCACCAAGGACGGGGCCAACGACCCAACTCAGATTCTTGCGGTCATCCAGGGAGCGCTCGCTCAGACCAGGTAAACGGTGGTTTAGATTCGCAAACTAAACCCCGTGCCGACCAACGGGAGAGCGATGCGAAGCAGGAAAAGGGCGTGCGAACGCCCGAAGCAGGAAAAAGGGCGTGCGAACGCCTACATCTTGTAGCGGCCCATGTCGTCGTCGTTCAGGTTTTCGAGCCAGCGCCGCGCCTCTTCGCCATCCACGTTCTGCGGGCCTTCCGCCACCTGCTTGGCGTTGTCCAGCACGGCTCGGCTGGCGTAGATCGGGCAATCCCAGCGCAGCGCCAGCGCGATCGCGTCCGACGGTCGCGCATCGATCGCCACGGTCTCGCCATCGTGCTCCATCCAGATCACCGCATAGAACGTATCTTCGCGCAGCTCCGACACCACCACCCTGCGCACCACCGCATTCAAGCCTCGCGCCATATTGCGCAGCAGGTCGTGGGTCATCGGCCGCGGCGTGGCCGTCTTCTCCAGCTCCAGCGCAATCGCGTTGGCCTCGAATATCCCTACCCAGATCGGCAGCACAGTGTCGCTGGCCACGTCCTTGAGGATGACGATCGGCATGTTGTTGGGGTCGATCATGAGGCCGCGAATCTGCATCTCCACCTCGGCCTTCGCCGCTGCGGCAGCCGCATCTCCGTGCTCCGCCCCAATCTTCATCAATCCACCGCCACGCCTGCAAGGCTGTTGGGAAAGGTCTGCGTGATCCTGACCGGCCGGTAGCTTCCCATCGCCGGCAGGATCGGCTGGGCCACCGTAAAGTTCACCGTCTTGTTCTGCGAACTTCGTCCCACCACTTGCCCGCGCGCAGGATTGTGTCCCTCGACCATGACCTCCATCACCTGACCCAGATGGCGCGCATACCCCTTCCGCTGGATCTCCTTTTGCAGGTCCAGAAGCACCTGCAACCGCCGCGACTTCTCCTCATCCGGGATCGAATCCGCCATCCCAATCGCGGGCGTATTCGGCCGGGGCGAGTACTTGAACGCAAAGATCGCGTCGTAGCCAACCTCCTCCAGCAGGCTCGCCGTATCCTCCAGATCGCGCTCGGTCTCGCCGGGAAAGCCCACGATAATATCCGAGGTCATGCTGATCTCGCGCTTGGCCGCTTTGATCCACGCCATCCGCTCCAGATACCACTCCCGCGTGTACTCGCGGCCCATGGCCTTCAGCACCGCAGTCGATCCCGACTGCACCGGCAAATGCACATGGTCGCACAGCGTCGGCATGGAATCGATCGCCTGCACGATATCCCGGGTAAAGTCGCGGGGATGGCTGGTGGTAAACCGCACCCGCCGAATCCCGGCGATCTGGCCGACGGCGGTGAGCAACTCCGCGAACGTCATCTTTCCCGATGGGTCGCGATAGGAGTTCACATTCTGGCCCAGCAGTTGGACCTCCGTGAATCCTGCCTCCGCCATGCGCCGCGCCTCAGCCAGCACCGACGCCGAAGCCCGGCTGCGCTCTTTGCCGCGCGTATACGGCACCACGCAGTAGGCGCAGAACTTGTCGCAGCCCTCTACGATGGTGATGTATCCGCGGTGCGGGTTCGTCCGCGACGTGAACTCCGTATCGAAGGTCTCCTCGGTCTGCCGGTCATCCAGGCCGGTGATGCGACGTTCGCCCGCCTCCAGGCGCACCAGCATCTGGGGGAGATTTCTGTACGAGGCAGATCCGCTGACCAGCGATACATACGGGGCCCGCTCGAAGATCTTCTCGCCCTCCTGCTGGGCCACGCAACCCAGGACGGCGAACTTCTTGCCTTCGCCCTGCAGCCGCTTGTACTCATTCAGCCGGTGAAAGACCTTCTGTTCGGCTTTATCGCGGATCGAGCAGGTGTTGTAGAGGATCAGACCCGCGTCGGCCTCGTCCTCCACCCGCATGTATCCCTCATGCTGGAGCGTCCCAATCACCTTCTCCGAGTCATGGGCATTCATCTGGCAGCCAAACGTCTCGATATAGAAAGTCTTCGTCACCCACCTAGTATATCTTTATCGTCGGCAACTCAATCCCAGCGTCGAATCGACGGAGAGGTCCGCTTTCCCTGCAAGACTGCCTTACCGATGCTGCGCGGGCCATCGCGATGCGGAAAGATTTGAGGTTGGGCGCAGTTCCACCTTGTATTGAGATACTCAACTACCTCGCGCGAATTCTCGCAGTGTTGACCGTCACAGCGTGTGGGATTGCATCTCACTAAACTCATCTATGTGGCACGGATGCAGTGACACATTGCAGCAACTGGACTTGGAGAGCGCTGTCATTCCAATTCGGCACTCTCGCCGCATCGAGAACTTTCTCGCCGCTTATCCCAGAGCGATCTTCGATAAACTGGGGTCTGGATGGACATGGCAAAACATATTGATGTGACTGAGTTGATTCTTCGGGACGCCCACCAGAGCCTGATGGCAACCAGAATGTCTCTGGAAGACATGGTCCCGGCCTGCGCCGATCTGGACCAGGCGGGCTACTGGTCGGTGGAGTGCTGGGGTGGCGCCACCTTCGATGCCTGCATCCGCTTCCTGAATGAAGACCCGTGGGAGCGGCTGAGGACCTTCCGCAAACTGATGCCGAATACCCGCCTGCAGATGCTGCTGCGTGGACAAAACCTGCTCGGCTATCGCCACTATGAGGACGAGGTGGTGGAGCGGTTCGTGGCCAAGGCCGCGGAAAACGGCATGGACGTCTTTCGCGTCTTCGATGCCTTGAACGATATACGCAATCTGAAGTGTGCCGTGGCCGCGGTGAAGAAGGCCGGCAAGCACGCTCAGGGGACCATCTGCTACACCACCAGTCCGCTGCACACAACGCCTCAGTTCGTAGCGATGGCCCAGCGCCTGCTGGATCTGGGCTGTGACTCCATCTGCATTAAGGATATGGCAGCGCTGCTCAAGCCGCAGCCGGCCTACGACATCGTAAAGGGGATCAAAGAAGCATGCGGCCAGGATGTGCGCGTGCAGGTCCATGTTCACTCGACAACCGGGGTCACGATGGTCAGCCTGATGAAGGCGATTGAGGCAGGCGCGGATTGCGTGGATACCGCCATCAGTTCTCTGAGCCTCGGACCGGGGCATAATCCGACCGAGAGCCTGGTGGCGATGCTGGACGGCACGGGATACACAACCAGTCTCGACAAGCAGCGGCTGCTGAATCTCAAGAACTACTTCAACAAGGTGCGGCCGCGCTATGCGGAGTTCCTCTCCAACATCACCGGCGTGGAGACAGAGATCTTCGACAGCCAGATTCCCGGCGGAATGATCTCCAACATGGAGAGCCAGCTGAAGCAGCAGGGTGCGGGCGACCGGATGAAGGAAGTTCTGGAAGAGGTGCCTCGGGTACGCAAGGATGCGGGTTATCCGCCGCTGGTCACTCCTTCCAGCCAGATCGTCGGGACGCAGGCCGTCTTCAATGTACTGCTGGGTCGTTACAAGGTGCTCTCCGCCGAGTTCGCGGACCTGATGCTGGGCTACTACGGAGAGACGATCGGGCCGCGCAACCCGGAGTTGGTGGACCAAGCGGCGAAGCAGGCCAAGAAGCAGCCCATCGACATTCGCCCGGCGGATCTGCTGAAGCCGGAATGGCAGGAGTTGCGCACCACCGCAATCGAGCAAAAAGGCTGCGACGGCACCGACGAAGACGTCTTGACCTATGCAATGTTTCCCCAGGTCGCGACCAAGTTCTTTTCCACCCGCGCCCAGGGTCCCAAGAACCTCGGCAAGGACCCGCAGGCGAAGGCTGCCCCCGCGCCTGCACCCGCCGCGTCCGCACCAGCCGCGGCTTCGAATGGCGGACTGCGCGAGCCTGTCACGTATGCCGTGAAGGTGAATGGAAGCACCCACAACGTGACCGTTTCCCCAATATAAGAGAGTGACCGATGCCGACTCTGGAAGATAAAGCGACCAGCACCATGGAACTTAAGATCGATGAGCTGAAGCAGCGCCGCGCCAAAGTGATGCTGGGCGGAGGCGAAGACAAGATCGAAAAGCAGCATAAGGCAGGCAAGTTGACCGCGCGCGAAAGGATCGAGGCGCTGGTCGATCCGGACAGCTTCGAGGAGACTGGCCTGTTCGCCGAACACCGCTCGGTGCTGTTCGGGATGGAGGGCAAGAGCATGCCCGCCGACGGAGTCGTGACCGGAGCAGCATCCGTCGCGGGACGGCTGATCCACCTGGCCAGCCAGGACTTCACCGTAGCCGGCGGAGCCGCGGGCGAGGTGCATTCGATCAAGGTCGCCGAGATCATGATGCATTCACTCAAGACCGGCTCGCCGTTCGTCTTTATCAACGACTCCGGCGGCGCGCGCGTGCAGGAAGGCATCGACTCGCTCTCGGGATACGGCAAGGTGTTTTACACCAATGTGATGCTCTCCGGAGCGGTGCCTCAGATCTCCTTGATCTGCGGCCCTTGCGCGGGTGGCGCGGCCTACAGCCCAGCCCTCACCGATTTCATCATCCAGACCCGCCAGGCGCAGATGTTCATTACCGGACCGCAGGTCATCAAGGGCGTTACCGGCGAGACCGTGACCGCGGAGGAGTTGGGCGGCGCGGACGCGCACATGACCCGGTCGGGCGTCATCCACTTCATCGCCAACGACGACCACCACGCCATGCAGCTCTGTCACAAACTGCTCAGCTTCCTGCCCTCGAACAACCTCGAAGACCCGCCCCAGGTGGAAGGCGACCGCAAAGTAGACGACGACCCCGACCTCGACAACGTGGTACCCACTGACGTGAAGAAGGGCTACGACGTACGCGACGTCATTCTGCGGCTGGTGGACTTCGCCGACTTTCTTGAGGTGCAGCAGGGTTACGCCGCCAACATCGTGGTTGGATTCGCGCGCATTACCGGACGCAGCGTGGGCATCATCGCCAACCAGCCTGCGGTGATGGCCGGCGTGCTGGACATCAATGCGTCGAACAAGGCCTCGCGCTTCATCCGCTTCTGCAACGCCTTCAATATTCCCCTGGTGACCCTGGCCGACGTCCCCGGATTCCTGCCGGGGACCGAGCAGGAGTACGGCGGGATCATCCGCCACGGCGCGAAGATGCTGTTCGCCTACTCGGCAGCGACCGTGCCCAAGATCACGGTGATCCTGCGCAAGTGCTATGGCGGGGCCTACCTGGCGATGTGCGCCAAGGACCTGGGCGCGGACCGCGTCTTCGCCTGGCCTACCGCGGAGATCGCGGTGATGGGCGCGGAAGGAGCAGCCGAGATCGTCTTCCGCAAAGAGATTCAAGAGGCCAAGGACAAGAAGGCCAAGCGCGCAGAGTTGGTCGAACGCTACCGCGAAGCTTTCTCCAATCCATATGTCGCGGCCGGACGGCGCCTGGTGGATGCGGTGATCGAACCCTCCCTGACCCGGCGCTATGTCTCGCAGGCGCTCGAGTATCTGCAGACCAAACGCGAACTTCGTCCGCCGAAGAAACATGGGTTGATGCCGCTGTGAGACGCCACCTGTCAGTCAGCGAACCACCAGAGACCGTCGTACCGGAAACCAAGATGAGTGGATCCAATTCCAATTCGAATGCCGACTCCGAAGACCTGCGCGCAACCCTCAACGAGGTTCTGGCCCAGCTAGCGAGCCTTGCCGCTCGGGTGACTGGCCTGGAAGAGCTGGCGTCGTTGAGCGGTGGAGAATCGGTCCCGGTGGCACGCCCGCCCGAAGTCCGCCCGCCTGAAGTCCAGGTACGCATTCCTGAACCAGCCCCAACTACTTCCCCTGTGGCGGCTGCGGATGGCATCTCAGAAGAAGAGTTGCTTGCCATCTCCGCCGCTCTCGCAGCCTTTTTCGGAGTGCAGCCGCACATCCGCCAGATCCGCCTGATTCGCACCGGCGCGTGGGCCCAACAGGGCCGCGTCACCATCCAATCGTCGCATTCGCTGAACTACTAAAGAGATTCATGAAACTAAATATCACGATCGACAATAAGAACTACGAAGTGGAAGTCGAGGTCGCCGAATCCGAAGCTCCCGGCGGTCCGGCACGCCTGCAGGCAGTGGAATCTTCCGCGGTCCGCGTCCCCGCTGCGGTCGCTCCAGCAGCCCCTGCGGAGACCAGCAACCTGCCCGACGATAAGGTGTGCCGCAGCCCGGTCTCCGGGATCGTCGCCAGCATTACCGCGCAACCTGGGCAGAAGCTGCAGGCCGGCGATGTGTTGCTGGTGCTGGAGGCGATGAAGATGGAGACCCAGGTGACCGCGCATGTGGCCGGCCGTGTGGCATCCATTAAAGTGAAGGCCGGAGACAGCGTTCATTCCGGTCAGGTCCTCGTGGAGTTTGAGTGATGAGTGAATCAATGGAGCAAGTGCCGGGCTTTCTGTTCGTCGACCATGTTGCCGTCTCAGTGAAGGCCGGTGAGCTCGAGCCGCAGGTGAAGGCATACAAGGCGATGGGGTTCACGGAAGTGCATCGCGAAGAGGTCTACGGCGGCGATCAGGTCCGCGAGGTGCTGCTGCAGGTAGGCGATGGCCCCAACCTGATTCAGTTGCTGGAGCCGCTTACCCCTGAATCCCCGGTGGCCAAGCAACTGGAGAAAAATGGCGGGCGCGGCGGGCTGGCGCACATCGCGTTTCGGGTTGCCGATATCCAGAAAGCCTTCGATTACCTCAAGGCCAACGGCTTCAAGATCATCGATCCCGCGCCGCGCAAAGGCTCTCGCGGCACCACCGTGTTCTTCGTCCACCCCAAGACGACGGAGGCTGCTGCGTTCGGCTATCTCTTTGAGGTCGTTCAGGAGGGCGCCCATGTCTGACGACCGGACTGGCACCGGCATAGGGACTGAGATTCTGAATCTGGGCCAGGACTTCCCGCCCGTCTCCACGGCGACCTGGGAGGCCGCGATTCAGAAGGACCTGAAGGGCGCAGACTACGAAAAGAGATTGGTGTGGCGCTCCGACGAAGGCCTCTCCGTACGCCCCTACTACCGCAGCGAGAATCTGGCTGGCCTCGATACCCAGACCGCTTCGCTCCCCGGTCAGTTTCCCTTTGTGCGCGGCACCGGGAAGGCGTGGGAGATCGATCAGAATGCGACGCCCAAGGCCGATGCAGTCCGCGCCGATCTGCTGCTCGAAGCCGGGGCAGATGCGATCCAGCAGCTTGGCATCGCTCTTGCGGCGGGTGTCGAAAGACTCGCCCACCTGTGCGATGATCGGCCAGTCGATGTGGCCGCGCGCGAGATCGAGTTCGTCTTCGCGGTCGGCTCAACCTACTTCTTTGAGATCGCGAAGCTGCGCGCTGCGCGCATGGTGTGGGCCCGGGCAGTCGCCGCCTTTGCGCCCGCCGACCTCGAATCCTGCCGCATGAATCTGCATGTGCGCACATCGCGGCTCAACAAAAGTGTCTGCGACCCGCACACCAACATCTTGCGCGTAACCACCGAGGCCATGTCGGCTGCAATCGCGGGATGCGAGCGGCTGGCAGTCCAGCCCTTTGGGTTCGACGACCACCTGGCACTCGGTGTTCAGCGCGTCCTGGCCGAAGAGGCACACCTGAACGCGGTCGCCGACCCGGCCGGCGGTTCTTACTACATTGAGGCGCTGACCGCCTCGCTCGCACGCGAGGGATGGAAGCTCTTTCAGCGGATCGAAGCCGGTGGCGGCTATAGCGCCGCTTTGAGTGCGGGCTGGCTGGCCGAGGAGATCGCCAAGACTCGTGCGTCGCGCGAGAAGGCTGTCGCGTCGCGACGCCGTGCAATGGTGGGCGTCAACAACTACCCCGATCTCCACGGCGAAGCCATGGAGCCCGCACCTGCTCCGGAGGCTGCCACCGCACCGTTCCCGCTGTTCCGGCTGGCCGAGCCGTTCGAGAAGATTCGCGAACGCACCGCGCGCCACGTCCGCGCAACCGGACACGCGCCCAAGGTGCTGTTGCTCAAGCGCGGCGACGTGAAGATGCGCACCGCCCGCGCCAACTTCGCATTGAACTTCTTCGGCTGCGCGGGGTTCGAGATCGCCGAATCGGAAGACTACGCCGGTGTCGATGCGGACCTGATCGTCCTGTGCAGCTCCGACCCGGAGTATCTTGCCTTCGCGGAGCAGGTCTGCTCCCAGATGAAGGTCCCGGTAGTCGTGGCCGGCAATCCCAAGGAACATATTGACGCTCTGAAGGCGGCCGGCGTCCAGGGCTTCGTCCACATCGCCAGCGATGCCGTGGAAACATTGACCGAGTGGCAGAATCGGCTGGGGGTGAACTGATGAAACCCGACTTCACCAAGATCGACTTCGACGCACAGCCCGCATCTCCAGCCACGGTCCCGGCCCAGAACGACGATCAGCCCGTCTGGACCACGCCGGAACTGATCCCCATCAAGCCCTGGTACACGGCCGACGACCTGCACGCCATGGAGCATCTGGAGTACGCCGCTGGCGTCGCACCCTACCTGCGCGGGCCTTACTCCACCATGTACGCCATGCAGCCGTGGACCATCCGCCAGTATGCCGGCTTCTCGACCGCGGAGGAATCGAACGCCTTCTATCGTCGCAACCTCGCCGCCGGCCAGAAGGGTCTCTCGGTCGCCTTCGATCTGGCAACCCATCGCGGCTACGACTCCGACAATCCGCGCGTGGTCGGCGATGTGGGTAAGGCGGGCGTGGCCATCGACTCGGTCGAGGACATGAAGATCCTGTTCAGCGAGATTCCGCTGGATCAGATGTCCGTGTCGATGACGATGAACGGCGCCGTGTTGCCCATCATGGCCTTCTACATCGTGGCTGCGGAGGAGCAGGGCGTCGCTACCCAGAAGCTCAGCGGGACTATTCAGAACGACATCCTCAAAGAGTTCATGGTGCGCAACACCTACATCTATCCGCCGGCGCCGTCGATGAAGATCATCGGCGACATCTTCCGCTACTGCTCCGCCAACATGCCGAAGTTCAACTGCATCTCGATCAGCGGCTACCACATGCAGGAGGCAGGCGCGACCGCGGACATCGAGCTCGGCTACACCCTGGCAGACGGACTCGAGTACATTCGCACCGGCATCGCCGCCGGCCTGGACATCGACGACTTCGCCCCGCGCCTCAGCTTCTTCTGGGCCATCGGGATGAACCACTTCATGGAGATCGCCAAGCTGCGCGCCGCGCGCGTGCTGTGGGCGAAGATCATCAAGGGCTTCAACCCGAAGAACCCCAAATCGATGGCACTGCGCACCCACTCCCAGACATCGGGCTGGAGCCTGACTGCGCAGGATGTCTTCAACAATGTCCCGCGTACCTGCGTTGAGGCAATGGCCGCGGTGCTGGGTCACACCCAGTCGCTGCACACCAACGCGCTCGACGAAGCCATTGCGCTGCCCAGCGAGTTCTCCGCGCGCATCGCCCGCAATACCCAGATTTACCTCCAGGAAGAGACCGGGATCACTCGCGTGGTCGATCCATGGGCGGGCAGCTACTACGTGGAGAGCCTGACTCACGACCTGATGCACAAGGCCTGGCACCACATCCAGGAGGTCGAAACCCTGGGCGGCATGACCAAGGCAATCGAGACCGGCATCCCCAAGATGCGCATCGAGGAAGCGGCCGCGCGGCGCCAGGCGCTGATCGACTCCGGCCGCGAGACCATCGTCGGCGTGAACAAGTACAAGCTGGCGCACGAAGAGGACCTCGCCGTCCGCGAGGTGGACAACCAGGCCGTGCGCGAGACCCAGTTGCGCCGGCTGGCGGAGATTCGGAGCACCCGCGATTCAGCCGCCGTTACTCTGGCACTCGACGCGCTGACCGCGAGCGCCCAGAGCGGGCAGGGCAATCTGCTGGAACTGGCCGTGAACGCGGCGCGCCTCCGCGCAACCCTCGGCGAGATCTCCGATGCGCTGGAGAAGGTGTTCAGCCGCTATCAGGCGGTCAGCCGTACAATCTCCGGTGTGTACTCCTCTGAGAGCCAGGGCGATCCCGAGTTCCAGAAGGCATCCGCGATGGCCCATGAGTTCGCCGAGCTCGAAGGCCGCCGTCCGCGCATCCTGGTGGCCAAGATGGGCCAGGACGGACACGACCGCGGCGCCAAGGTGATCGCCACCGCATTCGCCGATCTGGGCTTCGACGTGGACGTGGGGCCGCTCTTCCAGACGCCCGCCGAGGCCGCCGCCATGGCCGTCGAGAACGATGTCCATGTGCTTGGCGTCTCCACCCTCGCCGGCGGTCACAAGACGCTGGTGCCGGAGGTGATCGCGGAGCTGAAGCGCCGCGGACGCGAAGACATCCTGGTCGTCGCCGGCGGAGTCATCCCGCCTCAGGATTATGATTACCTGAAGCAGGCAGGCGTGGCCGCGGTCTTTGGCCCCGGCTCCGTCATTCCAGTCTGTGCGCAGGTGATCTTGAACGCTCTGACGAGAAGCATTCGTGCCTAGCTCCTCCGCCGCGGTTCGCGCGGGCGGGGGGCGGCTGCCGCTCAACCAGTATGTAGACGGCGTTCTGGCCGGCAACCGCATGGTGCTCGCCCGGGCCATCACGCTGGTCGAAAGCCGTCTCGCGTCGGACGCGGAGCGGGCCGCAAATCTGCTCGACGCGATCCTGCCGCACACCGGAAAATCGCGGCGCGTCGGCATCACCGGCGTGCCCGGCGTCGGCAAGAGCACCTTTATCGACACTCTGGGAATGCATGTCACCCGCGACCGCGGCGAACGCCTCGCCGTGCTCAGCGTCGATCCATCCAGCCCCATCTCCGGCGGCAGCATCCTGGGCGACAAGACCCGTATGGAGCGGCTGGCGGCCGATCCGAATGCGTTCATCCGGCCTTCCCCGGCCGGCGGCCACCTCGGCGGCGTGGCGCGCAGGACGCGCGAGACCATCCTGCTCTGCGAAGCGGCCGGCTTCGCCAACATCTTCATCGAGACCGTCGGCGTTGGCCAGTCCGAAACCGCCGTGCGCTCCATGTCCGACTTCTTCCTGCTGCTGATGCTGGCCGGCGCCGGCGACGAGCTGCAGGGCATCAAGCGCGGCATCGTCGAGATGATCGACGGCATGGCCATCAACAAGGCCGACGGCGACAACCGCGCCAAGGCCGACCGCGCGCGCGTCGAGTACGCCTCCGCCCTGCACCTCTTCCCTGCCTCGGGCGACGGATGGACCCCGCGCGTCCTGTGCTGCTCCGCGCTCGAAAACACCGGCATCGCGGAGATCTGGCAGATGGTGCTGGAGCATGAAGCGCTGCTCAAGGCCTCCGGCAAGCTGCAGCAGCGGCGCACCGAGGGCGCGCTGCAGTGGATGGACGACCTGATCTCCATGGGCCTGGCGGAGATGTTCCGCGCCCAGCCCGCGGTCGCCGAACGCCTGCCCGCGCTGCGCCGGGAGGTCCGCGACGGAGTGGTCACGCCGCTGGCCGCCAGCCGAGAGTTACTGCACCTCTTCCGCCCGCCCGGCTCACTTCTAATCGAAGAGAAGTAGCCCTATGCGCCGGTGGCCAGCGATGCGCCGGGAGGCACAGGCGCCGGCAGGTCGTCGCGCCGGTTGAAGCTCGCGCACACGTAGTCGCGGTTCATCTTGGCGATCACCTCCAGCGGAATCTCCTTCGGGCACGCGCCCGTGCATTCGCCAATGTTGGTGCAGCTTCCGAAGATCTCGGCGTTCATCTGCGCCACCATGGCCAGCGCGCGGCGTTGGTGCTCCACGTCGCCTTGCGGCAGGCTTCCCAGGTGGGTGATCTTGGCCCCGGTAAACAGCGCGGCCGAAGCATTGGGGCAGGCCGCCACGCAGGCCCCGCAGCCGATGCAGGCAGCGGCGTCCATGCTGCAGTCCGCGGCCTCCTTGCCGATCAGGATGCCGTTGGCCTCCGGCGCCTGGCCGGTGGAGACAGAGACATAGCCGCCGGCCTGGATGATGCGGTCGAAGGCGCGGCGGTCGACGACCAGGTCTTTGACGATGGGGAAGGCCTTGGCGCGCCAGGGCTCGAGGGTCAGCTCGTCGCCCTGCTTGAAGTGGCGCATGGTCAACTGGCAGGCGGTGGTAGCGCGCTCCGGGCCGTGCGCGACGCCGTTGATGACGAAGCCGCAGGAGCCGCAGATGCCTTCACGGCAGTCATGCTCGAAGGCCACCGGCGCTTCGCCCTTCAGGATCAGCGACTCGTTGAGCACATCCAGGCACTCCAGAATCGACATCTCGGGATCGACGTCGTCCACCGGGTAGCGGACGAATGCGCCCTGCTCGTTGCTGTTCTTCTGGCGCCAGATCTTCAGCGTTAATTTCATTACTTGTAGCTCCTCTGGCTGGGGTGGACGTAGTGGAACTCCAGGGGTTCCTTGGTGAGTTCGGGCGGCGCATCCGGGCCTTTGTAGCCCCATGCCGCGACGTAGGAGTAGTGCTCGTCGTCGCGCTGGGCTTCGCCGTCCGGCGTCTGATACTCCTCGCGGAAGTGGCCGCCGCAGGACTCATTGCGGTCGCGCGCGTCGATGCAGATCAGCTCCGCCAGCTCGAAGTAGTCAGCCACGCGGCCGGCTTTCTCCAGGCTCTCGTTCAGGTCGTCGCCGGTACCGGCCACGGTGACGTTCTTCCAATACTCCTCGCGGAGAGCGCGGATCTTGCCAATCGCCGTCTCCAGCCCCTGCGCCGTGCGCGCCATCCCGCAATAGTCCCACAGGATCTTGCCCAGTTCGCGATGGAACGAATCAACCGTGCGCTTGCCCTTGATGGAGAGCAGCTTGTCGATCTTCTGCTTCACCACGGCGACCGAGCTTTGCACCTCGGCGTTCGACTCCTCCACCTTCGGGAACTTGTTGGTCGCCAGATAATTCCCCACCGTGTAGGGAATGACGAAGTAGCCGTCGGAGAGTCCCTGCATCAGCGCGCTGGCGCCCAGCCGATTGGCGCCATGGTCGGAGAAGTTCGCTTCGCCCAGCACGAACAGCCCGGGGATGGTGCTCTGCAACTCGTAATCCACCCACAACCCACCCATGGTGTAGTGGATGGCCGGGTAGATACGCATTGGGACTTTGTACGGGTCTTCGTCGGTGATGCGCTGGTACATGTCGAACAGGTTGCCGTAGCGCTCGCGGACGGTCTTCTCGCCCAGCCGGTTGATGGCCTCGGAGAAGTCGAGATAGACGCCCAGGCCAGTCTTGCCCACGCCGTAACCTTCATCGCACAACGCCTTGGCATTGCGCGAGGCAACATCGCGCGGCACCAGATTGCCGAAGCTGGGGTAGCGCCGCTCAAGATAATAATCGCGTTCCTCTTCGGGGATCTGGTTGGGCGGCCGTGGATCGCCCTTCTTCTTCGGCACCCAGATGCGCCCGTCGTTGCGCAGCGACTCGCTCATCAGCGTCAGCTTCGATTGGTAGTCGCCCGACACCGGAATGCAGGTGGGATGGATTTGGGTGAAACATGGATTGGCAAACAGCGCTCCGCGCTTGTACGCGCGCCAGATCGCGGTGGCGTTGGAGCCCTTGGCGTTGGTCGATAGATAGTACGCGTTGCCGTAGCCACCAGTGGCGAGAATCACCGCGTCGGCGATGTGGACGCTGAGCTTTCCGTTGACCAGATCGCGCGCGACGATGCCCCTGGCCCGCCCATCGATCACGATCAGGTCGAGCATCTCATGGCGGGGAATCATGGTGACGCTGCCCGCCTGCACCTGGCGCTCCAGCGCCTGATACGCACCCAGCAGCAGCTGCTGGCCGGTCTGGCCGCGCGCGTAAAAGGTGCGCGACACCTGCGCGCCGCCGAACGAACGATTGCTCAGCGAGCCGCCATACTCGCGCGCGAATGGGACCCCCTGGGCCACGCACTGGTCGATGATCTTGCCGCTGACCTCGGCCAGGCGATAGACGTTGGCCTCACGCGCGCGGAAGTCGCCGCCCTTGACCGTGTCGTAGAACAGGCGGTAGACGCTCTCGCCGTCGTTGGGATAGTTCTTGGCCGCGTTGATGCCGCCCTGCGCGGCGATGGAGTGCGCGCGGCGCGGCGAATCCTGGAAGCAGAAGCATTTGACGTTATAGCCAAGCTCGCCCAGCGATGCTGCCGCCGAGCCTCCGGCCAGGCCGGAACCGACCACGATCAGCGAATGCTTGCGCTTGTTGGCGGGATTGACGAGCTTCATGTCGAAGCAGGCTTTGGCCCACGCCTGCTCAATCGGGCCGGAAGGAATTTTTGCGTCGAGTGTCATTTATTTTACGAACCCCAGCAAGATGCTAATCGGGATAGAGATGTAGCCCAGAACGATGAGAGTGGCGATCGCGCCTGCGGCGGTCTTCAGCAGTGGAGTGTGACGCTTATGCGCCAGCCCAACCGACTGGAACATGCTCCAGATGCCGTGGCTCAGATGCAGGCCCAGCAGACTGACCGCGAAGATGTACCACACCGACACCCACCACACCTGAAAGCCAGCCACTACGTTGCGGTAGACATCGCCCTCAATAAACTGCGACCCAGGATGAATGTAGCCGGCGGTGAACTGCAGCAGGTGGAAGATGATGAAGGCCAGAACGATGGGGCCGCTCCAGTACATCGTGCGCGACGCGTAGGAGGAGTTGATCGCCTCCTTGCGCGAGTACCCAACCGGCCGCGCCTGCTGGCTGCGCAGCGCGAGCTGCACGGTCGCGGTGATGTGCAGCACGATCGCCAGCAGCATGGTGCCGCGGAAGATCCAGAGCAACTCACCCAGGCTGTGCAGAAGATGCCCGTAGGCGTTGATCCTTGCCGGGCCTTCAAAGATCTGGAGATTGCCAAGCATGTGGCCGATCACGAATAGAAACATCAGGCAGCCCGTGACTGCCATCACAACTTTTTTGCCATTCGTGGACTGCCAAAAAGTTACCGGTCGCTCCTGACGCGGCATAACCCCAGCTGTACCCATCAATTTTTCCCAGCCTTGTCGCTTTGAATCGTGTCGCGGTGAACCGCCAAAATTCGAACTCCTTAACTGTTATACGCCTGCATCTTGTATACCTCAGCACAGTACAGCGAGCGGTGTTCGCAATCACATGAAAACTCTGGGGTTTTTGTTATCGGCCACAATCGGGGTGTTCGCTAATCGACCGGCAGCATCGAAGACCGGCCAGCGGACTCGGCAACCGCAGCCAGTATTCATTCGCCAAAGCCTGTACCTCAGGGTATTCTCGCTTTGTTATCATGACTTACCACGAGGATGGGCGGACCATGCGGCCGCTAAGCTCTCCGGGACTTCCTTCCATGCGCCTTCCGATTCCTCGTCTCACGCCACATATGGCCTCCCTATTCGCAGCGAGCGCCGTGGTGTGCGGACTTGCGGGATGCGGCAGCCACGATGCAACAACATCAACTCCCCCGCCGGGCAGTTATGCGGGCACCAGCTTTACAGGCACGGCATTGGCCGGCAAGCAGCCCCTGATCGCCGCTTCGGTACAGTTGTACGCCGCAGGCACCGGTGGCAACGGCTCCAGCGGCACCGCGCTTCTGACCGGCGCGATTACCACCGATGCCAACGGATCGTTCACCGTTCCCGCCGGATATTCATGTCCATCGGCTGCGTCGCAGATCTACGTTGTCGTGCGTGGCGGCAGGCCGGGATCGGCGTCTGCTCCGGTCAATAACGCGATTGCGCTGCTCACCGTCCTGGGGGCCTGCAATCAGATTGCCAGCCAGATCGTGGTCAACGAGGCAACCTCGGCGGCGGCCACCTACGCGCTTGCGCCGTTCCTGTCTGCCGGAGCGAATATCGGCGCCAGCACCACCAACAGCGTTGGCCTGCAAAACGCGGTTGCGACCGCCTCCGCGTTGGTGAGCGTCAGCAGCGGCAGCAGCCCCGGGTCAGACTTCCCCGCGAATGGCAGCTCGCCCGCGCCGAAGATTGACTCCCTCGCCAACCTGGTGAACGCGTGCGTGGTCTCCGCTCCTAATGGAAGCGCCTGCGGCATGCTCTTTGCCGACACAACTCCCACTGGCAGCGCCGCTGTGCCAACCAACACCTTGGACGCCTTGCTCGATCTGGCGCGCAACCCGGCCCACAACGTCGCCAGTCTGTATAGGCTATCTGCCGCGAGTTCGGCATTCGTTCCCGTCCTCCCCGCGGCGCCATCCGATTGGACGCTCTTCGTCAATTACGCCGGCGGAGGGATGGACGGCCCTACCGGACTCGGGATCGACAACCAGGGAAATGTGTGGGTCGCCAGTTACTTCAATGTGGCTTCGCTATTCTCCCCTCTGGGCAAGCCGCTGCTTCCGCAGGGAATTACCGGCTTCGGGCTGAGCGCCTCGTACGGGCTCGCCGTAGATGAAAATAACGATGCATGGATTCCCAACGAACCGAACCCCGGATTTCCCGGCAACAGCGTCAGCGTATTCAATTCCAGCGGGCAATCCGTAGCCGGGAGCGGGGGCTTTAACCAGGGAGGACTCAACTATCCCATCGCCGTCGCCATCGACACCGACAACAGCGCCTGGGTCGTGGATTATGGGGACTCCAGCCTCACTCACCTCTCCAATTCGGGCCAGCCGCTATCCGGGGCCACGGGCTATACCTCGCCGTTCTTTGCCTTCCCGGTTGCCGCCGCAATCGACAGTGCCCACAATGTCTGGGTCTCGAACCAAAGCGCAATGACGGTGACCAAGGTGGCGCCGGATGGCTCGCAGTTCACCAACTACTCCTGCTGCAACGGCCCATCCGGCCTGGCCATCGATCAACGCGGAAATGTGTGGGTGGCTAACTACTCCGGCAACAGCATCAGCGAGATCTCAAGCTCCGGCACAATCCTCTCCAACGGCGGCTCTACCGGCGGTGGCATCGACCATCCTCAAGGAATTGCGATCGATGGTGCCGGAAGCGTCTGGATCGCGAACTACCGGGGTCCGTCCATCACCGAGCTGGCGGGCGCCGGCGCGGCTGCTCCCGGCACAGTATTGACTCCGTCCGGCGGATTGGGAACTGATGCTGCCTTGCTCGAAGCATATGCCATCGCCGTGGATGCAAGCGGCAACCTATGGATCAGTAATTTTGGCAGCAATACCCTGACCCAGTTCATCGGTCTGGCTTCGCCCGTGCGCACACCCCTGATCGGCCCGCCAGCCGCGCCCTGAGCAGACACTCTCCGCACATGGTCGAGAGTCGCGGTACTGTTGTCCCACAAGCTAACGCCCCCCGCATAACCCCAATGCCAACCACCAGCCCCTCGATCAGGCAATCGTCACGTTCGCGATTCCGAATGCAACCGAGCCCCACAGCCACCACTGATGCCAACGTTACCTGCATCAAAGGCAACCAAGGAGAAAAATAATGAATACGTTTACTGCGAAAGATGGAACCTCGATCTACTACAAGGACTGGGGAACGGGACCGGTCGTCACCTTCTCGCACGGTTGGCCGCTGAACGCCGATGCCTGGGACGCACAGATGTTGTTTCTCGGACAGCGCGGGTATCGCGTCATCGCCCATGATCGTCGCGGCCACGGGCGCTCCGGCCAGACCTGGCAAGGCAACAATATGGATCAGTACGCCGACGATCTCGCTGAGTTGATGAATCATCTCGGCCTCCAAGAGGCAACCATGGTCGGCCATTCCACCGGCGGAGGCGAGGTTGTCCGCTACATCGCGCGGCACGGGCAGAAGCGCGTGGCCAAGGTCGTGCTGATCTCCTCCGTTCCCCCGCTGATGCTCAAGACGGACAAGAATCCTGGCGGTCAGCCGCTGTCGGTCTTCGACGACCTCCGTGCTGGCGTTGTCAAGGACCGTTCTCAGTTCTATAAAGACCTGACCCTGCCATTCTATGGCTACAACAAGCCGGGAGCAAAGGCCTCCGAGGGTGTCCGCGAGTCGTTCTGGTTGCAAGGGATGCAATCCTCGATCATCGGTTCGTACGACTGCATCAAGGCTTTCTCTGAAACGGACCAGACGGAGGATCTCAAAAAGATCGAGGTTCCGACGCTGGTCATTCAAGGGGACGCCGACCAGATCGTACCGATCGACGATTCTGGAAGACTCAGCGTGAAGCTCGTGAAGAACGGAACACTAAAGGTGATTCCCGGCGCCCCCCACGGGTTATGCACCACGCACGCCGATGTCATCAATCAGGAACTGCTCGCATTCCTTCAAAAGTAGCCGACTGCAGCGTGGCCCGGGGTCACGTTCTCGATCGCAGCGAACACTCCCATCAACCTCGGAATCGGGAAGGAGTCGGTGACCTCGAAGCCGTCGAAGAACCGAATCCCGTTCGTGCTGGTTGCGGTTGGTATTGTGACCGGTGCTGTCGCCGGGCACACCGACGAAGAGGTCTCCCCGATCTACGGCGTTGCATCGGGATCGCGCGTTGCCGGCGGAAGACGGATGAACATACTGTTGGCTTGGTAAGAACGCGGTGCGGAAATCTCCGTACCGTTGCGTACCGCCGGGGATTTGGATTTTCTTTGGGTACATGCCATAAACCAATGATTCTATTTGGTTTATGGCGGGGACGACGGGGCTCGAACCCGCGACCTCTGCCGTGACAGGGCAGCGCTCTAACCAACTGAGCTACGTCCCC
>Ga0182013_10002620_pt1 | contig 23436 bp, 21 predicted proteins | sample 612S2MmetaG_FD_120487 | JGI IMG/M metagenome (GOLD analysis project Ga0182013, IMG submission 120487) | Permafrost microbial communities from Stordalen Mire, Sweden - 612S2M metaG | ecosystem: Environmental > Terrestrial > Soil > Wetlands > Permafrost | place: Sweden: Stordalen | collected...
AGGCGCGCCCGTCGCGCGCGTTGAGCCGGTGATAGAAACACTGCTCGGCGTAGCCCTTCTGCGGCTCGCCGAACCGGTCGTGCTCCGCCAGTCCGGGCGCCGCCGAGGCGTCCCGCGGCTCGACGTCGCCGCCGGACGTGTGCAGGCGGGTGGCGGCGCTGAGCGCCTTGTCGGTATTTCCGGACTGCTGGTAGGTGTCGATGAGCGAATCAAGAACGGCCTTCTTGACCACGCTTTGGGGATACTTCGTCAGAAAATCCTCAAGCGCGGACGCCTTGGCATTCGGATCGGTCTGGGTGCTGGCGTTTTGATAAGCGTTGTATTCATTCGGATCCGAGATCGTGATCTGGCCCGAGTCCTGGGCTCGCAGCGCCGAGGCCGAAACAAGGCTCAAGGCTGCCAAGGCCATCGCAGATGCAAAGACTAGCTTCTTCATTCAGTGCTCCTGGGAATTGCGGAAGTGGAGATCAATATTTTTTGCTCGCTGGCGGAATTTAGGGCCGCTCTGGGCGGCGGCTGATTGACTGGTTGATGGTTACTACCATACCACGGCCACAAGTGCAGTGTTGGAAGGATTATAGAAACCCACGCTCCCCCTGACAAGCAAGGTAACACGGGAAAATCAGAGCCCGAAGAGGATGCTCTCTGCGGGAGCCGAGAGCGCAGATCGCGGTTGGGTTGAAATGTGCCGGATTCGAGCATTCTCCCCGCGCCGGAAAAGTTAGATGCAACCCGCGCGCCGTGAGAAAAACGGGCGAGATCATTGCAGAAGCCGCACCAGTTCGACCTGTTCGGCAAGGAAGGCGTCGTGGCCGTGGTCGCTGATCATCTCGCGATAATCGGCGATAGCCCCGGCGGCGCGAACGGACTGGGCAAACTCGCGCACGCTGACGGCAGGAAACAGCCAGTCTGTGCTGATGCCGATAAAGCTGATGCGGGCCCGGATTCGGCCGAAGGCCTCAGCCGGCGAGGCGTAGCCGCGCAGCGGATCCCAGGTGTCCATGGTGCGCAGGATGGCGAGATACGCGTTGGCGTCAAAGCGATCGATAAAGCGCCTGCCCTGTGTGTCGAGATAGCCGGCGATATCGAAACGGCCGCCAATCAGACCTCCGCCTGCCTCGTCCAGCCCCCAGGGGTCTTCGCCGCTGCGATTCGGATTGCGTCCGAAGCGCTCCTCGAACAAGGGCGCGGATTTGTAGCTGATCATAGCGATCTGGCGCGCCAGCGAAAGCCCCCGCCGCGGAGGACGCTGGGGTAGATATCGGCCACCCTCCCACTCCGGGTCGTGCTGGATTGCCTGGCGCTGAAGGTGATTGAGAGCTAGCCCCATTGCGCCCAGCGGCGCCACGCCAATCACCAGCGCGCGCTCCACCCGGTCGGGGTGAAGAATGGTCCATTCGATGGCCTGCATGCCGCCGATCGAGCCGCCGAGAACCAAACGCAGCTGGCGGACGCCGAGCGAATCGAGCAGTTGCGCCTGGGCGCGCACGTTGTCGCGGATTGAAATAAGGGGGAAATCGGGTCCGTAGATCTGGCCGGTATCGGGATTCACCGAACCGGGCCCTGTCGACCCGTAGCAGGAGCCCAGCATGTTGATGCAGATGACGAAATCGTGTTCCAGAGACAGCACTGCGCCCGGAGCAAAGACCTCGGGCCACCAGGAACCCACCAGGGCCGAACCGGAGAGCGCGTGACAAACCAGAACGGCATTGTCCCTCGCCGCATTCAGCCGGCCGTAAACAGCGTAATGCAGCGTGGGACAGTTCAACTGGCGCCCACAGTCCAGAGACAGCGGGCCGTCGAGCACAAAGTCGCCTTCGTATGTGGGCGCCAGAATCGGCGATGGGGGCGGCGAGGCGCCGCTGCGGTTATGAGTGTCGGTCATTGAGTTCTATTCTGCCGCAACCAGGCGGCCGCGAGCGCTGCCGTTCGCGACTTCGATTGCCTGGTCCAGGTCAGCCAGGATGTCGGAGATGTCCTCGATGCCCACCGAGAGCCGCACCAGTTCCGGTGTCACTCCGGTCGCAGCCTGCTCCTCGACCGAAAGCTGCGCGTGCGTGGTCGATGCGGGGTGAATCACCAGCGACTTGGCGTCGCCGATATTCGCCAGCAGGGAGAACAGCTTGAGCGAATCGATGAGCTTCTTCCCCGCCTCGTAGCCGCCCTTGATGCCGAAGGTCACCAGGGCGCCTTGGCCTGTGGGCAGATATTTGAGCGCGCGCGCGTAGTAGGGGCTGGTTTCGAGGCCCGGGTAGTTAACCCACTCCACTCCGGGGTGCTGGGCCAGGTGCCTGGCCACGGCAAGGCCATTCTGCGAGTGCCGCTCCATGCGCAGATGCAGCGTCTCGATTCCCTGCAGCAGCAGAAAGGCATTGAACGGCGAAAGCGCCGCGCCGGTGTCGCGCAGTCCCTGCACGCGAGCCTTCAAAATAAATGCCAGCGGCCCGAATGCCTCTGTGTACGAGAGTCCGTGATACGAAGGATCGGGCTCGATGAAGTCCTTGAACCGGCCCGAGGCAGCCCAGTCGAATTTTCCGGCGTCCACAATGATGCCGCCGATCGAGGTCCCGTGCCCACCGAGGAATTTGGTGGCCGAGTTGACAACGATGTCAGCGCCCCACTCGATAGGCCGCACCAGCGCCGGCGTGGCCGAAGTGTTGTCGATGATCAGTGGCAGTTTATGGGAGTGAGCGATTTCCGCCAGCTTGGCAATGTCCACCACGTCGAGCTTGGGGTTTCCCAGGGTCTCCGTATAGATGGCTCGGGTCTTCTCGTTGATCGCCGCGCGGATACCATCGAAATCATCCGCATCGACAAAGCGAACGTTGATGCCCAGCCGCGGCAGCGTGTAATGAAAGAGATTGTAGGTGCCGCCATAGAGCGAAGTAGTCGAGATGAACTCATCGCCGGCCCCGGCAAGGGTGATAATGGCCAGCGTCTCCGCTGCCTGACCGGATGCGGTGGCCAGAGCCGCCACGCCGCCTTCGAGAGCCGCGACGCGCTTCTCAAACACATCCGTGGTCGGGTTCATGATGCGCGTATAGATGTTTCCAAACTCCTTTAGCGCAAACAGGCGCCCCGCGTGGTCGGCGTCGTGAAACTGATACGAAGTGGTCTGGTAGATGGGGACAGCGCGCGCGCCGGTGGTGGGGTCGGGCGTCTGGCCCGCGTGAACGGCAAGCGTGGCAATCTTCTGCTGGTTGGGTTCTGACATAGTAGGCTCCTTCGGGTTGACTTGTTTCACGTTGGAGACGGCGGGGAAGCTATGCGGCCCGCGAATAAAACCAAAACGGCCCGCATCCCTGTTAAGGACCCGGGCCGCTCGAATTCAAGATCGGTTGCGATTTGCGCTATAGCCGTTCAAGAAACGCGCGGAGGGGTCCGGATGGCGTACACATGGCCATGACCGCAATTCCGCATTCCCTTGAGTTCAGCATAGTTGGCAGTATCGAGGTCGGACTGTGCTCGTGTCAACTGCGAAGTGCCAGAGGGACTAAGGGACTGAGGGACTAAGGGACTTGCGCGAGTTGACCGCCTGCTGGGTCACTCTTCCGGCTTCCAGACGTAGGCGCCGGGCTGGGAAAGGCCGATGTGCCGAAGCACCCGGTCGACAAATTGCCGCGCCATCTCGGCGGAATCCTGTGGCTTGAAATAAAAGGCCGGAATGCAGGGAAAGATGGTCGCCCCGGCTTCGGCAGCCATCGTCATGTTGCGCAGATGGATGCGGTTGAAAGGAGTCTCGCGCACGCAGAGGATGAGCGGGCGGCGCTCTTTGAGCGTGACGTCAGCCGCGCGCGCGATGAGTGAATCGGCCAGGCCGAGCGCGATTTTGGCCAACGTCCCCATCGAGCAGGGCAGAATAATCATTCCGTCCGAAGGGTGGCTTCCACTGGCAATCGCCGCACCGATGTTTGCGTCGGGATGCTGCACGGTTTTTATCGGCGGCGCGCCCAGCAACTTCTCAAGCAGATCGTTCCGGCCCGAGAGGCCGATTTCTTCGGCCAGCACTCGCAGTGAGTTTTCCGAGGCAACGAAGTGGACGCGCTCCACACGGTCGTCAGATTCGAGAGCGCGCAGCATCTCGCGGCCGAAGATGGCGCCGGAGGCTCCGGTGATGGCGAGGGTAAGGTTCAAGCTTCTAGCTCCTAGGTCCTAGCTTCTGGCGTCCCAGCGCCGTAGGCGCGGTCTGCGGGTCTGCGAAGATCGGCGGTTAGCGATTTGGAGCACTGAACCCCTAAACCTGGGCGTCTGAACTCTCTTTTCGCTCCGTCTTTCACTCCTCCAACACCCGCCGAAAGATCGCATCCACATTGCCCAATTGCCGCTTGTAATCGAAGGTCCGCGCCAGCTTTTCGTCGCTCAGCAAAGCGGCGATCGCCGGGTCGCGCCGCACTTCATCGCGAAACACCAGATCCTCTTTCCATGCTTTCATCGCGTGGCCCTGGACCAGCCGGTAAGCGTCCTCGCGCAGCATTCCCGCCTCGGCCAGGTCGAGCAGCAACTGCCCGCTGAAGATCAGACCGCCGGTTGACTCGAGATTTTTCTTCATCCTTTCCGGATACACCAGCAGGCGATCGATCAGGTCTGTCGTCCTGGCCAGCAGATAATCGGCGAGGATGGTCGAATCCGGAAAGATCACCCGCTCCACGGACGAATGCGAAATGTCGCGCTCGTGCCACAGCGCAATGTCTTCAAGCGCCGCCTGCGCATTGCCTCGGATCACCCGCGCCAAGCCGCTGATCTGCTCGCTCGTAATCGGATTCTTCTTGTGCGGCATGGCCGAGGAACCCTTCTGCTTTTCAGAGAAATACTCCTGCGCCTCCCGCACCTCGGTCCGCTGCAGATGCCGAACCTCGATTGCAATCTTGTCGAGAGTGCTGCCGAGAATGGCCAGCGTCGCGATATAAGCCGCATGACGATCGCGCTGGATGACCTGCGTCGCCACCGCCGCCGGCTTCAGCCCCAGCCGCGCGCAGATCTTCTCCTCATGTTCCGGCTTCAGATGACCAAAAGTGCCAACGGCGCCAGAGAGCTTTCCGACCCGCATGTCTTCGGCGGCCGCGTCGAATCGGACCAGGTTGCGCTCCATCTCCGCGTACCAGTTCAGCAGTTTCAGGCCAAAGGTGGTCGGCTCGGCGTGAATGCCATGGGTTCGTCCGATCGTCGGCGTGTGCTTGAACTCGATCGCCCGGCGCTTCAACACGGCCAACAGCGCTTCGATTCCGCCACGAATCAGCGCCGAGGCCGATTTCACCAGCAGTGCCTGCGCCGTGTCCACCACGTCATTCGAGGTCAGCCCATAATGCAGCCAGCGCGACACCTCGCCGAGCCCCTGCTCCTTCAGGCTCTCGGCAACGGCAGTGGTGAAGGCGATCACATCGTGCTTCACCTCGGCCTCGATTTCGGCCACGCGAGCAGCTGAAACCGTGGCACGGGTTGCGATGGCCTCCGCAGCCTGCGTCGGAATCACCCCATCCTCAGCCAGAACCGTGCTCGCCGCCGACTCCACCTGGAGCCAGCAGCGGTATTTGTTCTCCTCGGTCCAGAGGCGGCCCATCGCCGCTCGGGTATAGCGTTCGATCACAAGAAGCTCCTAAGAGGACTATAAAACCTTCGGCCGGCTGCCGCTTCCGTGCGTGATGATTCCTGCTCGTGTACCCGACGCGCGACCGTACAATCGTTTGTGGAGAATCCGATGAAATTAGCTCTCTGCAGTTTGCTTGCACTCGGAATTGCCTTCGCAGGGCGGGCGGCCGGGGCGCAGCCCAGCGAACAGAAGCCCACGACTCCCGTCGAGCAGTGGACCGGAAAGACCGTGCTCTTCATCGGCGCCCATGCCGATGACGATGCCATTTCGCACGGCACCCTGGCCATGCTTCAGGCACACGGCAATCAGGTGTACATCCTGACCCTCACCACCGGAAACGTGGGGACTCAGGACCCCGATCTGTCCCGCGAGCAGCTCGCCGTAATTCGCCGCCAGGAGGAGTTGGCGGCTCTCAAGGAATTGGGCATCCCGGCGGATCACTACATCAATCTCGGCTACGACGACGGCATGCTCGAGTTCGCAGACCGCCAGGCGGTCGTGGAACAGCTTGTGCGATCCATCAGGAAGCTGCGCCCCGACGTCCTGATGGCCTGGGACCCGGGCAGAGTTTATCAGCGCTGGCACAAGGCCGATCACCGGGCTGCCGCGTACCTGGCGGCCGACGCCGCGCGCGCGGCCATGTGGCGCCTGCTCTTCGAGGGCCAGATTATCCAGGAGGGCCTGAAGGAGTTCATGATCCCGCAATACCTTTTCTACAATGACTACGATTTCGGCGACGAGAATCTGTGGGTGGATATCAGCGGCTTCGTGGATAAAAAAGTGAATGCCGGGGCAAAGTACGTGAGCCAGAACGGGCCGGGCTGGTACCACTACAAGTCATCGATCAGCGATAAGGAAGTTGAAGCGATGAAAGAGGGTGTTCGCCAGCGCATCCGGATGAAGGATGGCAAGCCGATTGAAGGATTCCGCTATTACAGCGGCCTGCCCGACGCCATCGGCAAATAGCTCCAGGCGTGCGGCTCGGCGCACCTGAACTGCTTCAGACGCGAGGAATGCGCAACCGCGCGTGCAACTCGTCAAACAGCAGCCCGCGGCCCGGCTTGTAAGGCTGAAACCACTCGCCATCAATCACCAACTGCGGAATGGCCCGCTTCCCCACGCGGCGAAGCACCTCGTCGGAGGCCGCCGGATCGTCGTCCACATTGATTTCGGTGTACTGAATGCCATGGGAGTCAAGAAATTGTTTGGCCGCCCGGCAGTCGCGGCACCAACCCGCTGTGTAAACCTGAACTTTCATGAGCTAATTGTACTTCGATTGCGCTGCTATCATCAGTGACCATGACCGCTGACGAAATCAAGCGAATCCTTCATCTGGAGCCGCATCCAGTGGAAGGCGGCTGGTATCGCCGCACTTACACCTCGGCTGGAGTGGTCGACCTGGATCGAGGCAGGCGCGCCCAGGGAACCGCAATCTATTACCTGCTCGAAGCAGGGACGTTTTCCGAGATGCACCGATTGGCCTCGGACGAGATCTTCCATTTCTATCTCGGAGATCCGGTGGAGATGCTGCAACTGCTTCCTTCGGGGCGCTCCGCGCTTTTCACTCTCGGGCAGGATTTGAATGCCGGTGAGCAGATGCAGTTAGTGGTCCCTGCGGGCGTCTGGCAAGGCACCCGGCTGACTGGCGACGGCAAGGTCGCGCTGCTCGGCTGCACGGTTACGCCGGGGTTCGATTTCGCTGACTATGAGAGCGGAAAGTACGCGGAGCTGGCGACACAATGGCCGGCCGAAGCTGAGAGAATCAGGAAGCTGACGCGAAGCTAGCGCCGCTCACGAAAGAATCCCCGCAGCAGCTCTGCCGACTCTTCCGCGCCAATTCCCTTCTCCGCCCACATCTGGTGATTGAGTCGCGGGTGATTCAAGACAGCGAGCACCGAGCCGCAAGCGCCGGCCTTTGGGTCGTCGGCTGCAAAAACCAGCTTGTCGAGCCGGGCGTGCGTCATCGCTCCGGCGCACATGGCGCAAGGCTCTAGCGTCACATAGAGCGTGCAGCCGTTGAGCCGGTAATTCCCAAGGGCCAGCGCCGAAGCGCGAAGGGCCACGATCTCCGCATGCGCCGTAGGGTCAACGTCGCGCAATACGCGATTCTGTCCCCGCGCAATGATCGCCCCATCATGCACCACCACCGCGCCTATCGGCACTTCACCAGACTCGGCTGCCAGCCGCGCCTCGGCTAGTGCCGCCTCCATAGCTTCGCGATCGTCGATCATGCCTTCGATGGTACAGCCGCCGATGGATCTTGGTCCGCGGGGTCACCGACCGGTTGTTGTTGCGTCATGCAATGCAGCGCGCCTAATCCCCAGATCAAATCCACGCTATGGACGCCGATAACCTCGCGCCCGGGGAAAACCTGGGCAAGAATATTCAGAGCCACGCGATCGTAGGGGTCGTGGAATGTCGGCATGAGCACCAGCCCATTGGCAACATAAAAATTGACGTAACTGGCCGGCAGGCGCTGCCCGCGAAAGACGACCGGGCGCGGCATCGGCAGTTCGACAATCGTGAATTGCTTGCCGGCGAGCGTCCGCGCAGCCTTAAGTCGCGCAAGGTTTTCAGCCAGCGGCGCGTGATTGTCGTCGTTCGCATCCGGCTCGACAGCAGCGACGATCACGTCTGGCGCGGCGAAGCGGGAGATGTCGTCGATGTGTCCGTGCGTGTCGTCGCCGGCGGCTCCGCGCCCCAGCCAGATGACCTGATCGACGCCCAGGTAGTCGTGAAACGCCCGCTCAAGCTGCTCCCGGCTCACCCCGGGGTTGCGCTGCTGCACTTCGCTCAGCAAGCATTCTTCGGTGGTCAACAGCAGGCCTGTGCCATTCGAATCGATCGACCCGCCCTCCAGCACCAGCCGCCTGCGCGAGTCCTCCGCCAATTCGACAGACGGTTGCCACTCGGGCATCCGAAGCAGCTCCGCTGCGCGAGCCGGAATCTGGTCGTCGAGCTTCCAGTTGGCATACTTAGCCCAGGCGCTGAACTGCCAGTTGGTAAGGGCGACCCGCCCCTCAGCGTTTCGGACAAAGATTGGGCCGGAATCGCGCAGCCAGACGCGATCCGTCGGCCACCGGTGAAAGTCGACCTGATCGAGATTCGCCCCTGCCCGTCGCAGCATCCCCTGCGCCCGGCGCTCGGATGCGGCATCGTTCACCAGCAGGTGAACCCGCTCATGCGCTGCGAGCAGGCGCACAATCTCCGCATAGAGCCAGGGAATCGGCTGAAACTTTCCCGGCCAATCTTCGGGATTGTGCGGCCAAGCGAGCCACGTAGCCTGATGCGGCTCCCACTCGGCCGGCATGCGGAAACCAAACTCCCGCGGCGTTCTGGAAGTGACTTGCGCCGGCATCACTATTTGGATTCTCCGCTCGGTTGCCCCTTGTGATCCGTATCGATGTACCGGCTTGCAATGGGCGCGTAGGCATCGATGCGCCGGTCGCGCAGGAATGGCCAGTTGCGCCGCGTCTCCTCGATCAATCCCAGATCAACCTCGCCGATCAGAATCTCCTCCCGGTCGTGCGATGCCTTGGCGAGGATGCGCCCGAATGGATCAGCCAGAAAGCTGCCGCCCCAGAACTCGATCCCCGGTCCTGGAGCCCTGTTTCCCAGGATGTCGCCATTCTCGTGTCCGACGCGGTTCACGCCGGCAACGTAGACGCCGTTTGCGATTGCGTGGGCGCGCTGAATCGTCTGCCAGGCATCATATTGCGCCGCTCCAAACTCTTCTTTCTCGGCCGGGTGCCAGCCGATCGCCGTGGGATAAAACAGAATCTCTGCTCCCTTGAGAGCCGTGAGCCGCGCGCCCTCCGGATACCACTGGTCCCAGCAAACCAGCGTGCCGATGCGGCCAAAAGCGGTGTTCGTCGCCTGAAAGCCCAGATCGCCCGGCGTGAAGTAATACTTTTCGTAGTAAAGCGGATCGTCCGGAATGTGCATCTTGCGATACACGCCAGCCAGGCTGCCGTCGGCGTCAACCGTGACCGCAGTATTGTGATACAGCCCGGGAGCGCGCCGCTCGAACAGCGAGGCCACAATCGTAACCTTCAGTTCGCTCGCCAGGGCTGACAACGCCGCAGTCGATGGCCCCGGAATGGCCTCAGAAAGATCGAAGAGCGCAAGCTCCTCGCGCTGGCAAAAGTACTGTGTCCTGAAAAGCTCCGGCAGGCACACGACATTCGCGCCTCTCTGCGCAGCCTCGCGAATGTGTTCCACCGCCGAAGCAAAATTAGCCTCGGGATCAGAGCCCATCTTCATCTGCACCAGGCCTACCTTGTATCTGCGCGCGTTCTTCATTGTCTATTCAACAGCCTCGCTCGGGGTCCGCATCAAACCTTCTCGCCATGCGACAAGGCCAACCCCGCAGGCGGCGAAGTTGGCCCGAAATGTTCTTGCTTTCCCCTCTACTCTTGCAGAATAAGCACCGCCGCGGCGATGGTCGTAGTCCACAGTCCCCGCTTGTCGCCCACCGCGGACTGCGTGATATTACTGGTCCGAACAATCTTGTTCGAGATCCGGTAAATCTCCTTCTTCTCGTCCCAGCTTGTATCGGGATCGAAATCCACATCGAGCGTGGTGGCAAGCATCTCCGCGGCCAGTTCCTCGGCATATTCGCCGGCCTGGTCCTCGGTCTCGCCAAAGCTGTGGTGCTCGCTCAGGTAACCGTACGTATTGCGGTCGGCTGGAATCGCCACGCCGATGCTGGCAACGACCAGGCGATGGGGCTCGCGTGTCGAGTTCTCCGCGATCACCGCAAACACCACCTCCCCGTCATTCAGGTAGGTAAGACCTTCCTTGCGGGTGATCACTTTGCACTGCGGCGGAAAGATGGAAGAGACGCGCACCAGGTTCTGCGACGCGATTCCCGCATCACGAAGGGCAAGCTCAAAGGAGGTCAACCGCTCCTTGTGTTTCCCTACGCCCTTGGTGAAGAAAATCTTCTTCGGGACCATGCTTTTTCCCAATTTCTATGTAGCCTCCGTGAATTTCGAATTTGGCCCTTCGATGGAACGTTCCCGCATGAGTCTATCGCATCCAGCCCGCCTGGAACAGGTTTTCCAGCAATTTCATCCCGGCTTAACACCAAATGAATTTTCCGGGTCTTCCGCAGAGTTTCGAGCCAGCTTGGCATTCCTGGTTCGGCGACTCTTCCGAGTTCTCCCGGGCCCAGCCTTTCGGTGCAACTTTTCGCCTGTATTCGCGTTTAATACGGTATGAAGCGGATATTTCTCGCTGGAGTCCTGAGCGCCGCAATCGGTTTTGGCAAACTCCCTGCCCAGGTGCCGACGGGCGTACCGGACACGGGAGCTGCCCAGGCTGCCAACGTTGACGACAGCCCGATCGTATTGGATTGGGTGCCTCCGGCCCTTACCGAACTGAGCACGCAGGCCGCCGTCAAATCGAACTTTACCTTGGATCGGAACCTGCTTGCCGCCGCGGCCAGCCTGATGTCGGACGCCGACGCCCAGACCAAACAGGCCATCGCCAAGATCGACGGTATCAGCGTGCACACGCTTCGCTTTGGCGAGGCGGGGATCGCAGATGAGGTGCAAGTGAACTCGGTACGCCAGGCCTACCACCTGCGCGGCTGGAAGCACCTGGTTACTACCACGAACGCAGGCGGCCCGGTCCACAACCGCACCACTGACGTATGGCTGGTGCTTGATGGCGTCAACGTTCGCGGCGCTGTTGTGTTGGCCGAAACCCCCAAGAGCCTCACACTCGTAACGCTGAAAGGAAACCTCAGCTCGGTCGACCTTCTGCATTTGCGCGGACGCTTCGGCATTCCCAACTTGGACGGAGACAAACTGCTGGACTCCAACAAACAATAGCTTCAAAGTGCTGCGAGTCCAGGGTCAAGCCATCCCGCGCCATTGCCACCCCTGAATTGAGGATGGTAGCCTCTACTTTGATTGCGCACGTGGAGGGCACTACCAAACCATGCAAAACAGCTATAACGGGCTGGAACTCCCGAAAGATGGCCAGCCGATTGAATATAAAAACGGGCGGTACGAAGTGCCCGACCATCCCATCATCCCATTCATTGAGGGCGACGGCACGGGCCGCGACATCTGGAAGGCGGCGCAGCGCGTCTTCGACGGCGCGGTCGAAAAAGCCTACAGGGGCAAGCGCTCGATCCAATGGTTTGAAATCTTCGCCGGAGAAAAAGCGTTTCGCCAGTTCTCGACCTGGCTTCCCGACGACTCGGTTGCCGCAGCGCGTGACCTGCGCGTCTCCATCAAAGGGCCGCTCACCACGCCGATTGGCGGCGGCATCCGCTCGCTGAACGTCGCTCTCCGCCAGCTCCTCGACCTCTACGCCTGCATCCGCCCGGTGAAGTACTACCAGGGCGTTCCCAGCCCCGTGAAGCATCCCGAGCAAGTGGACATCGTGATCTTCCGCGAGAACACTGAAGACGTCTACTCCGGCATCGAGTTCAAGCAAGGCTCGGCCGACGTCGCCCGTCTCATCTCTTTTATCAACGACGACCTGCTTAAAGGCGGCAAGAAAAAAATCCGATCCGATTCTGGCGTCGGCATCAAGCCCATCTCCATCTTCGGCACCAAGCGCCTGGTTCGCTACGCGATTCGCCACGCGCTCGAGAGCGGTCGCAAGACCGTCACCCTCGTTCACAAAGGCAACATTCAAAAATTCACCGAGGGCGCATTCCGCGAGTGGGGCTACGAAGTGGCGGTCGAAGAGTTCCGTGACCAGATTGTCACCGAGCGCGAAAGCTGGATCCTGGGCAACGTCGACGCCAACCCCGGCATCACGATTGAACAAAACGCCGCCCTCATCGAGCCCGGCCTCGAGTTCGGCAATCAAAAATTCCGCGATGAGCTCTACGCGGAGATCAAGGGAGTCATCGACTCCATCGGCTCGTCGCATGGCAACGGCGCATGGAAGTCGAAGATCCTCATCAACGACCGCATCGCCGACTCCATCTTTCAGCAGATCATCATCCGTCCGTCGGACTATTCCATCCTGGCCACCACCAACCTCAACGGCGACTACATCTCCGATGCCGCCGCGGCGCAGGTGGGCGGCCTGGGCATCGCGCCCGGCGCCAACATCGGCGACGGCTACGCGGTGTTTGAAGCCACGCACGGCACCGCTCCCAAGTACGCCGACAAGGACGTCATCAACCCCGGCTCGGTGATTCTTTCCGGCGTCATGCTGCTCGACTTCATCGGCTGGAAGGAAGCGGCCAAGATGATCGAGACCGCGATGGAAAAGACCATCCAGCAGAAGTTCGTGACTTACGACTTCGAGCGCCAGACTGCAGGTGCGACGAAAGTTGGCACCAGCGAGTTTGCTACGCGAATCATCGGAAACATGTAACAACAGTGGACAGTTGTCAGTGGTCAGTTTCGAAAGGGCACGGCTTCAGCCGCGTCGCAAGCATTCCAATTAGGCAATGGGGCTTTAACCCCTGAGGGAGATCGAAGAAGCATGCGTAAAAAAGTTAGCATTGTGGGCGCCGGCAACGTGGGCGCTACGGCCGCTCATTGGATCGCGGCCAAGGAACTGGCCGATGTGGTTCTGATCGACGTCGTCGAGGGGGTGCCCCAGGGCAAGGCCCTCGACCTGCTCGAAGCCCTGCCGATCGAGAAGCGCGACGTCAGCGTCACCGGCTCCAACGACTACGCGGCCACGGCCAACTCCGACATTGTCGTGATCACCGCCGGCATCCCCCGCAAACCGGGCATGAGCCGCGACGACCTGCTCCACACCAACTTCAAGATCATGTCCGACGTGGTCGCCAAAGTGGTTGCGCAGTCGCCCGAAGCGATTCTCATTATCGTTTCCAATCCGCTCGACGCCATGGCGCAGGCCGCCTACCGGCAGGCGGGATTCAACCGCGAGCGGGTCATCGGAATGGCCGGGGTGCTCGACTCGGCCCGCTTCCGCACCTTCATCGCCGCGGAACTCAAAGTGAGCGTCGAAAACGTCACCGCCTTTGTGCTGGGCGGCCACGGCGACACCATGGTCCCGCTTCCCCGCTACTCGACGGTGGCGGGCATTCCCATTACCGAGCTCATCGCTCCGGATCGGCTCGCAGCCATTGTTCAGCGCACGCGCGACGGCGGCGCCGAGATCGTGAAGTACCTCAAGACCGGCAGCGCCTACTACGCACCTTCGGCTGCAACGGTCGAGATGGTGGAGGCGATTCTCAAGGACAAGAAGAAGATCCTGCCCTGCGCCGCCTATCTCCAAGGCGAATACGGGATCGACGGCTTCTACATCGGCGTGCCCTGCAAACTTGGAGCAGCGGGCCTGGAACAGATCATCGAAATCAAGCTCGCTCCGGAAGAGGACGAAGCGCTGAAGAAAAGCGCCGCTGCGGTTAAGGAACTCTGCGCGGTCATCGGCGTTTAGTCTTCGTTTCTCACATCTGAGACCTTCAACGAGGGCCCGCGGCTTAAGAAAATGACCGCGAATTGTCCCCGTTCAGGCCTTGTTTTGCGTCAAAAATCGACATGAAGGGGCCAAAAATGAACGCAAGAATGAGGTTATGTTTACCGTTCGGTAACGGGCTTCCGATCATAATGCACTGATTTAATTAGACTTGCCTGGAACGCCGGCCCGTACAGGCCCTTTAGTGGGGCGAGGGGGGGTAGGGGGTCGCGAAAAAATAGAGACCGGGCACTGCCTGACAGATGGAACTGGACATGAGATTCTCCACCTTCCAGTGTGCGCGTCGAGCGGGTAATTGTACGCAATGGAGTTGGCCGGGATTCTGTCCCCGTCCCCAGAACGAGGGACCGGGGCCACCCTCATCGTCGCCTGAAACGGTCGCCTCGACTGGGGCCACCCCCGAAGTACTTCGCCGAAACCGTCTAAAACTGCCTGTCATTCACACGCGTCGCCGTTCCAGAGCCGTCGCCCTCGGTGAATGTGGGGTTCAAAAAGAGATCAGAATTGCATTGTGAATACGTGCTATGATAGGCGGCTAGTACTCTCCCCATAAGGCAATGCGATCTGCAAGTCCAACTCACGCACCTGCCGACAAGACCCACGGTTAAGACTCGGCTTGGGTTGGAGGACTCTCATTCAGATGTACGGCAGTTGACTACTTGGTAAATGGCTTGGCCAATCCAGCTCTGAAAGCTGCGCCACTCCATCCTTGAATGCTGCTTCGTACACAAGCGAACCGCCCGAGAGAGGTGGCCATGCAACTGGCAAGGTTTATCTGCGAGAACCTCGACCCGATCATGCAGGAGTGGGACAAATTTGCGGCAACCGTAACCCCTAGCGGGCAAGAATTCGATCCAGCGTTGCTGCGCGATGATGTCAAGGAAATACTGCAAGAGATTGCCGCCGATCTGGCTCGTGAGCAGACAACGCCAACTCAAGCCGAAAAGTCGATAGGGCATGGTCCAATTCCGAGGTCGGCTGCAGCGACGCACGGTGCCGAGCGCGCGACGGCAGGTTTCAGCCTGAACGCGACGGTGGCTGAATATCGCGCGATGCGCGCCTCCGTGATCCGACTGTGGCAAGAAGCGTCTGGAAATCAGCCCGTATCGAAGATAGAGGTTGAAGACCTCATTCGCTTTGGCGAAGCGATCGATCAAGCCGTTGGCGAATCAGTGAACAGGTTTTCCCTTGAAAAAGAGCAGCAATTCCGCACATTCGACGCGGTTTTGTCGTCGACCCCGGACCTTGGCTTTACCGTCGACTTGAACGGCAGATTTACGTATGCCAACAAGGCACTGAGGGAATTGCTGGGTCTGCCCGTCGATAAAATCCTCGGAAAGAGCGCTGCCGATCTAGCGATGCGATCTGCGGCAAAGCTGCATCGTCAGATGAAGGGGGTTATCCAAACCAACAAGCCATCTTATGGCGAATATTGCTTCACTATCAGTCCCGGATCGGAAAGGTGGTATGAATACCTTCTTGTGCCGGTCCGCACCGAGATGGGCACAGTAGAAGCGGTTGCCGGGACGGCGCGCAATGTTACCGATCGTAAGGACGCCGAGAATGTAAATTGGGAAAGAGCCCACCACGATCTACTCACCGGACTGGCCAACAGACGCCTGTTTAGCAATCGACTGGCGGAATGTGTGAGGCATGCCAAGCGTCTCGGTTCCAGTCTCGCCCTGGTGTTTATCGACCTCGACCATTTCAAAGAGGCAAATGACCGGTTCGGTCACGATGCGGGTGACGTATTACTGCGGCTGGCGGCAAAGCGCCTTCGCGCCTGCGTCCGCGCAACCGATATCGCTGCGCGCCTGGGGGGTGACGAATTCACGATCGTCTTGCGAGATTTGCGTGGCCCCGGTACAGAGCTCGTCAGCGAGAAACTTCGACGGCAAATAGCCGATCCTTTCCAGCTTGGTGATCAAACCGCTCATATCTCCGCCAGTATCGGCATTGCGATCTTTCCCGATGATGCCGATACTGCCGTGCAGCTTATCAAGTGCGCTGATCATGCGATGTTTGCCGCAAAAGTCGCGGGCGGCAACCGGTTCAGCTTTTACTCGCCCAACCCGGCACACTCGTCGACGCACGCAGACAATTGAGTGTTACTCGATTAGCTGCGTAGCACACCCGGCTAAATTTCATCTGATGTCATGCCACCGTCGAAGTATCTCCCGTCACTTCCGCAATCTTCCTTAAGAGGTCAGTCGGATGCACCGGCTTGGACATGATCTCGAATTGATGTCCCCACTCGCGGGCAGCTCTGAGCAAGCCAGCGGTCGCGGCCTGCCCGGAAAATAGCAGCACCTTGCAGGCCGGGCATTGTTCCTGGACTTTGATTGCCAGCTCGATTCCGGAAAACTGCGGCATGCACACGTCGGTTATCAGCAGGTCCGGAGCACGGGAGCGAACGGCTTCCAAAACATCAAGGGGCGCAGTGAAAGAGACTGCGTCGAAGCCCTTATGGCGCAGGATCAATGAAAGAGTTGATGCGATGACAAATTCATCATCGACGACGTAAATGCAGAGTTGCCTGGTGTGCTCGTTCATCGAGAAACCTCCGTTGAGAGAAGCACCAGCGAACAGCCAAGTTCTGGAAGCCTGTTTGCGGTGCGGGGATTAAAGTGCTGCAATGTTTGGCCAAACTAAAGCCTTTTCGAAATGCTTGACCATCTCTTCCCCACAGGGGAAGCGGAATAGATCAAAATTTATCGGCTACGGTAGTGCTTCGTCCGTCCAAAAGCATACAAACCAGCTTATTTCTGCATCTTAGATAGCTTGTGTCTGGTCCCTTGGGGGGCTAAGTTGGCAGTCCAAATATTCAAGAACACGATTTTAAGACGTTTCCGTCCCCAGGTAATCGAGCGCTTACGGCTAAAGCCATTTGAATTTGAGGTAGGGCGTGAAATCGAAGACACGGGAAAGCCGATTGCCAACCTTTTCTTTCTCGAGGAAGGCATGGCTTCGATGACGACGACCTTCGCGAGTGGCCAGCAAGCTCCGAGGCCAGATCATTCACTTCAAACGCGACGGGGGGAACTCGGCGGACGAGATCCGGAACCGCCGCGTTCGCTTCGAAACGCATCCACTCCACGCCAAATTCGCTTTTCTCGTGGATGACGACAAAGAGCTTCAGGTGTTTCAAGTGGGTCTCGCCAGGCCTCGCTTCAGTCGTGGGAATTCCGATGTGATGGCACCGGCGCATTGTTTTTCGCTCTCCGAGGAACTAAATTCTACGCTGTCGTTACCGGGTCTGAAACTGCGCCCTCGCGACTGGACCTTTGAGGCGCGAAGTCGATTTGCACTTCACTGGTATTGGGAGAGGGCAGATTCGAGATGCATGGCCGCGGATAGGAAAGTAACCGTGAAAGCGGTGTAATAGAGTTCGAACTCCAGTGCCAATCGTCGTTAATATAAGTGTGAATGCCCGCTGACGATAGCGTTCCCTAGGAGGTGCTTGTGAAGCTGCTCACGAAGTTTAACCTGGTGCTGGTGGCCGTTTTTGGAATCGGAATGGCTCTGATTTCACATTTTGCGTATGACTTTCTGATGGACAATGCGCGTCAGCAGGTTCTTCAGCAGGCCGAACTGATGGCCGCCAGCGCGAGCGCCACCAAGGATTACACGGTCGAGCAGGTCAGCCCGATCCTGGAAAAAACGCCGCAGCATCATGCCGATTTCCTGGCCCAGACCATCCCGTTTTCCGCCGTCAACGTGACTTTCAAATATCTCCGCTCTTCTTATCCGGATTACCTGTTGCAGGAATCAGCTCTCAACCCGACGAACCTCGACGATCGCGCCACAGAGTGGGAAGTGGACCTGATCAACTATTTTCGCAATAACCCGAGCCAGACGCAGCACGTGGGCGAACGCAGCACGCCCACCGGTCCGGTGCTGTATGTGGCGGCCCCGGTTGTCGCCGAGCCGGGATGCCTTCAGTGCCATAGCCAGCCATCGCTGGCCCCGGCCACGATGATCAAGCATTACGGCTCCGACCATGGCTTCGGCTGGAAGGCGAATGAAGTGGTTGGCGCACAGATCGTATCCGTCCCCATGTCGGTGCCGATTGAACTCGCTAACAAGGGATTTCGCAACCTGCTCATCAGCCTGGGCGCGGTCTTCCTGCTCACCATTGTCCTGATCGACGTGGCGATCTACTTCATCGTCATTCGTCCTCTTCGCCGCGTCTCGCGCAATGCCGACCTGATCAGCAAGGGCGAGATCGATCTTCCGCAGCTAGAATTGAAGGGCAAAGACGAGATCTCCGAGGTGACCGCTTCGTTCAATCGCATGCATACGAGCCTGATCAAGGCGTTTGAAATGCTGAATGGATGAGATCGGCTAAGACGTTTCTCTTTTTGCTGTATAGCGATCCCACCCTAGCCGCAAAAACAAAGACGCGGCGAGGGTGGGGCACCCCTGCTTCATACCCTTTGCAGAAATGCGCTAGTGGTTTTTGGAGCGTAGAAACGCGGCGCGGTCGGATTCGGAATTGATCTGCTTGGCGGCTTCGCGATAGATCGCATCCAGATCGTCGTGCTGCGCGGCCAGCTTCTTCACCACAAACTTGGCCACCGGGCCGATATAAATGGCCAGCTTGCGGCTCAGTTCTTCGAGCGGAAGGCTTTGTTGCCCGCTTCCCGAGGGCTGCCTGGGCTGAAGCGAACCGGTGTTCGGCCGCGGCATCACCGTGCTCGGCGCATCGTGCATGGGGTGGGACAGAGATATTGTGGCTGCTTGTTGCGCGGTGATCGCGGGCGCCAGTTGCATGGCATGGAGGAATTCTTCGGCCGACGGGAACCGGTCTTCAGGCCTTTTGGCCAGCGCCCGCATCACGGCATTTGAAATCGCCAGCGGCACGTGGGGCGCCACCTCATGCGGCGGCGCCGGCACCCGCTGCATGTGCCCCTGCATGATCTCGTAATTGGTGCTTCCCGTGATCGGGAGCAGGCGGGTCAGCAGTTCGTAGAGCGTCACACCCACCGAGTAAAGATCTGACTGAGCAGTGGCAACTCCGCCCTTGACCTGCTCCGGCGACATGTAACTCACCGACCCCAGCAGGTAGCCGGTCAGCGTCAGATGGCTGGTATTGCTGGTGAGCGCGATGCCGAAATCGAGCAGCTTCACCACGCCGCCATCGGTAATCATGATGTTCGATGGCTTGATATCGCGATGGACAACACCCAGCCGGTGCGCGTAGACCAGCGCGTGCAGCGTCTGGGCGATAAAGTTCAGCGCTTCGCTCTGGGGAACGGCCGCTCGCTGCTGTCGATCGCGCAGCGTTTCGCCGCGCACCAGCTCCATCACCATGGCCAGTTGCTTTTCGTGGTAGAAGGCGGTGTGCAGCGCGGCGATGTTGACGTGATTCAGCGTGGCCAGCGTCTGCACTTCCCGGTGAAACCGTTCCACCATCTCCGCCGCGCCAGACTGGTCCGGCAGCAGGATCTTCATCGCCTCTCGACGCTGCGATATGAGGTGTCGCACCTCATAGACCTCGCCCAGACCGCCTACGCCGAGTTTGGCGACGATCTCGTAGTCGCCGATTCGCTGTCCGGCCTCAAATGCCATATCGGTTGCCAGCTTTAATTGCCATTTTGACTAGCGCCTTGTGACTTTGGCCAGTCTCAATCGAGTACATAAGAAGATGCCCTTTAGAGTCAAGTGCTTCGACGCTGCTGCCGGGATTGGCGTCGCTCTATGGCGATGCGCTTTTCGCCGCCCGCTTCGATCATGTGACGGCTGCGCTCCCTGCCGGCGGTCTTGGGGCTGGGAACAGGATCCGCTCATCGCGATAAGGCTGCGATGAAGGGGACAGCCCCTGCCAGCGCGTGGAGTGAGGCACCTATAACGGTCGCTTTCCGCAAGACCGGTGCGGAACGGCAAACCGGACTATCAGTCCATTGACATGCTCAACTGATGGCGCACATCGGCGCCGCGGATCCAAAAGATCACGTCGGTGGCGATGTTCGAGGCATGGTCGGCGATCCGCTCGAGATTCTTTGCTACCAGGATGCCGTTCATCGCTTGCCGGGTGAGATGCGGCTTCTCCTCGATCAGCTTGAGCAGGTCAGAGTGAGCGCGGCGATTCATGCGGTCGATCTCGTCGTCCATCTCGCGCACCGAGTCAGCCAGCCGCGCGTCGCCATCCAGCAGCGCCTGCAATGCGGTGCGGATCATGCGGCTCGCGAACTCGCCCATGGCGGCGAAATCCACCGGCAGGTCGGCTTCATCGACGGATAGAATGTCCTTGGTCCGGCGCGCAATTCCCATCGCCTGGTCGCCAATCCGTTCCAGGTCGCCGTTGATCTTGATCACTGCCAGGATGAACCTGAGATCGATGGCCATAGGCTGCTCCTTGGCCAGAAGCTCATAGGACATCTCATCCAGCTCGCGCTGAGCGGTGTTGATGGCGGCCTCGTTCTGCTTCACATATTTGCAAAGGCCCTTGTCGCGCTGCAGATAGGCATCCACCGCCGACTCGACCGCCTGCTGCGCAAGGGCAGCCATGGCAAGGAGCTTGTCCTTCAGTTCGGCGAGTTGCTGATGGAAATGAATGCGCGGCACGACAGTATTTCCCCCATCTGATCATTGTGCATCCTGCCATGTTACAGCAGAAAGAAAATCACGGAACGAATCCAGAATGTCACTTTTGCAGGCACGACCCCAATCATGCTCCTCATCTCGATTGGACGCAGTAGCAACCGGAAAGATGGCCGAATCCAGATGATTTAAGCGCAGCCATCGAAATGTCCAAAACCGGCTTCTCTCTTCAACCGGCCGCGCCGATGTGGTGAGCAGGCTCGATGCGGCCCAGAAGGAAGATGTAGCCGGCGACCCCGATGCTCAGGTAGGCGGCCGATATCCCAAAGACCCAGGCGTAAGAATGAAACGCCGAAACCAGGTAGCCGGTTAGAATCGGCGCGCAGATTCCCGAGATCTGGCTGGAAAAATTCATGATTCCACCTACTTTGCCGACATCGTTTCGCCCCACAATCAGCGATGGAATCGACCAGCCGACGGGCGCGGCCGCGGAAAGGCCGCCGATCGAAATGCTGATCCAGATGAGGGCCTGGGTGGGCTCGTGGGCGTGAGCCGCGCCCAGGATGCCGAGCCCGCACGCCGTGCCGCCGATCAGCACCACTCGGCGCACCCGGTTGGCATTCCAGCCGTGCTGGACGAGATAATCCACCAGCCAGCCGCCGATGGCAAGATCGGTGAATGTCGCGAAGGTCCATGGCACCGCTGTATAGAAAAACGATTGCAGCAGATCGATGTGCAGGGCCATCGAGAAGTAGCTTGGCAGCCAGGTGAGCAAAAGATAAAACGTGTAATTGTAGGCGCCGAAGCCGAGCGCCAGCCCAAGCACCTTGCGCTGCCCCAGCAGATGGAGCAGAGTTGACGGCGCTCCGTCGGCGGGAGCCTTTTGATCAGGATTTTGATCCTCCGTCTCGATATAGTTTCGCTCTTGATCGCTCAGCTTCGTGTCATCCCCGGGATCTCTGTAAACCCCTGAGAACAAAAGAAAGTAGGCGAAGCTGATGACGCCGGTCAGCGCAAAGCTGGCGCGCCAGCCGGCCTTGATCAGCACCACTCCCATGAGCGGGATTCCGATCACCGAGGCGAACTTGGCCGCGGCGTCAAACAGCGAGGTGGCGAAACTTCGCTCTCTCGATGGAAACCACGCGCCGATGGCCTTTGCATTGGCCGGAAATGTGGGCGCTTCGCCGATGCCTAGCAGAAACCGGGCGCCGAATAATCCGCTCAAGGTGGGTGTGATGGCCGCGCCGAACGAAGCAGCGCTCCATAAAAATGTGCCGATGCGCCCCACCCGCCGCACGCCAAAGCGGTCAAGGACGACTCCGATGGGCAGCTGGCAAAATGCATAGGTGAGGTTGTAGGCGGCGGAGAGATAGCCGAACATGACTTCGGAAACGCCGAAGTCCCGGAACAGCGCCGCGTGGGAGACGGACAAGTTGACGCGATCGAAGTAGTTGACCAGCACGCCGACGCCGAGCAGCCAGGCGATCCGCCAACGGCGCCTGGGCACGCGAACCTGTGTTTTCAACTGCTGATCTGGCAAGTGTGCTCTCTTTCAACCTAGACGTGGTTGCATAAATACTCGAACCCAATTGAAGAACGCCCCCCGGTGGCTAAAGCCCGGCTATTTATGCGCCTTCAATGGCACGGCTGAAGCCGTGCCCTTTCAAAACCGAATTCGTACAACCATTTTTATGGCAACAACCATGTCACGACGGGTGAGATGCGCTTGCCTGCACCACTTCATTTTCAAGCGTGCCGATGGGGTCAATGGTGATTCGAATCCGGTCGCCCGGGGCAAGAGTAAATGAATCGGGCGGAACGATGCCGGTGCCCGTCATCAGGTAAGCGCCGGCGGGAAATGAGTTTTCGCGGAACAGGTACTCGACCAGCGTAGCCGGCGTGCGCTTCAACTCGGCAAGCGTCGTAGTGCCCGAAAATACAATCTCGCCCTTGCGCTGAATCTGCAGGCGAATCGTGGTCGTGGAGAGCAGCGGCTCATCGCTGACCAGGATGCACGGGCCCAGCGCGCAACTGCGGTCGTAGACCTTGGCCTGGGGAAGATAGAGGGGGTTCTCGCCTTCGATGTCGCGCGAGCTCATGTCGTTGCCAACCGTGTATCCGATGATTCGGCCGCGCTGGTTGATGACCAGCGTGAGTTCCGGCTCAGGAACCGACCATTTGGAGTCGCTGCGAATCCTTACATGGCTGCCGGTGGCGGCTACGCGGCTCGCGGTTGCCTTGAAAAACAACTCCGGCCGTTCCGCCGAGTAGACGCGGTCGTAGAAGTCGCCGCCTCCGGCATCTTTTGCCTCCGCCATGCGCGCGCTGCGGCTGCGGTAATAAGTGACTCCGGCGGCCCACACCTCCTGGGCGCCAATCGGCGCCTCGATGCGGGCGGATGCGAAATCGCTCACCGCATCGCCGCCGGCGACCAGTCGCGACAGGTAGCCGCACAGATCGTCGTGCGTGATGAGCGCGTCCCAGGAAGGCTCGGGTACGCGATAAAAACTTCCATCCTGCTCAACATAATTTCCATTGCTGGTGCGGTAGAGCTTCAAGGCCGGTTCTCCAGTTTCGAAATAATCCTGTCCACATCGTAGACGCATCCGCCCCAGACGCCGCCGCTGGCCTGAACAAGCGCGGCCCAAAGACGCGTGTCTTGGGGCAATTCGGGATGCGGCCGCAAATCCTCTCGAAGATTGCGCCCGGCAAGCCGGCGCGCGCCTTCTTCGGCGGAGAACACTTCGCCGCCCTCGCCGACCAGGTGTATCGATCCGGCAAGCGCGGTGCGATCGATCACAATCTCGATCAGGTCGCCGTCGCGCACCTTGCCGATGGGGCCGCCGGCGAGCGCTTCGGGCGAGATGTGACCGGCGCAAGCG
>Ga0182013_10002623_pt1 | contig 23409 bp, 21 predicted proteins | sample 612S2MmetaG_FD_120487 | JGI IMG/M metagenome (GOLD analysis project Ga0182013, IMG submission 120487) | Permafrost microbial communities from Stordalen Mire, Sweden - 612S2M metaG | ecosystem: Environmental > Terrestrial > Soil > Wetlands > Permafrost | place: Sweden: Stordalen | collected...
ATGGTCACAAGTCACGGGCATCGCTCTGTCGCCGCTCGTTGGACGCCCAAGACAAGACGTGAAGCCCGGAGTGCCTGGGTACCAACCGCTGACCGGCAAGGGCCGGCGGCGTCCCGTGTGCCAGGGCTGCCCGAAAGCGGAATGTTCTGGCGCACGCCCCGGACATTCTCACCATTCGCGTAGCCGGCGATCTGCGTGCGTGCTCTGGCGGCGCCGTGTCCCGGTTGAGGGGCCATTGCCAGGCGCCAGTCCCGTCGACCCCATGATGGTGAGGTGGACATCCGCAAGGTTGACCCCAGAGACCAGACCTGGGAGGTGGGCGAGCCGTCCTACCGCGTCTACTTCCACGACGCTGCCGGGGCCAGCGACGAGCACGAGCTCAGTGGGGCCGACGTGGCCGAGGTCATTGCCTGGGCTGAGCGGCAAAGAGGGGAGCGGACTTATGTCCTGTACGCCTGCGTGGCCCACGATGGACTCGGGCTGGTGCGCCTGGCCGGCAGTGACCCGAACGAGCCCCGAGATTTCAGCGGCAGGCGGCAGCGCGATGATTGCCAGTAACCGGAGGTCGCCAATGCCTCACCCAGGACCGAACCACCGTCGCCGACCTGGCGCGACGGCTGCCTTAGCCGCCATCGTCACCGCGACCGCACTGAGCACCCTGGTCACCCCCGGTGCCGGTGCCGCTGCCACTCGCGCTTCCACGGTCAAACTTACGCCCGGCGAGTACAGTTTGCCGGCCACGGTTGTCTCCCAAGTCGAAGCCGTCCCGGTGGCCACGCTGGTGGCACAAGCGGTCAAGCGGCCCGCCGACGCGGAGCCGCCGCAGGCACTCAAGGCCGGCACTGCCGCCTTTACCGTGGGAGGCAAGCCGGCCGTGGTGTTCGTCGGGGCCGAGTACTGCCCCTACTGCGCGTCCGAACGCTGGCCGCTGGTCATGGCCCTGTCAAAGTTCGGCACCTTCGAGGACCTGCGCGGGTCGATGTCGTCGACAACCGATTTGGGCCCACGGACTCCATCGTTCAGCTTCTATCGGGCCACCTATACCAGCAGGTACTTGAGCTTCCTCGCCGACGAGATGGAGACCGGCACAGAGCAGCCCCTGCAAGCCCCCACGGCAGAAGAACAGGCGTTGGTGACCAAGTACGACACCACCCCCTATGTGCCGGCGGCGGACGCCGGCCAGAACCCCATCCCCTTCGTCTTCATGGCCGGCCGCTACGTCATGACTGGGAACCAGTTCAATGGGAGCGCGTTATCGGGGATGAAATGGGCCACTGCGGCGGCCTATCTCACCTCGGGCGCAAATGCCATGTCGAAGGCGGTGGAGGCGTCAGCTGGTTATTTGGTCGGGGGTATCTGCGGGTTGACCCACGGCCAACCCGCTGCCGTTTGCTCCCAGGTCCCGGCCAGCGTCGTTGGCATCACGACGGTGCACCCGCCCAAGTAGGACGCTGTGTTGCGAAAACGCCGAGCGCTCCAGGGCAATGGCGGGCAGGGCCTATGCGCAGCTGATGCAGCGTGCCCTGGTGCTGCATCGCCCTGGGCGACGGCGGCACGTAGCCTTCTGCGTGGTTTGTCTGCGAAAGCCGGGAGCAAATGAGAGCCAGGTCAGCCATTCTCGGGTTGTGCGTACTCGTAATCGCAGCGGCCGGTTGTGGAGGCTCGTCCGCGAAGGCACAGTCCCCATCCGCGAAGACGGCCGTCGAGTCCGGACATTGGTTCTCGAAGCTAGAGGCGGCCAATGTGCCTCGCGGCTGGATGGACTTCCCACCAGAGGGGTTCCTCGTACTCCACTCTGGCACGGTCACCTTCATGTCCGGATACGCTTCGACCGACCGTTCGACCTGGATCCGAGAGGTCATCTGGTCGTTCAAGTCGGCTGCAGCAGCCCAGTCGGCTCTCGCCAGCTACGCGTCGAACGTGGGTGACCTGCAACCCGTGACATTTCCAGCCCTCGGGAACGACTCTCTGGCGTATTCGTTAGGCGATACGACGGGCCTCGTTGGCGGAGGGGCACTCCTGTACACAGTCTTGGTTCGTGAGGGACAGGCGCTATGTGTCCTTTCCGCCAGCGACCGCCCGACTCTAAAGCGTGCACCTTGTGCCCGAGCGGGTCATGACCAGAAACCAGGGCCACACCATGATGGACAAGGCCGCTGGTGAGCGCGTACCTGATCATGTTCGTCTGCTTCCCACGCAACGCATCTGCTAAAAGCTCGGCCGGCTGAAAGCAGCCGGGGAGGCTTTCGCGCGGCGCTTGGTGCCTGATTGTGAGCTTATCCTGCAGGGCGTCCGTCAGTTGATCCCACCGGCCATGTGTTTCCCCATGACCTAGCTGAAATGCCCACCCCGCCCGGTCAAAGCTGGGCTCGGGACCAGGCCCCTCCGTAACGCCATCGAGCAATCGGTTCTATCGGCCCTGCCGGTGTGGAACGATCGACCCAGCCTTGTCTTCCGTGTTACGGTCACGGTCTGGCTGAGTAACCAAGCGACATACCAGGACCGGGGCGTTCCGACGAGTAGTCTCCTTGCGTGAGCGTGCCCCAGATCCCGATCGTCAATGGGCTCCTTCAGTTCGATTGTCCTCGCTGCCACCTTCCCGTGACGGAGCGGTCCTACGGCCCGTGCGGAACGTGCCGGGCCGAACTGAACGAGATGTTCTACCGGGCACCCGGGGACGTTCCGGAACGAGGGTCTTCCCGCTTCGAGCCCAAGATGAACGTCGTGCCGAACTTCGTTGCCACCAAGGACGACTTCGATGGTCCCGAGGACGACCCTCTCCTCTAAACTTCTCAGCCCACCCGGGTGTCCCCGAAGGGGGAACGTCTCAACGACTGCCCCCACCGCAGAATAGGGTGTCGGGACGCGCACCTAGATAGAACGGAGACGAAGTTATGAGCCAGGAAGAGAGTTGGTCACCCGACGAGGGTTCGGGCACTGAGGTGTTCGACCAGGGCGACGAGGCCCTTGACGAGCAATCGCGGACCGACCCGGAGTTCGTGGAGAGACTGGAACAAGACCCCTCGCTGGACCCCACGCTCTTGGTCGACGAGCGGGAAATCGAGGAGGCGGGCGCGGAGTTCGACGACCCTCAGTCGCTGGCGACCCTTGAGGGAGGGATCGATGACCCCGACGGTTCCGGCGAGCGGCCGGTGCGCTCACGGCTTCGGCCCGAGGACAAGGACGGTTGGATCCTTGACGAGCCCCTCGTCAAGCAGGACGAGACCGATGACGATCTGGCTGAGTAGTCCAGGCAGAGCGGGCAGCGAGCGCGAGCCGCTGGTCCCACGTCCGCCAACGAGCCCAGGACCTTGGCCGTTTCAGGCACCGTGGGCGATGTGATCTTGGCGGTACCGGCAGGTGGCGGCCATGCTGCAGTAATCGCAGGCTTCGCCGGCGTGCTCCACGTCCGGACCTATGCCGATCGCTAACGACGTCGACTTCTGAGGCATCATCAAGGAGCTCTCGGTCAATCTGACACCCACCGAGCCCGCGTCCAGCAAAGCAAAGAGCTGGCGCTGGCCGTTGGCCAGGGGCCAACCCACCAGACCCGGGCTCAGGGGGATGGTGGTCCGCAGGCCATCCGCTTCCGCCTGCTCATCTACCTGCTGGCACACTGCCGTAGCAAGCAGGTCGACGGCGGCCGAGCCGACGGCATCGAGGGCCACGCTCATAGCGGGGTCCTCGGCGAAGCAGCCGGCCACGGCCGCCTCCAGAGCGGGCCCGATCGTGCAAAGGGCGACCACGACGGACTTCGCAGCCCGAAAGTGCTCGGCGACGAGGGGGCCAGCCAGATGGCCTCCCCCGACCAGGCTCAGCTGCTGGTGACGGAACTCCGCCACCACGAACGTGGCCGACGACACGACCGGCTCGAGTAGGCCCAAACCTAGGCTTATGGCCTGCTCGGCAATGCCTAAAGCGGCCGATTGGCGTGCGCGCACAACCTCAGGGTCGGCGCCCTGGGCTCGCAGCACCCGGTCGACGTCAATACTCAGCTCCCAATTGCGCAGGACGCTCAAGCTGCAATCACCTCCTTCACTCCCCGTTGAGACGACAGGGGCCTGCGCAGAATCGCAAACTCGCAGGTCACGCACCAACACCCTTGTTGCCTGAGCGTACACCGTACCATCCGAGCTCACGCCAAGATCCCCGTAGCTCGCGACAGTGACCGTGGCGTGAATTACAGGACGGCGCATTCTGAGCATGCCACCACAATCGATTAGGCAGCATGATAAGAGCGGTACTTACCAATGGCCTCGTAAAGCGCGAGCAGGTTGTCTGCAGGAATGCCGGCCTGAACATTGTGGATCGTGTTGAAGACGAAGCCACCTCCGGCCCCGAAGATAGCCATCCGCTGGCGGACCATCTCTTTTACTTCCTCCGGGGTGCCGAACGGCAGCACTTTTTGCGTATCAATTCCTCCTCCCCAAAACGAGACCCGGGAGCCATATTTAGCCTTCAAAGCTTCAGGGTCCATGCCTGTCGCGGATGTCTGCACCGGATTTAGGCAGTCAAACCCCGCATCCACGATGTCATCCAAAAGGAGCCAGATTGACCCACAACAATGGATAAATGTCTTCCAACTTGTGTGTGTATGAACCCACTCATTGATCTTGATGTGGAAGGGCTTAAAGAGGTCCCGGTACGCCTTGGGCGAAATGAACGGGCCGCGTTGCGCCCCGAAGTCGGTACCGGTTACAAACGTTGCCGTCACCCGCTCTCCAACCACGGCGTGGATGTTCTCAAGGTTCCGAAGCGCGATCTCGCATTGGCGCTCAAAGATCTCGTAGACGTGATCGCGGCGCAGACTGGTGCTCACGTACCACTCGTCGACTGCCCGGATGCCTTTGGGGTGCTTGAGGTCCATCCCTGGGACCAGAGCGATGTCACCGAACGACGTACCGCCGAAAGACGCCAGGACCGCCTTTCCACTCGCCTCCAGCCGCGCGGATTCTTTCTCCAAGTAAGCCAAGTCATCATCCGATATTGGTTTGTACTGCTCCAGATCGTCTTCGACGCATAGATTGTCGTCGTCGATCGGGCCCTGGCGCTTCAGGGCGTCGAAATAAAACCCGCCGCGTGGCATGCGCCCACAAGGCGGCACGGATTTGTCTCCGCAAGGGTAAACCAGGATATCGCCGTTGGGCTCGGGGTCGGTATTGAAACCGTCCGGTACCATAACTGGCGTTCCACCGAACGTGGTCCAGCTCTTCCAGCCCTCATTGCGGAAGCCCATCATGGTGGTCGGCACACCAAGCTTTACCACGTCCACGCCAAGAGCTTCAACCAGATCCGGCCCGATTTCACCCAGTAGCTGCATCGGCTCTACTACTTTCACAGGTGTGCCAGGGGGATCCAGTTGCAGCGCCTGGCGTAGCTTGTAGACAGAGTCCACGTGCATCCCGGTCACATCACTAGCGCCGAGGTCGAGCGGGACCTGATCGGCTTGGCGGTGATCAAGCGCCTCCTGCACCCGCTCGCGTGATGTCATCGTCACTCTGTCCTCCCCACTCGTTCACGTCCTCCTTCTGTACGAGTATCACCCAACGGCTCGGTGCGTTCAGGCGGCAAGCACCACTTTCGCCAGGCGGACCGCCCCTGGTCGCCTTTGAGCCTCCGACTCTGGTCCCAAACGGGATTCTTACTACGGCACAGCCGAACACCTATAGGGCCCAAGTGCTCTTCCGCAGAGGTCTGAGGCTTCTGGACCGGCGTCAGCTTACGATGCGTTCGCCGATCGGGCCCAGGATGAGCATTGGAAGATAGATAAGACCACCTACGATCACGATCACCCCGATCAAAAAGACGGCAAAGGTGGGACCGGTGGTGTCGAGGGTCGCCCTGGTGCGGGCGTGGGCCCGGACGCCGGCCAGGGAGCCGGGGATGGCGAGGGCGAGCACGATGGGCACAAAGCGCCCCACCAGCATGGCTAAGGCGAGAAGCGAGTTGTAATAGAGCAGCTGGCGTGACTTGTCGGTGCATCGCGCCCAGCTTCCGCCATGACCTCCCTTAGCCGGCCGATATAGTACTTGTAGTACTCGAGCGGCGTGCTGGGTGCGACCTGGTGGTCGGCTCCCGGCAAGTACCCGCCCTGACGGATCACCGGCAAGAGGCGTTGGAATTCCTGATCAATGGCTTCATGTCCGTCGGCAATGCACAACTTGTTGAAGCCACCTACGAACGGCACGTCCGGGTACTTCTCGCGCACGGCGACGATGTCAACCCCGGCATTGACATCCACGGGTAAGAACCCGTCGACCCCAACTTTCCTGAAGTTAGGGATCAAACGCCGGAAGTCACCGTCCGTATCTACGAAGACCTGTCGGACTCCCTTGCTCCGCAGCATCGGGACCAACTGCAGATAATACGGGGCTATGAACTCGTCGAACATGCGAGGAGATATCAGAGGCCCGTTTACGCCACTGACGTCCTCCTGGACATACAGGACGTCCGCAGGCAATATATCCAGTAACATGGGCAGATAGCGCGTGAAGATATCTAAGGAGAACTCGTTCATCGTATGGATAACTTCTGGCATGTCATAAAACGCGTATGACACGCCAGCAGTGCCCATGAGTTCCCTGGGTGTCCAGAAGAAGCCCTCGATATTAAGCCTTATCGAGTACTCGCCCCGGGCGTGAGCGTCTCGAAGCGGCCCATAAACCTTCTCGATAATTTCTTGACTAAAGTAAGTCGCCTCTTCCTTTCGGGCCAGCTCCTCCAGCTCGGTCCAATCCTCGGGACGGACGACGGCGTACTTCTCGTTCACTTCGACGCCGGTCAACTTGTGGAGATCTATTACCCGCCCCGTCTCGTCCCGGAAAAGCCTGTGCTCAGGGGTGTCTTCAAACACCTGCATCTCGAGGCCCCGCAGCGGTAAGATGAAGCCCACCCTCCTCACGGGGTCGAACCCGAGCCATCTCTCATAATCGAACACGCCCTCGAAGCCCGTCGCTTGAAAATATTTCTCTTCCTCGATGTTCGGTGCGGGCAGATCGACTTCGACGCCGACTTCGGGGGTGCGCCGGTTAGCCCCGGCGTTCGCTTCTAGGATCTTCTCGCCGATCTCCTTCGGGAGCCCCTCGCCAAGGAACCGGCGGACCGTGAGGTCCCAAGGGTAGAAGGTCTCCTCCACCGCGCCCCTTGCGCCCACGTCGCCGAACGACAGGGTGGCATGTTCTCGGTCCCGCGTGTTCACTTACGACTCCCCTCGTTAATTGCCGGCACGGTAAGAACCGTTCTCAGGTGACCAGAGTTGGTGGCTTTGGGCCAAACGCATTGGTCCCTCATCGCGGTCATGGCCCCCGGCTAATGAGGATGGCGTCCATAGACGAGCGGATTTTGGGCTTCGTTGTCGAGCGCGTCTCCCACACTGAGCGTGGCGAGGTACTCGGGGGGCAGCACATTGCGTTGCCCATTGAAAGTGGCGCCGTCGGGCATATACGCGCAGGTGATCGCTCGACGCCTCCCAGGGGTCATATTGGCTCCGGCCCCGTGGAAAGTCAGCCCATTGTGGAGCACGGCACCTCCGGCTGGAACAGGACAGGGTATGGCTCTGACATCACGCCAATCAGGATAGATATCAAACAGTGCACCAATGGCAACGTTATCAAACTTCCTCGCCTTGTGGCTCCCTGGCAGGTAAAACAGGCAGCCATTTTCGAGCGTGGCGTCGTCAAGAGCTATCCAGACGGTTATTGCGTCGGCTGATGTAAATGACCAGTACGGGACATCGAGGTGAAATGACGTGGGATTGGCGTACGCCTCCTTAATTAGCGCTTGGTCATGCCACACACGGAGCCCGTCAACTCCGGCCAGCCTAGCGACAAATGACCCCAGAGCGTCCTGAAGGAGAAGCTCCTTAAATTCCTTATCCGTCTGCCAAAGGTTGACCCTCTGAGTAAACACACGGTTGTAGTACTCTTGCTCTTCCTTGCTCGACGTCTGGCTCGCAATGTTAGTGGCATCTTCAATGGCAAACGACAGCCGCTGATCGCCCCGGCTCATCACTGCCGCGTCTACTTTCGCCCTCCACTCCTCAAGCTCGTCATGCTGAAGGAAATCCGCTATGGAGAGAAAACCATTGTCTCGGTAGAACTCGTTCTCAGACGTTGTTGGTCCGTCTCGCACCAGGCGCCCTCCTGAGTATCGGCCGGCACTAAGGCCATGTGCTGTAAAGCTTAGTGGTTGACCGCGTAAATCCTCGCGTGAAAAGGTGCCGAGCGGCGGGAGCGGCCTCTTCTCCCCGGGCACGCGCCGTACCTCGACGTCAGGTGGTCGCGCCGAGCTGAGGCCGCGGCGGTTGTCCACTGGGGACCACTCGTTCTACGCTTCAGGAGATCATGGCGAAACCGGCGAGATCGACCGGTCCTGAGGTCACTGGGTGCCCGTAGATGTCGAGGTTTACCGGCGCGACGGGTTCGTGGTCCTGGACGACCTGCTCCGGCCAGAAGAGCTTGAGGCGCTCCGCCGTGAGAGCGTCTCGTTGTGCCCTGGGGCCCCCTAGGACGTGCGCGCTGGAGCGGGGCCGCACCCAGGCGGAGCGGCGCGGGGTGTGGGCGCAGCTACCGCGGCCATGGTCGCGTGGGGCTTGTCCGGGATCCTCGTCGTGCTCACCAAAGAGCCGGGCCTGGTGGTCGCCCTCGAGAGGCTCCTGTTAGGGGTCCCATTTGTCGGTGCCCTGTTGGCCTTCACACGGCGCCGCCTCGACTGGTCGACCTTCTGGCGCACGGTGCCCGGTGGCGTCCTGCTCTGCGGAGACGTGGCCATGTTCTTCAGCGCCGTGAAGCTGACCAGCATCGCTGACGCTACGGTCATCGGCGCCCTGCAGCCCGCCTTGGTGCTGTTCGTAGCCGGACCGCTTTTCGGAGAGAAGCCGCTTCGGGCCGATCTCGTCTGGACCGCCGTCGCCATCGCCGGCGTCGGCGTGGTGGTGCTGGGTTCGGGCGGGACCGGCAGTCACCAGGTGCTCGGAGATCTCCTCGCCCTTGGCTCTCTCTGCTCGTGGACCGGGTACTGGCTGGTGTCGAAACAGGCGCGGTTGGTAAGGAGGGCTGCGCCTGGGGACGGGGCATCGAGCACTCCTAGCCGGCAGGCGATCGGCACGATCGAGTACACGTCGGCGTAATGCTTGTAGCCGCCGTGGCCATGGTGCCGGTCGCACTGATCTCCGGGCAACGCTTCACGGCCGGGACACCTCTCGACTGGCTCTGGATAGGACTGATGACGCTGGTGCCCGGGGGCGCCCACCTGGCGTCGAACTGGGCGCACCGTTTCGTCGGTGTCACCGTGTCCTCTGTCATCGTGGCGGCCAACCCGGTTGTGGCGGCGGGGGCGGCGGCCATCTTCCTGCGCCAGTCGCTCGGCCTTGTGCAAATTATCGGCGGCCTAGCGGCCATTATGGCCGTTGCTGCCGTCGCCGGCCGAGCGGTGCGCGTTGAAGCCGTTGAGGCCGTGGCCGCCTGATGCAACGAAAGCCGCCCCCGGGAGGTTGGAACGGCATGACGAAGAGAAAAAGGTTGGCCCCGGCCCGCAAGCTGTTCATCGCCGCCGTCCTGCTCAGCGCGGTAATGGCCGCCGGGCCTCTGCCGGTCGCCCTGGCCGGCCCGGCCGCAGGTGCAGGCCCCGCCGTCCCGTCAGGCTTCTCCCCCGTGTCGGTGACCTATGTCTCGCCGTCGGAGGGGTGGGCCCTGGGCACGGTCGCTTGCGGCCCCAGCCAGTGCCTCCGCCTTTTGCGCACGACGAACGACGGTGCCAGCTGGTCATCGGTGCCAGTGCCCCCGGCCGGCCCGGAGGGCCCGGGCGGGCCGCCGCTCAAGGTGCGCTTCGCCGACCCGGACGACGGATGGATCTTCTCCTCCCTGCCCGGGCAGGCCAAGGTTCAGGCTTGGTCGACGCACAATGGTGGCCAGCACTGGGCGGCGCTCTCCTTCCCGGTGAGGAGCTCCGGCTCCGTTGGCATCGAGGACCTCGAGGCCGCGGCCGGGGTGGTAGACGTTGCCGTACAGGTGGGCGACGAGGTCGAGATCCTTTCCTCCCCGGTCGGCGCCAACGCCTGGCACCGCGTCGGAGGCCCCTACGAGCTGGGTGCAGGCCCGGTCCCGTCGGGCGAGGTCACCCTCCAGGGGCGCTCGGGATGGTTCGTCCAGAACGACAGGGTGGTCGTGAGCGGCGGTCGCGACGAGCCGTCAGGTACCTGGGCCAGCTGGCGGCCGCCCTGCTCGTCGGCCGGTGGCCCGGTACTAGTAACGGCCCCGACCGCCTCCCAAGTCGACGCCGTCTGCACGGAAGGCGTGTGGACGGGCCAAAGGACGAGCGTCGACCTGTTGAGGTCCACAAACGGAGGCGCCAGCTTTGGCCCCAGCCGTCTCGTCCCCGTGGCGTCGGCAGACCTGGCCGCGGCCACCGGCACGTCCACGGTGGCGGTCGGCGCCCAAGTAAACGGCAGCAGCTCGGCGAACGTCGCCCTCGACATGAGCTTCGACAACGGTGCCTCGTGGCAGTTCGTTTACCGTCACGCCGGGTCGGGCTGGTCGGAGCTCGGGTTCACCACCCCGGCCCAGGGCGTGGCGATCGTCCTTGGTGCGCCCGGCCACCTCGGTATCATGCTTTTCACCCGGGACGGCGGCCGGCACTGGGCCCCGGTCAACTTCAGGTAGCGGGTAGCCCCGGTGACGGGGCCCTGGCCGGCCAGAGCGGCTGGATCCTCGGCCAGTCGGCGTTCCCAGCAAAAACTCGGCTTTCTGCCAATCGAGCTGGAGGGTCGGGCCCGAGAGTAGGCCCATGACCCTTGCCATCACGCCCAGACCGACAGCCCCGCCCCCGGCCCCGCCTGACGGTCCACCATCAGCCCCCGATGGGCAGCTAGGCCCTCGGGGGGGGCGGACGGGTCGCCGTGCTGTCCATCTGCCCCGCCTTCAGAGCGGCCTCGCCGACCAGCCCAGGCGAAGCGCCGGCGAGCTGGTCGCCCTGGCCTTCTTGCTGCTGACCACCGCTGCGGCCTCTCTCTGGGACCTGTCGGCCTCCGGTTATGCCAACTCCTTTTACGCCGCGGCCGTGCAGGCCGGCACCAAGAGCTGGAAGGCCTTCTTCTTCGGGTCCCTGGACTCGTCCAATTTCATAACGGTCGACAAGCCGCCGGCGTCCCTGTGGGTGATGGAACTGTCCGGCCGCCTATTCGGTTTCAGCTCTCTCAGCATGCTCATACCCGAAGCGCTGATGGGGGTGGCGACGGTCGCTCTGGTTTATAGCGCCCTGCGGCGCTGGTTCGGTCCCGGGCCGGCGCTTGTAGCCGGCGCAGTGATGGCCACCACACCCGTTGCCGCGCTCATGTTCCGCTTCAATAACCCCGACGCCCTCCTGGTCCTGCTCCTGACGGCGGGGGCCTACTGCCTCATCAGGGCATTGGAAAGGGCCAGTACCCGTTGGTTGGTCGCGCTTGGGGTGACGATCGGCTTCGGCTTTTTGGCCAAGATGGGCGAGGCCTTGCTGGTGGTCCCAGCCTTCGCCTGCGCCTACCTGCTCGCCGCGCCCACGTGGCCACGCCGCCGCGTGCTGCAACTTCTCGGGGCCGGCGCGGCCATGGTGGTCAGCGCCGGCTGGTGGGTGCTGACCGTGGCCGTGTGGCCGACCGGCTCCCGGCCCATGATCGACGGTTCCCCTACGAACAGCATCTTGAACCTCATCCTCGATTACAACGGCCTCGGCCGCCTGACGGGCAACGGTGGCGGTGGTGGGGGAGGCAATTTCTCGGGCACCACGGGGCTCTTCCGCCTGTTCAACTCCCTGATGGGAGGCCAGGCCTCGTGGCTGCTCCCGACGGCGCTGGCCCTGCTGATCGGCGGCCTCTGGCTCACGTTGAAGGCGCCCCGCACGGACCCCACCAGGGCGGCGCTGGTCGCTTGGGGAGGCTGGCTCGTCGTGGCCGGGGTGGTCTTCAGTTTCAGCCAGGGAGTGATCCACACCTACTACACCGTGGCCCTGGCCCCGCCCATAGCCGCGCTCATAGGCATCGGGGCGTCGCAGCTGTGGAAGCAACGTCACACCCTCTGGGCCCGGTGTGCCACCGGAGCCCTCATCGCCCTGACCGCAACCTGGGCGGTGGTCCTCCTGGACCGCTCTCCGAGCTGGGAGCCCTGGTTGCGCCCAGTGACCGCCGGCGCCGGCGCGCTGGCCATCCTCGGCCTCGTTCTGGCCCCGACCCTCAACCTCCGCCGCCGGGCCTGGCAACGCGGGGCCGCCCTGAGCGCTCTGGCCGCCGGCACGGTGGCGTGCCTAGCGGGGCCGCTGGCTTTCACGCTGCAGACGATCGAGACGGCTCATACAGGGCCCGTCCCAAGTGCGGGGCCGAGCTCCTCCTATGGCGGCACCCTGACCGGCCAGCCCGGCCCGGGAGGGGGCACCGGTCTGGGGAGCCGAGGGGCCGGGGGCACCGGTCGCCCCAGTGCTAGTGGCGGGCCCAGTGGTAGTGGCGGGCCCAGTGGTAGCGCCGGGCCCGGGACGGGCGGGGCCGGTCAGCCGGGCGCGGCTGGTCAATCAGGGCCGACAGGGAGCGTCGCCTTCGGAGCACCTTCGGCCGGCCGCGGGACGATCGGGCCCGGCGGCAGTGGAGCAGGTGGCGCCAGTGTGCCGGCGGCGCTGGTCAAGGCGCTCCACGTGAACGCCGGACATTATCGCTGGGTGGCGGCCACGGACGGCTCGCAGAGCGCCGCATCGCTCGAACTCGCGACCGGGGGTGACCCGGTGATGGCTATCGGTGGGTTTAATAACCAGGGTGGCAACCTCAGCCTGTCCGCCTTCGAGCGTTACGTCGAGGAGGGCGACATCCACTACTACATATCCGGCGGCGCCAACGGTGGCGGGCCCGGAGGCGGGAGCTCGTCCAGTTCCATAACGGCATGGGTCGAGCCCCACTTCTCTGCCGAGACCATAGGCGGGGAGACGGTGTACAACCTGACGGCCCCGACAACAAAATGACGGTCCCCCCTGCGGCCGCGCGCCCGACGACGATCCGGCCTAGCGTTGCCGCCGTGGAGTGCGCTCGATGACGCTGCGGCTCCGCCTTGTGGCGGGGCTGGTGGCGCTTATGGCCGTGGGCCTGGCCATTTTCGGTTTCACGACTTACGAGCTGTACTCCCGGTCGCAATACCGCCAGCTCAATTCCGACCTGCAAAGCTCCGTGCCCCTCGTGACCGAGGAACTGGCCCAGGCCGCCGATGTCGATCTGCCGTTATCGAACGGGCCCGCCGACGGCCACGGTCATTCGGGCGAACAACAGCCTCCACCCGGTGAGGGCGCCAGGGGCGGCCCGTCGCCTGGGGAGGAAGGCGGGCCCGGAGGCCCGATGGTCCTCGTCCCGCCGGGGACCTATGGAGAGCTCCTCAACAAATCGGGCAGCGTACTGAGCAGCATCCGTTTGCCCGCCCAGGCCTCCGGGCCCGATCTGAACGCGTCGCTGTTGGCCACTAGCCGGGCTAGCACGTTACGTCTTGGCTCCGAGAAAGGTAACGCGGGCTGGCTGACCTACATCGGGCCCCGGCTGAGCAACGGGGACCGGGTCGTAGTCGCTCTGCCGACCAGCGGCGTCACCGGCTCGCTCAACCGGCTGGTACTGATCGAGTTGTTGGGGGCGGTGGGGCTGCTGGTGGTCCTTTCGATGGGGGCGGGGCTGGTGTTGCGACGGGGCCTCTCCCCACTCGAGCATATGGCCGACACGGCTAAAGAGATCGCCGGCGGTGACCTGGCCCAGCGCGTACAGGTCGGCGCCCAAGGCACCGAGGTCGACCAATTGGCGGCGGCGTTCAACACCATGCTCGACCAGATCCAGCGGGCTTTCGTACAAAGGGACGCCACCGAGAAGCGCCTGCGCCAGTTCCTGGCCGACGCTTCGCACGAACTGCGGACACCCCTCACGTCGATCCAGGGCTTCGCTGAGCTCTTCCGCCTCGGCAGCAACGACCCCCGCGTCAGCACGGCCACGATCATGAGGCGGATAGAAGAAGAGTCGGCCCGGATGAAAGGGTTGGTCGAGGACCTGTTGCTACTGGCCCGGCTGGACCAAGTGCGCCGCAGCGAAAGGGCACCGGTCGACTTGTCCGTGCTGGCCGCCGATGCCTGCAGCGACGCCATAGCCGCCGACCCCCAGCGGCCCGTCACATTGGCCGCCCCCCAGCCCGTCGTCGTCCTAGGCGACGCCGCCCACCTGCGCCAAGCCCTGGCCAACCTGGTCTCCAACGCCTTGCGCCACACACCCGCCGGCTCTGCTATCGATGTCGGGGCCGGGCTCCGCGAAGGTTACGCGCTGATCGAGGTACGCGACCACGGGCCCGGGCTCGACGACGATGCCCTGGCCCACGCCTTCGACCGGTTCTGGCAAAAGGACCGGTCGCGGGCAGGCATCGGCGCCGGGCTCGGACTGGCCATTGTGGCCGCCGTGGCGACGGAGCACTCGGGGGACGTCGGCGCCGCGAACGCCCCGGGAGGGGGAGCGCTGTTTAGCATGCGGCTGCCCCTGGTGCCCAGGGGAGCGAACCTCGACGAGGAGGGTCTCACCGCGAGAACGCCCGACGGGCGGGCTCACCGGCCGGGCGGAAGCCTCAGACTGTAACCGACGCCCCTCACGGTGTGGAGCAAAGGCGGGTCTGTCCAGTCCACCTTCTGGCGCAGGTAGCTGATGTAGGTCTCGAGCACACTGGCGTTACCGGCGAAGTTGTACTCCCATACGTGCTCGAGGATCTGGTCGCGGGTGAGCACACGCCGGGCGTTCGCCAGCAGGTAGTGGAGAAGCTTGTACTCGGTCGGGGTCAGTTCGATAAAGCGACCGGCGCGCCACACGTCCCTGGTGGAAAGGTCCATCTCCAGGTCGGCGAAGGACAGGCGCTCGGCGTCGGGGAGAGCCCCCGAGGACCGGCGTAGCACCGCCTTGACCCGTTCGACGAGCTCCTCGATGCTGAACGGCTTGGTCATATAGTCATCGCTGCCGAGGCGGAGCCCCTCGACCTTGTCCGCCGTGGCGTCGCGGGCAGTCAGGAAGATGATGGGGGTGCGCGTACCGGCCCCTTCGCTTTGACGGAGCCGCTTGGTGACGTCGAAGCCGCTGAGGTCCGGGAGCATGACATCGAGGACGACCAGGTCCGGCCGGTTTTTCTCTATCGCCTCGAGCGCTCCCCGGCCGGTGGAGGCCCGTTCGACCTCGAAACCGTTCATCGACAGCCCCATCTTCACAAGCTCGGTGATGTGTTCCTCGTCATCGACGACAAGCACCTTCGGGGCAGGTTCGGCCATGTTCCCTCCGGGGCCGAGCCTAATAGCCCCGGGCAATGGCCCGGCAGGAGCAGCCGGGCACGGCTCGGAGCACGTTCCCAGCAACGACCAAGCCGGGCCCGATGTTCAGGTCCAAGGATTTGGATATGACAACAACGACCGCAGTGCCGCTCAGCGTCGGACCGAGCCTCGACCGCGTCGGTGCCGACGTGGAAATAGTTGTGCCGGTTTACAACGAGGAACAATCCCTGGGCGGCTCGGTCGACCGTCTCCAACGCTACCTGTCCGAGAATTTCCCGCTTACGTGGCTCATAACCGTGGCCGACAACGCGAGCACCGACAACACATGGGGCATTGCCTGCCGGTTGGCCAAGGAGATGGACGGTGTGCGCGCCATGCACTTGTCCGAAAAGGGCCGAGGGCGCGCCTTGCGGGCGGTGTGGCTACAAAGCAACGCCGCGGTCGTGGCGTACATGGACGTAGATCTGTCGACCGACCTGGCCGCCCTACTTCCCCTGGTGGCCCCGCTGATTACAGGCCACAGCGATGTGGCCATCGGCACGAGGCTGGCCGAAGGGGCCAGAGTGGTACGTAGCCCCCGGCGGGAGCTCATCTCACGTCTATATAACCTCGTGCTCAGGACCACGTTGCGCAGTTCTTTCTCCGATGCCCAATGCGGCTTCAAAGCCCTGCGGGCGGACGTCGCCCGGCGCCTCGTCCCGCTCGTTGAAGACAACGGCTGGTTCTTCGACACCGAGTTGCTGGTGCTGGCCGAGCGCAACGGGTTGCGCATCCACGAGGTGGCGGTCGACTGGGTGGACGACCCCGGTTCGACCGTCGACGTAGTCCAGACGGCCAAGGAGGACCTAAAGGGGGTGGCCCGGATGATGCTCGGCCTGGCGCGGGGCGAAGGGGCCATCAGCCCCGCCGGTCCCGTCGGACGCCCGTCCACCGCAAGGCTGAAGCCCGGTCGGTCCGGTCAACTTCTTCATTTTGCCGGGGTGGGCACGATTAGCACGGTAGCCTTCGCCGTCCTTTTCGCCCTTCTCTACCGCCCGGTCGGTGCCGTTGGGGCCGACGTCCTGGCCCTGGCGCTCTGCGCTCTGGGGAACCTCGCCGCGAACCGGCGGTTCACATTCACCGACCGGGGCCCTGCCGGGCGCCGTGACTACTACACCAAGGGCCTCATGCTGTCCCTCCTGCCCCTGGCGGCCACGCTGGCCGCGCTGGCCGCCACGAGCGCCGCCGGTGTGGCGGGCCTGGGGGCGGACCTCGCCGTCATCACCGCCGCCAACCTGATCGCCAGCGCCATGCGCTTCCATTTTCTCGCCCGTGGTTACCGATAGGGTGGCTCGACGATGACGACGCCCGATGGGCTCCAGGGCATGACGGTCGCCGTCACGGCCGATCGCCGGCGCGACGAGCAGGCCGTCCTGCTCGAACGCCTGGGCCTCGAGGTGCTGATGTTCCCTCTCCTGCGCACCGAAGCAGAAGACACCGGCTGGCTCCGGGCCCTCAGCGAGCAAATATGCCGCCAGCCGCCTGACTATTTCTTGGCCAACACCGGCTACGGGATGCGCACCTGGCTCCAGCTCGCCGCTCAATGGGGCCTTCAGGAGCTGCTCGTCCAAGCCCTGAGCCAGGGCTCGACGATCGCGGCGCGAGGTGCCAAAGCCCTGGGCGAGGTACGAAAGGTCGGCCTGGACGCGTGGTACAAAGCTCCGGGCGAAACCCTTGATGAGGTGGTGGCCAGGCTGTGCCAGGAAAACCTGCAGGGCGCGTCGGTCGTCGTCCAGCTCCACGGCGAAGCCCCTGGCGCCGTGCTCGACAAGCTCGAGGAGGCTGGAGCCAGGGTGGCCTACCTACCCGTGTACCGGATGACCGGCAACGGCACGCAGGCCGCCGCCGATCTCATTTCGACCGTTATCGGGCATCGGGCGCAGGCCGTCAGCTTCACCGCCGCTCCTCAAGTCGAGGTGCTGGCGCGGGAAGCTGCGGCACAGGACCTCACGGCTCCCCTGTTGGACGCCTTCAATAGCGGGAACGTGGTGGCGGCGTGCATCGGCCCTGTGTGCGCCGAGGGCGCCCGTGCCGCCGGTATCGAAACACCCCTGGTCCCCGAACACCCTCGACTAGGCTCTTTAACCAACGCGCTCGCGGGGTACCTGGCCCAGCGCCACCTCCGAGACTGACGGGTTGTCCAGCGCCGGTCGCGGCCGGAGGCTCCGGGGTCAGGCGGTGGCCATAGCGACGACGGGGCTCTTTGCCGTCACGTCCGGGGCGCTGCCCCAGGCGGGTGCCCCGCCCAAAGCTGTGACGGCACCGTCGGCGTCGACGATGTAGTAGCCCGGGCCACTAATGGGGACGGCCACGCCCACGGTACCGTGAGCCTCGGGGCCGGTGTTGGAGCCGTAATATTTGGCGTCACCAAAAGCAAATACGCTGCCGTTGTCGGTGACCAGCCAGTATCCGCGTCCGTCGTGGCTGGCCGCCATGCCGACAAACACGCTGTCCTTGGCCACCGGGGGCACCCCGTAGAACTGGGCGTCGCCGAAGGCGTAGATACTGCCGTCTCGGGCTACCAACCAATATCCTCGGCCGTCTTTGGTGGCGGCCATGCCTACAATGTCGGTCACCTCAACGTCCGGGGCACCGTAGTAACTGGCGTCGCCGAACGCATAGACGCCGCCCGTCCTGGCTACCAGCCAGTAACCGCCGCCGTCAGGCGTCGCCGCCATGCCGACGAAGGGTTGCCCCACGTGCATGTCGGCGGCCGAACCATAGAAGCGGGCATCCCCGAAGGAGAAAACGCCACCGTCCGCGGCTACCTCCCAATACCCCCCGCCGTCGGGGGTGGCGACCATCCCGGTCACCGGCTTTGCCAGTTTGATATCGGACGCCGAGCCGCGGAAGCCGCCACCCGCGAATGCGTACACACCACCCTGTGTGTTGGCCTCCCAATAACCTTGGCCGGCGAAAGCGTCCACCTGCACCTGTTCGCTCCCGCCGGGCAGGCTAACCGTGACCGTGCCGCTGGCCGCGCCGCTGCGGAGCGGGACGAAATTCACCACCAGATGGCACGAAGTACCGGCGGACGCCACGCACACGGGCGTCACCGACCAGCGGCCCTCATCACCAAAAACCGTCGCGCTGGCCTGGAACGAGCCGACGCCGCCCCAGACGGTGAGGACCGCGCTGTTGGGCTGGCGGGGGGTCGTGCCGATGACCAACGATGAAGGCGAGACGAGCTGGGGGACCGTCGGTATGGCGTAGTCGAGTAGGCCCGCCGGCCCCGATGTAAGCAACTCGGTCATCGAAGTGACGCCGTCGACCGTGCTGGCGGCCGCACCTATGGCGGGATGAGGCCCGTAGTTGCTGAGGACATTTCGACGGTGGTCCCAGCAACCGCTGGCGGTGGCACTGCTGCAATCCATATTGGGCGAATGCGGGCCGTCGTCGTACATCCAGTCGTAATCGGCGAGCAGCGCCGAGGCCTCCCCCCCAGCCCAGTTGGACCCCCAGGTGGTGTCTTGCGGCCCCATAGGGTCCTGATCGGAACTGGCGGCCGTCCTCGACAGGGCATCGAGCCTCGACGACAGGCCGCTGAAGCCGGTCAAACCTCTGTCCACCCTCTCCATGTCAGTGAGGACCAGGATCTGCTCGGGAACGGAAAGGCTGTCGTAATAGGACGGCAATTCGAGCGGTCCGATGCCTTCGGCGGCACGGGCCACGTCTATGGCATGAAGGACGGCTTGCTGGCACGGCCCGGTACCGGCGTTGCAGGCCCGTTCCATCGCCGGCGTGCGCGGGATATTCTGGGCCGGGTCGGCCAGGGCCGTCCCCTCCTGGGCCTGAGCTGCAGACGCCACAAGCGGTACGGCCGCGATTGCCGTCAGCAGGGCGAACGCCGCCGGAACTCTTCGCCATCCTGGCCAGCCTGCGCCGGTGTGGCGCACTGCCTGAGAACCCATGTCTGCCTGTGCCTCCGGATCGTCCTGATCCATTTCCATAGGTCTCGGGGCTGCGCGAAGCGACCTTTAGCCCGCGGAGAGCGGGCGGACCGGAACCGGAGAAGGGCGAAACCACTTAGGGGCCCGAAGCGGGCTTTAATGGAGACGGAGGAGGGTTATGGTGCGCGCTGTCGCAGGGCACAGGCTCCCGCGGGGAGCACCGGGCGGGGAGGAGCGCGGTGCTTACCGCGCCGCCATGGCCGCTACTGCGCTTTTGGCGCTCGTGGCTACGGGAGGGCTCGTGTCGGCCAAGACGGCGGCCGGGCAGAAGCACCTGCTGGCGCTGGGCTCCCACACGCCGGCACCGCCACCTGTGGCTGTTCAGACGACGCCGGCCGCCTCCACCACCGTGGCCCGCTCCAATTCGACAGCCGAGCGGGTCACGACCACGACCGCCGTTCCCGTGCCGAAGGTCGTTGCCATCGCTCCGAAACGCGGTGCCCAGGGCGTGACGACGGGTTCACGAATAATTATCTTGCTCTCGGGGCCGGCCCGGCATGGGGCGCCCATGCCCACCTTGGTCCCGCCCGTGGCGGGGAAGTGGTCGGTACAGGGCGCGGCCCTGACCTTCATACCCTCTGACGGGTACGTTCCCTGGTCAACAGTGCGGGTCTACGTCCCCTCGGCCTTGGCCCGCGCCAAGCACTGGAGCTTCACCGTCGGGCCTCCGCCCGTTCTCAGGGTCCAACAATTGTTGGCCGAACTGCACTACCTCCCCCTCCGTTTCGTCCCGACGGCCGAAGGACCGACTAGCGGGCCCCCGGCCACCGGGCGGACTGCGCTCGACACTTCACCGACCGTGGCCGCCCTCGTGCCCTCTATTTCACAGATAGGGACCTTCAGCTGGCGTTACCCAGCGGTGCCCGCTTCCTTGGCGTCGCTTTGGTCGCCGGACCAGGACAACATCCTCACCAGCGGGGCCATCATGCACCTCGAGGACGATGCCAACCTGGCCACAGACGGGCTTGTCGAGCCCCCGCTCTGGCAGGCGCTGACGCGAGCCATCGCCAAGCGTGCCCTCGACCCTGTCCCCTATGACTACCTCATGGTCAGCGAGAACCTCCCCGAACAACTGGTCGTCTGGCAAAACGGCCGGGACGTGTACAACAGCCCGGCCAACACCGGCGTGCCCGGGGCCACCACTGAGACAGGGACATTTCCTGTTTACGCTCGTTTTTCGTCAACGACCATGGTGGGTACCGACCCGGACGGCTACCACTACGACGTCACCGGGGTCCCCTGGGTGGCATATTTCAACGGGGGCGACGCCGTCCACGGGTACTGGCGCTACGCCTATGGGTACCCCCAAAGCAACGGCTGTGTAGAGCTGCCCGTCGACAACGCCCAGGTGGTATGGGGCCTGGACCCCATAGGGACGCTCGTTACAGTCTCCCCTTAGTTAGACGAGCACGGGCGAAAACAGCCGGCCGGGCCGTCGGGACGCACGCCAGGTTTTCGCGATTGATCTTGTGAGAGTGGTAGCACCTACTCACCGGGTCACGCGTGGTGGCCCGGTCGGCTCCCGCCCGCGGGCGAGGGGCCCGAGGAGAAGGAGAGAGACCACCATGACTACAAGGGCTCGCGCCGCGGTCCTGGGATCGCTGCTATTGGCCGGCACCGGGTTGGCGGTCAGCTCGTCAATCGTCGGCCCGGCCGCGGTGGCATCAGCCGCACCCGCTTCGGCGTCACTCGTACCAGCGGCGATCGTATGCCCCACCAACGCCTCGACCGTAACCGTGCAGGGTTATGGCAGCGCCGAGGCCCAGCCCAACGAGCTCACTATTTCGCTCGGGGTGCAGACCCAGTCTTCCACGGCGGCGGTCGCCCTCAGCACCAACTCGGCCAAGGCCAACGCCCTGATCGCCAAACTGGAGGCAGATGCGCTGCCCGAGCAGGATCTGCAAACCTCGGGCCTGACGGTCCAACCGGTCTACACAGGCCCCAAGCAGCTGATAACGAGCTACCAGGTCGTGGACAATGTAACCGTCACCCTCTACGACCTGGCCGAGGCGGGCAAGATCATCGATGACGCCGCCAGCGCCGCGGGCAACGCGATCGTGGTCAACAGCATTGCCTTCTCCGTCAAGGACGACACGGCCCTGCTCGGCCAGGCCCGGGCCGCCGCCGTCCGCCAGGCTACGGGACAGGCGCAGGTGATGGCCGCAGCCGCCGGTATGTCCCTCGGGCACCTGTGCTCTCTGGTCGACAATTCGTCCGAGCCCTCCCCTGTCAGCTTCGCCTCCGGTGCGCCGGGGAAGGCAACGGCCCCGAGCACGCCGGTCCAACCGGGCGAGGAACAGGTGACCGCCAATGTCACCGCCGTCTACGAGCTCGTGGCCACCGTTCCGGCGAGCTAGAAAGTCCCCAGGGGCGTGGGCCGGTACAAGGAACACCAGTCAAAATGAGACCCGTTACGGTCCCGGCCTTGGCGCTGGTCGTGCTCTCCTTGAGCGGGCCGTCCTTGGCCCGGCCTGCGACCTCGGCACCTCCGTCCGCCAGGCCGGTAGTCCCCCAGGCTACGGCGCCGGGCTGGGGGCCCCTCGCCTACGGTGACGCCCAGGTGGGCACGCCCACGGCTTGGCCAGTGGTCTATCCCGGCTCCGAGGTGTGCGGCCCGACCGGAGCGGGGGGGGTGGTGCTGCTGGGGTCGTTCGGCTCTTCGAGCTGGTGCGGCCCCGACATGGCCGCACCGGCCGGACAATCACCACCTGCCAACCTGGTACGGCTTGGGCCTCTTTCCGCCCGCAGGTACCCGGGCCGCCCTTCGATGACCATCGACGGCATCGCCGTTTACAAGGAAGTGCTCCACGGCCAAATCAGCGGGACCGCATATTCCGCCCCTACGCTCGGCATCGAGCTCATGGCGTCGGGGCCACTGGCGGCGCGCGTCATAGGCTCGCTGGCGCCGTCGGTCCGGGACCTCGTCCTCGAGCAACGGGCCGTCGGTGCACAGCCAGGACCATGGCGCTCTATGAACTTCGCCGGACTGGGTTTCGCCGTGCCCCCAAGCTGGCCAGTGGCCCGCACGACGTACGCCTTCGGTTGCGACCCCCCTGACATCGCCTTCTCCTCGCCGTCGGTCACCCTCGACGCAGACAGCAATCTGGCGAGACTGCCCTGCCCCTACCCTCTTCCCGCCCGCCGCGGGACAAACGGCGTCCAGATCGACGCGGGCAGTGCAGGGGCTCCAAACTCGGTGCCCGCGGACGGCCTGCGAATAGTAGTCAACGGTCTTCAGATGTCCGTTGACGAGGCCTTCCCTTTCAGCGCCCTCGTCCTCGAGGTCGACCTGCCCGGGCGCACCACGCCGGTCAAGGTGACGATAGGGCTCGGGACGGCGAGCACCGCCGGTGCGGTGCTCCGTTCCATTACCGCGCTACCGCCGGCTGCTCCGGCCACAACTTCTGCGCCGGCGACTGCTGGCTAGTGCCAGCTCGGAGCCGGTTAGCGGGACAGCTGTGCTTCGATGGCGGCAACAAGGGTGAGGTCGTCGGGAGCGACAGCTGGCGCGAAGCGGGCGGCCACCTCGCCCTCCCGGCCGATCAGGAACTTCTCGAAGTTCCAAAGCACGTCGGGATCCTCGGTCGGCGTTATCCCATGGCTCCGGAGGTTCTCGCGGAAGTCCGCTTTCCCCTCGGCTGTCGGGACCGCAGCAGTGAGCGCCTGGTAGAGGGGGTGCTTGTCGTCCCCCTCCACGCTGATCTTGGACATAAGCGGGAACGTCACCGCGTAGTTCGTGGAGCAAAACTCGGCAATCTCGGCGTCGGTGCCGGGCTCTTGGCCACCGAAGTTGTTGGCCGGGAAAGCGAGCACGGTGAAGCCCCGGCCCTGTGCTCGCTCCTGCAGGCGCTCGAGGCCCTCGTACTGGGGGGTGAGGCCACACTTGGACGCCACGTTGACGACGAGGACGACATGGCCGGCGTATTCGGCGAGGGTGCCGGTCGTCCCATCCATCTTCTGGAACGTGATACTGCCTATGGATGTCACAAGATCTCCATCCGCTGTGTCACCCTATTTGAGGGGGATGACTCCAAAAAGGGGCTCTGAGCAGCGGAGGGAGTGGGATTTGAACCCACGGAGGGCGTGAGCCCTCAACGGTTTTCGAGACCGTCCGATTCGGCCACTCTCGCATCCCTCC
>Ga0182013_10002625_pt1 | contig 23397 bp, 30 predicted proteins | sample 612S2MmetaG_FD_120487 | JGI IMG/M metagenome (GOLD analysis project Ga0182013, IMG submission 120487) | Permafrost microbial communities from Stordalen Mire, Sweden - 612S2M metaG | ecosystem: Environmental > Terrestrial > Soil > Wetlands > Permafrost | place: Sweden: Stordalen | collected...
GCAAGGAGCGCGGCGCTGGGTTTTCCGAGGCCATAGCTTTTCCTTTCGTTTGGTTGTCCCCGGAGAGGAACCGATTGCCCATATCCTATTCCCAAATCTGGTGGTGGTGTCAAGATGCGCACCATCCCGCGCAACAGTGTGCACACTGACCTTCGCAAGCACCGCTACCTCTTTTCTGGTATAAAGGGTTTCATTGACAGGTGGGGTCGCCGCCATTGAAGGGGCAATCCCAGTAACGGCAGGCTGGCTTAAAGTTTTGTTTTTCACTTCTGTCGTCTCCCCATGGTTTTCCTTCGCCCATCACCACTCATCGTCCCCTGCATAATCAGTTGCGTGTTTGATCACCCTTGCTGATTCACCACGACGAAGCAGGTCGAGGGGCCGTTCTTTGGCCAGGGACCGACGGTTTCCAAGGAAGTACAACATTATTCGCCACTGGTCGTCACTTTGAAATATTTGCAAGACCTCCTCTACGCCATGCAACAATTTGCCATCCTTGAACTGACAAACCGGAAACCTTATGGCTTTGCCACGTTTCCAAGCGATCAGCCGGTGGCAGCGCCAGCGGTATATAAGCTTTGTGACGGAAATTCCGAGCAGTTGCGCAGCTTCTTCCGCTGACATTGATCCCCCCTCCTTAAGGGACATCGACTTTCTGGCGATTTTTCCGCGCGCAATCCCGCCTTCGCTTCCCGCGCCATCCTGTCACCTAGTATAAGCTGGCGGCCGGACTGATTGTCCGACAATAGATTTCGATCTTTTTCCGGACAATCCCCGGAGTGATCATTTCACATCAACATTTCCATGCCGGTGGGGGATTCGCCATGCCAGACAAGGCGCTGAAGAACATCGTGCACATCCTTCCGGTCTTCAGAATAAAGCCATTCACCCTGAACGCACTCAGATAGAATTTCGCCTACGATTCCAGGGTGAGCCGACGCAAGACTAGGAAACCATCTTGTGAAGCCATTCATCTCATTAACGGCGTATCGCGAAGCCAGCCGCACCTCATCCGGAGTCAAATGTGCGGCGTCTATCTCGCCATCGTCGAAGGCTGCCTGTAATCCCGCCAAACCTACAATAATGCCATTTGCCGTTGTATTGGGCTCACGCTTTTCGTGTGGCAGTTCCGGAGTAAATCGCCGCCAAAATGTCTTGCAGCCCCGCCGCGCCGCATTGGCTATCCATCGCCCCCGCTTTTTTTCGAGGTCGGTCCACGTACTCGGCGTCCATTGCGAGCTGTTTTTTTCGTCCGCCTCGCGGATCAACTCAACCAACCAGCCAACGAATTGTCCCGTGGAAATCCGATTCGAAACACCGGGCTTGGAAGCCCGACGAAGACCGCCTCATCGGCACCATGGCCGATGAAGAGATTTCCCGGCTTACCGGACATCCAGTCGGGTCCGTAACAGCGCGCCGGCGGGTGCGGGGGTTGGAAGATCCGACCCGTCACACACGCTTTTGGAAGCCGGAGGAGGATTCCCTGCTCGGAGTGCTGACTGATGCAGATGTCGCTCAACGTTTGGGGCGGACCCTCAGTTCGATCAAGGGACGTCGGCACCTCCTTAACGTGCCGCCCAAGGTTGCGCCTCATCCACGCCACTCCCGCCCCTTTAAGATCGAGGAGGATCGATTGCTCGGCACAGCACCGGATCAGGAAATTGCGGCCAAGTTGAACAGGCCGGTTTGGCCGGTTATCGAACGCCGCCAAGAACTGAAGATTCCCGTTTTCGGGGCAAAGGCACGCCCTTGGACATCCGATCAGGATGCTCTGCTTGGCACAATGGCGGATAAACGGCTGGCCCGCCGGCTCAAGCGAACTTACGAAGCCGTGGCAGCCCGGCGCCTGAATAAGGGCATCCCGCCTTTCAATCCCAAACGAAAGCCATGGCGCCCGGCGGACGACAAAGTGCTGGGCACACGCCCAGATGACCAGATAGCTCTATTGCTGGGGCGAACTCTGAACTCGGTCAAGAGCCGTCGAAACCTCCTTGGGATTGCGATCTCACATAGTAAAACCCGAAAGTTTACCACAGCAGAAGATGCGCAGTTGGGCAGCGCTCCAGACAAGGAAATTGCCGTACAATTGGGACGAGACCGCAGCACGGTCACAGCCCGGCGCCTAAAACTCGATATCCCGGCGGCCGGAGGTAACCGTCTCTGGACCCCGGAAGAGGATGCCCTGGTTGGGACCATGCCTGACAAGGAACTCGCCGCCCGGATTCACCGGGGCCGCTCTGCCGTTTGTGCCCACAGGCAGCAGCTGGGACGCCCCGCCTGCACCCCCAATCGAAAGTCTTGGACGAAACGGGAAAAAGCCATGCTGGGTTCCCTCCCCGACTCAGAGGTGGCGAGACAAACCGGCCACTCGGTGAAGTCTGTCCGGCAAGTTCGATGGTCGCTGGGCATCGGCTACCAACAGCCTGCTCACCGACCTTGGACGGCCGAGGAGGACGCATTATTTGGGGACAAGTTCCGACCGTGAAATCGCTTTGCAGGTTGGACGAACATTCGCCGCAGTTCGCGCCCGCCGTATAGATTTTGGCTTGCAAGATCCCTCGGCCCGGAAATCTTGGGAACCAGAAGAAGAAAAATTGCTCGGAACCGCCCCCGATGGCGAAGTTGCCGGCCAGCTGCGCCGAACCCTGAGTGCGGTGAAAACCCGTAGGAAGCACTTAAAGATCCCACTCAGCGGACACGACCTGATGGATTCTTAACCGCGCTTATCGATCTGGATTATAAGACTCCGCGCCGGCGCTGCCCTATCAGTTCACAAAAATAATTCGCGTACAGTGCAGATTTTTTGACGTTTGGGGTTTTTGAAGTGTATTTCATTGGGAGGTCTACCTCGTAAGTTTTTTAACTAACCCCATGGTTGGGGAAAGAGGAAACGTCTCCCAAAGGTAAATATAAAAAACGTATGAAAACATCAAATATAATACTAGTGGGAACATTGACGGTGATACTGATGACGGAACCATTCTTTCACGGAAAACCAGTGGACCACGTCCCCGAAACAGATTACCAAACCACTACCTTGGTTCAAAATGGGAGTTACCTCATGACGGGATCGTACCATGGAAATTCAGGATTCGAGGTCAAAAACTGGTCACTTCCTCCTTCGGGTTCGTTATGACCGAATCACCCCAAGACTCCCCCCATAATTGAGGGGAGTCTTGGGTCTTTCTTCAATCTGACAATTGCCACAGGCAGCGGGGTGGCTATTGCGCAGCCGCCGCTCGCCGTCGCCTGACCAGAAAGCCATTACGACCTCGGCACGAACCGAGTTCGCATGTAATTGACATAGACCATCTCGGGCATTTTCCGCTTCGCTTGAACAAAACCTTCCCACGTTCGCCATACTCAGAGCCCATGTGCTTTGAGGGCATCAGATATCCTGAATGAGCGAAAGTGCAGCTTCCAATTCTGTACGGTCGACCAAATTGCTGCATTTAGGCTCTTTAATCCTGTGTCTGTTCCTCCACCATGCCGCACTCAATCATGTCGCGCAACTCGTCCTCATCCGGCATCCTGTATTCGACCGTATCGTGCTCGTCGTGGTTGTTCTGAATGCCAGGGGAGCGTTCCTTTCGACGCAATCCACAACGGGTGCAGTGGGACTCAAAAATCAGGCCTGTCCCACCTGTGCTCCAAACGCCGGGATTTTCCTTGAGACCACCCTCACCCTCGGTGGACCATTTGTGTTCACAGTCCTCGGATGCGCCAGCAGCTTGCATCAGGGTGGCGTGGTCAGGCTCGATTTCAACTTGGATATCCTCGACATCAGCCACGTCAGAACTGAACGAGAATGCATCCCACATGGCTTCCGCCCACTCTCCGGTCCAGCCATCGGGGGCAGGGTGAGAGGCGTCGTCGTCCATCATCCGGGCGTCCCATTTGGAGCGTTCTTCGAGCGTGTCCAAGCCTCCGCAAGTGTGCACTCCGACCACAGCCTCACCCAGGCGGTAGGTAAGCTTGAGCGGCATAATCTCGGTCACGCTGCAGCGCACCACGGTGCCTTCCTCGCCCCAATCGCCATCGCGCGCCCAATTTTCAGCGTGAGCGCAGGCTGCGGCGATATCTTCGGCTTCAGTGAGATCGGTTACCCCGTCCTCGTAGCAAGTGATTTCATAGGTTTTCATACCTACACTATGTAGCAAGCCGGAGAGAAAAATCGCAGGAAGATGAATGTTGCAGACATGGCGAACATTTCATCAGCTGCAAAAAGAGGTGGAAGCCTGCCAAAGCGGGTGGCAAGAGGTAGCTCTGAGTTGAGATTACCAGGGCTCAGGAGAACTTGCCGATGCCCGGAGACGCTCCGGTTTTCTTCATGCAATCTAGTCATTATGATTGGAAGGGACCTCGGCAATGCGCAAACCTGCAAGTATTATTGTGGGCGGAGCCCGGTTGGCCGATCCAGAACTGGTTTTGCCCTTAACCGATTGAAGCATTGCAAATATGGTCGCCAAAAATCCGCGCGCCGCCGCTACCGCGGCGGTGGGTTGGTATTCCTCCGGCGCGCGACCGCTCCCCCGCCCGCGCGCTGAGGTTAGGACCAGCCGGATTTTGAAATGATTTCGCTATAAACAGGCGTCGGCGCGGCCAGGCGCGAAAAAGAGAAGCCTGCAGGTGGGCAGTATCGCCGCGCACGAAGTAAATCCCCACATCCAGTGTTAACTGGCTTCACTTCTTTCAATAATCTCTTTTTTTAACAGTCCGGATCGATTTTGTCCCAATCCTGCTCTCTTCGAATTTGGAATCTGCAGCACGATCGTCCGAGAATCCATTGTTCTACCGTAACGATCTGCTCACTTCTTTGGCAAATCGGGCTTTGATATTGGTTCGTTGGTAATCTCGGGGATGATTGCAACTGGACCTCTGCCATAGGTGAGAAGTGAGACCCTTTTTGTGTTGGGATTGAAAATGCAAATCTGATTCTGCCCGAGCTGGAACAACACATCATCCCCCGATAATTGTGTGGCATTTCGCACGTTCCATGCACCAAAAGGTGTTTCGAATGAGAAGTGAACATGCAGATTTTTCAGATTGCTAGTTCCACGCAAACCCTCGATTGGCCAGAATCCTGTTTCAAATTCCCAATCGCTTTTCCCTGCACTTCCCAATCGGGGAACATTCCCGAAACTAAACCAAGTGCCCTCGTATTTGGGTGGATTTTGATCGGCACGCCAGTCGGAAACAGCCTCTTTGGCTAAGCCATTTTTAATTTCCACGAGCTTTGGATCGCGGTTGTTATCGATCTCGATCCGGGCCATAAGATCCCAATAGTTGGTCCGGGTTGAGGATGACTTTACAAACAGTCGGTCATTCTCGTTGGTGGAATTCAATTCAAATATTTGGTGGCTTTTGATGTTGGAAAAATTGCCTGCGTAAACATTTCCGTCCTTTTCCGAGATGAAATACACGAGCACAGATTCGGGCAAGGACAGTTCTCCAGCGGGTACAATCTGCATTTTTGTATAAAGCGAGGAGCCGCTCGCCATCCAATACCAACCGAAAAGAAGCACATAAGATAACGTCTGAATGACCAAATTCCCCATCAGGCTTTTCCGAAGCCAACCATCTTTCCCGCGAAGGCAGAATGCCACGAAGGGCCATTCAATAACCAGTGTCATGAGATAAGTGGCGGCCACCAAGACCCAAAACCATGTCCACGCATTGTTAAGATCCATGTGCAAATGCCGGACAATTGCGCTTTCCAGAAACCACCCACCGCCCCACGCCGAGAAGTAATTGGCCGCTATGAGTACGACGACGGTTTTGAGTTTTTTCAACGAGAAAAGCTTGGCCAAGACAAGCCCCTCACCCACTCCAATGATGGCGTTTCCGACCACCAAATGCAGCATGGTCGCCCACATTAGTGGTGTGCCGGCGTCGGCAAACGCGTTCTGCGCTGATGCCCCAAATGCTAGGAGAGACCCAAGAATCCAGAGTGGTTTCCGTATCATCGCCGGCGGGAAGCGTCTAACCATCGGCAGTGGTTGCGTGAGAAGTTTGATGGGCGGAGCCACTGTTGACGATGGTCGATTCACTGCGAACAAACTGTAAGCTCCTTTGGTTTTGGCTCCAGAACAATGATGCCAGGAGTATTCAATAGAAAGTGAATCTGTTCAAGTGTGTGGGCAACCCTTTGACAGGCGGGCAGAACGCCACGAATTGAAAAAGGCCAGTGTTCATGAACAGTTTTTCGCGGTTAATTTGGCTTTCTCCGTCCCCAAAGCCAAAATAATGCCCAAAAAGCGAGCACTTTTGTGCCTTGGCAAACTACAGAGCAATCCACTATGGGGTGACAGCGCAGACTGCAGGCCGACCAAATGGCTGGCGATTCGTGCATCAATTCGGTTTGCATGGGCTTTTATTGGAGAGATTCGCTTGTGCGGACGACAACACAGGTGTAGGACTCATTCGCGATTGAATAGTCGAGAGGAAAGCATGAGAACTATGACGAAAAGGTATGCGGTGCTAGCCTGTTGCGGCATTTTGTGTTGCCTTGGCGCGGGAGGCAGTCTCCATGCCGGGCCCACCAACGTCAGCCCTGGCCGGCCTCAGAGCTCGCGACAGGTTAGGGCGAAGTTTGAAGTTGATGCCGTGTTAACCCCGCGCGAGGTAACCGAGGTGGTTTCACTCGCACGGGAGTGTGGAATCAGCGAACCGGAGGAGGTTCGAACTTTTTACTGGCTTCCTGGAGGCGGCAAGGGTGTCACGGTGAAAAGCGTGGAGCGAACCAACGCGGCTGACATTACTTTCGATGAAATCGAGATAGGTAAATCGGGTTGGACGGGCTTTGGGGCAAGCGGGACTGTGAAGAGAGTCGGCGGCTTTTGGGCGGAGGCGTCGGGCAAGTTCACCAGGCATTTTCGAGTGTACGATTTCAGGGGAGAGCGGATCCGTGTTAATATCAGGGAGGGCATCACTACTGACCTTGCCGACAAGGTTATTCCCATAATCGAGGCCAAGAAATATCGATTCTCTTCCAACGACGGGGCATTGCAGTTCGAACGACCCGAAATGGAGAAGATGGTGGGGGCGAAACCGAGTGGATTGTCGAAGCAGCAAAATGGCGAGTTGTGGCTTCACGTTGAGGATCAGTTGAACGCCCTGCAGTTTCGTTTCGAGAAGGGTGAGGTCATTCTGGTAGGGGTGATTCATATAAACATTTAAGTCGGCATCACGCAATTTCATCTGATGCGAACCAGAATTGGAAAGACAATGTTGAACCTCGTCACTGGCGACATTGCCGACCAGGACACGGACGCGGTAGTTACTGCCGCACACTGGCGGCTCAACAAGGGCAGCGGCACGGACGGAACCATCCACACCAAAGGTGGGCCGAAGATTTACGAGGAATGTCAGCGCATTGGAGGTTGTCCAATCGGCGATGCGGTCATTACCACCGGCGGAAATCTGAAGGCAAGGCACGTAATTCACGCTGTCGGCCCGGTCTGGCGCGGAGGCGACGAGCACGAGCCGGAATTATTGGCGAGCGCATACCTTCGGAGTTTGCAGGTGGCAGCCCAGCACGGATTGCATAGCATTTCGATTCCCTCCATCTCCACCGGCGCGTTCGTTTATCCCATCCGATTGGCCGCACCGATTGCTCTGAAAACGATTATCCAGTTCTTGGAGGGCGAGCAGCACAATCTCGATGAGGTGCGAATGGTCCTCTACACCCGCGAGGATGACAAGGCGTACACGGTATTTTCACGAACCCTGGAGCAAATTCTGGCAGAAAGGGTCGCGAATGAAACCAAGTGAGGATGAAATGTGGAAACGTCGCGGCGGACTGAGCCAAATTCGCAGCCAATGATCGGCTCAAGACCCAGTGGGTGATAGGAATTTCAAAAACTTTTTCGCAAGTATGATATTTCGAGCGCATGTGGTTGTTTTGCGTGCCACCCCGATGAATTGCCAGTGCTGAACGCGGTAGCTTACGTCTTCGGCATCAACGCGCGCGGACTTTTGATCACACCCCGGCAGGTCATCTCGTTCTGATTTGAATTGTCCCCTTCCCGCATTCCCGCTTCAATGATCCCATGCGCGTGCAGGCGGAAAAGCTTGTGAAGAAATTCGGCTGGGCGACCGCCTTGGATGAACTCTCGTGGGAGGTGGAACCGGGCCAAATCGTGGCCGTGCTAGGCGCCAACGGCGCGGGCAAGACTACCCTGCTCAATGCCCTCACCGGCTGCCTCGCGCTGGATAGCGGGCAGGTCCTGCTGGATGGCCAGCCGTTCACACCCGACCGGGGCGATCTGCGGCGTCGCTTTGCCTTCATACCGGACTTCCCTCCCGCGCCACCCAATTGGACGCCGCTGCGCTTCATTGGCACCCTGCTCAAGCTCTATGGCGTGCCTACGGCAGGTTTGGAAAAGCGCGTGCTCGAACTGCTCGAAAAGATGGATCTGCTGGGCGTGGCGGGCTGGAAATTCCGCCAGCTTTCGCACGGCCAATCTTACAAGGCCGTCCTTGCGGCTTTTCTCGCCGCCGACCCCGAATTGTGGTTCGTCGACGAACCGTTCTCCTCCGGCATGGACCCGCGCGGCTTGAATTGTTTCAAGGAATACGCCCGCGAAGCCGCCGGTCGCGGGCGCACCATCATTTTCACCACCCAGATTATCGAGGTGGCCGAGCAATTTGCCCACCGCATCTGCGTGCTGGACCAGGGACAGATCAAGGTTTACGCCGAATCCACTCGGCTGCGCGAAACCCCGGCGCTCAACAATCTCCTCTCGCAACTCCGCGAAAGCCCCAAGCCATGAACTTGCGCTGGCAGGAATTTGAGCGGGCGATGCGGCCCCTAATCCGGGAGCACGATCTCCGCCATCGCATGTCCTTCTGGCAGAAGCTCAATCACTGGCTCAATTCCTCACCGACGCTGCCCGTAACCCATTGGGCGTTTCGTGGTGTGATAAGCCTGGGTTTCGCGGCCTTCGTGCTCGTCAACGCGGCGGACATCCGCGCCCGTCCAGATGTCTGGCTGGCCGCCGTCGGCTTGTGGGGATTATGGTTCGCCGTCGCGCGGTCGCAATTGATTCAAAGCCTGGCGCTGACTGATCCGGAGTATCGGGCGCTCTGGATGTTGCCGGTGTCGGTCGAAGGGATTTTTCGCCATCTGCTCCGCCGTTTCGGATGCGGAGGTATGTGGCTGCTCTTCGAGTTCATCCTGGCTTACGGCGTCTTGGCCACGGCTGCGCATGACCCGTTGATCGGTTGAGCGGGCGCGCTATGCTGCGCGGTGTTGCAGGGGGCGTTGTCCCTCGCGTTGACAACAGTGTTCCTGGCCTCGAAACGCAATCTGAGTCCGATTTTGGTTTTCATCCTTTTCCTGCTCTGGTTGCTGGGGATGCTGCTTTCGTCCTCACCTAAATACGTAATCGTTCTGGCCCGTGCCCTCTCTCTCGGCAATCCATGCGGCTGGCTGAACGCTCTCTACCTCGACGGCTGGGTGCGCGGCGACTCGCGCGCCTTTTGGAACCTCGCGCCGGTGCTGGCGGTTCTAACCACCCTGCCGTTCTCTTTGCCGCAAGTCCGGCGCCTGCATCATCAGGGCGCGTTTCGCCGAGTGCCGGTCACTCGTCGTGATCCTTTCCTGCATGGCAATGAAGCATCGCCACCCACACCCGCCAGCCCGGACGACCAGCGCCGGCTCATCTCAAGCGGTGATTTCCTCCGCCCTTTGCCATGGCACCAATCCGGCCTAGTGGGCCGGCTGATTGCGCACGCGCTGAAGCCGGACGAAAAGCTGGTCGCGGAGGCTTTGCTGCCTGCCGGGCCGCCGTGGAGCAGATTCTTTTTGGGTTTCATGGTTTACCTGTTCCTTTATCTCGCGGCGGGCACATTGATTCGCTTTGAATCGTTCGATGAACTGCTGGCGTCCATTGTCGCATTGCGTTCTGGTGAGGGCGTGAGCCTGCTGGCGGCGGTGGCCGGCGGGTTGTTCATCGTTATGCTGGGCCTTTCGGTTTTTCGCCTGTTTTCCTGTTTTGAACCGCTTGAAGGTCGGCACGGGACGCGATCTGCGGCGGCCGCGAATTACCGGACCTTCCGACTCTGTCCGGTGAATTTTTGGGATGTCGCCCGGACCGTCGCCAAGACCAACAGCCTGCTTATCCTGCTGCTGCTCCCTCCGGCGCTGGTTTTCACCTTCACGCCCCTGTTCCGGATGATCGACCAGCAGGCGGGCAGAAACCTTCTGATCATCCCCAAACTCCTGACCATCCTCTGGGGCGCTTCACTCATGCTCCAACCCATGCTGTTGAACCCGGCTGTGGCCTGGAGCGGAAAGTCGTGGCTCTCCGCCTTGATCAAGCTCGCGGCCATGGCTGTGCTGTATGTCCTAGGCACCGGAATGTTCTCGCTGACTCCTGTGCCAGGAGCCATGGTCTGGGCCGCCTTTGTACTGGTGGTTCTCGCGTGGTTTTTCGCCAGCGCCGCGCGCTATCGCCACGGCGCGACTCGCTGAGGCCAGTGCTAATATCCCAAGAATTCGACTTGGCTGCCCACGGGTGCATCTTCGGGCGACAGGTCATCGAACACGAGTCTTCCGGGTGGCTCTCCTTTGGCAGCGAGCGAAATTCCCGACATTCTGGCGAAGGTCTCCATTTCTGCACCGTCAGGGCATGTGATTCGCACCCGCAGGCGGCTATTTGAGTGAGGTGGGCGAGGGAGCTCCCGTTCGTGCCGCATAAGGTCCATCCACGGCACGTCAAGATTGGCAGCGGTAAACGTTTGGCCATTGGGCAAACGAGTCTGCACGATGAATTGGATGGTCGCCTTCAATCAACTGAACGCGTAGAAACCCCGTGACGCAGGCCGAGCCACCACCCGGCTCGAGACAGCAGGAGCGATAGCAGAACAGCCAGCATCAGCGGCGGTCGGCTTGGTCGCCTCAAAAGACTTCGGTGTGCGCATGCTTTGAATCGATCGCAATGCATAGACCGTGCTCGTCGGCTGACGTCTGGCTAAAATTCTCGCCGATACCATCGCTCCACTGGCCGAGCGTGTATGTCACGACGGCCTTCGTCTCTTCGTCGGTTAGTGGCTCACGAAGGTCATACTCCGTCTCGGCCCAAAGCTCCTGCCGATCGCTTCGAAAGCGGAATCGCAAATAGCCACCAGAAACACCTTTGGCAGGGAGTGCTTTCGTGTGCGGGTCATCGAGAAAATAGTCGGAAAAACACTCGTCATGTGTGATGCCATCAAGCGCGCCGAGGCGAACAGCATCTCTTACTGGACTGTCGTTTCCACCAAGAACAGTGGCTTTGGCTGAGATTTTGAGCTTCATTTTAAGGCTAACGTGCTAAATCGCCTAGAAACCCCTGGTTGATCAACACGGATCGCGAGACGCCTCGATTGCAACCGCAGTGACCGAGGCCGCTGCCACGCGCGGTAAGGCCTCAATATGTTGCCACAAATAGTCATTCCTTTCCCATCTTCCGACGACGTTCGCGAACCTCATGTAGCCACTTATTAATTGTCGGGCGAATGACATCGAGTTTCGGAATGTCATCAAAAGTGGCAATCCGATTTCCAAAATAATTCCGCAGGTACACCTTGCAATTACCGTCTCGGTTTCGGAGGGTTAAACTCCAATCAGTTCCCGCGCGTCCATCTAACTCGGCGGCAACCTCCAGAATCGGCTGTGAGCAAAGACGAGCGCGAATTTTTAGCTCATCGTCCGACAGCGGATTCCTCCGCACTTGGCAGGTGATCCCAGCTTCCTCAAACCGCTCGGCTGGCTGGATATGATTGAGGCCTCTCAGCGGGTAGTCTGGGGTTGGCTCACGGTCGCCGAGCATGGCGTCGTCTGACTCGAACCAGATGCCGGCGGCGAGCGCTTCCACGAACTGATCGTGGAAACTGAAAACGTAATGGGAGTAATCCGTCAGCATCTCATCGACATTCCCGCCGAAATTGTAAGCGCTGCCATAATGTATCTTCTCGTATTCGTAACGTTCATTGAGCCACATCGAATTTGAGACGGTAGTCACCCAATGGAAGGAAGGCTTCTCTCGGGGCTCGAATGGGAAGGGCTCATACTCACCACGCGATACTTTGATGGAATCCAATCCTTCGAAAGTAATGCGTCCCCAACGCCCATCATTCGTGGTGAAGTGGATCGCCGTCATTGCTCCGCCGTACTGCACAATAGGCGAATCGACAGAATCTGCAGTTAAGGGCACTTCTAAACCGTGGGCGACCTGTCTGGGTTTCGACATTGTGTCGGGCTGTGCCATTTTTGCCTAACCGTGATTATCCAATGGCAGTTCGTACATCTCCTTCGAACAATACATCATGCAAAATATATGATGCAATTTGTTTAATGGTCGACACGCGAAGAAATGAGCGTTGACTGGAGCCGGGAGCCAGGTGTTTTCAACCGGGGCACGGAAAGGGTGACGTCCCGTGGTGACGCTGATGAACACGTTCACGATCAGCTGATATCGAAAGAATTTGGCAGTGGGATTATTATGTGCCGACTGGGTTCCAATTCCTCAAAACCGAGGAAAAGATCGACGCCTTTAGGTTCACAATGCGCGGGGTGACGTTTCAGATTGAATTCGCAGCGTTTGCGGTAGCCGTCGCGGAACCGCTTCCACACCATGGACGGATCGCCGACGAAATCTCGGTAGAGTTTCGCCTTCTCTTCCTGTGCGTTGCCATATTTCTCCATTGAAAAGTCGGGATGGCAAATCGGTCCTTTAATGGGCACAACCAGACCTTCCGGCGTTGTAACCTTCATCCAGACGCGAACTGTCTCTCCAGATTTCTTAACCTCATCATCGGTGGCATCATCCGCGTCAGTGACGATCATCAATTCGGTTTTGCACTTCATTGTTTGCGTGAGATGCTTCACGAAGGCATCGTGGCTAGAGAACAGTTCAGATGCTTTTTGCGCAGCAATCTCGGTGCGGAGCTCAGCAAGAAATGCGATCTCCTCATCGCCAAACTTGCGCCCCGCGAGAGAAACGAGCTGGGCGTTTTTGGGGTTTTCAGGCGCGTTTAAATTATAGCGCCGATTCACGAGCCACTGAAAATCCGACAGGAGCAGTTAATCGTTATCGTGGTAATACGGCTGAAAGCGCGGCCAATCACGCGTCACCAAATGGCGAAACACGGCGGCGTGATCGTGGTCGCCGTGGTCCATTCCGAGACCATAAACCTTATCAGGAGCGAGTCCCCCTCGGAGCAGAGCCAGGAGCATCTTCATGATCTGGTCCTTGGTCTTGCGGCTCGGTGGGACACGTTCGCTTTTGTAACTAAGCACACAATGCAAGTGTGGGTGGGCTGCGGAGGAGAAGCGCACAAGGCGGTCGAAATGGGGCGCGTCCCCAAAGAGCTTGCGGGGTGCCGGATCACGTTTTATGCCGCGCGCGTTTTTCTCCCGTGAAAAGTATTCACCCGGACCACTGCCAACGACAGTCACTGGTGGAATGGGTGGTATGCGAATTTTCATGGGAGATGTTTCAGTTAAGAAAGGTCCAGGCCTTTGAGGAGTTCCTCGATACGGAGTAGCCGTGCATCGCTCTTTTCTTTGGTCATCAGGTCTCTAGTATCGATATAGGCAGTGAAATATTTGACCAGTTGATGGACTGCAATATTCTCACAACCCAGCAAATAGGCTGTGGTGGTCATCCCCAGGGAATCTGCAGTGGCATTGATGGAATCGCGCTGTGCCAATGTGCAATTCAAGTTGATTTTATATACCGGGGCGTCCGCCTTTGGCATTGTCTTTCGCTTGCCTTTGGCCGTCGGTTTCTTCGGGACCGGATCGGCTGCCATGGGTGAGTCTACGGCGGGTGCCGCTTTGATAATCGCCGAGTCACGCGATTCCGCACCGGCCTTTGGCTCCGATTTCACGGCAGCCGATTCCTTCACGGTCTCGCTCTTTGCGACTGATGTTGAGTTGGTGTTCCTTCCTCCTGTGGGTTTGGGAGGCAGAAAGGCATCGGAATTCTTAGGTGTTTGTAGTTTCATAGTGGCTGCTTTATTTAGTTTTCGGTGACTGGCATTTTCGTGACTGCGGCTGCCACCGCCATTTTCTGACGTTCTTTCAATTCTTTGCGCGCATCGGACAGCGCACGATCGGCAAACCGATACGCAACTTTTTCGGATAGCTTATTGCTCAGGATCTCGAAAGCCTCCCCGAAAAGGGCTTCCCGCAATAACTGCACTTGCTGTTTGTCTTGGGTGTAACTCGCCATCGTCGCCAACTGCTCGACGAGGCCCTCTGTTTTTTGACTGAATTCTTTAATTGTCATAAATAGGTTTAAGAGGAGGGGTGTATCAGTTGCGTAAAAAATCTTCTTCGGAGAGCAAGTATTTTCGGTGAAGTTCGCACCACCGGGCAGGACCATGCGCGGTGAGGAACATTGAATTGAAGGGAGGGCCATTGAGCGAACCTGGCCGGACCGAACGAACCCTGGCTCCGGACCTGCCACCAGCCGTCTGTCGTGAATTTCAGGACTCAACGCCCATTTCGACGTCAACGCCTAAGAAATATCGCCGCGGGCGATGTTAAATAGTCATATGCAAGCTCGCATCGCGGGCTGTTTCGGAAACAGGATCAGGCGACAAAGCGCTTCTGCAAGTAATGAGATTGACGTGTAAACGCAGCACTCTCACAATTTGTCCATGAACGCAACCGGATTGATTGAGGGCATGCACGCTACAGAATGGCGGCACACGCTCGGTCGGACTTGTCATGCAAACTGAAGCCGCCAAAACCGAAGCGGAACTCACCAGTTTTTTCGCCGGACTGCACGCTGGTTTGAATAGTCTGCGGGAGGTCCGGGCCACGTATGATGAACAGATCGCCTTCAACTTCAACATGCTTAGGTTTTTTAATCTTGGGGAGACAAAAGTTTCTGAGATTTTGGCCTTTTTCCTTGATCCCAAAAAGGAGCACGGCCAGAAAGCTGCATTTCTTCGACTTTGCCTGGAGCACTTTAATTTGACGGATGATGCCAACACATTGCTATGTGCCGATGAAGAAATTACAATCAAATGCGAAGATGCCACTAAAGACAACCGACGAATTGATGTAACAGTGTCTTTTAGAAATGCTGCTTTCGTCATTGGCATTGAGAACAAAATCTATGCGAAGGACCAGAGGAACCAAGTGTTGGACTACTGCAATGACCTTGAAAAAAGAACGCACGGAAATTATAAACTTTTGTATTTATCGCCGGAGGGCAATCTTCCTTCTAAGGAGAGTATTGACAAATCCAAGCTTGAATTATTGATGGCAACGAAAAAGATCCAGACGGTCAGTTACAGCGACGTCGTGGCATTGCTGAAAAAATATGAAACCGTCTGCCACGCGGACAATGTCAGGGAATTTATTCGCCAATTCCAGCAATACATCAAACAAGAATATTTAGGAGAGTCTTTTATGGGAGAAACCAATTTCGTCGCAGATTATCTTCACTCACACCCAGAAATACTCAAGCATGCTGATGCTTTGCGTCACGCCATCTGGTCGACAAAGTCAGAATGCTTCAGCACTTTCTGGCGTGCGGTGGCGCAAAACCTGATCGGCGAAGGGATTACTATTGATTTGAACAGGATGATATTTCGCGATTCGGGTTACTCGGAGGCGCTGGTCAAACATCATGGAAGTCCGTTCGAAGCATCGGCTGAACTCAGGAAGGTGTCGTTGTTTTATGAGCCCAAAATCAATCCCCCAGTTTACATTACTATTGGGATGAGTAGTGAACGCAAGAATTTGCCCCAGCAATTGAGAGGCAGGGTGGAAAAATTTGAGGAAAAACTCAAGGAAATGAACCTCGGCGAGGTTCGCGGCAACGTTGGTTCGTGGTGGTGCGCTCCAATTCCGATACCACACATTAAATTTAACGATGGGGATGAGCTTTGTAATATTCTGAAAGATATAGCCGGTCACGAAATGCTAAGTCGTGCTACCGAAGCGGCGCAGAAAATCATAGAATACATCAACGTCACTGAATCTCTGTGGCGCGAAATACAACCGTCACCTTGATGCTCGTATCATCGGATGTTTCTTTGGGGGTCCAGTTTTCCCTCGCCAGCTCTGGACCCAGCGAACATTTGCTGCTTGTCCTCTGATTTTGCGACTGGACCGTCACATCGTAACAATGCGCCAAACATCGCCTGGAATGGGAATCTCAACCGTAACATTGTTACGGTTGGCCAGGTTGTTACGGTCTCCGACGGGCGGGATATTGGGATTTGGTGGATGTTTGCTCGGATGTTACGATGTTACGATTGGCGCAGGAACCTCTCGAACACATCCACGAAATCTGTGATGTCATAGCCCTTGGCAGTCGTGCTGCCGAACCGGATGGTGTGAGGGATGATGCCAAAGCCGCGCAACAAGTGCGCGACTTGGTGGGTGGAGATGCCTCTTCTTCCTACGTATTCCGCCCAAGGGTGACCTTCAAGCTTCACCAGTTCATCGACGAGAACGGCGGACGGAAGCTTTGGTGTAAAGCTGGCGTTGAAGATGGTGCGGATGTCGCGTAAGAGTTTGATCCTGGTGGATTCGTCGTCCTCTGAGAGCTCGTTCTGGTTCAGCAGCTGAAACGCTTCAGCCGCACGTCGAGGCCAGTCCCCGCCGGCCACCTCGGCAATGGCGAATAGGGGACGCCAATTGTCCGCCAGCCGGTTCGTAGCATCGGGAGGAAGAATGGGTTTGCAAAGTTTCAAGACGGTGTGGTTTTCCCAGGTCCAACGCGCAAGTTTATCCCGCAGCTCGCTTTCAGCGACGGTGAACCGGGGATCAAAAGGGCATTTTATTTCCCCGGATTTGGCACGCGTCAACCGAACAACAACGGATCGGTCCTGGAGCGTGTCGGGGAGTTTGCCGATCCCCGCCACCACCACCGGGGCAAAAACATTATAACCACGCAGTGATCGGCCTGGTCCATCGCAGCGCCAGACCCTTCCGCCATATCGGTGACCAGCATTCAGGATTCCTCGAATGTCCTCGTTGCCGATCAGCCGTGCATCTATTTCGTCGAGGAAGATTGTCACTCCGATAAGTTCGGTGGCGCGGAAGAGGACGGCAGACGACAGGTCTTCTGCCAAGAAGGGGTTGGGCGAAAGGCTAGCCGTGACGTCGATGGCGGTGGTTTTTCCGCATCGTTTTTCCGCGGCCTGAAAACTGAGTCGCGCGCTATGCAAGAACGCATCACGACAATGAAATTGAGCGACTAGGAGGGCCAGCGCATCCGGCGCCCCCGGTGGCAGAACCATGTATTGCCGATATTTGTTCGCGACCTGATTGAGGAGGTCTGGGCCCCGCAGCCCTTCCAGAGAAAGCTCGTCCGTCGGCGGCGGGCATGGCGGCCCAATGGGTCGCACCAAAACCGGAAGCAGGCTGGATGCGGAGTTGAATTCGATTAGTTTCATGTCTGTCTAAATTATAGTGCGGTGCTAAATCGACAGCAGAGCAAACACCAACACTTTCGCTTCCCGTCGGTGCGGAGCCATCTAGCGGTCGGGAATGTCGCTCAAAGAAAGTTCAGCCAACATGAGAAGGAAACGGAATCGGTATATCGCAGACTCGACCGGCACCGCGATGACGATTATTTTTCGTTTTTATCCAGAATTGCATTTCTGACCTCTGGTGACACTAAAACTTTGCTGCCGACTGGGATCTCTTCCTCGGTTCGATCCGTCAGCCATACGGTGATCCTCCATCGGCTGCCGGTGAATCTGGGGTCTGGAATATTCAGGTGCGTCATGTTGATTTGGGCGGTGGCTTCGAGCTCTTTTCCATCGGGCCGGAGAACCGCGACCGTCTCGGTGCGCTGGTTCCAGCCGCGGTCCTTCCAGCCCGGCGGCACGGAAAAGTCCGGGGACAATATCAACATTTGAACACTGTTTCGGCTCAGCCAGAAGGTGCGCTCCACCGTTAAAAGTTCGACCCTCTCCATAAAATTAGCGATCGTGCTTTGTTAGCCTCCGTCTGGTTCGTCTCCTTCCTCGCTCAAAACAAGTTCCTCAATCTGACTTTTGTTCAACCCCATCATGCCTTTTTGGTTTGGTGTAACAATCACTCCTTTCATCAACGCACCCTCGAAGATGCATCCCTCAAAAGTGGAACGCCGCAAATCAGCACCCCGCAAATCTGTTCTGATAAATTTCACGCGTTGGAATAGTGAAGCCCGCATATCGGAGCCAGCAAGGACTGCGTCCGTGAAATCTACATTGACGAAATCGTTCCAGCAAAGATTCGACTCAGTGAAATCAGTGTTGCGGAATGCAGCGTCATTTATTTCGGAACGTCCAAAAAACGTATGGGGCAGAAAGAGATCGCTCAAATCATCCCCTTCCCCGACGAAAGTGCGAAAGAACGAAACTCCCAGAGGCTCTTCGTCTTCCGGGCGTGGCAGGTGGTCCGGCAATGGTGGCATCACTCCCTCGCCCAGATAATCATTCTGGAGCCTCTGACAGGACTCATTATAGCTCAAGCGCGGGTTTGGCATAGGTTTGGTTCTCGAGTCAACAACAAGCCTACAGGCGAGCTTCCTTTGGCTTCACGCTCTGGGTTGTCTCGAGTTTTTGGTGATCTTCAGTCATCGCAGTGGAGTCACTTTGAAAGGTCAATCTGTCTGGAGGCAAAACGCTGGTCGAAATGTGGTTCGTTCGGGAATCTGCCAGCTAGGTCGGGCCAGATGCACTGCACAGCAGGGAAGTCCGGCGCTTGAGGCTTGTAAAACCAAATAGCACACCCGAGATAGTTTCGATAGTGGCGAGCGGCTATCCGGCGAAAGATCACCTCACGGCCATCAACGAAATCTGAATACCGTCTTTCAAGTTCAATCTCACCGCCGGCCATCAAGTAATCCCCAATCGCATTGAGGACTCTGCCAGACGGCTCAATTGGAATGCCCATGATGAGTATCTCTGGCTGGAGTGTGTGCAAATAAAGCCCGACCGTGAACGCAAAGCCGGGTCCAGCGTCGTCGTCTGGAACTCCGACGACGTGCCACCCGTGGCTCTCTACATCAGCGATCAGTTTTTTGTCTGATGGTTCATCCGCCTCGCGGTATTTAAAGCCCTCAATTCTGGATTGCTGTTTCATAATGGCGCTCTTCACTTGAGCGAACGTCGCAGATCACGTTTCATAATCTCAGCAGCGATACAAACTCGGCAAATGTTTTGGTAACTTCGCGCCAATGACAAGTGTGGTCCCCGGTCCACCAGTCACTAATGAGCACTGAGGGATCCCCCGTGCCAGAACGGTAGTCGAGGGCGATTCCCAAATCAGCCCCGATTTCTCGATTCACGGCAATCAAAAGCGATTTTTCAACATCGCGCCATGGTAATGATTTTTCAACCCCGGTAGAACTCCGATACTCATGAAAAAGGGAGGCGGTTCTCTCGTCGTCGGCGAGAAATCCCTGTGACTCAAACGCGATGTGCTCCACAGATCGCAAGAAATCGACCGGTTCCTTTAGTGAAGGAATCTTGGCGCGCATGAGTTGATCATCAGGTGTCTTCCATCGACCAGAATCCAGAAGTTCCAGTAGCAATGTCGGCAACGGAAGACAATTCACAGTTTTAGCGTCAAAACGCTTTCGCCAAGCTTCTCGGTCGCGTGTTTTCATTCTGTCAAACGAACAAAGTTCAGCGACGGCGGCCACGGGGCACGTCGATTAGAACAGCAGCGCAATGCCAATGTTTGCCTGAGAGTATTAGGCGATTGGGTCATGCACACAAGCGGAAGCGAGAACATCCAAGATGGATTTGTAGAAATCCGTGGGCGCAAGATAAGGAGGCAACGCGGACGTGCCACCATCGCCCGTCTCCAGCAGATAGGGCTGGCCGGTCTCTGTCATGACCACGTCAGCAGTAAAAAAAGTTGAATGGATCCGCTGCGGAAGGAACCCATAATCAGGCAGTGCGGTGGCGTCACCGCTAACTCGGTCGTAACCAGTCTTTGAAATCAATCTGCCCTGGAAAAAGAAGAATCGATACTCCTCATAAATATTTCCACCGAACGGGTTCTGGCCCAGGCAGCGCAAGCGCACTAATGGTCGAATGACAATGCCACCCTCGAAGCGGTCACCACGATACTCCACCAAGTCTTCTATTGTTGTCGGCAGTTCTTGCTCGTTGGCTGCCACGCAGCCTTTGGGCCAGATTTCCTTGGCCGACTTAGTAAAGTCCTTGATGAAATAGGGTCCAGAACCAAGCTGGCGAGCGGCCATGAGGGCTTGTTCCGGGTCCTTACCTGTGATCCAGACAGCAGGCAAGGAACAATCGGCTATGGCAGGAAAGAACTCCGGGAAGAAGAGCGCTTGGCGGTAATCCGCAAGAGATGTGAGCAGCCGACAGCCTCGCTGCAATAGTGCCTCGTGCAAGGCGGCGAACTCTTCGAGGTGCAACATCCAGCCGCGGTAGATCATCGGCGAAAGTGGAGCTTGCCCGAAGAAGCGGAATGCCCCGGCCAAATCCCCGGTGCTCAGGGCCGATATGTTGACCACATGCCAGGGGATGCCGAGGTTCTCAAGCGCCTCCGCTTCGCGCTGAAACTCGGGGTCGGGTTCGCGCAGCCCGTGGCAAAAAGCCGGAAACAAGACAGATAATGCACTCACGCGTTAAATAGAATGTCTAACGTCGCAGTCGATTGATCCGAAGCCAGCAAGATTGTAACCCAATCATCATCTCCGAATCCGCTGCATCCCCCATGTTAAGCGGTTTTTTCATTTATTCTCTCCGGCGCACCACGAATGTCGCGCCAATACTCGACCCTTGCGTCATCATCAATCTCGATGGGAACGTTTGTAGCATACAATTGGTCGCCACCCCGACGTTTGCATCCAGAGATCCAGTAATCCTCACCCGTGGCCTCCTCGTAATAGTTGGATTTGAACCCTCCGCCGACGATTCGACGGAAGACCTGTTCACGGTAAAAGATCGTGCGTCCGGTCCGATTGAACGTCACCCTCCCGATTCGAGCCCGTCCGGTCAAGGAACCTGCCTTGCGCTCGATATACATAATACGCGGTTTGCGACCAGAAGGCTTTTCGGACGTACTCTTGTGCGTGGACTGCTGGCTGGCGGCGATTACCGCCCCAAGCGCTGCAGCTTTTCTGGTGGGTCGTTTCGACATATTAGCCTGCTGATTGCCGCAAGAGTGGCTGACCACGATCGGGGAACTGGAGGCGCCCAGAGATGGTTAGATGCAGCGAATAGCTGACCACTGGTAAAAAACGCTCATTTTGCCTGCTCAAGATAATCTTTCACAACGTTTAGGCCGTTTGAATCAAGACTGCTCAACCTTTCCGTCTTCGGGTTGAACGCATATACTGGCTCTCCGAGCTTGTTGACAATGTAAATCTCTCCATGAACCGAATGAGGTATTCCAGCCGTCAAATATGGCTGCAAATCCTTCTTGGTAGGCCACTCATCACTGCTCTTGTGGTCGTGCAACCATCGTGCTTTCGCTACCTCCAAAGCAATCAAATTGCCCCGAACGCCCGGACCTGTGTATGCCGGCTGAAACAAACCAGCCGCCAGCAATCCGGCGACCACGATAACCACGGCAATAATGACGCGCTTTTTTTTCATGGTCCGAGGCTTATGCATTGTCGCTTTTCTTGTGCCTTGCAGCCAGGGATTTCTCGTAGGAACCATCGCCCATTAGCGTGAGGTAGTAGGAAATCGGCGAACCATCTGGTTCAAAAGTCCACTGCTTCTTTCTGGGCTTTATTCCATAAATTTCGATGTCTTTCGCTCGCAAGGGTGAAATATCGAAGACGTGGGTCGGGGCACCAAATTCGCGAACGAAGTCGTTCTCATCCTTTAGATCCGCGATCCTTGCCCAGGCCTCATCATAATCCGAACTGGAGGGCGCCTCGAAAAACGTGTGACGGAGGGTTTCAGGGGGATTTCCACCACACGCGAAGCAGTAATAAATCTGCAGCTTTCCCTCTGGATCGGAATGGAGGACGTGGAACTCATTCATCTCTTGCTCGAATTCCAAAAGCTGAGGGTAATCTTGGACGAGCGATTCCATCACTCCGCATTCGCAGCGGCGATCGCCGCGGTCGGGCCATCCGTGCTCACCACAGAACGGACAAAATTGAATCGTGAGCCGTGGGTCGTCAATTAAACCGTCCCCAAGCACGTATCCGCCGTCACGCTCAACAATTGGGATATCGGAATCCTTGGCCCACTTGGCGAGGCTGCTGCATGTGCACTTCGCGATCATTTTAGGCATAACGGTCGGCACCCGCGGTCCTACGCCACCGGTGTGGTATGCAACCAAGCTGGACTCGCAGGGTCCGTTGCGTGCAGTTGTTCGGCCAGGGAACTACGACATTCATGACGATTCAACTGATGGAGCCGACCACGGATAATCTATCGAAAGTCCGCATGTGGGACAAGATCCCTGCTGGGGCTGACGAACCAAATCGGGAAGAGGCTGCCGGCAGCGGAAGCAGGTGAAATCCCGCGTCGATTCGTGGCGGCGCGGGACGTAGCGTAGCGAACCGTGTGGAAAATGGACGCGCCAATGTGGCCGGCTTCCAAAATGATAGTGGCATGTGCCGACTACCTCCATATCCTCGGTTTCGTCGCTCTGATCCCAAGCCATGATCTCCAACCCTTCGCGAAGAATGACTTGATAGATATGGAGATCTTGCAATGTTCCGAACGTGTCCAACTCCACCCAATCTGCGTCGTCCCCCTGCCCATAACCATTGAAGTCTGCGTAGATTGTCGTGGTCATTGCGAAGCACGTTGTCACCGGGCTGAACGATTCAAGCTTAGCGACGGCGGCCGCGACACGCCCCGATTACAACTGCGACGATTCACCGCCGGCTGCTGCAGCGCTCTGTTAACCGTGCAGCCTATCTGGGACTTGGTGGCCATGTCTTCTCGAGGCAATCGTCCGAATGTCCGTCAAAAGTCCGCAAGAAATATGTCTTGGTGAATCCAGCCAAATCTGCCGGCTGCTCATCCATCCGTAGCACAACCATGCCGATGCAGAAATGATAAGTGGAGTAATACCAGTGTCCATCCGATCCTCGCGCCAGAAAGATGTCAGGAATACGCCCATCTTGCTTCTGGCAACTGTTGGCGTAAGCCAACCAGTCCCCGTTACTCATGCGGATCATGTGATCCGAAAGCCAGCTCTCATCTCCACTCCGAGTCTTCATCAGGGCGATTTCGTTGCTGGACCAAGCGGAATTGGCGATAAAGGTGGAAATCTCCGCGATGCTTTTCTGCTTCCACTCCCGCCGCGCGATCGAACGGAGCGATGGAGCGCGCAGAAACAACGTAGCGCCAACGCCAGCGAGCAGAAGGATGGAACTTATGACGATAATGAGCGACCTCTTCACGGCTTGTTATTATGCGAACAGTGATTCGCATTTTCCCGCGATTAAC
>Ga0182013_10002627_pt1 | contig 23373 bp, 18 predicted proteins | sample 612S2MmetaG_FD_120487 | JGI IMG/M metagenome (GOLD analysis project Ga0182013, IMG submission 120487) | Permafrost microbial communities from Stordalen Mire, Sweden - 612S2M metaG | ecosystem: Environmental > Terrestrial > Soil > Wetlands > Permafrost | place: Sweden: Stordalen | collected...
CGCAAGGCGCTGGGCGCTACGCGGCGCGAAATCAAACTGCAGTTTCTGGCCGAGGCAGTGATTATCTCGCTGACGGGCGGGTTGGTGGGCACGGCGGTGGGCCTGGCTCTGCCGATATCGGTGCGCCTTTTCACGGATTTTGCCATTCCAATCACGCCCTGGTCTGTGGTCATCGCGCTGGGTTCGGCAATGGTGGTGGGTGTGATTTTCGGCACGGTTCCGGCCACGCGCGCCGCGCAAATGGACCCCGTGGAAGCGCTGAAGTATGAGTAAGCCGGAAGAAGATATTGCGTCCGCATCGGATGAGGGCGGAGAGCCTTCGCGCGGGCCCAGCCTCACACTGCTTTACAGTCTGATTGCGCTGGCGCTGGCCGCGGCCATCGGATTTGCGTTGCTGATTGTCTTTCCGTTTTATCATCGGCGGTAGAATCGACGGCTGCCGCAGAAAGGAATTCGCTTGCCGACACAGGCCGAGAAGGCGATTCAGTTTCAGGCGCTCCACCAGCGACCCGGGGTGCTGGTTGTAGGTAATCCGTGGGATGCCGGAACCGCGCGGATCCTCACGGCTCTGGGGTATGCGGCGCTCTCGACAACCAGCGCAGGACTGGCCTTTGCACTCGGCAAGCGCGATGGAGCAGGCGTTGTTACGCGCGAGGAAGCATTTGCTAACGCGCGGGCGATTGTGGATGCGACGCCGTTGCCCGTGGCCGCAGACCTCGAAAACGGTTATGGCCACAGCCCGGAAGAAGCCGCGGAGACGATTCGCCTGGCTGCGGAATCATGCGGACTGGTGGGCGGATCGATTGAGGATGCGACGGGCGATCCTGCGCATCCGATTTACGACTTTGAGCAGGCGGTGGAACGAATTTCCGCAGCCGCCGAGGCCGCGCATGCACTTCCCTTCCCTTTCATGCTGGTGGCGCGTGCGGAAAACTACCTTCACGATCGCCACGACCTGCCCGACACCATACGCCGCTTGCAGGCCTATGAGACGGCGGGCGCGGAGGTTCTGTATGCGCCGGGCATCACGCACCCCGCGGACATTCGCGAGGTGTGCGCGGCGGTCAAGAAGCCGGTGAATGTGCTGATGGGGTTGAAGGGAGCTCCGCCGCTTTCGGTGCGCGAGTTGGGAGATCTCGGCGTGCGCCGCGTGAGCATTGGATCGGGATTCAGCCGCGCGGCGCTCACGGCGTTTGTGCAGGCGGCACGCGAGGTTCGCGAGCATGAAACGTTTCACTTCGCCGACGACACGCTTTACATCTCAGAGCTGACCGACATGTTCAAATAGCCCCTGGCACCTGCGGTGCGGCAGACGCTCGCTATCCGCTCGCAGGAGGTTCGTGGCTTCCCACCCGAGATTCTAAAAAGGATTCATGGAATGGGGCACGCTGCCTTGACCAGCAGAAGGATAGAAGCAGATCCTTCGACTCACCTCCCCCAAATTGAAGTGCATTTGCGGCCGCGTTCGCTCGGGATAAACCCAGGGCCTTTTCGCAGCGCCCCCCCAGGGCGCGGGGAAATTTTGGCCTTGTACCCAGGACTTCGCTTCGCTTGTCCTGGGCTATTCTCCTGCGGCCCCTCCGGGGCGCTTTTCCGTGCGGAATGTTCATTTCAGCCGTAACTTGCAAATGCGAATAAAGATGCTCGGGATGACAGGTCATTCTAATGCGAGGAGAAAGGCAGACGCTCGCTATCCGCTCGCAGGAGGTTCGTGGCTTCCCACCCATTCCGCGATGAGACTGCGGAATGGATGGGGCACCCGGCTTCTTGGGGCTTCCGGGACCCTGTTTACTGATCGTAGCCGGGCGTGACAACCCTCGTTGAAGAACTGTCATCTGCATCTTTATCCGCGTATGTGCAGAATGCCAGTTGGGATGGAAAACGAATGATCAGGCCTCCTCAAATCGTAGCCATGGGCGGCGGCGGCTTTTCAATGGAGCCGGAGAATCTGTTACTCGACCGCTACGTTCTTAGCGCGGCCGAAGTGTCGACGCCGAAGGTTTGTTTTGTGGGCACGGCCAGCGGCGATGCCGAAACCTATCTCGACAAGTTTTACGCAGCTTTTCGCACCCTGGAAAGCGAGCCAACGCACCTTTCGCTATTCAAGCCGCCGACGGCCGACCTGCAGTCGTTTGTGATGGAGCAGGATGTGATTTACGTGGGCGGCGGCAACACGCGCAACCTGCTGGTGCTGTGGCGCGAGTGGGGGCTGGATACGATTCTTCACGAGGCATGGCTGTCCGGCGTGGTGATGGCCGGCATCAGCGCGGGATCGATTTGCTGGTTCAAGCAGGGATTGAGCGATTCGGTGATCCCCGGAGACTTGGCGCCGCTGAATTGCCTGGGCTTTCTTCCTGGGAGCAACTGTCCACACTACGACGGCGAGCCGGGGCGCAGGCCTGCCTTTCACCATTTCATCGAAAACGGCGAACTGGTGGGTGGATATGCCGTCGACGATGGAGCCGCGCTGCATTTTGTCGGGAAGAAATTGAAGAGTGTGGTGAGTTCGCGGCCTGGGGCCCGGGCCTACATGGCACGGCTGTCGAAAGGTCAGGTCAGGGAATCTCCGGTGGAGACAGCGTGGCTGGGAGCCGTTGACCTGTCGACGATCAGCACGGGGATGCCTTCGACAATCGGATAGCGCCGGCCGCACACGGCACACACCAACTCCTGCTCCTCCAGTCGCAAATCGCCCATGCAGGCCGGGCAGGCTAGCTGCGCGGCGATGGATTCAAGCGTCGTCTGATTGAAGGCTGGACTGGGTTTGTGTGGCATTTTGAGTTACTGGATGGTGGCTTCAGGGCCGGCATCGGCAGACGACGCGGGGCGCTTGGGAACTTTGGCGAACTCCTGCTCGATGCGCGCGTTGGTGCCTGCGACAGCGGACTCGTAGGCCACGCGGATGCCGTTATAGATGGCCCGATCGTTGGACGAGCCGTGGCCGATGATACAGATGCCGCGCACGCCGAGCAGAGGCGCTCCACCGTATTCCCGATAGTCGAGGCGGCGCCGAAACTCGTTGAAGGCCTGGCGCGAAAGAAGGGCGCCCACCTTGGCGGTGACCGTGCGGGTCAGCGATTCGCGCAGCACGTCCCGCACGAAACGGCCCACGCCTTCGCTGGTCTTCAGGGCGACATTGCCCACGAATCCGTCGCAGACAATCACGTCGGCCAGGCCCGAAAAAATGTCGCGCCCCTCGACGTTGCCGATAAAGCGAATAGGAAGCGCTTTGAGCAGCGGGAAGGCTTCGCGTGTGAGGTCGTTCCCCTTGGATTCTTCTTCGCCAATGGAGAGGAGGCCGACACGCGGTTTTTGGATTTTTAGAACGCTGCGGGCGTATATTTCGCCCATCACGGCGAACTGGGCCAGGTTGTGAGGCTTGCAGTCAACATTGGCGCCCACGTCGAGTAGAACGCATGGGTTGCCGGTCGAGCTGGGCATGGGCGTGGCCAGGGCCGGGCGGTCGACGCCGGGCAGGGCACCCAGCACCATTTTGGCGGTGGCCATGGCAGCGCCGGTGTTGCCGGCGGTGACGAAGCCGGCGGCCTTGCCTTCGCGCACCAGCTTCAGGCCCACGCGCATGGAGCTGTCTTTTTTGCTGCGGACAGCGTGGGCGGCCTTTTCTTCCATGCCGATGCGTTCAGACGCGTGGTGGATGACGATGGGCAGGTCTTCGTTGTCGAGGTGCTCGTCGAGCAGATCGCGCAGCTCGGGCTCAGGCCCCACCAGGTGAACGCGGACGGGCAGGCTGCGGCAAGCGAGAATGGCCCCGCGAATCTCCGGCTCAGGAGCCTTGTCGGACCCTACAGCGTCGAGGACGACATCGATGAGCATAGGGGGAGAAGACTACTTGGCGGCTTCTTTAACGTCCAGAACAGCGCGTCCCTTGTAGGCGCCGCACTTGGCGCAGGCGCGATGTGGAAGCTTCTTCTCGTGGCAGTTCGGGCACTCAGAAACGCCGACGCCTGTAAGGAAGTCGTGGGCGCGGCGGTTGGCAGTGCGGCGCGTGGAGTGGCGCCTTTTCGGATTCGGCATCGTAAATTCCTTTCGGTGGAAGCGCCGCAACAACGCCCGCCGGCAATGAGCCTGACGGGGAAATTGTGCCATTCAGCTCGGCGCAACACCCTCAATCTCTGGGAGTTAGCTCTCGGACTTGATCCGGCCGCGGAGCCCAGCCAGCGCTTCCCAGCGGGGGTCAGCCGGACCCTCTTCGCAGGTACACGCGGTGCTGTTGCGGTTCTCACCGCAGCGCGGGCAAAGTCCCTTGCAGTCAGGCTTGCACAAGGTCCTGACCGGCAGGGACAAAAGCACCTGCTCACGCAGCACATCTTCAAGCGACAGACTGTCTTTTAGATAATAACCGATTTCCGTTTCCGGCGCTGTAATGGAGCGCTCGGGGGCTTCGGAGTCGGCCTCGGCGGGGCGAAAGATGAGGTCGAACTCGGCGGAGAGCGGAATCTCTACAGGTTCGACGCAGCGCGCACACGGAACCTGGAATTTGCCCGAAAACTGTCCCCGCAGCCGGATGTCGGCCACGATATCTTTGGGGCCGCGGTGTTCGTGAATCACTTCGGCCAGGCCGGAGGTGGCCAGCAGCCCGATCTGTGTCGCTTCTTCGCCGAGATCGACTGCGCCCGGCGTTAAAGCCAGGTCGAATTCGATCGGTTCCCGTTCCAGCTCGACGATCTTGAATTCCATAACTTGAGGGTACGGCGCGAGGGGGTGTGCGTCAATGCGAAGGCTGGTTCCGCGTCGGCGGGGCTTCGACGCAGTCATTCGCCCATTCCATGCGCCTTTGAATCCTCGGTCACAGATGAGGGGGTGGGGGCCTTCGTTTTCTCCCTGTAACAATGAATTGAACACCCAGCGGGTCCCTGCCAGGATTTCACACTGAATTCACTGCCGGCGGTGCTGGAAGCGGGCAACTTGGCTGATGCTCGTGTCGTCTAAGGGGTCGGATAGCGTACGAGCTTGTCACCCAATCTCCATTTGGGTCGCTAGATGGCGAACAGACGACTTGGGTGGCTGATCGGAACGGCTACCTTTCTATGCCCGATTGGGGGCTAATTCAAACTTTGGTTGTGGCAGAAATTCTTTTGCTTGTTTCTGTCTGCATGCCTATAATTCTGGACGATTGCGGCCGGTCCCCCACCGGTGGTCCCAGGTTTTCCAACGAGGCGCACTCTAGCGCTTCCCGGGGGGATTTTCACCATGACAACCGAGTCTGCGAACTCCGGGTTCGCCCGGGCCCTCGACCGGAGCTGTTCGGGCGCAATCCCTCAGCCTTCCTCCCCTCTCCAATCAATTTGCTCGTCGTTCCCAACCGAACGACAACCTGCGTTCAAGGATAAAAAATGAATAATCCATGCAAGTCTGCGGTGTTCGTTGCCCTGGTTGCCCTGCTTACCGCGGGGCCTGCTTTCACCCAAAGCCCATCGGATCAAGCCGCTTCTGCAACCAAGGCAGCAGCGCCGGTGGCGTACGTCTACGTGCAAACACAGAAAGGCGTCAACGTCTACGACACCGCCAGCAATGGGAAGCTGACTCTCGTGGCGGGCTCACCTTTCGCGACCTCAGGTCAGATGGGCGGAATCAACGGCTCTCACCTCATCAGCGTGGGGACCAATGACCTCCACTCCTACGCCATTGAGTCGAACGGCGCGGTAGGAAAGCAGGCATCCGAAGTCAATACGCAGAGTTACAGCGGAGCCAATTGCGGATCGACCAGCTTCAATGGAGTATCGAACGGAGCTTTGCTTGATCACACGGGAAAGTACTTTTATATCCAGCTTTTCGGAGCCCAGTACCAGCAGGGAAACACGACGTGCGCCGCCTGGCAAACCTACCGTGTGGCATCCAACGGCGATTTGACGTTTCTGGGCTCATCGGAAACTGAAAACTATGTCGATGGCAGCGCGCAGAAAAGCACGGTTCCGACCATCAGCAGTAACGACAAGTTTGGCTATGGCGTGACCGGTCAGGAATATGGGACAAATGTGTTTGCGCCCTTCGCCATCAGCTCGGATGGCGTGCTGGGAAACAACGCGAATTTCAAGGAAACCGACCCCAAGGGCAATCCGGATGGGGATTGGTATTACTACCCGGTGATCTATCCCGTTGTGGCCGCCGACCCCAGCGGTCACCTGGCCGCATTAATGTTTTCAGAAAACGGGCCGCCCTTCGGCGCTACGGGCGCATGGCAACTGGCGAGCTACACAATCAACAGCAAAGGCGGCATCTCATCGACCAATACGTACGCCGATATGCCGGCGCCTGAAGTGGCCCAGACTTACGGCGGCCCCTTCCTCTTGCAGACATCGACATCGGGCAAGCTGCTGGCACTGGCTGCGTACCCTGGGTTGCAGCTCTTTCATTTCAACGGCGCCAGTCCCATCACCACGTATGGGCCGGTGCTGCTTCCAAATGTGAACATCGATCAACTGGCGTGGGATAACAGCAATCACTTATACGCGCTGAGTTATTCGGCGCAGGAACTCTATGTCTTCACCGTAACTCCGACCATCACGAGCGAAGTGGCGGGATCGCCCTTCAAAGTTACCGGTGCTTATGGAGCGGAGGGCCTGATCGTCGTGCCAAAGTCCTAAGCATGTGCACTTGAACCTAAAAATGGAGAAACAATGAAAAAGTTACATAAAGCTGTTGTGCACATTGCATTGGTTGCCCCGTTGTTCGCTGCATGGCTCGCCTTCACCCAAACACCTGTTATTGAATCATCGTCCGATACAAAGGCCGCCGCTCCGGCGGCCTATGTCTATGTTCAGACTCACCAGGGAGTCGACGTTTACGATGCGGCTTCCAATGGCAAACTCACTCTCGTCAAGGGCTCGCCCTTTGCAACATCGGGACAGTTGGGTGGAATCAACGGCTCCTACCTCCTGAGTGTCGGAACCACCGATGTCCACACGTATCCGATTGGCACGAATGGCGCGGTGGGCAAGCAGGCTTCCGAGGTCAACACGCAGGACTATAGCGGCGCGCAGTGCGGAAACACCACGGGGCTTCCCACGTTTTTGGACCACACCGGTAAGAACTTCTATTTGCAGCTTTCAGGCGTATTCAACGGCGGGTCGGTGGCGTGCGTGGCGTGGCAGTCCTACAAAATCAACTCGAATGGAAGCTTCGACTTCCTCGGTTCGATGGAGTATGCCGGATACCAGGGCCATGACGCAGGTGGGAGCACTCTGCCGACAGTAAACAGCAGTGACAAGTTCGCCTACGGAATATTCAGCGAGTTTGCTGGCTACTCCGACACCGCATTTGCCACGCTGACACGAGCGTCGAACGGCGATCTAGGCGTGATCGGGAACTTCAAAGAAACCGATCCTAAAACCAATCCAGCGCTCGCCGATGGTCCGTGGGGATACTACCCTTTTGATGTTCAAGCCGACCCTTCGGAACACCTCGCCGTTGCACTCGTCCCCATCAATTTCCCACTGGAAGGTCAACAACAATACGGCCCGCCTCAGCTGGCCAGTTACACCATCAACAGCGCAGGAACCATTACCTCCACGAACACTTGGGAGAATATGCCCACGCCCGCCGTGACGAGTATCGGCGCGATGAGCATGTCCACTTCCGGGAAGCTGCTCGCCGTTGGCGGGGCGCAAGGCTTGCAGTTGTTCCACTTCAACGGAGCGTCGCCTCTAACCACATTCAGCAAATTGTTGTTGCCGGGGACAGAGATCGATCAACTCGCCTGGGATAACAACAACCACCTGTACGCTCTGAGTTACAAGTCCGGCGAGTTATACGTGTACACGGTAACTCCCACCAGCTACAGCGAAGTGTCGGGGTCGCCTTACAAGGTTGCTAACACTTATGGACTGAGCGGGCTGATCGTTGTTCCAAAATCCTAAGCGAATACACATTTGAATCGGAAAAGGGGAAACACCCATGAAAGACCTTTGCGAGACTGTAGTAAGTATTCCATCCGATTTGCCAAGGCGGGTGTTCTTCCTCCGACGTGATCCCAGCTCCGAAAGCCACCAAATACGACCGCTCGACCGTAAATCTGAAGGGAGCACCTTATGAAAAACTTCTGTAGCACCGGTACGTTCGTTGCCCTATCCCTGCTCTGCGCAGGCCCAGCCGTTCAGCAGTCCCTGGCCGCTTCGTCCCCGGTCGCCTATGTCTACCTTCAGACCAACGAGGGAATCAACGTCTACGATGCCTCCAGCACGGGAGCTCTGACTCTGGTCAAAGGCTCGCCCTTTCAGGCGGGAGGCACCTGGATCGAGGCGGACAATGGCAAGTACATGTTCACCTTCGACGCCGCCAACAACATTCACACCTACGCCATTGAATCGAACGGGACAATTGGTTCGCAGGTCGCCGAGGTTTACGCCGGTAATTATGACGGGGCTAAATGCAGCGGAGAAACCCAAGGCTTTGAAGTTTTCCGTGGCGTTCTCGATCACACCGGCAAAAGCCTCTACGTACAACTCTTTGGCTACGCCACGGACAATACCGGCGGAGTGGAAGCCGTATGCTCGTCGTACCAGTACTACCAAGTGGGCTCAAACGGCAAGCTCACCTTCAACGGTTCCTATTCCTTCGCCGACAATTGCTGCGAGCCTGAGCAAAACCTGACCTTCACAGGCAGCGACAAGTTTGTCTACGGGACAAGCGAAGTCGACCCCGCCGCGCCAGATTTTCAATCGTTCGAGCGCTTGTCGAACGGGGCGCTGGAGCGTCTGAAGGTCACTGCGGAAGTGCCGCCGGCTCCAGGACCGGACTACACCTGGTTGCCGGCGCTCATTGACGCCGACCCGAACGGCCACGCCGCCGTCCTTGGCATCTTTGACTCGAACGAGGTAAACGGCGGCACCAGTGGGTGGAAGATCGCGAGCTACACGGTGGGCGGAAGCGGCGATTTGACCACTTCAAACACGTATGCAGAACTCGTGTCTCCTTTACTGATTCCGACGGTGTTTAACTTCTCGCCGTCCGGCGACATTCTTGCAGCGGCAGGATCAGGGCAAGGCGATAACGGTGGGCTGCAGGTTTTTCACTGGAACGGCAGCAAGCCTCCTACGGCTTTCGGCGGAGCATTGACAGATGCGAGCCAGGTCTATGCTATCCACTGGGACAACAACAATCATCTCTACGCAGTTGGAATCGACGATAAGATCTATGTCTACACCATCACCACCAGCAAAGTTACGGCAGCAGGATCGCCGGTTTCGTTCACAGGAGGCTTGACTGGCCAGGGTTTGATCGTTCGCCCGTTATAAGAGACCGTCTCGAACGAGTGGAAGCGAAACGCCTGGGAGGGCGACCGATTACCGACCTCCCAGGCTTTTTGTTTTCGCAACTCCACATTCCCAGGGATGGTGCATGCCCTGCATGGAGTTGAGCTAGTTACCGGTTGAGTTTGTGGCGGCTGACGAATGCAAATAGTGGCCGGCGAAGTCGAGAAATGCCGGCCAGTTGGGCACGGGGGTGTGCGCGCCGGCGTGTTGCCGGAAGCCCAGATCGCCGTCGATCAGCGCCGTCAGGATGGGCGGAAACTGCGTTGCGCCGAGGTCTCGCCTTCCCAGCAGTCGATAGACCGGTCCGGCGGCGACCTCCGCGAGAAACATGCCGCGCGCATCGGCCCAGCCGTCCATCTGCTGCTTGGCCGGATCGCTGCCCGCGGTAGCTCCGGCGCCGATGAACACAGGCCGCGGCGCGCACAATGCGATCAGCTCGTGGTTATCGACGGGCAGGTCCGCGGGCGTGAGCGGGCCGGCGTATTTCAACATCTGCGGACTCATCCATTGATAGAGCTGCGCGTTCATCAGGTGGCTCAGCGGCTCGCCGTAGATGTGCCGGTAGAGTTTGGCGCCCCCCTCGCCCGAACTGCTCGAATACACGACAGCAAAGCGCGGGTCGTAGGCCATGGCGACAAGGGCCGTCTTTCCAAGACGCGAGTGGCCTTCGATGGCAACCTGTTTCGCGTCGACGGCGGGGTCAGTCTCGAGATAATCGAGGAGGCGGCTGGCGCCCCAGGCCCATGCCTTCAGCGCACCCCAGTCGTCAACGCCGCGCGGCTGGCCTTTGTTCATGAGGCCGATGATACCTTCGGTGAGGCCGCCGCCATCGTCGGCCTGAAAGCTCATGGGAGAAAGCGTGGCGACAGCCCAGCCACGCGCGAGTACCTGGGTTTCCCAGGTCTGCCCGTAATCGCCAAGCGCGCCGGAACTCGTGTTGGAAAGCGGCCGCTGCAATGACGCTTTGTACTCGCCGCTGAACGCGAGTTCCATGACAACCGGAAGTCGGCCCGCTGTATGGACCGGGGTGGAAAGCGTGGCGTCGATGGTGACCGTGATCTGGGGGTAGGTTGCGTTGTCAACGTGGCCAGCCAGCCTCTTCGTCACGACAGGGACGCCTCCGAGCGTCTCCGGTGTCGAGCTGACAACCTCCCATGTCACTTTGGGGAGAATCGCCGGGGTACGCCCCAGAATTTCGCGATCATAGTCCTCAACAATTTCAGGGCGGCGCTTTTTCCACCACTGTTCCGCCTTGGTGACAGGTATGCCGTTTTTTTCCACCAGCGGATCGGGCAGATGCAGCGGAACGTTGGCCTTGGCTTCATCCCAGTTCGCATCCTGCTCCCCGCCGGAGCGTAGTTCCTTAATGCCGAGCAGGTCGAGCAGTCGCCGATGGTCCTGCTCTGCGGTCAAATGAACGGGCGGAGGAACCGAAGCGATGGAGGGCGTAGCCGACGCAGCCTGCGCAGGCGGATTCGGTGTGGACTGAGCGGTCTGGCCAAGCAGCCGAACGCCCACCGCGAACAAAATAGAAACCGGCACAAGCGTCGCCAGCCTGCGCCACACCTTTGAAAGCGTTCCTGGCATTTCTTTGGACCTCCCATTCGCCGACGCGCTCGTTTTCAACCTTTCAACGGAGCCAAGAATAGCGATTCATCTTGACCCCGGGCAAGCCGGGACGACGCCGTGTGCGCTGGGACAGCTGCTTGGGATTCTTTCTCAATTCGTGGGGAGCTTTTCTCAAGTTCAACGCGTCGCCAGCCGATGAACGGCAGGTATCGCCAAAGAAAGGTACCTTCATGGCCTGGCTCCGCAACATTCCCATTGCCCGCAAATTCACTTACGCTTTCGGCGTCGTTTGCACTTTCACGACCGTCCTCGGTGGCTATAGCTCGCTCACCTTTCGCGACATCGGACAGAAGAATGTTGAAGTGAGCTCGGTGTCGCTTCCCGCGGTGATCGCCCTGGGCGATATGCGGTCGGGAATCAATTCGGCGCGGCGGGCCGACCTGGGGATGTTGCTTTGCTCAACGGGCACGTGCACTGAGGGTTACAGAGTGAAGCGGCAGAAAGGCTATGCCGAATACGACGATGCACTCAAGGCCTACAGCCTGCTGCCTGCATCGCCGGATCAACGGGATCAGCTGCAAAAAGTGACTTCTCATCTTGCCGAGTACAGGGCAGCCAGCGACCACGCCATCGAGTTGCTGACGGCCGGCAAATCGGGGCCTGCGGTGGAGCAGTTGATGTCGGATACGACCATCGCAGCGAGTGCGGACGCGCTGGCCGAGGCGAGCTCTCTGCTTGGGGAGTATTCGAAGAGCGGAATGTCGGATGCACAGACTGCGACCGACGCCGGCAATCGGGCCATGTGGTTCAACGTCGCCATCACGTTTCTGATCGTTTGTCTCTCGGCAATCACAGGCATGGTCTTGACGCATGTGATCGCGCCACGCCTGGTTCGCATTCTGGGCGCGATCGAGCGCATGGAAAAGAAGGACATGACGGCCAGCGTGGAAGTGACGGGAAGCGACGAGATCGGCCGAGTGGGAGTGGCGTTCAACAGCTGCGTAACCTCAATTCGCGCCGTACTCGCATCTGTGGCGCACGGCGCTGAGACGCTTGCGGCGGCGACCACGGAGATCAGCACACAGGCAGTGCAAACCGCTGGGAACGCGCACATGCAGTCGAGCAAGACCAATCAGATTGCGGCGGCGGCGCAGGAGATGACGGCAACCATCGGGGAAATCAGCCACAACGCCGAGAGCGCAGCGGGGGCAAGCCGCGAGTCGGCGGAATCGGCCAACCAGGGTGGCACCATCATGCGTGCCGCGGCAGACACGATGGAGAAGATCTCCCTGGCCACCAAGTCTGTCTCCGACAAGATGACCTCGCTGGCGCACCGTTCTGAAGAGATTGGCAAAGTGGTGAATGTGATCCAGGAAATCAGCGAGCAAACCAACCTGCTGGCACTGAACGCTGCGATTGAAGCCGCGCGGGCGGGCGAGCACGGCCGTGGATTCGCAGTAGTCGCCGGCGAAGTGCGGCGGCTTGCGGAACGCACCAAGGGCGCCACGGAAGAAATTGCCGGCACCATCCGCAGCATTCAAGACGAGACGCGGTCGACGCTGGAGGTAATGGAAGAGAGCCGGACTTCAGTGGAGACGGGAAGGAACGAGACGGCGCATGCGCGCAAGAGCCTGGAGACGATTATTGCGTCGTCGAACCAGGTGGAGCACGAGATTCATCTGATTGCGACGGCGGCCACGGAACAGACCGCGGCTTCCGGAGAGATCTCAGAATCGGCGGGTCAGATTTCACAGATTTCGACGGAGAGTGAGCAAGTGGCCGAGCAAGCAGTGGCGGCGTTGAAGAACCTGGCCGGCCTGGCCAGCGAGCTGGACGGCATGATCCGGCAATTCCAACTTTGAGTTGGACGCACTTTGCGTGATGGCCACCGGCACGGCCGGGGTCACGATTTTCAACCTCTTGCGCAGCTGACTCCTGCATGCTGCCGGCGAAAATGCCGGCAGCGTTTTTCTTTGTTTCACGCAACCGTGCGGACTCGGGCTGTGGGTGCTATGGTAGCCTCCGAGATAGGGCCGATCCCGCGTTCCGCTCGACGATTCCGCGGTACTGGTCCATCCAATTCCGAGCAGGCCGGGTCATCCCCGAGGGCCCTTTCCGGCCGGCTCCAGCGCTTCCGCAACCGCGTAGAATTAAAGAAGGCCCTTTGGGGGAACGCGCATGAGCGCCGTCAAATACGACTTGATTATCATCGGCTCCGGCCCGTCGGGACAGCGAGCCGCCGTCGCCGCCTCAAAGATGAAGAAGCGGGTCGCGGTGGTCGAGTCTCGCTCCGTTGTCGGCGGCGTTTGCATCAACACCGGAACCATTCCATCAAAGACCATGCGCGAAGCGGTGCTGCATCTTTCCGGCTACAACTACAAAACGGTCTATGGCATGAACTACCGGGTCAAGGAGAAGATCTCCATGGCCGACCTCGCGTTTCGCGTGCAGGCCGTGATCAAGACCGAGGTCGACGTGACCGAGGCCCAGCTTTCGCGCAACGGCATCGACGTGGTACACGGCATTGCACGCTTCAACTCGCCCCACCAGATTCGCGTGGAGGGATTGCAAACCGATACAACGCTGGACGCAGAGCGCATCATCATCGCGGTCGGCACCAAGCCTGCCGACTCACCCAAGGTTCCCATCAATGGTCGAACGATCGTCAACAGCGATCAAATTCTGAATCTGCCGGAGCTGCACCGGTCGCTGATCGTGGTGGGCGGCGGCGTCATCGGCGTTGAATATACCTGCATGTTTGCCGTTCTCGGGGTACGCGTCACGCTCATTGAAAAACGCAATCGCCTGCTTGAATTCGCCGACCAGGAAATTGTTGAGGCGCTCAGCTATCATTTGCGCGATGCGCGCGTGACCATGCGCCTGGGCGAAGAGGTCGAGAGCGTGGAAGAGCTGCCCGACGGCACCGTCGTGGCCAATCTGCAAAGCAAGAAAAAAGTTTCCGGCGATGCCCTGCTCTACGCCGTGGGCCGGCAAGGCGCAGTCGACGATCTGAATCTCGCCGCCGCCGGTCTTGAAGCAGACAACCGCGGCCGCATTCCTGTGGACGAGCATTTCCAGACTAAAGTGGAATCGATCTTCGCCGTCGGCGATGTTGTCGGCTTTCCGTCGCTGGCTTCGGTATCCATGGAGCAGGGCCGCATTGCGGCGGCGCGCGCCTTCAACGACAACGCAGCAAGTTCCAACCCCAGCTTCTATCCCTACGGCATCTACACAATTCCCGAGATCAGCTTCATCGGCAAAACAGAGGAGCAGCTCACCGATGAAGATGTGCCCTACGAAGTGGGCATGGCGTACTACCGCGAGACCGCGCGCGGGCAGATACGCGGCGACACCACGGGGCGCCTGAAGCTGGTGTTTCACCGCGACACGCGCAAGATTCTGGGAGTCCACATCATCGGCGAAGGCGCCAGCGAATTGGTGCACATTGGCCAGGCAGTCATGATCCTGGGCGGCACGGTGGATTATTTCATCGACACAGTTTTCAACTATCCGACCCTCGCCGAGTGCTACAAGGCAGCAGCGTTCAACGGCCTCGGCCGGCTTCACCGTTACCAGTAGGAGCAGCTGCAATGACCACCGCCATCGGCGTTGTAATTACCGAACACATCGTAGCCGGAAGACTTCAGGATCAGCGGCTCTCCGGCGACACCATCCGCTTTCCCGAGGATGCCCGCGAGCATGATGCCCTGGCTGCACTGCCCCCGAGCGAGTTTTGCGAGTTGCTGGCCAACGAAATCGAAACTCTCTTCAAGCGTGAGCCCGATCCGGTCGACGCCATCGGCATTGCGGTGCCGGGCATCGTTCGCCACGGGGTGGTTGAAGACTCGCCCAACCTGACCCAGCTCAAAGGCATGCGCCTGGCCGAAGAGGTAACGCGGGCACTCGCTGCGCGCGGCATTACGGCCCCGGTGCACATTTCCAACGATGCCGACGCGATCGCGGCGGGCGTGGCTGCGACGCGCGGCCAGCTCAACAAGCTTACGCGTGTGTGGACCCTCGGCAACGGCATCGGCTACGGCCGCTGGCCCTACGTTGAAGGCGTCTGGGAGGGCGGTCATACGGTCGTCTCTCTCGACCCGAAGGAAAAATTCTGCGGCTGCGGTGGGGTCGGGCATCTGGAAGGCATCATGGGCTATCGCGCCATGCGGATGCGCTTTCTCGACCTCGAACCAGAGGAAGTGTTCGCGCAGGCCAAGCAGGGCGATCAGCGCTGCCGCGAGTTTGTCGAGCTATGGCATCGGGCGCTTGCTGCCGCAACAGCCTCATTCATCCACCTCGCCGGGCCGGGGCGCTTTTACTTTACCGGGCACAACGTCGGGTTCCTCGAACTGACGATTCTGCGGCCGATCATCGAGTCCATGGTGAAGATGAGCACGCTGCAGAGCTTCTCGCTCGAAATTCTGCCGGAAGACGACCATACAGCGCTGCTGGGCGCGGGCGTCTCCGCAATTCGCGCTCTCGCTACCTAATTTCGCCGGCACCGTCCTCGATCTTCTGCCAGGGACAGACGTTCCGTCGGATTCATGGAACCGCAGGCCGAATAGCCGCGTAGTTCCATTGAGACGCTGCCTGATATTGCGCGCGCCTTAACTCGTGAAGGAGATTTCCATGCGTAGATTCCTGGGCGTAGCTGCCTTGCTCTCTCTTGCCGTTCCCACTCTGTTTGCTGCGACGCCACCCCCGGCCTCGTCGGGAACCGTGGTGATTCAATTCAAGGACGGACATCGCCAGTCGTTCAATTTGGCGGACATAACACGCATCGAGCTTCCTTCGGAGTTGGGTGGCGACATCGAGACGGGCTCTGCCAATGCCATTGCGCCTTCGCGCGGGCGCTTTCTCGGCAAGTGGGTCGTAGGCGATGGAAACGGCGGCGATTTTACAATTCGCCTGGAAGAAAATGGCGACGCCTACCGTTCGATTGGCGATGTACACGGCAAATGGGCTTATGTGCGAGGCGAGGCACAAATCACGTGGGACGATGGCGCCCAGGACGCCATCCGCAGGGCGGGCACAGTGTTTGAGAAGTACGCCTATTCGCAGGGAAAACAGTTTACCGACAGGCCGGATAACGTGACGCACGCACACAACACCACCCCGCACCCGATTTAAGGCGCCATCCGTGGCATGCTCAAATCAGGGCTCGGAAACCACCCGAGCCTGAACTTTCATTTATTTGCGCAGGTACGTACCGGACAGGTGGTCGTGCCAGCAGAAGCGGTTTTCGTCGAAGATGGCCCACACCACTCCCAGCCCCATGGGAATGAGCGAAAGCAAGAGGGCGCCGGCGCGGAAACAACGCTTCTTGAGCGACGGTTGGCGGCCGTCGAGCGTCGATAGATAGAGGCGCGCGTAACGCATGCCGGGCGTTGCCGAAGAAACAGTAAAGAACGCCAGGTGATAGAGCAGCGCGACCAGCGCCAGAGCCGCCACAGAGCCAAATTCTGCCACTTTCATGGAAGGCAGCGCGCTTGCCGTGGACGAGACGATGAAGCCGGACACCAGGAAGATAGTGCCAATCAGCGAGAAATCGACGATCGCTGCCAGAACCCGGTGATTCAAAGGCGCTGACTCGGGCAGAGGCCGCGCCTCGTGACCATAGGCAGGCGTTGCTTCGGGATACGCGATTTCCTGCTGCGGCTCCTCGTCGAGTTCCATCCCCGACCATCCCGGGCCACCACTCCAGCGCTCGGCAACGGCGGCAGTGGCAGCGGGCTGCGGCTCCGTCGAAATGTTCCACGGCTCCACTTCGAAGATGCTGAGCTGGCCCTGGGCATCCATCATGGCCGCGTAGGGGCCTTCGGCGCGACGGGGGCGTGCCTTGCGCGCGGCCACCAGCTCGCGCGGAAACTTGATGAGATTGGCGTGAATGGGCTGCGCGCCTTCGACCATCTCAACCCCATTGACACTCGCGTCCTGTGCCACTCCCATCGCGGGAGTCCATGCCGTATCGGGCAAGACGCCGTAAGCACCCTCCCCACGTATGGACCGGGATGTAGCCAGGGACGAGTCCCGCGCCGGCAGGTCGGAATCCCATCGAATTTCAAAAGGCTCTATCTCGGGCAGCCTGGCGGCGGCCTGGGCGCTTGCAGGAAGAGAGTGCTCCATGCCCTGAACCTGGGGCAATTCCTTCTCCGCGGGGGCCTGCTGGCGAATTTGCGGTTCCCAATGCGGCTGGGCGGCAGAAACAGCTTCGAGTTCGTCCAGCACAGCCTGGGCCTTGGCTTGCGCATTCATCGCATCGCGCGCAGCGGCTTCAGCCGCACGAACAGCCGCGCGCGCCTCTTCGGCAAGCATCTGGCTGTAGCTCGGGGCCTTGGCATAGCGGGCGGCTACGCGGGCAGCGGCAATGGCGGCACGGCTTCCCTCAGGAAGTGTTTCCGAGGGTGTTTCCTGCCCGGCAGAGGCCTCGCCCTTGCGCTCTTTATGCTCCGCAATGCGACGGTTCACCTCCGCTTTCCACGAAGGAGAGGTGTCGACCTTCTGCGAGGACGGTTTCAAATCTTGAGTACCCCTTCATGGGCGGCAAAAGCGAGCCGGCAATCTGCCTGTGCGCGCAAAATCCGTTGCAGCCGGCGAACGTCCATCGGCGCATTGGAAAGGAAGAGAGTCTGGCGGCAAACGAAAGTCTCTTTCCGGATTGTAAATTCCGCAAATGGCGAATTCAATCCGGATTTCCCCTGGTGTCGCCGCCGGCCTTGGAGCTTCCCGGTCCGCGAGGCTCCGCTTTGCTATTCTGAGCCTTGCAACGAGTCGTGAAAATCGGGATGCGTCCTCGTAATTTAGTATGTATCACGCTGCTGGCCCTCTGTCATCTTCAAGTGAAGGGACAGGCGTTGACCAATGCGTTACCTCCTTCAGCGCAAGCGCAAAGCTCGGCGGCACAAACGCAAAACTCCCCCGCCGGCATGCCGGCAGGTGGCTCCTCCGAAACCCTTCCCGACGATCCCGATCAGGAACTGCTTCCCATAGCCAGGGTGGAGCCGCAGAATCTCCCCAGTGTTCCCGTTCTTTTTGAAGCAAACTCCCAGTCCTGGGCTGGCGATGTCCGCACCCTCGACGGCGATGTCGTCGTGCACTACAAGGGCTATGTGCTCCGCGCCGATCATGTGGTCTATCACCAATCCACCACGGAATTGGAGGCGGAAGGCCATTTGCAGGTCGAGGGTGGCCCCGACGACGTTCGTATCTACGCCGACCACGGCGATATGCGGCTCAACATGCACATCGGGCGCTTTTTTCAAGTGACTGGCTCTGAAGGCGTGCGCAGCAATGGCCGATCGACCGTGTATTCCACGGCCAATCCATTCCTGTTTTCGGGGCGGGTCTTGATTCAGACGGGCGAAGGCAAGTATCGCATTGTTGACGGCTCCATGACCAACTGCCACCTGCCGCGGCCCGACTGGCGATTCCTCTCCAGGAGCATCACGCTCGAAAACGGCGAAGCTTCTACGCGCAACTCCGTGTTCGAACTTCTGCATATTCCCATGTTCTATGTACCCTACCTGCGCCATCCGGTGGACGAAACCGGGCGCGAAAGCGGGTTCCTGATTCCCGTACTGAGCAACTCTTCCATCAAGGGGTTCGTGGTCGGCGAGCAGGTGTATTGGGTCATCAGCCGCAGCATGGACATGGTCGTAGGCACCGAGTTTTACTCCAAGCGCGGCTGGGCGCCAAATGGCGATTTTCGCTACAAAGGCCCGGGCTTCGACCACCTTGTGGCACGCTGGAACGCACTGCTGGACCGCGGCGTCGAGCAGGCGGTGTCCACCCCGACTACCCCTGTCGACAGCCCCTTGACGCAGGCAACGGCCGAAGATAGCGGTACGCCCCGTGTGGGTGAACCCATCACGATGCAACTCGTGAACCAGGGCGGCGTGGATGTGGGCGCGGATGGGCGCAAGGATCTATCGCCTGAAACGCGGCTCGCGGGCAACATCGAATATCTGTCGAGCTACGTTTACCGCCTCGTCTTTAACGACAACTACTCCCAGGCCATCAGCTCTGAAGTTGCCAGCGACGTCTCGCTCACCCACCAGCACAACGGCTTCATTCCATCCATCTCGCTGGATCGCTTTCAGACCTTCGCCAGCTCAACCAACGGCGACGAAGCACGCATTCTGCACCTGCCCAACCTGCGCTACGACGTGCTCGATCAGCCGCTGGGTTCTTCGCCGGCCCGTTGGGGCATGGGCTCTTCGTTGGATTACCTCGGCCGCTCGGAGCCGGGGTTCCACGCCCGTAACGTGGGCCGATTCGATTTCTACCCGCATCTTTCCCTTCCCTTTTCTGTCGACGGCTGGAGCATTATTCCCGAGGTCGCTTTCCGCGACACATTTTATAGCGGCAGCCAGTATCCCGACCCGACTGGTGCGCGCGACGGCACGCCCACCATCAGCCATAATGCGCTGAACCGGTCCGATCTTGAGGCCGCAGTCGACATTCGCCCGCCTGCGCTGGAACGCGACTTTGAAATTCTGGGTGGAAGCCGCGAACTTCGCCACGTGATCGAGCCCGAGCTGACGTACCGATACGTGGGCGGCATCGGCGCGCAAGCGCGCAATGTCGTGCTGGTGGATACAACCGACATTGCCACCGACACCAACGAGGTTGGCTTGTCCATTACGCAGCGCTTCTATCTGCGGCCCGGCGGAGATCAATCGTGCGATGCGGATGCAAGCAACACTGCAACCACGGGCGGTTGCGCGGCGAAACCGCGGGAGTGGGCGAGCTGGCAAATTGCGCAGAAGTTTTATCTGGACCCGAATTTTGGCGGAGCCATTCTTCCCGACCGCAGAAACGTTTTCGACTCGACGCTTGATCTGACCGGAGTTGCGTTCCTTACCGGCCCGCGCAATTTTTCGCCGCTCATTTCACGCCTGCGTTTCGAGGCCATTGACAACCTGCGCGTGGAGTGGGACATGGACTTCGATCCCAAGACCGGCCGCATTGCTTCAGACAATGTTTTTGCGGGATATAGCTGGAACAACACCACTGTGGGCATCGGCCACGCGATGCTCAACGCGGTGGATGAGAACAACGGCGCCGCGTCCACGATCCAAAGCCAGCAGGTGCAGCCGTTCCTCTCCATTGGCAAGCAGACGAGCGTCGGTTTCAACTTCGCGGCCAACGCAGGCTACGACTTTGTGCAGCACTCCTTGCAGTACGCGGGCGTGCAGGCGGTTTACAACTGGAATTGCTGCGGCCTGACGCTCGGCTACCGGCGCTTCGAATTGGGCAGCATTCGCGACGAGACGCAGTATCTCTATAGCTTCACGTTGGCCAACTTTGGCTCGGTGGGCGATATTCGGCGGACGACCTCGGTCTTCCGCGATCCTACGCTGCCGCCCGCTTATTGATTGCGGAGCGGTTTCTGTCGAAGCGCATCAGCTGTTCGAATATCCGCCGCGACGCGACGAATGCGACTCGGACAAATTCATTTACACGCGGGACGGAAGAATCGACCTCATTCCACATTCGGTGCTTCTGTTCAAAGTATTTTTGCTGTTGGCGTTGTGGGGTCGCCTCAAGAGTTTTGAAATAACAGTGAACGGAACAGGCACGAATGGAATTTCAATAGAGAGAGTGTGAGAAAAGCTATCCTTTTCGGCCATAGACCGAGTCAAGGGAAACGAGCATCTTTCGCTTCTTCAGGACGAGAATGCAACCGGGTGACACCAAACGATGAAAAAGGCACTGACCATTGCGGTTTTCTTGTGGGCGCTTCCCATTCTTTCGCAAAGCACCACGGGGGAACTGCGTTTGACCATTACCGGCCCCAACGGGCTGGGCGTCAAGAGCACGGTTGAGATCGTCAGCCAGGGCAACCAGTATCGGAATACGTTCGCGACGGACGAGCAGGGCGTGCTGGATGCCAAGCGCCTGCCCTATGGAATCTACCAGCTTCAGATTCGAGCGCAGGGCTTTGCACAGGATTCCGAGCCGGTCGATATCCGGTCCGCGCTTCCACTCGATCGCTCAATCCGGCTCAAACTGGGCACGGTGTCGGAGTCGGTGAAAGTCACGGCCGCAGACACACTCGTCGATCCGTACCGCGCCGGATCCGTGAATGAGATCGGCCGCGAGGCGATTCAAAACCGGCTGACCGCGCTGCCGGGCCGATCGATGCAGGACCTGGTGAACGCGGAGCCAGGATGGCTCTACGAAGGCAATGCGGTTCTGCATCCTCGTGGCTCGGAGTATCAAACGCAATTTATCGTGGACGGCATTCCGCTCACCGATAACCGCTCGCCAAGTTTTGGACCGGAGTCTGCCGATGGCGACGACGTTGAATCGTTGAAAATTTATACCGCCGGCATTCCCGCCGAGTACGGTCGGAAGATGGGGGGCGTGATTGAAATCAACACGCTCAAAAATTCAGCCCCTGGGCTGCATGGACAATTCACTGTATTCGGTGGCACGTATGCAACCGGCGGCATCGATACGCAGGATCAATACACGTGGAAGCACAACACGTTCGGTGTGAGCGCCGCGGGCAATATGACCGGGCACTATCTCAACCCCGTGGTTCCACAGAACTACACCAACAACGGCACCACGGGCAGTTTTTCAGCGAACTACGAGCGCGACCTGACGCAGAAAGACCGCCTTACTCTCATCGTGCGTCACGATCTTGCACGCTACGACATCCCCAACGAACTCGTGCAGCAAAATGGCGCCTACCTTCCCGACTCCAACAACGATGTCGGCTGCCCGCCGGTGCCGCCGGCAGACGAGCCGGACGATTGCGTTTTGATTCCGGGCGGACAATTGCAGACCGGCGACAACTTCGAGACCATGGGCAGCGCCGCCTACCAGCATATTTTTTCTGCCGACACGATCGGCTGGCTGCGCTTCATGGCCCGCGACAATTCCAACGACTTTTATTCCAATCCAGCGTCGTGGCCGGTAATCGCCACGCAGCACAACGACTTCAAAGAGATCTACTTCAGCGGCAGCGGGTCGGTTCATTACGGCAACCAGGAATGGAAGGCCGGTGTCGAATCGGACGCGATCTTCCTGAACGAAGACTTCAGCAGCGTCATTCCAGATTGCGCAGACCCCACAGACCCTCGGTGTCCGATCACACTGGGGATTCTGGACGCGGGCGCACCAACCTTCTCCTTCACCGGAAGCCGGCCTGATCTTGAACAGTCGGCCTATGTGCAGGATTCGATCCGGCTCGGCAACTGGACCATCAATGCCGGTCTGCGCTGGGATCACTACCAGCTTTTGCTCAATCAAAACGCGGTGAGCCCGCGCGTCGCCATGTCGCGGTTCTTCCCCACGCTGGGGCTCAATCTTCACGGATCGTACGACCGCATCTTCCAGACACCTTCGTTTGAAAACATCCTCTTATCCAGTTCTCCCGCCGCGGAATCGCTCGACACGAGTGTTCCCGCGGTGCAACTGCCGGTGCCGCCCTCGCACGGAAGTTATTACGAACTGGGCCTGACCAAGGCGCTCTTGAATCGTGTACGCGTGGATGCGAATATGTTCCGGCGCGACGTGAATAACTATGCAGACGACTCGCAGGTCTTAAGCACTGGAATCAGCTTTCCCATTTCGTTCAAAAAAGGAATTCTCTACGGCGCTGAAGGCAAGCTGGAAGTTCAGGATTGGCGAGGATTTTCGGGAACCGCCAGTTATTCCTACATCGTGGGGAATGTCTGGAACCCCGTAACCGGCGGCTTGTTTCTCGGCGATGATGCTGCCGAGGCGGTGACCCAGCTGACCGGCCATTCGCCCGATTCGCAGGATCAGCGCCAGACCATTCGCGCCCGTCTGCGCTACCAGGCAGCGCCGCGCGTGCGGTTGGCCCTGGGCAGCGACTACAACAGCGGATTGCCTTTTCAAGCGGATTTGACCGCGCAGCAATATGCCACGGAGTACGGCCAGGTCGTGATCAATCATCTGAACTTCAATCGCGGCCGCATCAGCCCGTACCTTACGGAGAATGCTTCGGTGGGCGTCGATCTCTACAAGCGGGAAAAATATTTGGTCAAGTTTCAGGCCGACGCACAGAATCTGAGCAACACTCTCGAAGTCATCGACTTCGGCGGATTGTTTTCAGGCAACGCCATTGGCCCGTCGCGCAGCTTTTCTCTGCGCCTCGCCACGCAATTCTGACGCCAGAGCATCTGCGCGAGCGATCGCGCCCGGCGCATCTACCTGACGTGCCGGGCTTGATATTTATATTGATCCGCGAGTTCTACTGTGCTATATCTGTAGCACAGTGTTTCGCAAACCCAATCCGTCCTCCGGCGTCCCCATCTATGTGCAGCTCAAAGAGCAGGTTCGCCATGCAATCGAGACTGGCGCCTTGTGCGCGGGCGATCAGCTTCCGGGCATACGCAGCCTTGCCGAAACGCTGGTGATCAATCCCAACACGGTGATCAAGGTCTACCGCGAACTGGAGCAGGAAGGCCTGCTCGAAATTCGCCACGGCCTCGGCGCCTTCATTTTGTCGCGCCATCGCCGCGCGAAGACAGAAGGCATGCGCGATGCACAACAG
>Ga0182013_10002628_pt1 | contig 23360 bp, 19 predicted proteins | sample 612S2MmetaG_FD_120487 | JGI IMG/M metagenome (GOLD analysis project Ga0182013, IMG submission 120487) | Permafrost microbial communities from Stordalen Mire, Sweden - 612S2M metaG | ecosystem: Environmental > Terrestrial > Soil > Wetlands > Permafrost | place: Sweden: Stordalen | collected...
ACCGAGATCGATTGCGGCACCGTCAACGGACTGTCGATCACTCCGATCGTCGAAGGCGGCGATGTGGTCGAGGGCTTGGGCGAACGCGTGCTGGGGCGGGTGGTCTCCGAAGACGTGGTCGTGGCGGCAAGCAGCGAAGTGCTGGTCAAGGCCGGCGTCCTGATCGACGAGAAATTGGTCAAGCTGCTCGAGAAAATGGGCATCGACCAGGTCATGGTGCGCTCGCCGATCACCTGCGAAACGCGCTACGGCGTCTGCGCCCAGTGCTACGGCCGGGACTTGGGCCGCGGCCATCGCATCAACATCGGCGAGGCGGTGGGCGTCATCGCGGCGCAATCGATCGGCGAGCCGGGAACCCAGCTCACCATGCGTACTTTCCACGTCGGCGGCGCGGCCTCGCGGGCGGCGGCGGCGAACGGCGTCGAAGTCAAGAGCAAGGGCACCATCCGCCTGCACAACATCAAGACGGTGCGCCATGAGAAGGGGCACCTGGTCGCGGTGTCGAGGTCCGGCGAATTGGGCGTGGTCGATGAGTTCGGCCGCGAGCGCGAGCGCTACAAGATTCCGTACGGCGCCACCATCACGGTGAACGATGCCGATGTAGTCACGGCTGGACAGTCGGTCGCCAACTGGGATCCGCATACCCACCCCGTGGTCACGGAAGTGGCCGGAATGATCAAGTTCTCCGACTTCGTCGACGGCATCACCGTCACGACCCAGGTGGACGATGTCACCGGCCTCACCAGCACCGTGGTGCTGGATCCGAAGCAGCGCGGCTCGGGCGGCAAGGACCTGCGGCCGGTCGTGCGGCTGACCAATGCCAAGGGTAAAGAGGTCACGTTCGCCAATACCGACATTCCGGCGGTCTATGCGCTGCCTGCGGGCGCCATCGTCAGCTTGGAAGACGGTTCCAAGGTGTCGGTCGGCGACGTCATCGCGCGTATCCCGCAGGAGTCATCGAAGACCCGCGACATCACCGGCGGTTTGCCGCGTGTGGCGGATTTGTTCGAAGCCCGCAAGCCGAAGGACTCCGCGATTCTGGCGGAGCGCAGCGGCACGGTGAGCTTCGGCAAGGAAACCAAGGGCAAGCGCCGTTTGATCATCACCAATGAAGGAACCGACAAGTACGAGGAGTTGATCCCCAAGTGGCGCCATCTCAACGTGTTCGAAGGCGAACAAGTGGAGAAGGGCGAGGTCATCGCCGACGGCGAGCCCAACCCGCACGACATCCTGCGGCTGCAGGGCGTCGAGGCGCTGGCGAACTACCTGGTCCGGGAAATTCAGGACGTGTACCGGCTGCAGGGCGTGAAGATCAACGACAAGCACATCGAAGTCATCGTGCGGCAGATGCTGCGCAAGATCGAGGTGCTGGATGCCGGCGATTCGGCGCTGCTGCGCGGCGAGCAGATGGATCGCGGGCGATTGCTCGATGTCATTGCGAAGCAGAAGGCCGAGGGCAAGAACCAGTCGACGTGGGAACCCATGTTGTTAGGGATAACCAAGGCTTCCCTGGCGACCGAGTCCTTCATCTCCGCGGCTTCCTTCCAAGAGACCACCCGCGTGCTCACCGAGGCGGCGGTCCGGGGCCTCAAGGACGATCTGCGCGGCCTGAAGGAAAACGTCATCGTCGGGCGGCTCATTCCCGCGGGCACCGGCTTCGCGTATCATGCCCGGCGTCGACGCGCATTCGACGATACCCGGCGCCGCAGCTTCATGGATGTGAGCGGCGGCGTAGGCGACTCGGACGATGCGGTACCGGCGGGGGACACGGAAGCGGCCGAATAAAACAATAAGAAGCATCCAAAGATATGGCCCCTGACTCGAAAGAGTTCGGGGCCTTTTTTTATGGGCGGCGAAGCGGGAAGGCGGCCAGCGGAGGGAGAGATGTTCGAATATCTGGGCGTACTGATCGCCGTCATCCTGGGATTATCTCTCACGCACCTGCTGCGCGGCTTGAGCAGGCTCATTCACATGCGGCGCACCGTAAAGCCGTACTGGGTCCAAATCGTCTGGACGGTCAATATCCTCATCTACGTTCTCGCCGTCTGGTGGGGAATGTTCTGGTGGAACCGGCTCCAGGCCTGGTCCATCGAGGAGTTTTTTGCGATTGCCGCCTATTGCGTGGTGCTGTTCATGCTGTCTTCGATGCTGTACCCGCCGGAGTGCCCGGTCGATCTTTGTCACCCTGACTTCGATCGAGCGGATTGTGCCGCATCTCTAGGAAGCCGGCGCGTCCGGGCAGCTCCCTGGCTACTGTCCGACCTTGAACTTCTGCCAGATGCGCGTAATCGCGCGCGTTTGTTCGGGGGAGTCTTCCGTCTGCACGAACAGCCGCTGCTGCTGGCCGGGCGGCGGATAGACGATGGTGTCGGAGACTATCGATGCGTCGAGCAGCGGCGTGGCGCGTGAATTGGCATTGGCGAAACCGATGAAATTGGTGATGGCCGCAATGACCCCGGGTTCCAGAAGATAGTTGATGAACAGATGCGCGTTCGCCGCATTCGGCGCATCCCGGGGAATGGCCAGCATGTCGAACCAGAGCAGAGATCCTTCTTCGGGGATCGCGAAGCCGATGGCCACGCCGTTGTGCGCTTCCCGGGCGCGTTTTCGCGCCTGGACGAAATCGCCGCTATAGGCCAACGCCACGCATATATCGCCGTTTGCCATCGCCTGGATGATGTTGGTCGAGTCGATGGTGCGTATGTAGGGACGAATCTTGTTCAGCGTGGCCCCGGCTTCGTCCAGGTCCTGCGGACTCGGCGCGTTGGGATCCTTGCCTAGGTATTTGAGCACCAAGCGCATGACTCCGGCGGGCGCGTCGAGGGTGCTGATGCCGCATTTCGCCAGCTTGGCGGCGTAGGCGGGATCGAAAATCAGCCGCCAGCTGTTCAACGGCGCGTTGGGCAGAGCCTCAGCCACCATTTTCTCGTTGTAGCCGAGACCATAGGTTCCCCAGGCGTATATCACGGCATGGGCGTTCTGCGGGTCATTCTGCGCGACGCGAGCCATCAGCTTCGGATCGAGATTGGCCAGGTTGGGCAGTTTCTTCTTGTCGAGCGGCAAATACGCGCCGCTGCGAATCTGCCGCTGCAAGTAGGGAGCCGTCGGGACGACCACATCGAAGCCGCTATTGCCCGTCAATATCCGGGACTCCAGCGTTTCGTTGGTCTCGAAATAGGACACGTGGACCTTCACACCCGTCCGCTTTTCGAAGTTAGAGATCGTGTCCGGCGCCATATAATCGGACCATATGTAGAGGTTGAGGTCCTCCTGCCGCTGCCGCGAGTCAGGGGCACCGCAACCGGCCATACAGGCTGCCGCGGCGCAGAGGGCGGCGGTCGAAAATAATTTAGCCCGAAGCATCGCCGGTTCTCGCTGCAAGGCGGTGAAAGCGCCCGATCGGCGTCGATGGTGCCACAGTTGCCCAGGTGGCGCCCCGGGTCGAAATGACGGTAGAGCTGCCGCCCGAGCCGGGCCCCAAGGTAGGGATTCGCTGACAGACTCATTACTGCGCAAGGCGGATACTTCGATCATGAACAACGAAGACCCCACTCCCGTCGAACATCCCGCCACCGGAACCGTTGACGATGACGATGACCGCGACGACGAACACGCCGGCGAAAATGAGGCGCCGGTTCGCGAAACCGACGAAAACACCGAGTCGCCCGAAGAATTCGAAGTCGACGACGAGGACGAACTAGGTCATCCCGAGGACGACGACGCGGACGATGCAGACGACGACCTTGACGATGACGATGAAGAGGACGAGGCGTAGTTCTCCGGCTCCGCGGCCAGGAGCCGCAGCTTTCCGACTCCGAAGATAGCGGCCGCGCAGGCGAGCGCCGCCTCTTCCCCTTTCGCGACGAAGTGCTTGCGGAAGAACGAACGATGTTCTTCGTGCTCGTGAAATCGCTGCGGCGTCAGGACGACGGAGATGACCGGCACTTCGGTGTCCAGCTGAACGCGCATCAACGCGTCGATGACGCTCGACGCCACGAATTCGTGCCGATAGATGCCGCCGTCCACGACGAATCCCGCCGCGACCACGGCGGCGTATCGTCCCGAGCGCGCGAGCAATTTTACATGCAGGGGAATTTCAAACGCGCCGGGCACCTCGAAGCACTCGACGTGCTCGCGTTCCAGGCCGACCTGTCCGAGTTTGCCCAAGAATCCCGCCAGGGATTGATCGACGATGTCGCGATGCCAGCACGATTGCACGAAGGCGATGCGCGCAAGAGGCGCCCGTGCGCGGCGGGGCGTAGGCAGTCGACGACCTGGATTATTCCGATTCATTGCACCTCCGAAACCAACAACAGGATCGGGGCGCAAAAGAATCGGGCCGCCGCCGCATAGCGGGGCCGCGGATACGAGCGACGCATCCTTTTCGATCCTTCAGCTCTCGTACATCCGGACTTTCAGAGAATCTCAACAGATTCCCTACCGTCGGCTCTGGATTCTCACCAAATCTGCTGCCTTGTCGATTGACTCAACAAGCGCCCGCGGGCTCATGCGATTGCTCGCCATCACCGCCGGTGGAGACTTTCACTCCGCCCCGAGAACAATCGCCGTGTGAATGGCACATGGCAATTGAGCAACATGATGCAGCCATTCCCACCGGCGATGCAAGGTTGATCGCCCGGATCGCGGAAGTGACGCGTACGGCGGCGGGAGATTCAGCTACCGTGAAATAAATCACGCTTTTTTTGGCTGCCGCGTTTATCTTTGGCGGATGCTGTTCGTGACCGCCATCCTGCGCCTTTCGCGGCTTCCTGAGCCCCGGCCGAATGACCTGTTGGCTGAAACCCGGCTGAGATTGGGGCATCTGGGCTTGACGGTCATTGCGCTGGTTTACGTGCTGATTACATTCTGGCAGCACTGATAGGCGGCGGGAACCCGCCGCAGTAAGACGCCAGGCGAACGTCCTGCAGATCATCCGTCAATCTTCATTCGTGGCCACGCCATGGAAGAATGGCGGCGGCATCACGCATGAAGCGATGCGCGTGCCGTCGGGCGGAGATCCGTTTCTCTGGCGGGTCAGCGTGGCGCACATCGATGCGTCCGGGCCGTTCTCGGATTTTGCCGACTACAACCGCACCATGGTATTGCTGCGCGGGGCCGGGATAGAGCTGCGCTTCGGCGACGGGACGAGCAAAACATTGCTCCGGCCGGGCGATCTCGTGAATTTCGACGGCGCGCTTGCGACCCACGGCGAACTGCTCGGCGGCCCGTGCGTGGACTTGAATCTCATGATTTCCAAGAAGGACACCGCCGCCGCGCGGGTCGAGCGCTTCATCGAATCGTTGGCGGTGAATACCGCGCGCAACGAAACCACGCTGGTGTTCCCCATCGATCGAAGGATCAAATTGCAGACCACTTCCGGCAAAGCGGCGACGCTCGAGGCCGGGGATCTTGCAGTGCTGTCGCAGGGCGGCGCGAAGATCGGCCGGCTCGAATCCTCGGGCGCGAACCTCGCGACGTCGGTATTCATCGCGACGCTAAAATTTGTGGGTGGACAGTAGCAGGCTGGTTTCCGTGTTGGAGATCCCATCGATCTGGCGTATCCGGCCGAGCACCCGATCGACCGCTTCGAGACTGTCGGTGCGCAGTTCGGCGACGATGTCCCAGCGTCCGTTGGTGGTGTGCAGAGCGCACACCGCCGGGTCGCCGCGCAAAGCCCTGAGCACCTCATCCGTCCGGTTGCCTTCGACGGCCACGGTCATCAGGGCGCGAATCCGTTGGTCTTCCGCTTGCGGCTTGAGTTTGACGGTGTAGCCGATGATGGTGTCTTCCTTCTCCATCCGGGCCAGACGGTTCTGCACCGTGCCGCGGGCGACTCGAAGGGTTTTGGCCAGCGCCGCCACGGGCAGGCGCGCATTTTCCCGCAGCAGCGACAGAAGTTCGCGATCCGTGGCATCCATACAAAACGTCAATATAGCCTGTCGATATGCTCAGTATAGCACGCTTATTGATCAGTTCTCTGTCTGTTCTTTGGCCGATTTCACCCTGAAACTAGCGATTGGCTGCATTGGGGGAAATCATGGTCGAATACATCGGCACCGCGCGCCTGCGCGAATTAGTGTCGCGCATCGGCGCGGGGCGCTTCATCGAGGAGTTGTCCGGCGAGATCGAAGCCGACTACCGGCGCTGGGATGAGTTCGAGAAATCGGCGCGGCTGGCAAGCCACTCGCCGGTCGGCGTGATCGAGCTGATGCCAACCAGCGACGGACGGCTGTACTCGTTCAAGTACGTCAACGGCCATCCGAAGAACACCGCCAAGGGACTGCTCACGGTGACCGCATTCGGTGTGCTCGCCGACGTGGAGACCGGCTATCCCTTGCTCCTGTCGGAGATGACCTTCGTCACCGCGCTGCGTACCGCGGCGATCTCCGCCCTCGCGGCAAAGCACATGGCGCGCCCGGGGAGCCGGGTGATGGCTCTGATCGGCAACGGAGCACAGAGCGAATTTCAGGCCGTCGGTTTCCACCGTATCGCGGGCATTCGAGAACTGCGTCTGTACGACACGGATCCTCGCGCGACGGCGAAGCTGATCCGCAATCTGACCCGGCTGCAAATCCCCGATCTGACCGTCACGCGCTGCGCCGGCACGGCCGAAGCCGTACGCGGCGCGGATATCGTGACCACGGTGACCGCGGACAAGCGCAATGCAACCATTCTCAGCCCGGGGATGATCGAGCCGGGCATGCATTTGAACGCAGTCGGCGGGGACTGTCCGGGCAAGACCGAACTGCACCCGGACATCCTGCACGCCAAAGACATTCGCATCGTGGTCGAGTTCGAACCGCAGGCGCGGATCGAAGGCGAGATCCAGCAACTCGGCGGCGCCGGGCAGGTCACGGAGCTTGCGGATCTGCTGCTCGGCAAGGCGGCGGTGCGGCAATCGGACCGGGACGTGACACTCTTCGATTCGGTCGGCTTCGCGCTCAACGATTTCTCGTCGCTGCGATATCTGCAGCGGTTGAACGCCGAGGAGCCCGACGGCGGCCAGCGCATCGATCTCATTCCCGAGCCCGAGGATCCGAAGGATCTGTTCGCCGGATTGTCGAGCGAGGCTTCGCGCGCCCGCCGCCGCAGGTTCGCATGAAGACCGCGGCGCGGACCGCGAGCCTCATCGGTGCGCCGACGGATGTCGGCGCGAGCGATCGCGGCGCTTCCATGGGTCCCGAGGCGCTGCGGGTCGCCGGTTTGCACGCGGCGCTGACGCAGCGCGGCCTTGACGTGGTGGATTGCGGCAACGTCAGCGGGCCGCCGAATCCGGGGCTGATCAAGGCGAACGGTTACCGCAACCTGGCCCAGGTGGCGGCCTGGAATCATGAAGTGCACGATGCCGTTTATCGGGAATTGCAGGAGAACAGGCTGCCGATTCTCCTCGGCGGCGATCATTCCCTGAGCATCGGTTCGATCGCGGCGGTCGCGCGGCACTGCCGCGACAGGCGCAAACCCCTGCGCGTGCTGTGGCTCGACGCACATACCGACTTCAATACACGCGAACTCAGCCCCAGCGGCAGCCTGCACGGCATGCCCGTGTCTTGCCTGTGCGGGTTCGGGCCCCGAGAGTTGCTGCAGATCGGCGGAGCGACTCCGGCCATCCGCCCCGACTGGGTGAGGCAGGTGGGTATCCGCAGCGTAGACACCGGCGAGCGGCGCTTCGTGCACGAACAGGATCTCGAGGTGTTCGACATGCGCTGCATCGACGAGATGGGCATCCGCAAGGTCATGGAACTCGCACTCGAGGACATGGATGACGGCACGCATTTGCACGTGAGTTTCGACGTCGATTTCCTGGACCCGGAAATCGCCCCCGGCGTCGGCACCACCGTGGCCGGCGGGCTGTCCTATCGCGAGGCGCAGTTGTGCATGGAAATGATCGCCGATACCGGCCGCATGGCCTCATTGGACATCATGGAGCTGAACCCGGCCCTCGACGTGCGCAATAAAACCGCCGTGCTCGCGGTCGATCTGGTCGAATCGCTGTTCGGCAAGAGCACCCTGATGCGCAAACCTCTGGCGTTCCCGAGCGCACTTATCGATACTTGACGCTCAAGTCTTCCCAGGATTCCCGCCATGGCCGCCCACTTCACCGAACCGCCGCAACCCGTCTCCTTGGAATCGCTGCGCCAGGCCGCGAGAGACCACGGCGAATGGCCGGAAGACCGCGCGGTGACGCGCTTGCTGCATGCGCTCGAACTCAATTCGGGGGCTCGTCATCGCGCCGTCGCGACGGCCGTGGCGCTGGTCGACGGGGCCCGGGCCCGCAGGGACGAGCGCCCGTTCCTGGATGCCTTCCTGCAGGAATTCGGGCTGTCGAATCAAGAGGGCATTGCGCTCATGTGCATCGCCGAGGCGCTGCTTCGCATTCCCGACGATGCCACCGCCGACCGGCTGATTGCGGAGAAGTTGTCCACCGGCGACTGGTCGTCGCATGCCGGGAAATCGGAGTCGCTGTTCGTCAATGCCTCGACCTGGGGATTGATGCTGACCGGAGGAATTCTCGAGCTCGACCCGGGCATCAAAACCGACACCACGGGTTGGATGCGCAAGTTCACCCGCAAGGCCGGTGAACCGCTCGTGCGGCTGGCGGTGAGGCGCGCGATGCGCATCATCGGCGGTGAATTCGTGGTCGGCCGCAGCATCGAGGAGGCGCTGACCCGCAGCGCGCGCGAGGCGGAAGTCGCGTTGTGCTCCTTCGACATGCTGGGCGAGGGCGCGCGCACGCAGCAGGATGCGCAGCGCTATCTGCGGTCCTATGAACATGCCATCGATGTCATCGGCGCTGCCGCGGCGGGCCGTCCTCCCGAACAGGCCTCGAGCATTTCCATCAAGCTGTCGGCATTGGAGTCGCGCTACTCGCTGCTGCAGCATGGACGCGTGATGCAGCGCCTGGTTCCCCTGGTGACGGCGCTGGCGCGCCGGGCTGCAAATCTCGGCATTCAGCTCACCATCGACGCAGAGGAAGCGGACCGGTTGGATTTGTCGTTGGACGTGATCGAGGCGCTCGCCGCCGACGCGGCGACGGTGCGGTGGCCCGGTTTGGGATTGGCGGTGCAGGCGTACGGCAAACGCGCGCTCGATGTCATCGATTGGGCGGCGGCGACCGCGCGTACATACGGGCGGCGCATGACGGTGCGGCTGGTGAAGGGCGCATACTGGGATTCGGAAATCAAGCGCGCACAAGAACGCGGCCTCGATGGCTATCCCGTGTTCACGCGCAAAGTCACCACGGATGTGTCTTATCTCGCATGCGCGGGCCGGTTGTTCAGCCACGCCGATGCGATCTATCCGCAGTTCGCCACGCATAACGCGCACAGCATCGCCTCGGTGCTGGAGCTGGCCCCGGCCGGGGCGGACTACGAATTTCAGCGGCTTCACGGCATGGGACGTCTTCTGTATGCCGAGGCGTCGCGGCAGATCGGCAACTTCCCGCGGGTGCGGGTGTATGCGCCCGTGGGCGAGCACAAGGACCTTTTGGCCTACCTGGTGCGCCGTCTTTTGGAAAATGGCGCCAATACGTCATTCGTGAATCGCTTCATGGATGAAGAGGTGCCGGTCGCCGAGATCGTCCGCGATCCCATCTCGGAAATCGAGCGCCTGGGGAGCTACGCGCATTCGCGGCTGCCGTTGCCGGCGGCGCTCTACGGCAATCGGCGCAATTCCCGCGGCATCGACTTGGGCAACCCGCCGCAGGTGGAGGCATTGCGCCAGGAGCTGTCCGCCAGCCGGGCGCTGAGACCCGTCGCCGGACCCATCATCAACGGCAATCTTGCTGCCGGAACCACCCATCCCATCACCAATCCATCGGACCGCCGCGATCAGGTCGGCAGCTCGCGCGACGCGACGCCGGCGGAGATTGCCAAGGCTTTCGAGGCGGGCGCGGCCGCGCAGCCGGAATGGAATGCGCGAGGCGGCGAGGCGCGGGCCGCCGTGCTCGACAAGGCGTCCGAGCTCCTCGAGTCGGGCCGTGCCGATTTTCACGAACTGCTGGTGCGTGAAGCGGGCAAGACGATTTCGGACGCCATTGCGGAAGTCCGCGAGGCCGTGGATTTTTGCCGGTACTACGCCGTTCAGGCGCGCGCGCAATTCGCGGCCCCCGAACGGCTCAACGGCCCCACCGGTGAATTGAACGAATTGTCCCTGCACGGACGCGGTGTATTCGCATGCATCAGTCCCTGGAATTTTCCCCTGGCGATTTTTGCGGGCCAGGTCACGGCCGCCCTGGCCGCGGGCAATGCTGTGGTGGCGAAGCCCGCGGAACCGACGCCGCTGATCGCCGCGCGCTTCGTGCGGCTGCTGCATGAAGCGGGCATACCCGAGAAGGCGGTTCACCTGGTTCCCGCGCCGGGGCGCATATTCGGCGGGATCGCCTTTGCCCACGCGGCGCTCGCGGGAGTCGCCATGACGGGTTCGACGGCAACGGCGCTCACCATCAACCGCAGCCTGGCGGCGCGCAACGGCGCGATCGTTCCCCTGATCGCGGAGACCGGCGGATTGAATGCGATGATCGTCGATTCGACCGCGCTTCCGGAGCAGGTGGTCGATGACGTCGTGACTTCGGCCTTCATGAGCGCGGGACAGCGTTGCTCGGCCCTGCGCTTGTTGTTCCTGCAGGACGAAATCGCGGACACGGTGATCGAGATGATCGCCGGGGCCATGGATGAATTGGTCATCGGCGATCCGGGCGATTTCAGGACCGACGTTGGCCCCGTGATCACGGCGGCCGCGGCGGAAGGGTTGGCGCAGCATGCGGCGCGCATGCGCCGCGAAGCACGCATCATCAAGGTCTGCGGTCTCGGCGAGGCGCACGCGCACGGCAGCTTCTTTGCGCCGCATCTCATCGAACTCAACAGCGCCTCGCAGCTCGTACGCGAGGAGTTCGGACCCATACTGCACGTCGTGCGATACCGGGCTTCGGACATCGCCGATGTACTGCGGGCGATCCGCGCCAGCGGCTATGGGCTGACCTTGGGAGTACAGACGCGCTTGGAATCCTTCTGGCGCCAGGTGTTCGAGCAATTGGACATAGGCAATACCTATGTGAATCGCAATATGATCGGCGCCGTGGTCGGAGTACAGCCCTTCGGCGGCAGCGGCCTGTCGGGGACCGGTCCCAAAGCCGGTGGGCCGCACTATCTGGCGCGCTTCGCCGGCGAACGCACGCTCACGGTGAACACCACCGCGACGGGCGGCAACGCGGCGCTCCTGAACCTTGGGAACTGAGCCGAGCAAGCAGTCCTATCTGCGCCCCGTTGCCGGAGATGTGAACGGGTTTTTGGGGTTGGTGGTCGATAATCTATCGGTGCTCGCGCTGCTTGCTGCCGTCCTCATCGGCGGTTTCGGCGTGCCGGCCGGCATCGTATTCGGACGAATGTTTCCCGGCACCGCGCTCGGTGTGCTGGTCGGCGACCTGGCTTATACCTGGCTGGCGGTCAGGCTGGCGCGGCGCTCCGGACGCATGGACGTGACGGCGATGCCGTTCGGCCTCGACACACCGTCGACGATCGGCATGGCCCTGTTGGTGCTGGGCCCGGCCTTTGCGAAATATCGAGCGGCGGGCTTGGATCCGGACGCCGCCGGCGCCGCGATCTGGCATCTAGGAATGGCAGCCACCGTGACCATGGGCTTGCTGAAACTGCTGATGGCCTTTGCGGGACGCGCAGTCAGGCGGCTGCTGCCGCAGGCCGGATTGCTCGGATCATTGGCGGGGATAGCGCTGATGCTGATCGGTTTCCTTCCCATGGTCGAACTGCTGCAAGTGCCGATCGCCGGGTTTCTCACCCTGGGGCTGGTGCTCTACGCCCTGCTTGCTGAAGGATCGATCCCCGGAAGGCTGCCGGGCGTGCTGTTCGCGGTGATCGTTGGAACCGTGGTCTATTACGGGTTGGGCCATTGGGGCGTGGCGGGCATGCACGTCGCCGCCCCGGCAATGCCGACGCTGCGCCTCGCACTGCCTCGTTTCGACTTGAGGATAGTGCAAGGGTTTGCGGCCCTCGGGGATTATCTGCCGCTGGTCGTACCGTTCGCCTTGCTGACCGTCGTCGGGGGAGTGAACAATACCGAGAGCGCATCCGTGGCCGGCGACGACTACGACGTGCGCGGCATATTGCTGGCGGAAGCCGCTGCGACCCTCGTGGCCGGACTCGCGGGCGGCGTCGCCCAAACCACGCCCTACATCGGACATCCCGCCTATAAGCAAATGGGCGCCCGCGCCGGCTACACCTGGCTCACCGGAATATTCATCGGCCTCGGAGGCGTGCTCGGCTACTTGTCTAACTTAATCGAGTTGATCCCCTTGGCGGTGCTGGCGCCGGTCTTGATATTCCTGTCGCTGAACATCACCGCGCAGGCGTTCAGGGCGGTACCCTTGGGCCACGCGCCGGCGGTGGCGATCAGTTTCTTCCCGTCGATCGCGCGTCTCTTGACCATCGAGCTCAGCAATCCCGCGCTCGTCCCGCCCGATCGGTTCGCCCGCTTGCTGAACCTCGCGGAGCACGGCCTGCCGGCGGCGGCCGTCATCGTCGCGCTCGGCAACGGCTTCATCGTTACGGCGACCTTATGGGGGGCCTTCGTGGTGAAAATGATAGAACACCGGTTGCGTGCGGCCGCGGCCTATCTGGCGGCGGGCGGGCTCCTGTGCTTCTTCGGGGTCATTCACTCGGTGCGCCTCGACGGCAGTCTGTATGCGCTCTGGCAACTCGGCGGAATGCAGCGCACCGTCGCGACGCAGTTCTGCGCGGCATACTTCGCGCTGGCGGCGGCGCTGCTGCTGCTATCCGCACGCCGCGAGCCGTAAGGTCCGCGCGCCGGCTGGCATAGGGTTCGCTGCGCGCCGAGGCTCGACCCGCGTCAGTCTATTCCTACAGCGCCGCGAACACCCCCGGGCGGGTGGGCATGGGGGGCGTTCTCACGTAGAATTTCGCGGGTTCACGAGCCCATCGCGATCCCATGACCCAGACCACGACACCTCCTCAGCGCCTGCGCGCCAATCTTTCCGGCGCCCCTCTTCCCGCCAAGACCCTATTCGGCTTCGCGCTCGCGCTGACCGCGGTCCTGGGGATTGCCTTGTTGTCGTATCAGTCATTGCAGACGACCACCGGCAACGCCAACAGCCTGACGCAGTCGATCGAAGTGCTGGGACAAATGGAGAGCCTGCTGTCGACGATCAAGGATGCCGAAACGGGGCAGCGCGGCTTCCTATTGACCGGCAACGAGTCCTATCTCGAGCCTTACTTGAACGCCACCACCGCGCTGGCTTCCGAATTCAGGGCCATACACGCCCTGCCGGGGCTCCGGCCGGAACAAAAGCGCCGAATCGAAGAAATCGAACAGCTGGCCCGCGAAAAAATGGACGAGTTGGGCAAGACCGTCGCGCTGCAGCGGGCGGGAAAACCCGACGCGGCGCTGGAAATCGTCCGCACCGGCCGGGGCAAGATCTACATGGATCGTGTCCGGACCGCCATCGGCGAAATCGAAAGGTCCGAGCGGCAACTCATCACCCAACGCAGTGAGGACTGGAGAACGTCAGCGGCGGTTTCGCTGGCCGTCACCCTGGGCGGATCCGGAATCCTGATTATTCTGATCGCGGCCGCGGCGGTAGTCGCTTCACGCGATTACCGCGCGCGGCAGCTCGAGTCGTGGCTGCGCCTGGGTCAAATGGGATTGAGCGAGCGATTGCAGGGAGACCAGCCGCTCGACAAACTGGGCGGCAATCTGCTCGGCTTTTTGGCTTCGTTCCTGGAGGCGCAGGTGGGCGCGGTCTACATCGCCGAAGCGGGGGCGTTTCGGCGCTTTGCGGGCCATGCCATTCCCGCGGACGGCGGCACGACCGTGGTGCGTGCCGGCGACGGGCTCACGGGCCAAGCGGCGAAGGATAACCGCGCCGTCCGCGTGCGCGAGGTGCCCGCGGGCTATCTGCCCATAGCCTCCGGCGTGGGGCACGGTAACGCCGGTGAACTGCTGATAGCTCCGGCAAGCATCGACGGGGTCGTGCATGCCGTCGTGGAACTGGGCTTTTTCGGCGCCGTCCCCGAGGCCAAGTCCGAACTGCTGAATCGAGTGTCGGAGACGATCGCGGTGGCGGTGCGCGCGTCCAAGGATCGCCAGCGCCTCGAAGATCTCCTGCAGGAGACCCAGCAGCAATCCGAGGAGCTGCAGACCGGCCAGGAAGAGCTGCGCGTCAGCAACGAAGAGCTCGAAGAGCAGGGACGCGCGCTCAGAGAGTCCCAGGCCCAACTGGAGTCGCAGCAGGCGGAACTCGAACAGATCAATTCGCAGCTCGAGGAACAGACGCAGCTGCTCGAGCACCAAAGGGACTCGCTAGCGAAATCGCACGAAGTGCTGACGGCCAAGACGGGCGAATTGCTGCGTGCCAACGAATACAAGAGCGAATTCCTGGCCAACATGAGCCATGAACTGCGCACGCCGCTCAATTCCACGCTGATTCTGGCGAAGCTGCTGGCCGACAACAAGGACGGCAACTTGACGGCGGCGCAGGTGAAATTTGCGCAAACCATCAGTTCCGCAGGCAACGACCTGCTCAACCTCATCAACGATGTGCTGGATCTATCGAGGATCGAGGCGGGCAAGGTGGACGTGGACGCGGAGCCGACTTCGGTGGCGCGGACCGTCGAGGGCTTGGTCAAGACATTCCAGCCCATGGCCGAGCAGAAGCGCCTGGGCTTCGCCGTCGCGGTCGAGCCTGGCGTTACCGACGAGATCGAGACCGATCCTCAGCGCCTCGGACAAATCCTGAAGAACCTGCTGTCGAACGCCATCAAGTTCACCGACAAGGGCGAAGTGGCGTTGCGAGTGTTTTCCCCGGCCGCGGGCGGGATATGCTTCGCGGTGCGCGACACCGGCGTCGGGATTGCGCGCCATCAGCAAGAGGTGATCTTCGAGGCCTTCCGCCAAGCCGACGGCAGCATCCATCGCAAGTTCGGCGGCACGGGACTGGGTCTGTCCATTTCCCGTGACCTCGCCCATCTTCTCGGAGGCGCGGTCACGGTGCAGAGCCAGCCCGGGGAAGGCAGCGTGTTCACCCTGACCTTGCCGCTCATTTACGCGGGCGCCGCCGCTGCCCCGGCCGGCGACGCCTCCCCGGCCTCCGCGGCAAGACCCGAGGCTCGCGGGCGGACGGGCCCTGCCGTCGAACCGGCGGCGACTGGGTTGCCGGCGCGCGAGCCCGCGGCCGCCGCCGGCGGCGAATTGGGTCCGGCGACCACTGAAGACGACCGCGAGTCGCTGACACCGGGTGGCAGGCTGATTTTGATCGTGGAAGACGACGTCTCTTTCGCCGTCATCCTGCGGGATATCGCGCGCGAAATGGGCTTTCAGTGCATCGTCACGCATCGGGCCAACGACGGCGCCGCCGCGGCCATGAAATTCCGGCCGAGCGCCGTCTTGCTGGACATCAATCTCCCCGACCACTCCGGGCTCGGCGTGCTCGATCAGATGAAGCACAATCCGCTGACCCGGCACATACCCGTGCACGTGGTTTCCGTTTCGGACTACAGGCAGGAAGCGATGGGATTGGGCGCGGTCGGCTTCGCGCTGAAGCCCGCAAAGCGGGAGCAGCTCGTCGATGCGCTGAAGCGCCTGGAAGCCAAGTTCTCGCAGAACCTGCGGCGAGTGCTCGTCGTCGAAGACGACGCGCGTCAGCGGGAAAGCATTTGCCAGCTGCTCGCCAACGACGAAGTACAGATGACCGCGGTCGCGACCGCCACGGAGGCGTTGGCGGAACTCAAGGCTTCGACCTTCGATTGCATGGTGATGGATTTCAATCTGCCCGATTACAGCGGCTACGATCTGCTCGAAAGAATGGCGGAGCACGACGATCTCGCCTTTCCGCCGGTCATCGTCTATACGGGACGCGTCTTGACCCGCGACGAGGAGCAAAGGCTGCGGCGCTTCTCCAAGTCCATCATCATCAAGGATGCGCGCTCGCCGGAGCGCCTGCTCGATGAAGTGACGCTGTTCTTGCATCAGGTCGAGGCGAAATTGCCGCCGGCGCGCCAGCAGATGCTCAAGATGGTCCGCGACCGGGAAAGCACCCTCGATGGCCGCCGGATCCTCGTGGTCGAGGACGATGTGCGAAACATCTTCGCTTTGTCCAGCGTACTGGAGCCCAAAGGGGCGATCGTGACGATTGCGCGAAACGGCCGCGAAGCTCTGGACATATTGACGCAAACCTCGAAGCAGCCGTCCGGCGCCATCGATCTCGTGCTGATGGACATCATGATGCCGGAGATGGACGGGTTCACGGCCATGCGCGAGATCCGCAAGCGGAGCGAATGGAAAAACCTGCCCATCATTGCGCTCACGGCCAAGGCGATGAAGGACGACCAGGAGAAGTGCCTGGCGGCGGGCGCGAACGATTACATTGCGAAGCCGCTGGACGTCGAGAAGCTGCTTTCCCTGGTCCGAGTATGGATGCCGAAGTAAGCGGCGCAACCGCCGCGCGGGGACGGGAATTCGAGATCGAGTTCCAGCTGCTGATCAATGCGATCTATCAATCCTACCACTACGATTTTCGGGGCTACGCACCTGCATCGCTGCGGCGCCGGCTGAAAGCCGCGATGCTGCGCTTCGAGTGCCCGACGCTGTCCAGGCTGCAGGACCGGGTCATGCACGAACCGGCGGTATTTCCCGCGCTGCTCGACTTTCTCACCGTGCAAGTGAGCGAAATGTTCCGCGATCCCGGGTATTTTCGCGCACTGCGCCGCGACGTGGTGCCGATGCTGCGCACCTATCCGTCCCTCAAATTGTGGGTGGCCGGCTGCAGTGCCGGAGAGGAGGCGTATTCGCTCGCCATATTGCTGCAGGAGGAGAATTTATTGTCGAAGTCGCTGATCTACGCGACCGACATCAATCCGCGGACGCTGCAGTCGGCCGCCGCCGGCATCTACGATGTCGACCGGATCGCGGGCTTCACCGCAAATCACCAGAAATCCGGCGGGACATCTTCCCTTTCGGATTACTATACGGCTGCTTACGGCCGGGCCGTGTTCGACAAATCGCTGAAGGATCATATCGTGTTCTCCGACCACAGCCTCGCGACCGACAGCGTGTTCGCCGAGGTGCACCTGGTTTCCTGCCGCAACGTGCTCATCTACTTCAATCGGGAACTGCAGGATCGCGCCGTGAACTTGTTCCGGGAATCCCTGTGCCGCCAGGGATTCCTCGGCATCGGCGCGAAAGAGTCCATCCGCTTCACTTCCCACGCGGATGCCTTCATCGACGTGGCCCGCGAAGAGCGGATCTTCCAAAAACGAGCGCAATGGTGACGCCCTACGGCTCATTGAGCGAACGAATCGATGCGGTGGTCATCGGCGCGTCCGCAGGAGGCATCCAGGCGCTTTCGGTGCTGCTCCCCGCGCTGCCGAAGGGCCTGCATGCGCCGGTTTTCGTCGTGCTGCACCTGCCGCGGGACAGGCCCAGCATGCTCGCCGAGATCTTTTCGCGGAAATGCCGGGTTCCGGTGCGCGAGGCCGAAGACAAGGAGCCGGTGGCGTTCGGCACCGTGTACTTCGCCCCGGCCAATTATCATTTGCTGCTGGACCCGGGTCCGCAGCTTGCGCTGTCCGCGGATGATCCCATTCACCATTCCCGCCCCTCCATCGACGTGCTGTTCGAATCCGCGGCCGACGTGTACGGAGACCGGCTGTTGGGAATCATTCTCACGGGGGCCAATCAAGACGGCGCCTCGGGCTTGGCGGCGATCCACGATTGCGGCGGCGTAACCGTGGTGGAACACCCCGATACGGCGCGTTCGCCGCAGATGTCGATATCCGCGCTGAAGCTGCGGCCCGCGGATCTGGTGCTGCCGCTCGAGCAAATCGCATTGTTATTGGGCGCGCTCGGCGCGGACGCGACGGTGGAAACATGCTGACGCCGGTGAAATGCCTGCTGGTCGACGATCTGGCGGAGAATTTGCTCGCTCTATCGGCGCTGTTGGAGGCCGAGGGCGTGCAGGTGCTGACCGCGCGTTCGGGTGCCGAGGCGCTCGAATTGCTGCTGATCGAGGAGGTTGCGCTGGCCTTTCTCGACGTGCAGATGCCGGGCATGGATGGCTTCGAACTCGCCGAACTGATGCGCGGCAGCGAGCGCACGAGACACATTCCGCTGATTTTCGTCACCGCCGGTGCGCGTGAGCAGAAGCGCATGTTCAAGGGGTACGAAACCGGAGCCGTCGATTTCATCTACAAGCCCATCGAACCCTACATTCTCAAGAACAAGGCCGATGTTTTTTTCGAACTGTATCGCCAGAGGCGGCAATTGGCTGCCGAACTGCAGGAGCGAACCGAGACGCTGCGCTTGAACGAGATGTTCAGCGCCTTGCTGGCGCACGATTTGCGCAGCCCCTTGAGCGCAATCCTGGCGTCGGCGCAATTGCTGCAAAGGCGCAGCGGCGAGCAGATGGCGCAGGAAACCGGCGCGAGAATCGAGTCGAGCGGAAAACGAATGGCCCGCATGATCGAGGACATGCTCGACCTGGCGCGCGCCCGTCTGGCCGGGGGCATCATCGTCAAGCGCGAACCGGCGGATTTCAAGTCGCTGGTCGAGCGTGTCGTCCGCGAGCATCAGACGGCCTCGCCGGAGCGGCTGATCGAGTCGGTGTACGAAGGCAACTGCTCAGGCCTGTGGGATCCGGAACGCGTTGCGCAAATCGCATCGAATTTGATCGGCAACGCGCTGAAACACGGCGACCCGGCGGTGCCCGTCCACGTGCGGCTCGACGGTAGCGATGCGGATTCCGTCCGGCTCGAGGTGAAGAACGGCGGGATCATTCCACCCGCGCTGTTGGATCACCTGTTCGATCCGTTCCGCGGCGGCCAGCGTGAATCAAGCCGCAGCGAGGGCCTGGGCCTGGGCTTGTACATCGTTGCGCAAATCGTGCAGGCTCACCAGGGCACGGTGGAGGTCAAGACGGGGCAGGGGAACGAGACGTCGTTTCGGATCCAGCTGCCGCGCACACCTCGGTGATCAGCGCGTCGATATCGGCGCCTTCGAAGGGCTTGATGATGGCGCGTACGTTCGATCCCCATGGCTGCAGGGTCAAGTCGAGAAAGTAGCCCGACGCGATGATGATGGGCGCCGCGGGATTCAATTCCAATATTTGCCGCACCAGATCGAGCCCCGACATGGCGGGAAGACTGACGTCGGTGATCACCAGGTCGAACGGCTGCCGCTTGAATTCCCGCAACGCATCTTCGGCATTCGCCAGGGCAACGATACGCCGCTGATCCTGAGCCAGCAGCTCCGAGGTCATTTCGCGCACGAGATGATTATCCTCGACGTAGAGGATGCGCAGCGGCGCCGTCTCATCGCCCGTGCCGCTCAGTGGGTTTTTTGAGTCAGCCAAAGCCCTGGCTTTCCTCGTTGATTGAGGCCCAAACTAACCAGCGCCGACCTGTTTTCCCAGAGGCGGGCGACGGGCAACCCTTCCCGGTGGACCCGCCGTGCAAATTCTTCCGCGCGTCCGGGAATCCGGCTCGAGGCGGCCTGTACGCCTGGCGCCGGCAAATCGCTTTCCTCGGGCTGGCCCATGGTGTGCCGATGCAAGCCCGACGGAAAGGCAGCGGAGGATTTCTCTCCAGCAGACATGGTGGTTATGCCGCTGGGAAGCCGCAGGTCCAGATGCGATATTGGGGAGGCAGAGGCCGCCGAGTGGAAGGAACCCAGGCCCGGGCGGCTGCCCGGAGGGGCGGCAAACACCGTGCTGCACATGCCCGACGCACACACCGCCAGCGAGGCGATCCGTAGCAAGGTTTGTCGTGCGGTGTTCTCCATGGGTGTAGTTCACCACGGGCGTCTTTAGCACACACTCGGCGCAGGGGCCGACCAACCGTAGGAATGCGCTTAAGGGCCGCAAACCGGCACTTATCGGTCATTCTCCTACGCCGCATGGGGATTTTGGTCCCTTTCGGTCGTCTAGGGGCCGTCCCATCATGGCGAAACTCGGTACCTCGGGAAATTCACATGAATAGACAGCGCGCGAAAGCCTGGGCCTCGAAGGCATGGGCCGTGGTACTCGCGGGAGGCGAAGGCAGCCGCTTGCACGGGCTCACCCGCAATTCGGAAGGCGCCGCCGTCCCGAAGCAATTTTGCTCCTTGCAAGGCGGTCCAACGCTGATTCAAGAGTCCTTGCAGCGAGCCTCGAGCATCGCTCCGCTGCAGCGGATATGCGCCGTGGTCGCCGCACATCATCGTCCGTGGTGGAGGCAGATGCTGAACTACCTGCCCGAGCAGAATGTGATCGTGCAGTCGCACAACCGCGGCACGGCGCACGGCATGCTGCTGCCGCTGCTGCAGATCGAATCGCAGGATCCCGATGCCGTCGTGGTTTTCATGCCGGCGGATCACTACATCAGCGATGAGGAGACCTTAACCGGATCCCTGCGGCAGGCCGCCGCGTTGGCCGCCATCGACCGGGAGTCGATTTATCTGTTGGGCGCCGAGCCCGACCAGCCGGATACCGAATTGGGATACATCGTCCCCGGCTCGCGCTCGAAGAGCGAGCCCTCCCCGGTATTGCGCTTCGTCGAGAAGCCCACCGAAGCGGGCGCCAGGATGCTCCTCGAGCAAGGTGCGCTGTGGAATGTGTTCATCGTCGCAGCATCGGTGCGGGCATTCTTGACTCTGTTCGAGTCTTCTTCACTTGCGGCTGTCATGCCGCAGACGCGCGGCCGGCGCCCGCCTGAGATCGACGCGATGCACCGAAAACTGTCCAGCGTGGACTTTTCCCGAGACGTCCTCCAGGGCAACGAGGCGATGCTGCGGGTGCTTCCGGTGCCGTACTGCGGCTGGACCGATCTCGGCACGCCGCCCAGGATCGCAACGACGCTGCAGCGGCTTCAGGAACTGCGAGTCGGACCGGCTCCGCAGAGAAGCCCCTCGGGCCATCTCAATCTGGCAGACCAGTACGCGTGGGTCGAACAAAACCCCGGTAGCGAGGGCAGATTCGGCCGCGTCAACCTGCATGCATAGGCACGGCGGCGGTCAGCAGCGAGAGCGCCTTATTCAGGTCGTTACTGCCCGCCGGCTCGCCCTTGAAATGCCCCAGCCGCACGATCACCAGATCGTGCGAGGGGACGACGATGGTGTATTGGCCGCCGGCGCCCGCCATGTAGTAAGCATCCTTCGGTAGCGCAAGCGCTCCGTCGCCATTGATCCAAAAAAATCCGCCGTAGATGGGCCTGCCGTCAGCCACCCACGCCGGCGCGAGCGTGCTCACGAACTTGACGAATCCAGGCGGCAAAATCCGTCGTCCTTCCCATACCCCGTCCTGCAGGTACAGGTTGCCCAATCGAGCCCAGTCCCGCGCGCAGGCCAAATCGTAGCCTTGGGTGAGCAGATTACCGAAAGGGTCGGTCTCGATCACCATGCTGCGCACGCCCAATGGGTCGAACAGCGCTCGTTGCGGGAAGGATGCGTAGTCTTCGCCGCGCCGCTCGACGGCGAGCCGCACCAGATAATTGACGAGCACCGGGTCGGTGTTGCGGTACCGGCCGACGGTATTCGGAGGCCATTGCAGGGGCCGCGTCGCCGCATAATGGAAGGAATCGACGCTTCCCGTATAGAGGTAGAGATGGTCGGGATAGGGACCGGCCGGATCATAGTCGGGATCGTAGGGCGCTCTGATGCGCAAGCCGCTCGACATGTGCAAAAGATCCGCGATCTTGATCTTGGCGCGCGGGTCGCCCGGCGTCTGCCATTCCGGGACCGGCGCGGGCTGCCATAGGTCATACACGCCTTGGCGGATGAGTACTCCCATCAGCGCCGCGGTCACGCTCTTGCCCATGGACCAACTCTCGAGCTGCGTGCGCGCACCGATCCCGCTTCCGTACCGTTCGCCGATGATTCGGCCGCGCCAGGTCACCACGACAGCGGCCGTCATTCCCGCGGGAGAGGCGAAGGCCGCATCCAGCGCCTGATTCACTTTGGCCGGGTCAATTTGCGGAGGCAGACCGGCCGGAAGTCTGTCCCCCATCGGCCACGATTGAGTGGACGCATCGGGAAGCGTCGATTTGATGGAGCGCGGCGCGAAGGCGAGTTCGGTTTTGCCTGCGGGAAAGGTCACGCAGCCCTGGTCGCCGATGTATTTGGCGACCCGCGTCGCTCCGCCGGGCACGGCGACGCTGACGGTTTTCGCCGCGCGATCGACGACCGGCTTGCCAAGCTTCGCGCGCTCTGCGTAGGGTGCGGTGAAGTACCCGACATTCTCGGCCGCGAAGTCAGGGTCCAGCCCCGTGATGAATACCGCCGAACACATGATCTGGGCGAATCCAGCGGCATGATGTTCCAAAGGATTTCCGGGCGGCGGCACGTAGGGAGTCGGGAGTTCCAGGGCCTTGTCCCGCGCGAGCATGGCGTCGAGCGACAAATTTCCCGCGCCGGCGGCGCTCACATACGGCATTGCTACGATCCCGAGGGTGGCAAGGACATATCGATCAAACCGCATTGACCCTCTCAGGGATGCGCCGGCGGCTTGGCCGCCTTCGGGGTCGCGGGCGGCTCGACGGGTTTGGATATCCGCAGGCCCGAGAGTGTTTGGAACAAGCTGTCGTTCGGACGCTTTGCGCAATCGGCGAGCAAGGCGCTTTGAAACGCTCCCACGGAATCCGCGGCGAAGACATGGCTGCCGGACTTGGCCACGGAAAACCCGAATAACCACATCATGATGGTGTCCGCGCTCTCAGGGTCCGTGCTCGCCATCGCGACGTGCCGCGACGCGAATGCCGCACACTCGAGGGCCGACAGATCCATGGGATTCTTGGCTTCGGGTTTCACGAAGCCGAGGGCGTCCAGAACGCTCTCGTTGGGATTGCTTTTGCACTCGCCGTCGAGAGCGAATCCGAAGGGCGTCAGTGCCTCGGGGTACATGACATGGGCGCCGGACTTCGCGACCGAGTAGCCGAACAACCACATCACGGTGTTGATGGAGTCCGCGCCCGCGCCGGGACTCGCGGCGGCCGCGGCCGGCAGTACTTCGTTCTCGTACTTGGCGCAGGTCAAGGTAGCCAGGTTGAGCTCGGCCGCGCGGCCGATGCAGGGAAGCAGGGAAAGGACGAGGGCGATCGCTGGGAAGGGTTTCATCGTGGAGGACCATACAGCAGAAGCTCATTGGAGCAAAGAAGCCGACAAGCGGTTCCAAGGTGCCGAGAGTCGCGGGTTGCTACCGGCCCGCGATTCCGGCGAGCAGGCCGCGCAGCAGCAGGTTGAGCGGCCGCGCGCGATGCGCATCGTACGAGGGGGTCCGGGCTTCAGATAGATAGGCGCTCTGTGCGATTTCCAATTGGACCGCTTCGATGCGTTCCGCGGGATTGCCGTAGCGGCGAGTGATGTATCCG
>Ga0182013_10002629_pt1 | contig 23359 bp, 25 predicted proteins | sample 612S2MmetaG_FD_120487 | JGI IMG/M metagenome (GOLD analysis project Ga0182013, IMG submission 120487) | Permafrost microbial communities from Stordalen Mire, Sweden - 612S2M metaG | ecosystem: Environmental > Terrestrial > Soil > Wetlands > Permafrost | place: Sweden: Stordalen | collected...
ACGCCTTCACCGCGGCCGTCCTCGGTGGCATTGGCAACCTTCGCGGGGCCGCCCTCGGTGGCATGGTCATTGGCCTCTTCGGAAGTTTTGCGGTGCCATTCGCCTTCGAAGGCAACACCCAATGGGTGGAGATCTACACGTTCCTCATCCTCATCGGCGTACTGATCTTCCGGCCGACCGGCATTTTGGGTGAGAAGCTGGGGAGGACGGCGTGAGTTTCTTTCGACGTCCTCAGGTGAGTCGACTGCTGACGATCATGGTGGTCATGACCGTCATCGCGCTCATGACGGGGGAGTCAGGTAACGCCACGACGCCGCCGACAACGGGACCCCATGGCGCGCTCTTCGAAAACGTTTCGTTCTTCGGACTGTTCGGGACACGACGTTGGGTCCTCTTTTTCGCACTCGGCCTCATCGTCTTCGGTCTCACGTTCGTCTTTGCTCGCATCGGTCCGCCGGTGCGCAGACAGATCAACGCTTTCACGTCCGCTCCAAAGAAATTTGTGCAAAAGCGATCGTCGCGGTTCATCGTCTACGCGGTGTTGCTCGTGGTCGCCCTTTCGATTCCACACATCGTGACGCAGTCCTATTGGATGTACCTGATCGTCGAACAGGTCCTGGTCTGGATTCTTCTCGCCGAAGGTCTCAACGTCGTCGTTGGATTCGCCGGCCTGCTCGACTTGGGCTACGTCGCCTTCTACGCGATTGGTGCTTACACCACGGCGTGGTTGACGGGCGTCTTGCCGGCGCCGCCTCTCTTTCATCACGCCATCCCCACGTTGTGGGTGATCCCCATAGGGGTCGTCGCGGCCATGGCCGTCGGTATCTTGCTCGGCATTCCCACGCTTCGCCTGCGCGGCGACTACTTGGCCATCGTGACGCTCGGCTTCGCTCTCATCATCGACGACTACGTGGGTAATCAGAACGGCATCACCGGCGGCGGGGAAGGGAGCCTCCAGGTTCCGCACTTTGCGATCAACCTCGGCTTCATTCACTACCACTGGAAACTCGATCCCGTGCCGTACTACTACCTCTGTCTGTTCTTCGTCGTTCTCTTCATCGTCATCTTCTCGACGTTGGAACACTCTCGAGTCGGGCGGGCGTGGGTCGCGCTTCGCGAGGACGAAGTAGCGGCCGAGTCAATCGGCATCAATCCTCTCAAGTACAAGGTGATGGCTTTCGCCATCGGAGCGGCCAGCGGTGGATTCGCGGGCGTCCTGTCAGCGGGACTCGTGGGCAATATCTTGCCGACGCAGTTCCAGTACCAGGCCTCGATCAACATCCTCGTTCTGGTCATCTTCGGAGGCATGGGATCGATTTGGGGCGTCGCGCTCGGAGCGATCTTCGTCCAGGTGATCACCAGTTATCTGGATAACTACCAACCGTGGGGTTTCCAGATCAACGACCTCTTCATGTACATTGGCGCCCTGCTGATCGTCATGATGATCTTCCGCCCGGCCGGACTGATGCCGTCTCGTCGTCGCAAACGCGAAATTGATTCGTTCGAAGAGACTGGTGAGGGCCACCTCGATGATGTCCTCACCGAGGAGCCATCGTGAGCGTGGTCGAAACCGAGTCCGAGACACGTACCGAGACGGTCTTTGACGTGCGCGACATCACGCTGCGCTTTGGCGGGGTCGTCTCCCTGCGCAACGTTTCGATGCACATGAACCGTGGCGAGATCCTCGCGGTGATCGGCCCCAATGGCGCCGGTAAGACGTCGCTCTTCAACTCCTTGACCGGTGTCTACCAACCCCAAGAGGGGCAGATCGATTTCACCGATCGCAACGGACGCACCATCTCGGTCATCGGGAAGAAGACGCATCGGATTGCCCGGGCGGGCGTGTCGCGGACGTTTCAGGCCTCGCGCGTGTTCAGCGCCCTCACCGTCTTTGAGAACGTGAAGATCGGTGCGGAGGACCACGGCGGCGTCGGCGCAGTGGGCGCCATCCTCCGCGGGCCCGCCACCCGACGGGGTGAAAAGCTCTCGGACGACCTGTCACTGGAACTGCTCGATTTCGTGGGTCTACGAAAGGACGCCAACCTCATCGCGTCCGGCCTCTCCTACGGTGGGCGACGACGTCTCGAGATCGCCCGAGCCATCGCAACCGATCCCGACGTGATCTTGTTGGACGAACCGGCCGCCGGTACCAACCCGTCGGAGAAACTTGAACTGGCCGCACTCATCCGACGGGTCCGCGACGAGCGACACGTCAGCGTCCTCTTGATCGAGCACGACATGAAACTCGTCATGTCACTCGCCGAACGCATTTACGTACTGAACTTTGGCAGCGTCCTCGCCGAGGGCTCGCCGACCGGGATCCGTGCGAATCCCGCCGTGATTGAGGCCTACCTGGGTACGACGACCGATGAAGGAACGTCCTAGTGCTCGAAGTACACGACGTCGTCGTTCGCTACGGATCGATCGAGGCCCTGCACGGCATCTCCTTCGACATCCAACAAGGTGAGATCGTCACGCTGCTCGGTGCCAACGGGGCCGGCAAGTCGACGACGCTGCGAATGCTGTCGGGACTTCGCGCGCCGACGAGTGGTTCGGTCACCTTCGAGGGACGCGACATCACCCAAGTGAAGGCCCACGAGTTCTCGGCGATGGGCATCAGTCACGTGCCGGAAGGCCGCCGCATTTTTCCCGTGATGACCGTGGAAGAGAATCTCGAGATGGGCGCGTTCGCGCGTCGAGGTTCACTGGGCGACGACCTCGACGAGATCTACACGCAGTTCCCCATCTTGAAGGACCGTCGCAAACAGCTGGGCTCGAACCTCTCGGGTGGCGAACAGCAGATGTTGGCGATCGGCCGCGCGTTGATGTCGAAACCTCGGTTGCTCCTTCTCGATGAGCCCTCGATGGGCTTGGCCCCGATGATCATCGACCAGATCTTTTCGATCATCAAACAGATCCGCGAGACTGGAACGACGATCTTTCTGGTCGAACAGAACGCCGCGCAGGCGCTGCGACTGGCCGATCGTGGCTACGTCATGGAGAACGGGCGCATCGTGTTCGGCGAGTCCGCGGCCGACTTGTTGAGGGACCCGCGAGTCCGTGCGGTCTATCTCGGTGAGACGGACGAAGGCTGAGCATCGCTCGCTGGTTCGACACGCTCGGATGAGAACTGATCAGGGAACGTCGCCGATCGCAGTCGTGGCGACGGCGATCGGCGAACTCGTGCCGACGACCAGCGCGACATTGTTCTCCTAACCGACGCCGAAGTCCTTGGGCTTCTTGAAGCCGTACGCGCTGAACTGGGCCAACTGCTGTTTCAAATAGTGCGAGAAGGGGAGATTCTTTGTGTAGTCGTTGCCCGTCTTGCTCGCGTCGACCTTCAAGACGTGGTCGACACCCGTGAGATAGACGAAGTCCAGCGTCGCCTTTGACTTGATGAAGCCATCGAACATGTGGTCGACCTGTTTGCAACTGACCTGAATGTCGTCGTTGCTGCACGTGTCGAAGACCTCGGTGTGCTTCGCGAGTTGCGCGGCCAGCACCTCGGGGTCGTACTTGTCGGTCTGGGATAGAAAGAGCGCGTCGGCGGGATTGAGAATGCTGGCGAGCCCGTAGGGGAGGTTGGCGGCGACCGTTCCCTTGGTGCGGATCTGGATGATGGCCTTCGCCAGGACTCCCTTAACGGTCTTCTCGAGGGACTTGGTGATTGCCTTGGACTTCACCTGCGCACTGAGTGATGCGTCAATTTGGTCGGTGACGAGATCGAGGTAGCGCACACTGAGTGGCTCCAGGAGACCGACGGCGTGAATTGGTGGCACCGGACCGGCGTGACCGGTCGCCAAGAGGAGCGCGAAGAGCGCGCCTTCGCTGTGACCAAAGACGCCGAGCTCGTTCGCGTTGACGTCCTTCTGCGCGGCGAGGAACTCGAGCGCACTGCGCGACTCCTGTTCGAAGACCGAGATGCCGATCGAATTCGGATCGGTCGCGTACTTGCCCAGTCCGGTCTTGCCACTGCCGAGCTTGTCGTAGCGAAGCGTCGCGACACCGTCGCTGGAGAACCAGTCGGCGAGTGTCTTGAGTGTGTTGATGTTGCCGCTCTCGAGCGACGAGTTGCCGTTGCGGTCGGTCGGTCCGCTGCCCGCGATGAGCAGTGCGCCAGGGACCTTCGTCGCACTATTGGTGGGGTGTCGATACGTCGCGTAGATCGTCGTCCCACCCGATTGGAAGGTGACGTTCTGGTCGACCCACTGCAGCGTCCGTGACGGCGTAGAGGCCGAGGCGGGCGCATTGGTGACCATCGACGCGCCACCGACGACCAGGAGTAGGGCGACCAACGCACTCGAGCCGCGCATGTGCGCGGCTCGAGTGCGTAGACGATGTTCCATGGTGATGCGTGTTCTTAGTGCGTGCGACGAACTAGGGCAGCCTGAACGCAATGCGCACTCGAGCCGAGTCACCCTTTGTCGCGTTGGCGACAGAGATGGAGCACGACTTCAGGTTCGACGCTTTCGTGCCGCACGTGCCGTTACCGATCTTGCCGGTGAGGACCTTGTAGGTGAAGGCGCGAAGCACACCCGAGCCGGTGATCGTGACGGCCTTGAGGGTCTTCAGGTCACATCCGGCTTGGCTCGTGGAGGTTGACAGGCACTCGACGACGTAGACGTGGTCGCCCGCCTTGAAGCCCGTACCCGAGACCTTGACCTTCGAGCCGTTCTTCAGTCCGGCCACCGGAGCGACATGGAGTCGTCGCGGTCCGTGATTGACCGGAATAGTCGTCGTCGTCGTGGTGGTCGTTGTCACGGGCAGCGCGAAGGTGATCGGCGCAATGGCCGCATCCGCACTCGGAGGATTGGTGCTCACGACGATGGCGCAGTTGGTCAGGTCCGTCGCCGACGTGCCACACGTGGATGGCGTCGCAGTGGAGGAAATCGTGCCGGCGATCACGGTGACCGACGTCGAGAAGGTGCCGGTGGCGCTCGTCGTCGCGATTGCGACCGTACTGGTGTCACAGTCTGTTTGGTTGGTCGAGGCACCGAGATTGATGCACTCGAGGGCGTAGAGGGTCTCGTTGTCCTGGAATCCGGTGCCGGCGACGGCCACCGCTGAACCGTTCTGCAGTCCCGTGCTGTTGGTCAACGTGATGGTCGGTCCCGCAGCCGAAGCAGTTGCGGCACCCATGACGGCCACGCCTCCCAACACCATCACTCCAATTGCGATGCTCGTAATGAATCGTCTCATTGTCAACGTCCTCCCGTTAAGAGTTATGGCACGAAGTCGACTCGACTTCGCGTTGCTGCTGTGTTGCGGTACGACAATGATTCGCCGTGCACGTTCAATGAACACTTCCATCAAAAGGTGCCTGTGCCATCTTAGAGGTGCCAATCCTCGAGTGGTCGTCGCGATACCGTGAACCGCCGCGTCTCGAACGCGGGTGCTCGTACCGTACAGTAACTAGTGTGTACATCTTGTTCAACGAAGTCGCTGCCTCGCGTCGTCAGGGGCACACGTGAGCGATCATGAGCGCCTGAGTGGCGTACAGGTGCGCCTCGAGTCGATTCGCTACGACAATCGGGCCGGCGACTTCGTTCGATTCCGTGATGACGCGACTGACGACACCGTTCGCACGATCGTCAATGGCGTCGTGGCGGGTGGCGAGAGCGAAGAGGACCTCCTTCGATCGCTGCATAGCGAGGAGTCGACCGACACGTTGCGGCTGTTCGCGATGCGCGCCACGTTGCAGGCGCGCCGACGCGGTTCGTTCAATCTGATCGACGACGCCATGGCCGGTTTCGCTCTCTTGCCCTCGATCGTCGATGTCCCGTGGGATTCGTGGGTGAAGGCGGCGTTGTTCGTGGCCCGCTCCCTCGGCCGCGATCTCGCCTCCGTGAGCGAGCGGTTCTTTGACGTCGCCTCCGAGGACGCCATGGCGCGCTTCGACATTGCGCTCGAGTCGATGAACCGCGTCGAGTCACTGGAACAGTGTCGAATGAGCGAAGTCACGACGACCCACGGCGTTGGGTACGTCGAGACGTTGGTCTTCCGCGACAAGTCGTCGTACGCCTTCTACACCGCGCCGCGCGTCGGTGACGACGTCATCGTGTTCCATCCGGCGACGAACCTCGCCCAATTGGCGGTCACCCTGGCCGACGCCATGGACGCGCAGGCGAACGTGGTCACCGGACCGATCGCCCAGGATCAACTGGCGGGATCGCTGTGTTCGATGCAGGTCGCCGGTTCGTATCTAGAGACGACGGGCTGTCTGAGCTTCGTCGCCGATTCCTCGACGGGACAGGGTTCCTTCACGGTGTTCGTCGCAGAGTTTCCCGACGAAACGGATATGGATGAACTGGTCGAGGGGGCCCAGCTCGATGGCCAGTTGGTCTTCGTCAACGCGCGACGACTCATCCTGTTCGTCGCGCAACCGAGTTTCGATGAAGAGGATGAGGCCGACATCGATCTCGCGTACTACTCGGAGTTCGCCCAAGGGGCGCTGAAGGAGTCAGCGCCCACCGGTTGGCACTTGCGCTGACGTCACTTCTAGAACGCAGAGATGGACGACGCTAGAGCGTCCCCGCCGTTCCCGAAGTCTCGAGTTGCTTGAGCAGTGCCGGGGTGATGATGGTCGCGCCGCTCGGGGCGGTGATCGTTTCGCTGTTGTGCGTGATCGTCGCCACCAGTCCGACACTCGTGAGTTGCGGCGCTCCACCGGGCGCGGTGATCGTGATGGACGCCCCCGTGGCCGTTGAACCGGAGTTCGTGAGGGTCAGCGTGTACGTACCCTTGACCGCAGCTGCCGATGCCGGGAGCGTGGTCTTGGTCACGGTGGCGATCGCGGGCCATACGGCGTTCACTATTGACGCGAGGGTGCCGGTCTCTGAGTAGCCGCCTCCCGGGAGCGCCTTCGCGGGGGCGTTGTCGATGACCTTGGAGATGGCGTCGATGATCTGGCGATCGAGGGCGATGGCGGCGGCGGCCTGCGCCTTATTGGCGGTCGTGGCTTTCTGCGCCAGGGAGGCGATCAAGCTCTTGGGAATCTCGAACCAGCGGCCGCCAATGACCAGTTGCAGCGCGGCCAGTTGAGAAGCTGGAAGGTTGACGCCGGGCAGTGAACTGAGCGACGTCAAGTCGACCGTCACGTAGCCATTGCCATCGACCGAACGAATTTCTGCGAGCGTCTTGGTGCCCACGTGGATGGTGAGGTCTTCGACCATCGTGCTCCCGGCCTGCGAGAGCGCGCCACCCGAAGGGTTCGCGTAGTCCAAATCGACCGACACGAGGTTGAGCACCGGCTGGGCCTGCACGGCGTCCGTGCCGGTGACCGTTCCGGTCAAATGGATTTGCACGTTGGACTGCGAGCCAAGTGACGCCACGGATTGATCGATAGTGGCTTTGGTCGTGGTGCCACATGCCGACAACGCGAGCGTGGATGCCACGACGCCGAGCAGGAGAAGTGTCTTTCGCACGAATTCCCTCTTTTCTGGCCGAATTGATCGCCGTTTTCGCAACGGCGACCGCGTCCATCGGCCTTGGCCGGAACGCTAGCACCGGCCCGTTGCGGCGACGGCGAGCCCCGCGAGGTGATCGCGAGTCCTTTGAATTCCACGACAATGAGTAAGGAGTTGAGAATGGCGGACATAGATTGACTGGGCGGAGGCTCACATAGGAATGAAGGAAGAAATGAAGCGATTTGCCGTACGATCCACCGCACTCTCGGTGGCTGCTCTCGTTGGATCGGTCATCGGAATGGGTGGCGTCGCCACCACCGCCGGAGCGACCGCGCCGACCCACTTGCTGACGTGTGCGTCGAAGACGACGATCGAACCGACGTACTACCTGTTGAGTTGCGCAGATGCGAACGCCAACATGGCCTCCATGAAGTGGACGAAGTGGGGAACTGCCTCAGCCCGGGGTTACGGGATTCTTCGCCAGAACGACTGCACGCCCAACTGCGTGTCGGGCAAGTTCATCAACTACCTCGCGACGGTCGCCCTGACCAAGGTCGTGGACACGAAGAAGTACGGGCCACTGTTCTCGCAGGCGACCTTTCGCTGGACCTCGAACGGCAAGCACATGGCTGAGAAGTTCGGTCTCGCCGACTGATCAAACGGTGCGCGATCTCGCGAACGTCGCGCTAGTTGGCGCTACGGCGTGGCGCCAGGGCGCGTCGCTCGCACGTCGCGGGCGAGGAGTACCTCGCCACACGATGAACACACGGTCACGGCGCCGAGACGATGCCCGCAGTGGTGCGTTAACTCCATGGGCGGTGCCTCACCGTTCGTGAGGTAGCGGTCGCCCCACTCCATGAGCAAGACGATCACGGGGTAGAGGTCGAGCCCGGACTGGGTCAACCGGTACTCGAAACGCGGCGGGTGCTCAGAGACCGGTTGGCGCTCCAGCACGCCCGCAGCGACCAGTGACTTCAGTCGGGCGGTCAGTGTGTCACGGGGAGCGCCGGTCTTGCGCACCATTTCGTCAAAGCGTCGGTTCCCGAGGAAGACCTCGCGCAGGGCAAGGAGCGCCCATTTCTCGCCGACGATCTCAAGAGTACGCGCGACCGAGCAGGTGCGAGGTTCCGTAGAAATCGTGGTCATAGGTCCAATATAGCAGTAAGTTGGAAAACTGGACGTACACCCTCATCTCCTGGTAGGGTACATCCAGAAATCAAACTTACTAGGAGACTGAGATGAGCGTGGAGTCCGTGTCGACCGAGAATGCGCCAGGCCAGGGGTTGACGACGAAGAGGGTGTCCGTGATCGTCGGCGTGCTCTCGCTCGCCGTTTTCATGTCGAGTCTCGACCTCTTCATTGTCAACCTCGCCTTCCCCTACATCGGTCGTCAGTTCCACGGCTCGAACCTGAGTTCCCTGTCGTGGATTCTCAACGGCTACACGATCATGTTCGCTGCGGTGTTGGTACCGGCGGGGCGTTGGGCCGATCGAATCGGTCGTCGTCGAATGTTCGTGGCCGGGCTCGTGGTCTTCACCCTCGGTTCAGCGCTCTCGGCCGTCGCGCCCGGCGTGGCCTTTCTCATCGGCGCGCGCGTCTTTCAGGCCGTTGGTGCGGGCATGATGGTCCCGGCGTCACTGTCGCTGTTGCTCGCCGCCGTGCCCGGTCCCCAGCGCGCGCAAGCGATCGGTACCTGGTCCGCGATCGGCGCGCTCGGCGCGGCACTCGGTCCCGTGATCGGTGGCTTCCTCGTCGAACTGTCGTGGCGCTGGGTCTTCTGGATCAACATCCCCGTGGGCATCGCGACCGTCGTCCTCGCCTTCAAGGTCCTTCCCGAGAGCAAGGACGAGACCGTGACGGGCCGCCCCGATATGCTCGGCGCCTCGCTCGTGGCGCTGGCCGCCGGATCACTGGCGCTCGCCCTCGTCAAGGCTCCGTCGTGGGGTTGGGGATCGCGAGACTTCTTGGGGCTGATCCTCGTCTCCGTCGTGTCCGCCATTGGCGTCGTCGCGCGATCGGCTCGGCACGCGGCGCCCGTCGTCGACCTGGCGCTCCTCGAATCACGATCATTTAACGGAGCGACATTGGCGTCGGTCTTCTACTATGCGGGCTTTGGCGCCTTCGTCTTGAACACGGTCGAGTTCCTCACGAACGTGTGGCACTTCTCGGCCGTTGAAGCCGGTCTCGCCATCGCGCCCGGGCCGCTCATGGTCCTACCCTTTGCCCGCATCGTGGCGCCGAGGTTGACCGCACGATTCGGTAGTGCCGGTCGCGTCGCCGTGCTGGGCTGTTTCGTCAACGTCGCGGCCCAGGCGTGGTGGCTCGTGGAGATCCAGTCCCGCTCGGCCTACGCCACGCACCTCTTGCCCATCCAACTGCTCGGTGGCATGGGAGTCGGGCTCACCATCCCGTCGCTGATCGGTGCCGGCTCCGCGTCGATTCCCCCGGCGAGGTTCGGCACCGGCAGCGGCGTACTCAACATGGCCCGTCAGATTGGCACGGTCCTCGGCGTCGCTGGCCTCATCGCGATCCTCACGGGCGCACACGCCGGTGACCCGCTCACGACGTTCAAGCACGGCGTCGTGCTGGTCATCGGCTTCTTCGCCCTGGCTGGCGTGGTGTCGGCGGCGTTGTTGAGTCAAAGGACCGCGACAGTTCCGCCCGCGGCGTCGACGGCGAACGTGGCGACGAACTGAGCCGAGCGACGTCCCTACCTGCGCTTGAGCGCCAGCGTGTGCTTGGGTTGATAGAGGCCAATCTCGGTTCCTCCGGGGAGGGTGAATCGCGTCACGTCGCCCCAGCGCTCCTCTGCAACGTCGCTGAACGTCACGCCCTTCGCTTCGAGGCGGACCATCTCCTCCGCGAGGTCGTCACAGAGCAGGTACAGCTCGTTGACGTTGGCGCCGTTCGTTGGATGAAACGCGATCTCCGAGGGAGGCATGGCGAAGATCAACCAGCCCCCGCCCGAATCGACGCAGTCCATGGCGAGAACGTCGCGAAAGAATGCTCGATCGGCCTGCGCGTCCTGAGTGAAGACAATGGTGTGCGCTCCAAAGATCATGGTGTTCCTTTCGTCATGTACGAATATCAGTCAGAACGATAGATCGGCCAAACCACCGCGAACGCGAATCGAGCGACAATCAGTTGACGCCGTACGCGGGAACGTTCCAGGTCGCGTTGTCGAACTGCGCGACGACCGCGCCGCTGGATGAGCTCAGCACCACGTTGCGCACCGATTTGAAACTGACGGGAAGGTTCGCGCCCCAGGACCCTCGACCATTCGCCAGCGCGAAGGTCCCGATGAATCGCCGGGCACCCGACGTGGTGATGATCGTGCAACGCACGCTGGCCGGTGCGCCTTTCGCGTCGATGGTGACGTACATCCACGCCGGTGAACCGGCGTAGGCGTAGACCGTGCCGACGTCGCGTCCATTCGCCTCGAGGACGTGGCGCTTGATGGAGCCCGCCGCCTGCACGGGCGTCGTTGGCTTGGTGACGACGTGGTCGAGCGTCCATCCGAGTCCGAAGGAGACGACGACCGAGGCCGCGGCCGCGAGCAACTGCCATACACGAGGTCGCCAACGATGGGGCAGGGGCTGGGACTGTCGGATTCTCTCGATGATGCCTGAATCGAAGCCGAGTGGTGGCTCAACGCCCACGGGCACGTACATCAAGAGGTCCGCCGTGGCGCTCAGTTCCGCGAGTCGCTCCGTGCAGTCGGGGCAACCCTCGACGTGCTCGACCAGGGCGGCACGGGCGCGGCCGTCGAGAATGCCGAGCGCGAACTCGACCAATTCCTCTTGGAACTCATCGTGCGAGTGAATGTTCATCGTCATCGTGAACTCTCCACTTCGCTCTCAAGGATGCTCCGGAGCTTGGTGAGGCCAGCTCGAATCCTGGTCTTGGACGTACCGAGGGGGATTGACTCGATATCGGCGATCTCGAGGGCGGTTCGCCCGTAGAGCGACGAGAGCACGACGGCTCGTCGCTGGTCACTGGGGATCGATTCAAGCGCTCGCAAGATTGAGGTGGACATCGACCGACTGTCCACCGCTTCTTCCATCGTTGCTGACGTCGACGCTCGCGCGAGTGCCACGAGTTCATCGGGATCGGTCGGGATGGAACGTCGCTTGCGCAGGGCGTCGATGGAGAGATTGCGGGTGATGGTGAGGACCCAGTTCTCGACCGAACCTCGGCGAGAATCAAAGACCGGTGCGTGGCGCCAGGCCCGAAAGAGTGCTTCCTGCGCGACGTCTTCGGCGGCGCCGCGGTCGGCCAGGATGCCGACGGCGAGACCGAAGACCCGTCGCTGGTAACGACGGACGAACGCGACGATGGAGGCTTCATCGCCCGACGCCATACCCGCGAGCAGGGCTTCGTCAGATGGCGTGGGGTTCGGCGTGTTCACGACGCGTCGCTCGTACGAGAGCGATGGTCGGACGCAGTGGTGTCGAGAGGACCGTGGAGCGGGGAGTGTGACATCGTCAAATCGTCATCTCCTCTCGACATACCTACTCAGCGAACCGACCATCCCCTGTTCTACGCGCGAGCGGGCCAAATGGTTCATTCGGCGAGGAAAAGCCCTGAATCTGGTAGATGACAGGCCCCGGACGAAACGGTCAATGCTACGTGGACGGGTCACGGTCACAAAGATGGCCCGCTGGCGAAGGCCGCTCCTCCTTCGAGCGGACCAACAGTGCAGAGGACGTTCAAAGGTAATCTCAACGTATGGCGTTCCATCACCACGACAAGGACGAACCGGGCGACACGTCCGACAAGAAGGTCGAGGAGTCGACCACCGAGGACGAGGACGGACCGCAAGGCATGATTCCCGCTCGACGTCATCGTCGAAGCTGGTTCGAGCGGATGTCGATGCGCATCCTCGCAACCGGCGGCATCATCGGCGTCGACGTCGCACTCGGCGCCATCCTCACGGCGAACCACGTGCACGGCTGGATCGTCGGACTGGTGGTCGGCTTGGTGTCAGTCGTCTTGGCTGCAGTACTTTGGTCGTCGCGCCAACTCTGATTCACTTCGATCGAGTGCACGTCGCCATTCGCGGTGGTCACGTGAAGGGCGAAGGGCCGCCGTCATCGTTCGCGCCAGCGGTGCGAGACTGACACTATGGAATCGAACCTTCTACCTCGACGTCCGCTGGCACTCGCTGCGGCGATAGTGATGGCGTTGGTCATCGTGGCGCCGGTCGCGAATGCGTCGACCACCACCACCACTGAGCCAGCGCCCCCACCACTCTGCGGTGTCGCCGCGAGTGACCTCGTCCGCGTGGTGACGACGGATGCGCCCTGCACCGTAGCGACCCACGTCGGAGGGTCGTTCGAGATCGTCCTTCGATCAGGTTGGCGTTGGGGCACGCCGGAGAGCAACTCCAAATCGGTCATCGTCTCTCATGTTGCCAAGTCGTCGATGGGGGTCGCGACCGCCGTGCTCACCGCGACGTCAGCGGGTGTCGCGACCATCGAGACGGCCGGGACTCTCTACTGCGCGCCGGGCAAGGTCTGTCCCGACTTGGCAATACTCTGGACGCTGCAGGTGATCGTTACGAAGAGTGCGTCCGCGGCCCTCACACTGAATCTCACGTCGGCGGATATCGACAATACCTACCGCGTGCGACCAGGCGATCGTGTCATCGTGTCACTCACGGCCGCGCCAAAGTACGCGTGGAGCGAGCCGACCGTGGCGGAGTCGACCGTGATGCGTCAAATCTTCGGACGCGCCGGCGCGAGCGCCAACGGTCTCTTCGTCGCTCGTTCGCCGGGGCGGACGGTGTTGGTGGCCACGCAGAAACCGAACTGTGGTGACTGTTCACTAAAGAGCCACAGGTTCTCGGTGAACGTCGTGGTCACGTCGCGAAGTTGAGCGGCTCCCCGGTTTCGAGATAGGTCTTCAAGCTCGACAAGAGCGGTGGCCATCCTCGGCGAATCGCGTCGAGCACATTGCTGGCGTCATCGAAGCCGTCGTGCAACACCGTGAGTCGCACGACGTGGTCGAATCTGGCGATCTCGAAGGTGACCTTCGACCGAGTCTCGCTCGCGAACTTGAGGCGCGTCTCCTCGTCGAAGCCGTTCACCTCGGCCCACTCCGGAGAGAAGGTGTGCCAGGTGTAGCTCAGTCGAGAGTGCGGTGTCGATTCCAAGACCACCTGCTCGGGGTCCTTGATCGTGATTCCACCCTGCTTCACGTCGATCACGGATCCGCTCTTCCAGTCGGTCACGTAGGAGAGGTGCCACCACCGTGTGGTCTTGGCCGGTTTGGTCAAGGCGTTCCACAGTTTTTTGGGTGTGGAGTCGATGTAAATCGTGTAATTGAACGAGTTGTCATCCATGGTGACCTCCCGTGTCCAGTCTGTCATTTCGCCAGCACTCATTTAGGCCGGTAGTGGACGTGAGATTAAAGTGACTGCATGTTCGAGCCCATGATGAGTGCAGACCAATTCAGGAGCGACGAGCAGTGCCGGTAAGGCGAACACCTCGCGCGGCTGCGCCTAGTGTTGACGAAGAAGAGGACCTCCCCGAGACGCGTCGCCGCAAGATGCTACGCACCGCCGACCTCAATTCGGTGCCCGTCCTCTCCATCCTCTTCGCCATCTTCGCGGTTGTCGCCGTCTACATCTCGGGACAGGTGCTCTATCACCTGCGTGACTTGCTGCTGCTCGGTCTCATCGGCGGATTCATCGCGCTCATCCTCAACCCGATGGTCGTCGCGCTCCAGCACTGGCGAGTGAAGCGGCGCGGGGGAGCGGTCGCCATCGTGACGCTCGTCGCCCTCTTGATCTTCCTCGGCTTGGCCGTGCTCTTTGGCTACCCCTTGATCAATGGCATCACCCACTTCGCCCACGCGCTCCCCGGTTACGTGCACCGCGCCCAAGAGGGCAAGGGCGCCATCGGGCGGCTCTTCCGCAAGTATCACGTTGAGTCGTGGGTCAAGCGAAACTCGAGTCACCTCACCTCCTTGGCCACCGGTCTAGGTAAGCCGGCCCTCGCCCTCGGTAAGGGCGCGGCTTCGGGGCTGTTGGCACTCGTCGCGGTGTTCTCGTTCGTGGTGCTGCTGTTGATCGAAGCACCGAAGATCCGTCGCTCGATCATGCGCCTCCTGTCCAAGGAGCGCGGCAAGCGTTACCGGCACATCGGCAAGATCATCGCGCGCAACGTCTCGGGTTACGTCCTGGGCGACATGTTGACGTCGGTCATCGCGGGCATCATCGTGTTCGTGACCCTGGTCGCCGTCGGCGTGCCCTATCCCTTCTTATGGGCGCTCTGGGTCGCCCTCGTCGACTTCCTGCCCACTATCGGCGGCGCCTTGGCGGGCATCCCCACGGTGCTCTTCGCCTTCGCTCACTCGCTGAGCGCGGGCATCATCACGGCCGTCGTCTTCCTCATCTACACGCAAGTCGAGAATCACGTGTTGAACCCGATCGTCATGAGCCGGACCGTGAAGATAAATCCACTGCTGGTCTTCGCCGCGGTCTTGATCGGTGCCGACCTCGGTGCGTGGATCGCGGGACTGGCCGGCGGGTTCGTCGCGGTACTACTGGCCGTGCCGATCGCGGCGACCATCCAAGTCGTCGTCCGAGAGTGGTGGCGTACGAGCGATCCCGAAGAGGGAACCGTGGAGACTACAGGGGCGTGACGTAGGCGCCCTGGATCCCGCCGTCGACCATGAACGTCGTCGCGGTGACGAATGAGGCCTCATCACTCGCGAGGAACAGGACCGCGTTCGCGATCTCTTCGGGTTCGCCGAATCGCCCCATGGGCACGTGTACGAGCCGGCGTGCGGCGCGCTCGGGGTCCTTCGCGAACAGTTCGATCAGTAGTGGCGTGTTCACCGGTCCCGGGCACAGCGCGTTGACGCGGATCTTCTCTCGCGCGAACTGCACGGCGAGTTCGCGGCTCATCGCGAGTACGCCGCCCTTTGACGCGGTGTAGGAGATCTGCGAGGTGGCCGAGCCGAGCACGGCCACGAAGGAGGCCGTGTTGATGATCGATCCGCCACCACGGGCCTGGAGGTGCGGAATACCGAAGCGACAGCACAGGTAGACCGACGTCAGGTTGACGTCCTGGACCCGCTTCCACGCGTCGAGTCCGGTCGTGAGGATCGAATCGTCGTCGGCGGGGGAGATGCCGGCGTTGTTGAAGAGGATGTCGATGCCCCCGAAGACCTCGTGGGTCTTGTCGTACATCGCCACGACGCTCTTCTCGTCGGCGACGTTGACCTTGACGAAGAGGCCGTTGATCTCGTTCGCGATCTCGGGGCCGTGCACGTCGTCGAAGTCCGCGACGACGACGCTCGCGCCCTCCGCGGCGAACTTTCGCGCCGTCGCGCGCCCGATGCCACTGGCGGCGCCAGTGATGACCGCAACCTTGTTGTCCAGACGTCCCATCATTCCTCCGTTGAAATAAATACGTTCTTCTCTTCACTGAAACTGCGCAGCGCGTCGGGGCCGAGTTCACGGCCGATCCCGGACTGCTTGTAACCGCCAAAGGGCGTCGAGTATCGAACCGACGAGTTCGAGTTCACCGAGAGGGCGCCGGTCTCCACGCCACGCGCGACGCGAAGCGCCCGCCCGACGTTGCGCGTCCAGATCGAACCAGAGAGTCCGTAGGGACTGTCGTTGGCGATCTTGATTGCCTCCGCCTCACCTTCGAAGCGCACGACCGAGACGACCGGCCCGAAGATCTCCTCGCGAAAGGCGCGGTCGGTGCCATCGCTCGATTCGAGGACCGTGGGCGGGTACCAGTAGCCCGGTCCACTCGGCGCGGCGCCGGTGAAGGCCACGTTCGACTCCTCCACGAAGGAGTGCACACTCGTGCGCTGTCCCGCGGAGATGAGTGGTCCCATCTCGGCCGTCTCGTCGGTCGGGTCCAGGACGCGGAACTTCTTCACCGCGTGTTCGAAGAGTTCCATGAATCGCTCATAGGCCGAGGCTTCGACGAGGACGCGGCTGCGCGCGCAGCAGTCCTGGCCGGCGTTGTCGAAGACGGCCGACGGCGCACTGGCCGCGGCGCGTTCTAGGTCGGCGTCGGCGAAGATGATGTTGGCGCTCTTGCCACCGAGTTCGAGCGTCACGCGCTTCACCTGGTCGGCGCAGCCCGCCATCACCCGCTTACCCATGTCGCTCGAACCTGTGAAGCAGACCTTGCGCACGGCTTCGTGGGTCACGAAGCGCCAACCCACGACGCCGCCGTCCCCGGGCAGCACCTGGAAGACCCCTTCGGGTAGCCCCGCCTCGAGGCCGAGCTCGCCAATGCGAATCGCCGTCAGCGGGGTCAAGGTCGCGGGCTTCAGCACGACCGTGTTGCCCGCGGCCAACGCCGGTGCGAATCCCCAACTGGCGATCGGCATGGGGAAGTTCCACGGGACGATGATCCCGACGACGCCGAGCGCTTCGTAGAACGTCAGGTCGACACCACCCGCGACGGGAATTTGCTTTCCGCTGTGTCGTTCCGGTGCGCCGGAGTAGTAAGCGAGGACGTCACGGACGTTGCCGGCCTCCCAGCGGGCGTTGCCAATGGTGTGACCGGAGTTCGCGACTTCTAACTGCGCGAGCTCCTCAATGTGCTGGTCGATGACCTCAGCGAAGCGACGAAGCAGTCGCGCCCGGTCGGCGGGCGCCACTGCGCGCCACTGCGCACCGGCCAGTTGGGCGCGATGGATGGCCCGATCGGTGGCGTCGAGGTCAAAGAGTTCGATGGACGCGACCGGCTGCTCATTCGCCGGATTGAGGACCGAGAGGAAGCTCATAGTCGTTCGAAACCCCGGTAGCGCTCCCAGTCGGTCACGGCGGCGTTGAAGGCGTCGACTTCGACGCGGGCCGCGTGCACGTAGTGGTCGACGACCTCGTCACCGAAGGCGGCGCGCGCGACCGTGCTTCGATCGAACAGTTCCGTCGCCTCGGCGAGCGTGGTCGGCACGTGTGACGAGTCGGCCTGGTAGGCGTTACCGACGAACGGCGCGGGCAGCACGAGTTGATCGTCGATGCCCTGGAGTCCCGCGGCCACCAGGGCCGCGATCGCGAGGTACGGGTTGACGTCCCCGCCGGGGATGCGACATTCGAAGCGCAGCGAGGGGCCGTGTCCCACGACGCGGAATGCGCAGGTGCGATTGTCAAAGCCCCAGAGCAACGCAGTGGGCGCGAAGGAGCCGGCCACGAAGCGCTTGTAACTGTTGATGTTCGGGGCGAGCAGGACCGAGAGTTCGCGCGAGTAGGCGAGCAGTCCGGAGAGGAACTGGTTGAACGTCTCGGAGAAGTGGTGCTCGTTCTCGCCCGCGAAGACGGGTTGATTCTCGGCGTCGCGCAGCGAGAGATGGATGTGGCAGGAGTTCCCTTCGCGCTGGTCGTACTTCGCCATGAAGGTGAGAGAGACGCCTTCCTGAGCCGCGATCTCCTTGGCGCCCAATTTGAAGAGACTGTGCTCGTCGGACTTGTCGACCAGCGTGTCGTACTTGAAGGCCACTTCGTGTTGACCGAAGTTGCATTCGCCCTTCACCGACTCGACGACCATGCCGGCGTCACGCATTGAGCGACGGATTCTCCCAAGGAGGGGCTCTATTCGCGAGGTTCCCTGGATTGAGTAGTCGACGTTGTACTGATTGACCGGCGTCATCTCGCGGTAGCCGGCGTCCCAGGCCTGTTCGTAGGTGTCTTCGAAGACGATGAACTCGAGTTCGGTACCGGTGATGCCGGTCCAACCGCGCTCGGCGAGTCGCTCCACTTGGTGCAGCAGGATCTGTCGCGGCGAGGGTGCGACCGGTACGCCGTCCACCGTCTCGACGTCGGCGAAGATGATGACCGTCTTCTCGTGCCAGGGGACCAGCCGTGTCGATGCGAAGTCCGGTTTGAAGGCGAGGTCACCGTAGCCGCGCTCCCACGACGTGAGCGCGAAGCCATCGACGGTGCGCATGTCGACGTCCGAGGCGAGCAGGTAACTACAGCCCTCCACTACGCCGTCGGCCAGCTCGGTGAAGAAGTACGTCGCGTCAAGTCGCTTGCCCTGAAGTCGACCCTGCATGTCGGTGATGGCGACGATGATGGTGTCAATCTCGCCGCCCTCCACGAGGTCGGTGAGTTCCTTTCGCGTCGGTCGTCCCGCAATCTTTTTCGACACTCGTGCTCCTTGACTCGCCACCACGCGATTCGCGTCCGTCCATTCAATGTTGGAATCGAGGCTACTCAATATCGTCGAACGCGCGGCCGGGACACAACGAAGGTCGACCGAGCGGACTTCGGAGAATTCGAAGCACATTGTCGACGTGTTCACGAACGAGTCACGGACGTGCAGCCATTTCGCCGTACGTCACTGACATGGTCGGCGAGTGTGTTTGTTCGCCCTGACGAAACGAGATCGGGCACCACTGTCGAAACGAGAAATCGATTAACAAAATGAAAACATTCGCTCGTGCTTTCGATGCCGGAACGCTCTAGTATTCCGAAATCAATGGTGTAGGCCATTTGAAAATGAGGGGGACTCAGTGAGTGACGACAGTACGGCGGCGCAATCTCTAGCGACGAGCGACGAGCAGCGGCTCGCCGCCCTCGGCTACAAGCAGGAACTCAAACGCGGTTGGAGCGGGTTCTCCAACTTCGCGATTTCGCTCACGATCATCTGTGTGCTCAGTGGCTGCTTCACGACCTTTGGACAGGCGTGGAACGACGGAGGTCCGATCGCGATCTCCATCGGCTGGCCGGTGATCAGTCTCCTTGTTCTCCTGGTCGGGCTCTCCATGGCCGAGCTCGCGTCGAAGTACCCCACCGCCGGCGGCATCTACTACTGGGCCTACAGCCTCGGCGGCGTGCGCTGGGCGTGGTTCACGGGTTGGTTCAACCTGCTGGGGCTCGTCGCGATCGTGGCCGCCGTCGACTACGGCGCCGCGGGGTTCTTGAACTCGGTGCTCGCACTGTACGGGTTCCACTTCATCATCAACTGCACGACGACGAACCCTTCGACCGCCCTGCACAACACGTTCATCCTGTTCTTCATCATCCTCGCCCTGCACAGCCTGATCAACGTCTTCTCCTCGCATCTGGTGGCGCTGCTGAACCGGATATCGGCCTGGTGGATGCTCGTGGGCGTCGTCACGATCGCGGGTGTACTGATCTTCGGACCCTCGTCGCACCAGAGCGCATCCTTCGTGTTCAGTCACCAGATCAACAACAGTGGATTCTCGGGACACTTCTACTGGTTCATGATCCTGCCGCTGGGCTTCCTGCTCACCATGTACACCTTCACCGGTTACGACGCTTCGGCGCACTTATCCGAAGAGACCCACGACGCCGAACGGGCTGCTCCACGAGGGCTGTGGACGGCGATTGCGTACTCGGCGGTCGGAGGATGGGTGGTGTTGCTCGCCCTCACCTTCGCGGCGACGCACGTCGCGGCGATCAACGCCGGTGGTGGCGGCGCGATCCCGATCATCGAGACCTCGCTCAGTACGGGCCTCGCCAAACTCGTCCTCGATATCTCGACCATCGGACAGTTGTTCTGTGGCATGGGCTGCGTGGCGGCCGCTTCACGAATGGTGTTCGCGTTCTCGCGCGACGGCGCGGTGCCGGGTCACTCACTCTGGCGACGCCTTAACAAGCACCAGACGCCGACGTGGGCGGTGCTGTTCGTGGTCGTCCTGTCGCTCATCATCACGATCCCGGCGCTGTTCGGCACCAAGGCCGGATTCCCGGTGGCGTTCTTCGCGGTCACGTCAATCACGACGATCGGGCTCTACATCGCATACATCCTGCCGGTCTTCCTCCGCTTGCGAATGGGGAGCAGATTCGAGCCGGGCGTATGGAATTTGGGCAAGCACTACAAGTGGATCAACGTCATTGCGATCGTGTGGGTCGTGATATGCGTCGTCATCTTCTGCCTGCCGACGGGCCCCTTTGCGGTGCCGTGGGACAAGGGCTTCAACTGGGTTGACTTCAACTACGCACCAGTCGTGACCATCGCGCTCGCGCTCGGAGTCTGGATTGCGTGGGTGGCCGGCGCCAAGAACAGCTTCAAGGGACCGGTGAGGACCATCGATGACCCCGACGTCGGCACGCCACAGGATCCGGCGTTGATGCCCACGACTTGAGTCTTTGATGTCGTGAGGAATCCCCTCCGGTGCCCTTCGAGCGCCGGAGGGGATTTTTCGCGTTCGCACGATGATCGAGACCTTTGTGCCGACCCAATGGAGGAGGCGCTGTGTCGTTGATGGAAAGTATCGAAGACGGGGAGTCGTGTTGGCGCGACCTCTCCGACGTGTTGTCCGCGGGGATCTCGAGGGTCTTGCTCTACGGGCCGTCGGGCACCGGCAAGACCTACGCGGCGCTGCACCACGGAGTGTCGAGTTCACCGGCCGAACGGCTCGTCTGCACCGAGGACTTGACGTCGGGCGAGATCACGGGCACTTGGATGCCCGTCGGGGAGAACCGCTGGGAGTGGCGCGAGGGACCGGCCATCCGTGCGTGGCGCGGGAGCGCAGGCCTGGGAGGGCGACTCGTCGTCGATGAGGTGGATCGCGCCTCGGGGGACGCCTTGAGCACGTTGCTCGCCATGACGGACTCGCCAGAATCGGCGCGATGGAGGAATCCCGAGACCGCCGAGTGGGTCCGTCCAGGTCCTCACTTCTCGGTCATCATGACGTCGAACATCGACGACCTCGACGAGATCCCCTCATCATTGCGCGACCGATTCCCCGTCGCGATACGAATCGACCGACCCCACGCGTCGGCGCTCGCGAGTCTGAGTGCCGACCTGCGTGCCTCCGCCCTCGCCGGATCGCTCGGCCCCGTCGGTCGCCGGGTCTCCCTTCGCAGTTTCTACGCCTTCGACGATCTTCGCTCGAAGTGCGGCGCCCAACGTGCGGCCCAGCTGGTCTTTGGTGAGAACGCGTTGAGCGTCCTTGACGCTCTCGCTATCGCCGCGTTGGCGTGAGCGCGGCTTTCCATCCCGAACTCGTCACCGGACGAGAGGACGGGTTTCAAAGTGGTCCGTGGACGGTGACGGCCGGCTCGACGCGGCGCGGTGATGCGAGCTGCAACCTCACCGAGCGAGTGCTCCACGTACCACTCGGCCACGACGCAACCTCGAGGGTCGTTCGCGCGCACGAACTGATGCACGCCCGCGTCAGTCCCCATCTGCGCGAGCACTACGGCGCGCTCGAGGACGTGGCCCCGCGCGCACTCGAGTGCGCCGAGGAGTTTCGGATCAACTCGCTGGTCGCACGACTCGGCTTTGACGTGGCGCTGTTACGAGACGGCTCGGAGAAGAGCGGTGGCCGACGACTGGCCGAGAGCGGGGACTGGTCCGAGGCACTCTGTTTCATGTTGGCCGTACTCGGCACCGGTTCGGAGAAGGAGTACCTGGCGGGTGTTCGCCAAGTGCAACCGACGTGGATGGCCGGGATGCGCGCCCTCCGAAAGCGTGCGCGGGGCGTCGTCGACGCGCACTGCACGACGTCACTCGGTGCGACACGACTCAACGACGATCAACTTCCCGCGGGCTACGCGAACGTCACGGTCGTGCTCGCGCGACTACTCACGCAGTCCATGGTGGCCCGTCCGCCCATCACTCCCGATGCGCTGCGCGCCTTTCGCCGTTCACTCGAGCCCGGTGCTCGACGTCCGGCGACCGGGCGATTCGCCGCCCTCGCCTTTGACGAGTCACTGGTGATGTCCGCTCGTGTTCGCGCCGGAGGACTTCGCCGCGCACGTCCGTCCACGAGCGGCTCAACGATGCGCTATCCGAGTCGACTCCTGAGCGATGACCTCAAGCGGGCCTTCGCGCAGCGCACGTCGGTGCACGGCGGCGTCGTTATCATCGACCAATCGGGTTCGATGGACCTCGAGGAGTCGGCGTTGACGTCGTTACTCCAACGTGCTCCCGACGCACTGGTCGTGGGTTACAGTCACCGACCTGGCGATGGCGGTGCGACGCCCAACGTTTGGATCTTGGCCAATCGAGGTTCGGTCGCGGGTACGTGTCCCTCAGGCAATGTGGGCAACGGCGTGGACGGACCAGTCTTGCGCTGGGCGCTCGCCCAGCGCAGGGGAGATGAACCGATTATCTGGGTGACCGACGGACAGGTCACCGACTCGCACGACCACCCCGATGACACGCTCACCATCGAGTGCGCGACGCTCGTGCGCCAGCATCGGATTCGGATGGTCCGAGAGATGTCTGACGTCGGGCGGGCCCTCTCATCGGGGCGAACGACGAGTCGCGCGCAGTGGAGCCAATTTGGACGAATTGGACGAAAACTGCAGGAAATGAGCGCCTTTTAGGGTTCCTGTCACAGGCCAAGATTACCCTTGCAACGAACACTTGTTCGCCTTAAGATATACGAACAGGTGTTCGTGAAAGGGGCAGTTATGGCGGCCATCGAAGTAATTGAGAGTGCATCGTACGTCGGACAGGATTCACGTCCGTACCTACGTCTGGTGACCACACCACAGGTCTTTCGCTCTGGTCCAAGCTTGGCGCAGCGCCGGGCGGCCCGCGCTCGCATGATGCAGCGTCGTCGTCGCACGCTGGTCGGCCTCGGCCTGGTGCTCGGTCTCGTGATCCTCTCGTGGCCGGGACACGCCTTTGGGGGAGTGACCGGAAGTGGTCTCCCGAGCGACCTCGCCAACTCCTCAGTGCTCGCCTCAGGCATGGTCTACGTCGTGCAACCGGGCGACAGCCTCTCGTCGATCGCCCGATCGGTGAATCCGGTCGACCCCGGCCAGGCCCGAATCGACCTGGTGCACGAACTGCATTCGTCGGTGATCGTGCCCGGCGAGCACATCCTTATCCCTTAATTTTCAAGGGTTTTGGGTGTATCCTTCGGTAATGCGTTGTCCTTTCTGTTCGGCAGATGACGACCGCGTCGTGGACTCTCGCCTGGCTGAAGACGGCGTGGCGATCCGTCGCCGCCGAGAGTGCTCGAACTGCAATCAGCGCTACACGACCTTCGAGCGG
>Ga0182013_10002630_pt1 | contig 23357 bp, 23 predicted proteins | sample 612S2MmetaG_FD_120487 | JGI IMG/M metagenome (GOLD analysis project Ga0182013, IMG submission 120487) | Permafrost microbial communities from Stordalen Mire, Sweden - 612S2M metaG | ecosystem: Environmental > Terrestrial > Soil > Wetlands > Permafrost | place: Sweden: Stordalen | collected...
AACTTCGCTCACCTGGCCACTCTGATGCCCGACGGCTCGCCGCAAAGCGTGCCGGTGTGGGCGGGCCGCGAAGGCGATCGCATTGTCATCTGCACCGGGGAAACTTCGTTGAAGGCGCGCAACACGGCGCGCGATCCGCGGGTGGCGCTCTCGATCATCGACTTTCGCGATCCCTACAGCGAGGTCCAGATTCGCGGGCGGGTTGTCGAGCGCCGTCCTGATCCCGACCTCAAGCTCATGGATCCCATCTCAGTGAAGTACACCGGCAAGCCGTTTCCCATGCGGCAGCCCGAAGGACGGGTTGCACTCATTGTCGAGGTCGATAAAGAGCGCTATACCAAGCTACCGTTTGAACACACACCGCCGGCGGCTTCGTAGCCATTTGCTGCGGACGGCACTCGTGATCAAACTCGCAAAGATTGTGACCGCGTTAATTTTTGGTGAATGCTGACGCCGGACCGTTGACCGTCCATGGTGAGTGCTCTAGTATCCGACACCTATGGACAAGCCGAACCTCGACCAACTACAGCAGACCTACAAACAGGCGGTGGACCAGTGGGTAGCCGCGATTCGCGCCGAAGAGGCGCTGGCCACTGCTGACCATTCCGAGACCGCGATGGAGCGCTGGGACCGCGCCGACTTCGCCGTGCAGGATGCCGGGAAGAAAGCCAAAGAAGCGCGCGACGTCTACAAGGAAGGCCTGCGGCATCTGCACTACGGCATATGACTCCCACATTGTGGGAGCCAATGACGTATTTCGTCAGCGCTTCGCCTCCTTGATTAACCGGGCCACCTTCGAGTCGGGACCGACCGGCTCCACGAAGACAATCTGGTTAGCGTTCAGGTACATGCGGTCGGGGCTGGGACTCGCCCGAGGAGTCATAGAACGGACTGGATTAGTTTGGAGATCCGCCGCCCGCTGCCTTCAGGGACCGGCTGGCACGCTTCGATTTGTACATTGCCTTGTCGGCGGCAGCGCAGAGTGCAACCGGATCGGCGCCATCGTCCGGGTATAGGGCATAACCAATGCTCACCCCGGTCCGCACTAAGCGGCCTTCAACTTTGATGGGGAGAATGAGTGCCGACTCAAGAGCGGCGACCAGCGTTTCGGCCCCTGGGGCCTCTGTCACCTCGCTGACGATGGTAAATTCGTCGCCGCCGGTCCGGGCCAGGGTGTCGGAGGCACGCATGCGGCTGCTGAGTCTTGTAACCACCTGCTGCAAGGCCGCGTCTCCAACCCGGTGCCCAAAGTTGTCGTTCACTTCCTTGAAGTCGTCGAGATCGAGCAAGAGAACCGCCACCTTGTGGCCGGCGCGATCAGCGTGGGCCAAGGCCTGCACCAGCCGGTCCTGCAGCAGCCGTCGGTTGGGCAATCCCGTCAAAGCGTCATGGTAGGCAAGATGCGAACTCTGCCGAATCTGATCTTCGAGCAGCGTGACGATCATGCCGACCGCGACCAGGTACTTGGGAATATTCCAGACTTCGGCTTCGACATGGATGGAGGGCGCGAACGAGCTCAGGAGTATTCCGGCGGGAAAGCTGATCCCCCAGGCAACAAAGCCAACGACCGTCGTAAGCACCCCGGCGGAAGACCGCCGAAAGTGATACCAGAACAAGCCTGCGGCAAAAAAATTAAGCGCGGCAAGGATCACGTGGACACCGTAGTCCTGTTTGCCACTGGCAATGCCCCACACCAGGAAGCCAAGAAGGAGGACGGCAGCACAGGAGACGCCCGTCACATACGGTGTAATCCTGCTATGCCACCTCCCAATCAGGAACAAAATTCCGGCCAGCGCAACGGCCGCGACCCCGTAGTAAAAATTGCGTGCGGCCACGTCCCAGATCATGGCGTTGGTATAAATCAGGGCGGGAACGCCGAGCACGGCGGATAGCACCAGTTGGCGGCGCAGAGTATTGGCCTTGGGAGCCACGGAAACCACGAAGGCGATGCTGGCCAATATCAGACTATTAAGAGCAATGGACAGATAGATGCTGGCCCAATGAGGATAGCCCACGTGGGCGAACTGCACGACGGAGCGCAACAGCACCAGGGCCCAGCCCACCAGCCAAAAATGGACGCGCTCGTTGGTATGCTGACGCGCAATGGCCGCAAACACCCCTACCAGGATCGCCAACGCGATGAGGTTGGGCAGAGCGTTGAAATTCAGGTGCATGGAGAGCAGCCGGCGGACCTTGCTAACCGCCGTCAGTATAGGCTAGCGTAATGCAGTTTATCCGCTACCGCAACGGCGAAATTCGCGGCGAAGGCTGAGTTTATGCCGGCAGGTTCATCTGGCGCAGAAATTCCGCGAAGCGGGGATCGTGGTAGAGGTTCTTCAGCAGCGGATCGCCTTTGATGGCGGGCAGCCCAGCGTCGCGGTGGGCCCGCGCCAACTCAAGCCAGTGGAAGGCGTGGTCCACTTCGCCGCGAAATGCATACACCTCAGCAATCTGATAGGCGGCCTGCACCTGATAGTTGACGATGAGTTGGTTCAAGGCGGCGTCCGCCTCCGGCTTGCTGCCAGCACTGTAGGCCAGCGCTTCACCCACCGACTTTTCGCTGTTTCGCTGGTCGCGTTCAAACTCAGCCAGCGCCTGCTGCGGTTTGGAGCGCGCCAGGTAAACCAGTCCCAACAAATAGTGCGCTTCGGGATCGTCGGGACTAATGGCCAGCGCCTTCTGGTAGGCGTCGGTTGCCAGCTCCAGTTGGTTGGCATAATAGGCATGAACTCCCATGGACACATGCGCCACTACACTGAGGGGATCGACTTCCACCGCCCGTCGATTGAGCGCCACGGCCTCATCAAAGCGGCCCAGACTGGCAGCCAAGCTCGAAGCCCCCAGCAAGACGGTGGAGTTCTGCGGCTCCAACGCCAGCGCCTTCTGAAAGGATGCTTCGGCGCCGGCCCAATCCCAATCGTAGGTACGCTTGATGCGGCCAATCGCCGCATGGGCTTCGGCCAGAGACGGATCCAACGCCAGCGCCTGCTCGGCGGCGGCGCGCGCCATCCGGTAGCCTTCTTCGAACGAAGGTCCATAGGCGGCTTCGGCGCGCGCAATCAAGACCCAAGCCAGTGCCGACCAGGCCCGCGCGTATTGGGGATCCTGTTTGACGGCCTGCTCAAAATACTGGAAGGCCTTACCCAGGTCATCCTGAGTACGGCGCTCATAAAAGTAGCGACCTTGCAGATAGGCGTTGTAAGCGGCGGCACTTGTCCCACGTTGAGGGACAGAAGGACCGCTCGAATTCAGCAAGCGGACCTTCAACTCACTGGTAATGGAGCGGGCAATTTCATCCTGCACGGCGAAGACATCGTTCAAGTCGCGGTCGTAGGTGCCGCTCCAGAGTTGGAAGCCGTCTTCCACCTTGATCAACTCGGCCGAGATCCGCACTCGATTACCTTCCTTGCGGACGCTACCCTCCAGCACCGTGCCCACATCCAACTTCTTACCGATCGCGGGAACGTCGGATGTCTTGTCGCGGAACTGAAACGAAGAGGTCCGGGCTGCCACACGCAATCCGGGGGTCTTGGCCAAGTGGTTGAGGAGCTCCTCGGCGAGTCCGTCGGAGAAGTACTGCTGATTCTTCTCCGGACTCATGTCCGCGAACGGCAACACTGCGATGGAAGAGGCGATGGGTCGTGCAGGAAGAATAGCACCGCGCTTCCCCGCGAAAACGCCGGTCGCCACTGCTATCAAAATGGCCAATGCCGGCAAGAGCAGCTTCCAGATATTCCTCGCCGGCGGACTCTGCACCGGGGGAGGAAAACGCGAGAGCAGATCGAGCGTGGCTGGCCCACTCGGCTCGCCGGCGGCGATTGGTAAGCATGCCTCCTCTGAGGCCACGCCTGCGACGGTAAAGGCGTAAGCGGTCGGCTGCTCCAAGGTACCGATGAAGCGATAGCCGCGCCGCGGAACGGTTTCGATGTAGGCTGGCTTTTGGGCGTCGTCGCCCAGCGCATCCCGCAAGCGCCGCACCGCGACATTCAGGCTGGACTCGAATTCCACAAAAGTGTTTTCGGCCCAGAGCTGCGCCTTTAGCTCCTCGCGCGTGACCAGCTCGCTCGGCGCCTCCAGGAGGGCGCGCAACACCAGAAACGACTTCGGCTGGAGCTTGACACGGTAGCCAAACTTGCGCAGATCTCCCGACTCAAGATTCACCTCGTAGGGTCCGAAGCGAACCGTTTGGCTGGCGGCTTCCAGGGCGCGGGTCATGGGTGCGGAAAATGTTACCACAGTTCGGTCAATATGCCATGTTCGCTAATGCTGTATTTGCCTATTGATGCAATAGCTTAGACCGTAAGGTGCAATTCACTTGACTTGCCGCCGGATGGGCAGGAAACAGGATGCACAGCACCGTCGTGATCCGCAGCCCAAAGTAACGACAACAAGAAATGTGTAAGGCGGAGCCGGCGGCGGCGGCGGCGTGGGGTGAGAGATCACGCCGTAACTAAGTTCGTCCCCACAGGGAGCGCCGGGTTTCGCGGCTTTGGGATTCCGGCGCTCCACTTGTGTACCACAATGTAAGACTGGGTCGATTCGCCAGACGCGCAGCGCGGTTTCGTCCCGGCAAAGGAGCACCGCCATGGAGCACCCTGAACAACCTCGAAACTGGGTTGGTGAGATTGACTTTTGGATGATCGTTGCGGCGATTGCACTTGCGATTCTGATGATCGTGGTCGCAACCCAAGGCCAGGCATAGACGCTCACCGTACTGCACGCCGTCACCGGCGCGGATGGGCGGTTCCCGGAAGCCGGCTTAACCATGGACCTCATACCATACTGTGGGAAATAGCGGACTCAGCCTGCCGAGGGCTGGGCAGACTTACCTCAGAGGGACACGGGGGTTTTAGTGGACGAACCTCTACAATAGTCATACGCCTTCCAAGGAGAATTAACATGACGCTCCCACAGCCATGCCGGAACTGGATTTCCGGGAGGAGCCCGCAAGCGGAGACAGCCGCGCGTTTATTTCGATCCGTGCGCCGGCGCGGTTGCGCCGGAGGACTGGCTGTCGCGATAACGTGGGCCCTGATGGCCATCGGCGCGCAGGCGCAAACCTTCAGCGTGATCCACAACTTTACTGGCGGACAAGACGGCGCCAATCCCATGGCCGGCTTGACCATGGACCGCGCAGGAAATCTTTACGGCACGGCGAACTCTGGCGGGAACCTGGGCGGCAGTTGCGGCATCGGCGGATGCGGCGCCGTTTTCCGGCTGACCAACCGCAACTCGAACTGGTTGTTGACTCCACTCTACGACTTCGCCGGCGGAAATGACGGCGTGAATCCGCAGACCTCTAGCGTGGTCATCGGTACCGATGGCAGCCTCTTCAGTACGACGTACCTGGGAGGAGGAAGTTGCCCCGGCCATCCTGAAGGCTGTGGCACCGTGTTCAACCTGCAGCCGCCTCCTACCGCATGTAAGACGGCGCTCTGCCCCTGGATGGAGACCGTGCTGCAACGCTTCAACGGCAGCAATGGCGACGGTCCGGTGGGCGCTGTGGTGTTCGATCCGGCCGGCAACCTCTATGGCGTAACCGTCTTGGGAGGCCTGGACGGCGGAGGAACGGTGTACGAGTTGAACGCCAATAACTGGACGGAGAGCGTCCTCTTTCATCCCTATGGATATCCCGGAAGTGGTCTAACCCCGGACCATGCCGGCAACTTTTACGGCTCTACTTTTGCGGGCGGCATTGACTTTGGATCGATTTACGAGTTAACGCAGCCTGGCTTCGGCTGGACCATAACCGACATTCACGATTTCACCAACGGCAGCGACGGCCGTTATCCAAAGGCCGGCGTGATCTTCGATCAAGCGGGCAATCTTTACGGCGCCACTGGTGCCGGAGGAAGCGGCAACGGCGGCACTGTCTTCCAGTTGGCCCCATCCAACGGAAGCTGGACCTACAGCACGCTTTACAGCTTTACCGGTTCGGACAACGGCCCATCTATTGTCGGGCCGGTCGGCAACCTCGTGATGGACAATGCGGGTAATCTCTATGGTACAACTCTGGTCGACGGGGCCCTGGGATACGGCGCGGTTTTCGAGCTGACGCCTTCGAACGGAGGGTGGACCTATACCTCGCTCCATGACTTCACCAACGGTAGCGACGGCAGCTATCCCTATAGCAACTTGATTTTCGACGCCGTCGGCAATATCTACGGGACGGCATCGGCGGGCGGCGCCAACGAACTCGGGGTGGTCTTTGAAATTGCGCCGTGAAGTGAGGGCTGGGGGTTAGGCCGCTGGCGGTAGCGGCCACGTTGCGCTTTGCGAAGCGGGCTACGAATCCAACCTACTTCGACTTGGTTCCAGAAATGTACTCGGACAGTCGCGTCGGCTAGACTAAGAAGGTCCCGGTATCGAGTATCCCACACTGTGGGACGACTGTAGCCATCGGTTGTACTCGGCAGTTTGAACTGACTCTAGTCTCTAACCCCTAGCCCACCGCTTCTAAAACGCTCCGCCTCCGCCGCCCCCAAAACCGCCGCCGCTGAAGCCTCCGCCGCCGCCACCGCTCCATCCCGAGCCTGTGCTGCTGGCCCGCGGCGCCGCCACAAATGCCTGGTGCGCGTCCATCGCCATGGCGTGCATCGATCCCGCAAAGAAAATGGGATTGAATCCGATATACGGTGTGGGGCCGATGTACCACGTTGGGGTATTTTGCGCGATGCCTTCGAAGGCCTTCGCCCAGCGGTTCTCGATGCCCAGCGCCATCGCGTAAGGCAGAAACTTCTCGAATGTGTCGGGCGGCATGCGCTTCAGCCGGTCGGCGTCCACCCGATTGATGAACTCCTGGAAGCCCAGGATCTCGACCTTGGTGTGCACGCCCTTCAACGACTTCGCGGGCATAATGCGCGCGAACAAGAAGACGATAACCACGGCGATGAGGCCGGAGGCGATCAGCAGTCCAGGCGAATCCAGCATCGAGCCCCAGCCCAGCAGTTGCGCGAGGACGAACGGCAGTGCGGTAATCACCAAGCCCGCTAGCACATAGGCGTGCGCCGAATCGGGATCGACCGAATACATTCCCTTGCCCTTCAGCTCGGCGAGAATATCTTCCTTCAGTGTCGGGATCGCCACATAGAACTGATTGCGCAAATCTGACAGTCGTATCTGTGTCGCGCCACCGGCGAACATGTGATTCAGCATCAGTTGTTCGTGCGCCTCCAGCGTTCCCCACTCCGGTTGAGGCTTCAGCAGGTGGAAAGTGTAATCGCGATGCGAGAACAACAGCGCCTTCGACTCCGTCTCCTCGATCTTGAGATAGCCCTTGACCGCCAAGTCGACCAGCGTCGAGGTAATGTCACGAGGATGCACCGCGTCGTCCATCAGCGCCCCCACTTCAGCCGGCGTCATGTCCTTCGGCGGCTCATACATCGGCGCCACGGAAATGTCCGGCTTTGGATCGCGGCCCTTGGTCCACCAGAAAAAGAACATCACCACGAACGCCCACAGCGGCAGCAGCACAATGGGATTGCTGCGCAGGAACCACATCGCCTGCGTCAGCCGGCTGGGCTGGACCAGCACTCCCTTGCTGATGTAAACGTCCACCGTCAGTCCCTCGCGCATGGCGAGAGAATCGTTAGTCGTCGCTCGTACTACGTCGCCGCCCACCACCACCAGCGCGTCCTGCTCGCTCGAACCGTACGCACCGGTAAAAGCCTGTGCGCGTAGGTTGCCCTTGGCGTCTTGGGGAAAGACGATGGTTGCCGTCGCGGTATCGATCGGCACCGGCCAGTCGTTGCCGGTCACGTTCCAGTAGAGCTCGTCGTGGTCGTCGAACCAGCGCACCGCATTGGTTACGGCATACCGGATGTCGACCGTGCGGGTGGCGTTCACCGCGTCGGGAATATAAATTTTCAAGTGACGGCTGCCGTTCCGCACGCTGGAGTCGTACTTCAGGTTATGGCCGTGTCCGTCGGTGACGCCAGTGACGGTCAGAAAGAGGGTGTAGTTGGAACCGTGCGGCCCGGGATACTCGATGGGAATGTCGCGATAGATGCCGTGGTACTCGCCATCGAAGACGACCTCCAGATGCTCCAGCACTTGCGCCGTTCCGTCGCGCGCCACTGTCATGCTGGTGAGGTAGCGCGCAATGTGCCAGTCGCGCGCGAACGCCGGCACGGCCATGATGAGGCAGAGCAGGATGAGCGCGGCGTCACGAATTCGGCATTTAGCAGTTGGCATTTGGCAGTTAGGAAAAACAGAAACCAGGGGTGAATAAGCGACTTCTTGCCGGTGTTGTGATTTCGACTTCCTCGGACAAGGGATCCCGGTCACCACTCATGTTTGTCATTCCGACCGGAGCGGAGGGATCTGCGGTCCCTACGATGCCACTCATCGAGATACGCATTGAATTTCTCTCCTGCGAAACCAACCCTCAAACAATCCATGGGAGTACAGCGTACCCACTCGTTCAGGCTGCACTTCGGATAACGCCGTTTCAGCAGCTCCGGATTTGCGCCCATCTTTGGACAGCCCCGGCCTTTGTTACAAGCTAATTGCTAACTGCTAACGGCTGCTCCTTAGAACTTCACCGCGACCGGCTCACGCTGCAGGGGCTCGGTGATGTCGAAGAACTGCCGCTGCTGGATATGGAACATTCCGGCCACGATGTTGGTGGGAAACGTCTGGATCTTGGTGTTCAGGTCGCGCACCACAGCGTTGTAGTAACGCCGCGCATTCTGGATCGCGTCTTCCAACCCGGTTAAAGAGCCCTGCAGCGACTGGAACTGCTCCGACGCGCGCAATTGCGGATACGCCTCCGCCACCGCCAGCAGTCCGCGCAGCGCGTAAGTCAACTGGCCTTCCGCCTCGCTCTTTTCCGCCGGCGTGCTCGCCGACATCGCTGCGCTGCGGTACTTGGCGATGTTCTCGAACGTGCCCTTCTCGTGCGCGGCGTAACCCTTTACCGTCTCCACCAGATTCGGGATCAAGTCATAACGCCGCTTCAGTTGCACATCGATGTCGGCCCAGGCGTTGTCGGCGCGTACCCTAAGTTGCACCAGGCTGTTGTAAATACCGATTAGCGCCAACGCGATCACGGCGAGTATGACAATGAGAATGATGAGACCTATCATCGGATTCCTCCACCACTCACAGGGGACGAGCGGAAGGTATCACACCCCGGAAGCGCGAGGCAATTCGGACGCAGCGGTCAGCAGCGCCGACCCTTTGGAGGATCCGCCATTTCCTGCGCCGTTCTGCGAAATAGCGTGTCCCCTACCCTCATTCTCTTGGCAAACTGGGCAGCTTCTATCGAGTTTCGATAAAGCATTTACACCGCTACTTGGCCGAATTTGAGACGCGATTCTATTTGCGCAAGGTGCCAGATCGCTTTGAGCAGATCGTGGGCCGGCTGCTGACAACCGACACGATGGAATGCAAGCAGCTTATCGCTGATCCGAATCCGTCTGAGGCTTAGGCGGTATTATCTTCCCCTGCTTTTTCTTCTCGCCTGTGCGTGCATCCTTGCGCTTCACAGGATCGGCGTTAACTAGGTTCCCCAAGATGCGGTTGAACTCGTCGCGAGGAACCGTGTCCGGTACGGCATCGACTCGGCCTTTGTCGGTCTTCACGCTTGTTTCCATCGACTATATCTGACATTCTAAACCCGATACAGGCCGGCTCGACGTTACCGACTCGGGAGCGCCGTCACTCTTCCTCACAACCCACATGCATGACATTCTGACGCACCGCTACCACTCGCCGGACTATTTCTGCTCCGCCGAACTCCGTAACCTGACTCGACTGCCAGCCTTCAAACGGCCACATTTGCTCATAGCGGCATTTTCCTAATACCGCGAAGCAGGGTCAAGAAAGTAATCGCTATTACCACCTTGACGGAACAGGCAATTCTTCTGACATCTCCATGGAGGGTTTATGGAACAGCCCGTTGCCGATACCAAGAAGGCGACCGTTGCATACGTTCCATTCGCTTCGTTCTGCACTGCCTTGGATTACCTGAAAACCCACGGACGCCGTCGAAAATCGGACGGTCCGGGTTGCAGTTCCTCAGGGTTCTGTCTGGCAGATCACGCACTTCAGGTAAGCCGTCTCTGGGACGTTCAGCAGGACAGGATGGTCCATCGCCGCCCCGCGTTTCTCCAGAATGCGGACCTGGCGCCCGGTGTCAGCGGCGGCCGCTCCTAACATCCCGACAAACTCCGCCTCGCTGACGTGGAACGAGCACGAGCAGCTGACTAGTATGCCTCCAGGGCGAAGCATCTTCAGGGCGCGCAAGTTCAGCTCCTTATAGCCGCGCAGCGCGGTGGGCACGGTGCGCTTGGTCTTGGCGAAGGCCGGCGGGTCCAGGACGATGGTGTCGTACTGCCGGCCGGCGGTGGCGTAGTCTTTCAGCAGGTCGAAGGCGTTGGCTTCGATCCACTCGATCTCGCTGCAGCCGTGCTGGGCGCGATTGAGCTGCTCGTTCTGCTCGGCGATCTCCAGCGCGGGACGCGAGGCATCGACACCAGCCACGCTGGCGCACACGCGCGCTAGATGCAGAGCGAAGCCGCCTTGGTAGGTGAAGACGTCGAGCGCCGCGCCGTGAGCATAACGCGCTGCGGCGGCGTAATTCTCCCGCTGATCCAGAAACGCTCCGGTCTTCTGCCCGCTTAGCCCGTCAAAGTGAAACTGCACGCCGTTCAGTGCGAAGATGGTGCTCGAGCGATCGCCCAGCAGCAGTCGCGATTCGCGTGGCGGCAACTGCTCCAGTTCGCGGATGTGCGGGTCGATCCGCTCGATCAGACTGGCGCCGGGAAAATGCGCGGTCAGCGACTCGACGACGATCTGGCGCAGATCTTCGCGATCCAAAGCCTGGGTCACAGCCTGCACCGCGAGAATGTCGTTGTACTTGTCCACGATCAGGCCAGGCAGCAGGTCAGCCTCGCTGAAGATCACGCGGAACGAATCGGTGTCGCGCGTTAGGCATTGCCGAACCTGCACCGCCTGGTTGATACGTTCGCGCACCAGGACGGGCAAAGCATTGTCGCTGATTTCATCGGTGCTCAGCAGGCGAATGGCGATCTGCGACGCGCTGCTGTAGAGGGCCGATCCCAGCCGTCGGCCGCGCTCATCGCGAACCTGCACCAACGAGCCGTCTGCAGCTTCCGCAGGCGGCACGAGATCGGAGCGGTAGACCCACGGGTGTCCGGCTCGCAGCCGCGCCGCGCCGCGGTGATTCACCGTAATGATGGGAGTAGAGTTGCTCAGAGCGTGCCTCGCGCAAGAATCAAGTAATTATCTTACGCGGAGCGACCCCGCGGCTGATCCGCTTCGTCGTTAGCGCGGAGTGTATAGTATGGGAACTGTTCCAACTTACCACCGGAGTTCCGGGCTCTTGGCCCGTGGGAGTCTCGCTATGAGGATGGTGCGCGCCGCATTCTTCTTCGCGCTGGCGATCTCGTTGCCGGCGATCTCTGCGCCGGCGCAAAACATGCCAGAGTCAGCAAGCGCTGTGCCGATCACCGGCAAGGCCGTCCCCGGCTTTGAGGAATTCGAACGCGCTGTCGTCAAGGTCATTCAAGACGACCACATACCGGGCGCGGCCATCGCCTTCGTCAAGGACGGGCGCCTGGTCTACGCCCGCGGTTTCGGCTGGGCCAATGAAGAGGCCAAGCAGCCCATTCAGCCGACGTCGGTCTTTCGCCTGGCCAGCATTTCGAAATCGTTCACCGGCATCGGGATCCTCAAACTCATCCAGGAGAAGAAGCTCTGCATGGAGCAGAAAGTCTTCGCGCGACCGAACAGTCCATCGCCGAGCACGGACTCTGGTTCCTGCTCGCAGCCCATTCTCCACCTCAACCCCATCAAGTGCTCAGGCTGCCAGCTCGACCAGCGTATCTACGACATCACCGTGCAAGACCTCATGCAGATGTCGGGCGGCTGGATCGACAAGCAGCAGGCCGTAGACGTAGACGCCTGCGGCGTCATGACGCACGGCAGCGGCGATTGGTCTTCCCCGGAGCGGGCCCAGAAGGCGCTGCATATGCGCAGCGTGCCGACCCGTGCTCAGGTAATTCAATTTGGCATCAGCCATCGGTTGAACTTTACCCCCGGCGCTTGCTATTCCTATTCCAACTTCAATTTCAACATCCTTGGGCAAGTCATCCAGCAGGTGACCGGGACACCTTACGCAAAATGGATGGAACAAAACGTTTTGCATCCCATGGGCGCCACCAGTGCCCACGTCTTGCTCTATGACAAGTTGCTGCCCAACGAAGTCAACTACTACCGAGTGCTGCCCGATGGCCAGAACCGGAGTTGCTGTCTCGACATGCTGAGGCCGCAGATTGGGCCGGCTGGGGGATGGACGGCGAGCATCATCGACCTGGCGCACGTGCAAGCCAGCCTGCGCAACGGGATTCCCCAGCCGAATCCGCTGGAGCCGCCGACCATGACGCTGATGGTGTCGCGGCCAGCCAATCCGAAATTCGCCGGCAAGTTCGCCTACTGGACCGACGGCTGGGACACGGTGTGGTGTCCTCCCGAGTCAGGCGGTCCGAACGGCTGCACCATGCAAAATGCCAGTTGGGAAAAGGGTGGCGACTTCACCATCGGCACCATTACGACCTATTCGTCGCACTCCAACGGAGTGGGATACGTGCTGTTGTTCAACTCCCACACGGCAACCAACATGCCTGACATCAACCGCAAGATCATCGGGCCCATGGTGCGCACCCGAACCGATTGGCCCACTTGGGATCTGTTTAAGGACTATCCATAACCTGCCCTGCACGTCGCAAACTTAATTGCCGGTTGGAATGATCCCCGCATTTTCGACCATCAGGATCACGGTCCGCTGCGGCGCCCGGGTGCGGTGGACAATTCCTTTGGGGACAACCAGACCCTGCCGCGGAGAAAGTTCCACGCTGCGATCTTCCAGGTCGATGATCAGTTTGCCCTCCACCACATAGAAGAACTCGTCGTCCTGGTCGTGCTTGTGCCAGTGATATTCGCCTTCGATGATGGCCACGCGCACCACCGATTCATTGATCTTGCAGAGTGTCTGGTTAAACCACTTGTATTCGCACGAGTCGGCGAGTGCCTTCTCGTCGATGACTTCTAGCGGTTGATGCAGAATGTTCAGGCGGGTCTCGTACGGATAATCGGCGACGGAATCAGGCATAGGGTCCTCCGCGGAGTTGTCTTTGCGTTCTTGGGAGTCCTAATTTTACTTGGATCGCAACAGGGTTTCCATTCCACTTTGCCCGGTGCGACTCAGTATATTCACTGCGAGGTTATGGATCGGTGAGCGAGTACGCGTGAACTCGGCTATTCGCTACCGATTGGCTTAATCAGGGTCTGGGGTTGTTGGGAAAGTTCGGCGTCTATCCTGCAACGCTGGCCGTGCAACTCCGCAGCTTTTAGGCGAGGCTTCCAAATCCGGTAAAGGTCAACAATCGGCTTTTAAAGCCCTCTTCCTCGTCGGCAACACCAGACGTGAACGCGGCTGCAATCGCCGCGAGTTCGTTAATAGATTGCCCCCACGCCAACGAACCCCAGCGGGCCATCAGCGGAGCTTTGTACTTCGGCGGTACAGATTTGAGAGTAAAGTCACCAATTGGACCTTCATAGCTTGGCAATGAGTGTTTCTTCCTATAGTCAAACCACGCGCCGTTTAATGACGAATAATCATTCAAGTAGCGGCTGCTGTACTCGATAGCCTTTTCCTTTGCGGCACGTTGATTCCGTATTCGCATGTTTTTTTTAGTACGGTTATTTGGCGCAACCCCAATGCCGCAACCAAAACGAGAGCAATACCGGAAATATAGTATGCGATCTCAAACCATGACTGCGCTTGTGCAACACTCACTTGAGTTGCTTCAACGTTATAGGAACTCTGTTTCATCGCTCATCGGATGGCTTCGCGCCCCGATGGGCGAACGGCTCAGCCTACCACCACAAGGGCTCGCCATCCAAGTCCCTTTTTCTTGACTATAACCAAGCCGCCTGTTCGAGAAGAAGTTAGGGTAGGTAGCAGAGGAAGTAAGGTGCCGGTTGCGCCATACATTCCCTTCGTTTGGGAATGTGTGGGAGACATAACGTGCGCGGATCGAAAATCACAAATGAGTGGGGCACTGAGCGTTTATGGTTGGATTGCCTGAGACCGCAAAGGATTCCACTTTGCTTCCATAGCCCACTTTTCAATATCGTGTCCGAAGCAGAGCCTGTACCCGTTGCAATCCTCAATGTCGAAGTCGCGACAGCCGTAGGGCTTATCGCAAATGTTCCGGGCGATCTTCACCCCTTTGCCCTTGAACTCCTCATACAGCTCGTCGGCATCATCAACCCACACGTACGCGTCCCAGGCGTCGCCGCTCGGGTCGATCAGGCGATTCGGACGTATCACACCGGCGTTGCCGGCTCGGCTGAGCATGATCGTGATGCCGGCGCGATGAACCATGCAGAAGCATGGCGGATCGCCCCAGAAGCGCTCATAGTCGAAGCCCAGGTGGTCGCGGTAGAAGTTGGCGGTGGTCACCACATTGTCAACCAGAAAGAAGGGGGCAACGCTCCAGCGGGCTCGCGTTGTAGCCGCTGGTGGCGGATTGACGGGGCGGTCATCGGACATTTCGTTGGCCTCCCTAACAGACTTGGTCGTGATTCTTAGACGGTAACAATATCAACTATTGCGATCATTAAATTCACCGGGCGAAAAAGGATGTTGCGGTCACGGCTCGCTGCGTTTGCTGTTGCGCAGCGACAGCCGGCTCGGCTAGCACGAGCTGCACTGTCGGGCTTTAGTCCTGCTCGCCAAACACCTTTGCGTAACTCTTCCCGTAAGGGTGGAAGCGGTCTTTCTCCCCACGCGCCCACGCCGCCTTCTGATCGGCGATAGTGATATCCCAATCGGGGCGACATCTCATGGTTACGGCTCGCAGGTCTTGTCGCAATTCTTCGTTGGTGGGTCGTCCTAGCTAGAAACCAATAGCCGTTATAGATTTTGAACACGACAAGTCCCGGCTCAAGAATAATCGTGTGGGGGATCATAGGATTGTGCTCCGCATCCGTGTACTCGGCGATATCGAGGTCCTTCTGAATGATGCGTCCTGCATCCGCAGGAACGTCCAGTGTGCGCCGACGCCGGTGCGATATTCGTTGGTTTCCGACAAACTGTCGGTGCTGATGGTGACGAGCCGGCAATAGGAAACCTCCAGCTCGCGATGAAGCTGAACCAAGAGCTCTGCCTGACGCCGGTCTTTCGGACAGAAGCCTCCCCGGCTGAGCACTAGGACCATGGGATGCTGCCCCTGCAATTCCGAAAGTTTGCGGCGAGTCGCGGGGTGGTCACTCAACTCATAATCGGGGAATACCGAACCAGGCACGATGTCTGCTCTCATGATCGATCTCCTTTCGCTATGTAAGGCTGGAAAGGCCGACCCGCGATCGGCGATTCGCAGCACGGAAACCCGCCCGCTCCCTTCGACTACGGCTCTCGCTTGCTGTTCCGCAGCGACAGCCGGTTCGGTGCGGACATGCGCTGGAATTGTGCCTGCTTCGAGTGCTGGCGGAAGTCGGGACCTTCGATCTCTACCTTTTTGCACATTTCATGCAGTCGTGAGCGCATGCGTTCGCCGATGCGGTCGCCTAGCGTCTCGCGCCGGGCCGCGCGCTCCGCCTCCGATGGGCTGCGCAGATTGTTAATCTCTGCGTCCGTCTCTTCGCCATCAGGGAAATTGGTGGTGATGATGGTCGTCTGGTTGTCGTTGTAGCGGCTATTGAGCAGATAGTTAACCGTGTCGAAGACCCACTCCGTGCTGCGTACCGCGCCGAGTTCGTCGATCACCAGCACCTCGCTTTCGAACACGGGACGAAGGATCTCCATCTCGGTCGCCTGCACCGAGGGACTGTAGGAGTTTTGGATTGACTTCAGCAGCTCGCGATAGTCGCAAAACAGGCAGTGGATGCCCTTTTCGCGAATTAGGTCCTTAATAATGCCAACCGCCAGATGCGTCTTGCCGACTCCGACGGTGCCAACGAACAACAGGCCCGTTTTGTCCACCGGGTATTCTTCGACGAACCGGCCGGCAAAAGTGCGCGCTTCGATGACGCTCTTCAGCCGCTTATCAGCGCTGTCGTACTGAAAATTGCTCAGTTCGCAGTGTTCATAGCGCGCCGGGATGCGCGCTGCCGCCAGCAGGCGCTCGCCGCGGTCTTTGACGCGACACTCGCAGCGCACCACTTCGCGCTCCTTGCCGCGCTCGATGGTCTGCCATCCTGTGCCGCCGCAGATGGGGCACGTCTCGGGTGTCGTGGTCACGAATTGAAATGTAATGCCAAGTCGCAGGAGATGCAATTGAGCTAGGCACAGATTTGCACTGATTCTCCAAAACTACGCAAGAATCAGTGGGGGACTGTGGAAATCTGCCCGCGAATACTCGTCGAACGCGAAGAGCAACTGTTTAATCGCTCTGCGCGCCGTCGAGCCGCTCCTTCCCCACGGGGAGAATGTCATAAACATAATCATGTGTGGCCAGGGCGGCGGGCTTGATGGCGCCTGCCCGGACCCGCTTCACGATTTCCTCGCGCGAAAGATCGAAGATGGCCTCCAGGATTTGCTCGCGCTCCTCGTTGCCGGCCTGCGCCACCACAAAGAGCACGCGCGCGCTGTGCTGGATGTATTTTGGCGAAAGCAGTTGCCGCTTCAGCAGCGCCATAATGACCGGCGCTTTGCCACGGTCAAAGCGTCCCGGGTCGCCGCGCCGGTCCAGCTCCGCGAAGAACTCCGCAGTCCATTCGTTGTGATAGTCCCACACCTTCTGGAAGAGCTCTTTGGTGAAGTGCGTCCCCGCCTTCACCCTCTCGGTGCTCGGCGCCAGCACGACACCGTCTTCCGTCAGCGCAGTTCGCTGGAGATAACCCTCCTTGGTGATGACGGCTTGATGGCGGAGCAGCGTCCACAGCCACGAAATGTCGATGCGATAGGTGGCCAGGTCGTTCATAAAGCGCTGCTTGAGCTCGTAGTCGTCGATGGCCGCAGCGAAGTTACCGTTGAGGATCTGGAAACCGTAGTTCGCGGCCATGTAGAACGCATGCTGAATATGCTCGATCGTGACGTCGCCTTTGGGCACGCTGTAGATGGCATCCCAACGCTCCTGCGACAGGAGCTTTTCCGGCGTGTCCAGCGCTTGCCTGCTGATGATAGCTGGAGTGATCTTGCCCTGTGGGTTCAACAAGCCGCACGATTCCAGCAGCGCCTGCTCTGACTCGGCCAGGCCACTGGCGACGGTGGGCACAGCGTTGCCGTTCGCGTCCACCGTTTCGCGCGGCGCATCCAGCATTGCCTGCAATTCCGCCAAGGGCGCCTGCAGCGGCCGATTTCCCGCAGCCACATACGTGGGCTCAGGACTGGCGACCCAGCTTTGGCGATACGCGTCATAGAGCCGTCCTTGGACGCGACCAGTCAGAATGTCGTCGAGCGTGACTTGCAGGCTGGCCGCAGTGGGACTGTCGGGCACAAACATCAGTCCCAACAACCGCTCGCGCAGCTTGTCCACCACGATCGCGCGCATCGCGACCGGGTTATACCGCGAGCGGCCATAGATATCGCTGGGCTGATACATCATGACCGCCGCCATTCCACCGATGGGCGCGCCCTGCGTGAGTTCGCCGTGCTTCATGCCCGCCATGAGCATCATGAGCGCGTTGTAACGCTGGTAGGCGATCATGTTCGCCGAGGCCATGCCGATGGTTTGGGGATCGGGAAACACGCCGTTGGGGTCGTCTTTCCACATCTCGATGAGGCTGCCGAGATAGTCCCAGCGGCCTACGTTGGTGCCCAGCAGCCGGCGGCGGAAAACCCAAGCGATCGCCGGCAGATAGCGGCCGCCATTGCCTTCCTCATACAGAATTTTGATCTTCAACGTGCCGGCGGGGACTCCGATCATGCCTTCTATCCGCGCCAGCAATTTCTCCACGATGAGCGCCTCGCGGGGCGTCTGCATTTTGGGGATGTAGAAATAGACGCCGGTGCCGGTGCGCTTCAGCGCGTCGTAGTTGTTGAGCACCCAGAGAACGAGCACCGCAATCAGCCCGGGGACAGGTTCGTCATCAACCGCGATGTGCTCATACAGCACATGGATGCTGGGCGGGCGAACCAGTCGCGTCGGCCACTGCTCCGGCGGCTTATTGATTTTGTACGCGCGGTTGCCGGCCTTCTTCACCACTTCGTACGGCTTAGCGGCCCAGCGGCCTTCGAGAATCTCCTTGGCGTTCTGCAGGGCCGCAAATGTCCCAACCGGCTGGTTCTTGGGCATGCCGTAGGGCTGGAAGTGCGAGGGCGAGGCGTCTTCGAAATCCGGCATGTTCATGGGCGCGGCGCTATTCAGCGCATTGAAGGCCATGTCCGGAGGATGCCAGGGACCGGTAAGCTCCAGCCCGGGATTTTGCAACGGATGGACGTCGGCGGGGATGGGTACTTCGTCGTTAAGACGCCAGCGCCATTCACTCTCACGATCAAGAAAATTATCGATCAAGCCCTGAACGATGTTCCGAAATGTCCAAGAGCGCGCGGCAACCGGATCCTCGAATGACTCGTCCCACTTCGGCCAGGCGTATTTCCCACGCACGGGCTCGGAGCTCTGGAGCAGTGCGCGGCGGGCGTTCAGGACCTCGGCAAAGGCAGGACGCAGTTCGCGGGTCAGCGTCGCAATCGTAGCTTCGACGTCGACGTCTCGACCATTCACCTTCTTGGTTCCGAACAAGTCTGGGAATTGCTGGAGAACATCTTCACGGATCATCTGCGCCTCCGGGGTGATTTCCATAGTAACTCTTAACTATAGAGCGCGCCGCCTGAGCGGTTAGAGCGCTTCGCAATGCGTGCTGAAACGGCAACGGTGCAAGCTTGCTCGATGGCTTCATGGAAGACCTGGCCACCGATCGCATTTATCGCGTCATGATTGCGCAGCGGATGAAACACTATCCCACGGTGCCGATCGTCGACGAGAGCGGCAAGGCTGCGGCGCACACGCCGGAGTTCATCTCGTGCATCTTTGACGAGGAGCTGGAAAAGCTGCTGGCAAATCCGCCCAAAGACGCTTTCGGCAATCCGGAGCAGTTCAAGGTAGCGCGCCAGATCGCGGAGGGAATGGTGCGGAACGGGGAGTTCGATCCGTTTTGAGGAATGCATCGATCACTCACTTTCTTGCTTGACATCCGGCCGGATTCGCAAGTAAATACTCGCTCCACAGTTACCCACCTGGCGAGGAGCGAGCATGAACAAAGGGGATCTGGTTGAGAAGATCGCGGCCGCCCACGGGATCAGTAAAACCGCCTCTGGGGGCGCCATTGACACCATTATCGACGCAGTCACCAGCGCGCTAAAGAAAGGCGATCGCGTGACCCTGGTCGGCTTCGGTACCTTTTCGGTATCGCAGCGCAAGGCGCGCAACGGTCGCAATCCGCAAACCGGAGGCGTCATCAAGATCGCGGCACGAAAGGTCGCCAAATTCACCCCGGGTATCGAGCTAAAGAAAGCCGTCAACCGGAAATAACGGGACCCGCCTCAGCCCAGCGTTTGCGATCAGCGGCAGGACGAAAGCTCTGCCGCTAGCATTTCCACATCGGGACCGTGGCCGCGCAAGCCTCCGGCTGAGCTAAATTGAAAAGCCGGTCGACAGCGGTGCATTGTTCCCTGTTGAGCGATGCAAGGGGCCCGGGATACGGTAGCTAAGCGGCAAGATTCTCCCCAAGTCCTGCCCTGAGTCGTTTGGGCAGGTTGCGGAATCAAACCTAGAACAATCGTTTTCGCTTGCCCCGCGTTTGCTGCGATCATGCAGTTTCCGGTAAAATTGATGCTTTGCGACAAGCGAGTCAGGAGTTCCTATGAAGGCAGCTATCCATCCGGCTTATGATCAAGTGCGCGTGCATTGTGCGTGCGGCAACGCTTTTATGACCCGTTCGACCCACAAGGGCGACATCAACGTGGAAATTTGCTCCAATTGCCACCCGTTCTTTACCGGCAAACAGAAGCTGATGGACACAGCGGGCCGCGTCGAGCGCTTCCGCCGCAAGTATGCCAAGTCCGATGCAGGCAAAGCGGAAGCAGCCAAGGCCGAGACCGCCAAGGCCGAAACCGCCAAGCAATAAGCTTGGGACCGGGATTTACCAGGAGCCTCCGCTGCGGCGGGGGCTCTTCTTTTCGAGATAGGGTTTATTAGTGGATTGAAGAACCTTGATCCAACCCGCACCGAGGTTCACATTCGCCGGTCGGAGCGTCTCCGCAACGCGATGTTGCTTTTGGCCGACGACCTGGAGGCGTATGATGCCGCAGTTGCTCTGCTCGCGGTTCACTGCGCTATCTCGCTCAACGATGCTATTCAGGTAGGGTCGACCGGGAAAAGATCGAGATATGAAAGCCATGTGCAAACCGTGTCAGACCTGGAGCGGATATGCCGGTCGAACCGCATCGATACTCTGGGAATCGTACATTTGAAGTGGCTTCTGACCAACAAGACCGCGATATCATACGGAGACAGGCGATTTACCGATACCGCTGTGGCCAGAGACAAAGCCGAACGCTTCCAAGCGTGGGCCTATAGCAGCTTTAAAGAGGTATTGCGTGTACAGGAATATTCTTAGCCAAGACCAACTTGAGGCTCGCGGCAAGAACGCCGTCGCCGACCTGCTCGCCAGACGGCTGATCGTGCCGAAGATTTTCTTTGACGCCGCCTGGCCGACGAGGAAGCGGCGAATCGATGTTCTTGCGGTTGATCGCGCTGGAGCCGGCGACATCCACGTCGTTGAAGTGATGGTCGGAATCAATGCAGCTATGCAGTCCCTCACACCGCTAATGCTGCTCCCTGCCCACTACAAGTACGTTGCCATCGTGAATCCTGGCCAGTTCAAGCTGCAGGAACCTATCTTGTATTCTGACGACGGACTAGGAAGAATTGGGGTCATTCTTTTCGAAGAAGAAGAGCACAACCAACTCGTCGCCAGAATTGAAATCGTCCCTGAGCGGTTCCGTGTAGGCGCCGAGGTCATCCAGCAGATCGATCGGTTTACCGCGAAACAGCACGCCGACATTGAGATTCGAGTATGACCAAAGGCGGTCTTAGACCGCTTTCGCTACTTCTCCGAGCCCGCCAGCAGCCGGTCCAGCGATAATGCACCCGCGCCCTTGATCAGCAGTACCAGTCCCAGCGCAATCGCCAGCAAGTGGTACTCGTAACCTTCGCCCTTCTGATTGCCGAACCAGTTCATGAAGAGGCCGTTGACGTGATGCACCGTGATAATCGCGACCAGCATATTCACGATGATGCCGAACGCCGCGATGCGGGTGAGCAAGCCGAAGATCAATCCCAGGCCGCCGAAGAATTCAGCGCAAATCGCCAAAAAAGCCAGGGGCGCCGGGATTCCCATCTGCTGGGTAAAGAAGCCCATGGTGCCGTGGAAGCCGTAGCCGCCGAACCAGCCCAGCATCTTCTGCGCGCCGTGCGCGAAAAACACGATGCCCAGCACCAGGCGCACAACCGTGAGGGTGAGATCGTTGGGGGTAGAAAAAAGCTTACGCAAAATATCCTCCTCGATCAGCGGAACGCCGCCACGGATGGTCCAGCTCCGATGGGCGAAGCCGCAGCAAGAATCGGCGGCGGAAAGGCCTTTCTGCCGTTCTCCGCCATGCTTCCAAGAGATGCTTGTTGCAACACATAAGTTTCAGGATCATTGCTCGGTAATTTTCTCTGGCCCTTACTGCTTATCGCTTGTCTTAAACTCGGTCCAGGGATTGCCCTTCATGTCCTTCAAGATGGGGCGCTGCCAGTCGAACTCGGGGTGCTCCTTCAGAAACTTCTCGGCGATAAAATCTTCACCGCAAGGATGTCCCGCCCGCGCCTGTAGCGTCATGTTCCTGGTCATCGTGCTGTCGGCGGCTTGCGCGGTGACAGCGCCACTTGGGTTGTAGGGCGGATCGCCCCAGGCTGGCTCGCCGGTCGGCGAACTCTCTCCGTGTCCACACAGACCGCGGAAGTTGCGGTCCTCCTTGCCTTCGTAGGCGTCAAAGTGATCGGCCAGGAATTTCTTGCCCAGTTCGACGTCGATCTGCCCCTTGTTTGCCGGCATGATTTCTTCCCAGCGCTTGTGTCGGGCATTAGGCGAGCTGGACATGACATTGGGGTTGAAGTCGGTTTCAGCCTTCATGAATGCCGGATGGCTGGGGAAGTTCGCGCCGACAAAGTAGCCGTTCTTGGTGCGCCACACCCGGTGCATCTTGAGACCAATTTCAAAACGCGCAATTTCGCCGGTGCTATTGTCGGCCAGCAGCCAGTCATTGGCGTAGCCGCCGTTATTACCGTCGAGCATGATCTGCACATATTCGTCGATGGATTTGGCATACTGCAGCGCCTTGCGGGCGCGCACGAATTCCGGCTTGCCCTTGGGATCGAACAGCGCGAAGCCGGTGATGGTGGTCTCGGTCACCATTAGTCCCGCCGAGTTGATGCCGAAATCGTCGTCGCTGACGATGATTCCCGGAAAGCCGTCCATCAGCATGTGATAGCCGTTCGTCGGAACAATGTCGAAGATGATGGTCCAGCGGGTGCCGGTTGCAATGTCGGTCCAGTTGCTGTGCGCGATCACCGGACTGTGATCTTTCGTCCATGCGCCGGTGGCGACGAAGGCGCTGCAATTTCCCGGCGCTTTCAGGTGAGGAGCGTGCGCCTGTTTCTCCTGCTTGTTCAGCCAGGGAACGTAATAGTCGGGGACTTCTTCCATCGCGTTTAGGGCGACTACATCCCACAACTCCAGCGTAGAACCATGGGCTTGCAGGCCATCGGCGATGCCTTGCAATTCCTGCTGATATTCAACTTCAATGTGCGGCCAGAGTATGTTCTGCGCCGTAGCCCGATAGAAATTCCAGTCGCGCTGGGTGCGGTGGGTGTCTTGCAGTTGCACGGTTTTGAAACCGTCTTCGATCTCGGGCGCCAGCAGATAACCGTGCTGATAGCCGATGTCGGCCGGCGAGCCTTCAAGGTGAACGTAGATCCAGCCGCCGCGCGCGAAGCGATAGGCAGGTTTCAGTCGTGCTTCGTCGGGTTTCGCCCCGTCCTGCTTGGCGGACGCCGCGCTCGCGAAGACAATCAGCAGCGTGGCCGTTAGGAAGTACCAAGCAATCCGACCTGAAGCAGAGAACATCACGTTCCTCCTGCGCCAACGATGAAGTGAGCAGCTTATCTAGTTACCTTGAGAATAGCAACGAGATCGACGATCAGACGGTGGGGCTACTCCGGGTGATGTAAGTTTCCTTGTGTAAAAGCGAGAGGGTGTAAGTTGGCTTTGCCTAGTAAGCAGAAGCCATTCCTGGAAAGGAGCTTACACCCGATGGCGAAGGTAACACCGATCAGCGAGCA
>Ga0182013_10002631_pt1 | contig 23350 bp, 21 predicted proteins | sample 612S2MmetaG_FD_120487 | JGI IMG/M metagenome (GOLD analysis project Ga0182013, IMG submission 120487) | Permafrost microbial communities from Stordalen Mire, Sweden - 612S2M metaG | ecosystem: Environmental > Terrestrial > Soil > Wetlands > Permafrost | place: Sweden: Stordalen | collected...
GATCTGTGGGCCTTGGAAGCCATCCTCAATCCTGCGCAGCCTGCTTCCAAGAAGGTCGCTGCGTAGTAACATCAACCTAACCGCCGCCTGCCACTTTCAACTACGCGCGGGACATGCTCTGTTTGATCCTATTTTTGTTCTGCGCATCATCTGGAGTTTCCGGACAGGTCAAAAACAAGCAGTTGCACATTGGCGATACAGTCCAGGATGGAATCAACGGCATTAAAGTCATCAAGGTGGAGAGAAAGTCATTTTTTGAGGATGAGAACGGCAAGGTCTTGCCATCTCAAGGCTCTCACGACCTTATTGTGATTGAGTTGAAGGTTTTCAGAAACGGAGTTCCACTCAACGAAAACGCGGATCGTGAGTTAGTTGAGCTTTCTCTATTCGCAGAGGATGGAAAAATCTATCCGGTTCTGATGAACGAGAATGGCAATTTGAATTACAGGTACGTGCTTTATGGCGCAGACCCGCGGATAGCCCTCGAGAAAGATGGTTTCAATTACGAGGTATTCTTTTCTGTGCCAAAGAATAGCGGCGGTTTGAAACTGAAATATCGCAACAGTTCACTTATTGATTTAGGAAAACCTTGAACAATTTCCGGGCTGGATGGCAGTATTCCAGGTTCTACTGCCCCCAGGCGGCGGTTGTTTAGGTGCGTTTGTCCTGCTCTCGAAGGTGGTGGCCGGGTTACCGGGACTCTATCTGGCGAGCGCTCCATAAACTCGCAATCTCCGGATGATGCTTACTCCCCAATGAACGGATTGCTTTCCTGCGGCTTGATCGTCGTCGGATCGGGCGCCGGCGTTGGCGCCTCCTCAAGCGGGCGAGGCGCTCCGGCCGCTTCCGCATCGACGTGCAGTTGAAACACCCGGTTGGGGTCGCCCGGCAGCATATGGTTCTCTTCGAGAGCCAGCCGCACGCGCCGCTGGAACTCGCGCACTGGCGCGTATTGCTGGTTGGCTCGCGTCTTGAACAATACCAGAAAGATCATCTGCGAGCCCTTCACCGCGTCGATGCCGGGAACCTGCGGGTCATCGAGAAACAGATTGCTGAACTCGCTGCTCGTCCGCACTTCCATTGCGATTTGTTGAAGCAGCTTCGTCACCTGATCGGGATTGGCCGAGAAATCCACGCTCACATGAATGTTAGCCATGCTGTAGCCCGAGTTGAGATTGGCCACGGTCGTCACCTGCGAGTTGGGGATAACGTAGAGCGTGCCGTCGGGGTCGCGCACCGTGGTATGGCGCAGCGTCAGCGCCTCGACAACCCCAGTCACTCCGGCGAGGCGCACCGTATCGCCGACACTGTACTGGTCCTCAACCAGGATCAAAAACCCATTCAGCATGTCCTTGACGATGGTCTGCGCGGCCAGGCCGATAGCGATGCCGGCGATGCCTGCCGAAGCCAGCAGGGGAGCGAGATTGAAGCCAATGATATCGAGGGACATGAAGGCCGCAATGAGGCCGATCACCGCCAGTCCCGTGGCGCGGATCACGCCCGACATGGTCTTCACCTCGCCCAGGCGTCCCGGTCCGGCATGTCGCTGCTCGGCCAAACGCGTCATGTGGAACGTGATCAGGCGCAGCAGGCGGCTGAGCACCAGGGCGATGATGGCAATCACAACCAGCTTGGGCAGCTTGGTGTGGATGAATTCCTGGCTGTCGGCAATCCATTCGTCGACCACTTTGCCCAGAAACCGGTCTTCCCGGAAAAGGCTCCAGCGCATTGCCAGCAAAAGGTCCGCGGGAATTGGAGAAATATTCATGCCATAGCTCCTCTTTCTAGACTAGACTGAGCGGAGAGACCGCCGGAATCCCCCCGTTCCCCCGGCGCATCTTAATTCCCATGGCGACTTCGGCGCAAACCGCGCGTTGCATTGCGGCTACGTGGTCCAGAGGCTGGCAGGATGGCCACGCCGGCCAGTTATGCGCACTCGCCTGCTGTGCGGCTTTTATTGTCCTGGGGGCTGGATCGTTGCGCTGCCCTGCGCAGTCCGCGAGGGTGGCAACCACCGCGTCAAGCGCGGCAAATTCCGGCACGCCTGCACCCGCGGACGCCCAGCAACCTAATCCCCCAGCGGCCAATGCCGCATTGGATCCGCGCAGCCAGCAGCTTGCCCGCGAATGCGCCGATCTGCTCAAGCTTGCGACAGATCTGAAGGCGCAAGTCGACAAGAGCACCAAAAATCAGCTTTCCGTGACGGTGGTTCGCGAGGCGAGCCAAATCGAGCGATTGGCTCGAAAGGTCAAATCAGCAAGCTCTAAGGATTAAGGCCCCGTGCAGCGCGGCCGGGATGGTTCACCATGCTGAAAGCCGGGAGAGAAGTACGAAACCGCAGAAATGGGTGCGCGCACGTCCGCCCCGCGGCCATTTTGGGTTTGGCAGTACTGGCCCTGATGTGCGGACCGGCGGCCCGTTCGCAGGCCGGTGCAGCCAACCCTTTTGGGTTTCCCGAGCACAATCCGCATACCTTCCCACACCCGGCTGTTTCGAGCGGGGGAGATATGGATCGCGTCACTACCGTGCGGCAGAGAATTGCCGTCAATATCGAGCGACAGAAGCAAATCGTCGCCGATAGCGATAAGCTCCTCAAACTCGCCCGCGAGCTGAACGACGAGGTCGCCGCTGCCGGCTCGCGATCTTTGACCGCCGAACAGCTCGAGAAGCTGAACGAAATTGAGAGGCTCGCCCGCAGCGTGAAAGAAAGAATGCTCGACGAGGTGGAAGATCCCCGGCCCCCGGTTTCGCAATCCCAGACCCAGTTTTAGTGAGTGCGCCGTGATCGTCTTCCTTCCAGACAGCCAGTCAGTTTGAGCAGCGCGCGCCCTCGCCCGTTGGTACAATTTAGACTGGAACTGTCTGGAAATCAGTTCTCGGGGGTCGACCGGAATGGAAGTGGCTGTTTCCAGGGCTCGTCAAGAGGGGGCGCCTGCCGCCGCGCGCGAGCCGAGCGCAAAACGGTTGGTTGAGATCTACCGGCTGATGTTTCTTTCCCGCGCGGTGGACGATCGCGAAGTCCTGCTCAAGCGCCAGCAAAAGATCTTCTTCCAGCTTTCCGCGGCCGGCCATGAAGCCTTGCAGGTGGGCGCGGCGCTGGCCCTCAAGTCCGGCTACGATTGGTTCTTCCCTTACTATCGCGATCGCGCCCTTGCCCTGGCGCTGGGCGTCACGCCATACGAGATGTTGCTGCAGGCCGTGGGCGCGGCCGATGATCCGGCCAGCGGCGGGCGTCAGATGCCGACGCACTGGAGCAGCCCCGCGCTGCACATCGTCAACGGTTCCTCTGCCACGGGTACGCAGTTGCTCCACGCCGTGGGCTGCGCCGAGGCCGGCCGCTACTTCAGCCGCCATCCCGAAGCGGCCCTCAAAGATCCCGGCGACTACCGCGAGTTCCGCGACGTGGAATTTCACGGCGACGAGGTGGCGCTGGCCTGCGTGGGCGAAGGCTCGACCTCGCAGGGCGAGTTCTGGGAGGCGATGAACACCGCCTCGAACCAGAAGCTGCCGGTGATCTTCATGATCGAAGACAACGGCTACGCTATCAGCGTTCCCGTTGAGGTGAATACGCCGGGCGGAAACATCTCGCGCCTCGTGGCTAACTTCCCCAACTTCCATTTTGCCGAGATCGACGGCAACGATCCCGTGGCCAGCCTGCGCGCCTTTGAGCAAGCAGCCGCGCACTGCCGCGCGGGCCTCGGGCCGGCGCTGGTGCACGGCCATTGCGTGCGGCTTTATTCACATTCCTTGTCGGACGACGACAAGCTCTACCGCTCCGCCGCCGAGCGCGAGGCCGATGCGCTCTCGGACCCCATCGCCAGGATGCGCGCGCGCCTGATCGCGGACGGCATCCTCGCGGCTGCGGAACTCGACGAACTGGAGCACGGCCTGCAACATGAGGCCGCCGCAGCCGCCGAGCGCGCCTTGCACGCGGCCTTGCCCACGGTGGAGAGCATTACGAAACACGTCTACTCCGAGGACCTCGATCCCACGCGCGTTGCCTTTGCCACCGAGCAGCCCGAGTTCGCGGAGGAAGAAAACGGGCAGAAGCCCGCGGCGCACACCATGGCCGACCTCATCAACAGTTGCCTGCGCGACGAGATGCGCCGCGACCCGCGCATCGTGATCTATGGCGAAGACGTGGCCGACGCCAGCCGCGCGGAGGCGCTCCAGGAGGCCAAGGGCAAGGGCGGTGTCTTCAAGCTGACCGCCGGCCTGCAAACCGAGTTTGGCGCGGAGCGCGTCTTCAACTCGCCGCTGGCCGAGGCCAACATCGTGGGCCGCGCCGTGGGCTACGCGCTGCGCGGCATGAAGCCGGTGGTGGAGATTCAGTTCTTCGATTACATCTGGCCGGCCATGCACCAGATTCGCAATGAACTGGCCTTGCTGCGCTGGCGCTCCAACGGGACCTGGGCCGCGCCTGCCGTCATCCGCGTGCCCATCGGCGGCTATCTAACCGGCGGCTCCATCTACCACTCGCAATCGGGAGAGAGCATCTTCACGCACCTCCCCGGCCTGCGCGTTGTCTTCCCCTCGAACGCGCTCGACGCCAATGGCCTCTTGCGCACGGCCATCCGCTGTGACGACCCGGTGCTGTTCCTCGAGCACAAGCGGCTCTATCGCGAAACCCATGGCCGCGCGGCCTATCCGGGACCCGACTTTGCCATTCCCTTTGGCAAGGCGAAGATTGTGCGGGAGGGTGCGCACCTCACGCTCGTCACTTATGGAGCTTTAGTGCCGCGCGCCCTGCAAGCCGCGCAGCAGGCCGAGCGGCTGCACGGCATCGACGTGGAGATTCTCGATCTGCGCACGCTCAATCCCTACGACTGGGAGGCGATCGCAACCTCCGTGCGCAAGACCAATCGCGTGATTGTGGCGCATGAAGACATGCTGAGCTGGGGCTACGGCGCGGAGATCGCGGCGCGCATCGGCGATGAGCTCTTCGACGACCTCGACGCGCCGGTGCGGCGCATTGGCGCGATGGATACCTTCGTGGCCTACCAGCCCAAGCTCGAAGACGCGATCCTACCTCAGCCGGAGACGATTCTGAACGCGATTGTGGATCTGAAGCGGTACTGAGCGCCGCCGTCTGACAGGTCTCCGATCGATTAAAGAAGAACCTTCCCGTGCCCCATCCTTTCGCCCGTTTTTGGGGGCGAAAGGGTGGGATAGCACGAAGGCCACAGGCACATATTCACGCGGCCGTGGACCGCGCAGCCAGCAGCGCATCCACAGCCGCGCCGAGCGAAGCGCATCGCAGATCGGCCTGCTCTGCCGCGGCTTCCGCTCCCGGCTTGCGCCGCTCCCGATCGCCCTCGACGAAGACCGTCCTCATCCCCAGCCGCCAGCCAAATTCAACATCGGAGAGCGAGTCGCCGATCATCGCGCTCGTCTCCGCCGTGATCTCGGGAAACTGCGCGACCGCCTGCTCGAAAAGTCCCGGCAGCGGCTTGCGGCAGTTGCACTCGCCCTTGTCGTGCGGGCAGATGAAGAACCCGTCGATGTGCGCGCCGGCGCGTTCGAGCAGTTGCTGAAACTTCGCATGGATCGCCGCAACCTCCGCAGCCGTGTAAAGCCCCCGCGCAATGCCGCGCTGGTTTGAGACCACGATCGCGAGCACACCCGCTTCGTTCAGCCGGCGCAAGGCCTCTGGCACGCCGGGCAGCACGCGAAACTGCTCCCACCGCGCGACGTATTGCCCCTCCGGCATCTTTTCGTTCAAGACGCCGTCGCGGTCCAGAAGCACGGCGCGCAAAACGCTCTGACTCGCGAATTCGCTCACTCCGTCATCATAGCAATGGTCCGTAGTGGGTCAGCTTGATGCCGTCGTGAAAGGGCACGACTTCAATCGTGCCGTAAATGCCGATGATGAACCGGGGCTTTAGTCCCTGAGGGTTGGTTTCGTGCGCACTGGCCCGCTGCCCAACGGCCCGTGCGCATGGCCGTCCCGGATACAATAATGGGATGGACTTCCGCACCCTTTGTGCGTGTAATCTCGGGCCCCCACGGCGCAACGCCATACGCGAGGCGGTTCGACAAGCATGAAGAATTTGCTGCGCCTGTTGCGTTATGGGCTGCCCTTCACGCTCGAATGGCTGCCCGGCGTAGTGCTGTCGGCGCTGGTGGGAATGCTGGATGCCTTCCGCATTCTGCTACTGCAGCCGATCTTCGACCGCGTTCTGGCGCCGAGCGCGCCCGAAGGCCCGATCATGCTGGGCCTTCCCAAATCGCAATGGCATTTCGATCTGCGTAGTATCGTGCCGCACTTTTTGCATCTGCACAATGCCTGGAACGTTGTCGCCTTCGCCCTCGTCGTGGCCACCGTTCTGAAGGGCCTTTGCGACTATCTGGGAAACTATCTCGTAAGTTATGCCTGCTTCGGCACGATTACGGATTTGCGCAACCATCTTTACGAGGCCACGTTGCGCCGCTCTTCGAGTTTCTTTCACAAGCACCCCACAAGCGTGATCCTCTCTACGCTCATCAACGACGTGGATCGCGTGCAAACCTCCCTGGGTCCGGTTCTGGGAGACTTTCTGCAGCAGTTCTTCACATTTGTGGTGGCGATGGCGTTCATCATTCACCTCGGCGGCTACCTCAGCTGGGTGCTGGTTTTCTTTATTCCCGCGGTCATCGCCTCCGTGCGCAAGATAGGCCGTGCAGTCCGCATACGCACGCGCACCGGCCAGGACAAGCTGGCTGAGGTCCAGAACATTCTTCACGAAACCGTGACCGGCAACCGCATCGTGAAATCGTTTAATACCGAGCTGTGGGAGACTCTGCGTTTCAAGACCGCTGCCAAGCGCCTCTTCCGCGCCAATCTGCGTAGCGTGCGCGTGCAGTCCATCAGCTCGCCGCTGATGGATACTGTGGGCGCTTTGGCTATGGCCATCTTGCTCTGGATCGGGCGCAACGAGATCAAGAGCGGCTACATGACCATCGGCGTTTTCGGCGCCTTCATCTTTCTGCTCTTCAAACTCTACGATCCATTGCGCCGCTTTGCGTTTTTCTACAACAGCTTTCAACAGGCCATGGGCGCTTCCACATCGATCTTCTCCTTCTTTGACGCCGAGGACGACGTGAAGGAGCGGCCGCACGCGGCCACCCTCACGCGTTTCCGCCAGTCGATCCAATTTGAGAACGTGGGATTCTCCTACTCGACCGAAGAGGGCGAACAGCAGATTCTGCATAACGTCGATCTCGAAGTGAACGCCGGCGAAGTGCTCGCCGTGGTCGGCCCCAGCGGCGCGGGCAAGTCCACGCTGGTCAACCTCATTCCGCGCTTCTTCGATGTGACCTCGGGGCACATCCTCATCGACGGCCACGATCTGCGCGACCTTACGCTGGCTTCGTTGCGGCGTCAGGTAGCGCAAGTCACGCAGGAGACTATCCTCTTCAACGACACCGTGCACAGCAACATCGCCTACGGCCAGCCGGATGCGAAACGATCCCTGGTGGAGCACGCGGCGTCGAACGCCCTGGCCCACGATTTTATTTTGAAGATGCCGCAGGGCTACGACACGGTGATCGGCGAAAAAGGATTCCGTCTCTCCGGCGGCGAGAAGCAGCGCATCGCCATCGCCCGCGCCATCCTCAAGGATGCGCCCATTCTCATCCTCGACGAAGCCACCTCTGCGCTCGACTCGGAGAGCGAGTCGCTGGTGCAGGAGGCGCTGGCCAACCTGATGCAGAGCCGCACCGTGGTTGTGATCGCGCACCGGCTCTCGACCATCCGCCGCGCCAGCCGTATTGCCGTGCTGGAGGATGGCCGCATTACCGCGATCGGATCGCACGAAGAACTGCTCGTCTCGTCGCCGACCTATCAAAAGCTCTATCAACTGCAATTCATCGATATGCCCGACAATCAGTCCGGCAACGGCCGGTCGCACGACGCCGCGCCGGCGCTCGCCGGTGGGGCACAGGAGTAAGCATGGCGATTTCTTCCATGACCGGGTTTGCCCGCGTACAGGTCCGCGTCCCTTTAGACAATGACGAGCAGCTCAGTTACACGCTCACTGTCAAGAGCGTGAATCATCGCTTTCTCGATCTGCAGTTCCGGCTTCCCTCCGGCCTGGATGCCGTGGAAGTGGAGCTGCGCCGGGTGTTGAAGGACAAGCTCATTCGCGGGCACGTGGATCTGGTTCTCGCTCTGGAGCGCAACGCCCAGGCCAAGGCGGGCTACAATCGCGAGCTGATTGCGGGCTATCTGGCGGCCTTCGACGCGGCGCGCGGCGAGCACGGACTCAAGTGTGAGCCGGACCTGAACGCGGCTCTGCGCCTGCCCGGGGCCTTGCAGGCCGACGATCGCAAGGACGATGACCTGGCCGCGCTCGCCGCGAGCGTTCAGGAGCAGGTGGTTCCGCTGGTGAAGCAGTTGAAGACGATGCGCGCCCGCGAAGGCGAAGCCCTGGAAGCGATTCTGAACGGTACGCTGGACCGGCTTGCCGCGGCCACCGCCAGCGTCGCCGAGCTGCGGCCGGAGATCGAGCAGCGCTATCAGGATCGCCTGGCGCAGCGGCTGGCCTCCGCCGTGGGTCCGGAGTTCAACCAGCAGCGCGTGCTCGAGGAGGTCGCTCTTCTCGTCGAGCGCAGCGACATCAGCGAAGAACTGGCGCGCATGGGGGCGCACATCGAACATTTTCGCGAGTTGCTCGCCGCCGGCGGCGAGGCCGGCAAAAAGCTCGACTTCCTGCTCCAGGAGATGAACCGCGAAGCCAACACACTGCTTTCGAAGACCGGCGGCGTAAGCGGGAAGGGAATGCGCATTACCGAACTGGGTCTGGCCATGAAGGCGGAGATCGAAAAAGCCCGCGAACAGGTGCAGAATGTGGAGTAAGGCAGGGCACAGTGTGAGTGTGAGTGTGAGTGTGAAAGGCAGTGCGATGGCAGAGTCATTTCGTGAGCTATTGGTTTGGCAAAAGGGTATCCAGTTGTCAGTGCTTGTTTACCGGCTATCGAAGCAGTTTCCTCGCGAAGAGGCCTACGGGCTCTCGAACCAGATGCGCCGGGCGGCGGTGTCGATACCAAGCAATATTGCCGAAGGCGCGGGACGGTTGAACACTCGGGAATACAAGCAGTACCTTGGCGTTGCCAGAGGGTCAAGTTTTGAATTGCAGACGCAGTTGACCATTGCCAGGGAATTGGGATTCGGAGACATTGAGCAGCTTCGCGAAGCCGAGTCTTCATGCGATGAGGTAGGGAGAATGCTCTTCGGAGTCATTCAAGCACTAAGTGCTAAAGCATGATGAGCCCATGGACGCCTCCTCACACTCACACTCGCACTCACACTAGCACTCACACTAGCACTCACACTAGCCACTGAGCAGAAAGGCACGACAAACTTTGGCAGGCATTCTATTCATCATCTCGGCGCCGTCGGGCTCCGGCAAAAGCACGTTGGTGAGCGAGCTGCGCAAGCAGGTGAGCGCCGTCGATTTTGCCATCTCCTGGACCACGCGCGCGCCGCGCGGATCGGAGCGGGACGGGCGCGAATATCACTTCACCACCCGCGAAGAGTTTCTGAGCATGGCCGATGCCGGGATGTTTCTGGAGCACGCGGAGGTCTTCGGCAGCTTTTATGGCACGGCCCGCCTGTCGCTCGACGACGCCCTGGCCGTGGACCACGACCTGATCCTCGACATCGATGTGCAGGGCGCGGCGCAGGTGCGCGCCAAAATGCCCGAGGCCGTTTCCATCTTTGTTATGCCGCCCAATCCCAAGGTTTTGCGCACCCGCCTGCGCAACCGCAGCCGCGCCGAAGGCGTTGTGGACGAGGAAGAAGTGTTTCGCCGTCTCGGCCAGGCTCGCAAGGAGATTGAGAATTATCGCCAGTACGGATATATTCTCATCAATGACGTTCTCGACCGGGCGGTAGCGCAACTGGAAGCCATTGTCCTTGCGGAACGGTATTATCGCAATGGTGAGCCCATCGCCTACCGTTCCCGGCGTGTGCTGGAAGTCGCTGCGGCCTGCCTGCTGGCGAACTCGCAGGAGCGGATCAAACCTGTGCTGGAGGCCTTTGGCATCGGTGGCGACCCCGGCCAGCAGGGATTTCTTTTTGGAGAGGACTCCGATGACGATTGAGACCAGTTTCGATTCCAACTACCGCAAGGTTTTGGTTGCCGCGCGCCGCGCTCGTCAGTTGCAGAACGGCTCGCAGGCCCTCGTCCCCACTCGATCGAGCAAGGCCTGCCGCATTGCCCAGGATGAGATCGACGCCGGGAAGATCGCCTATGTCAAGAACGACCAGGCGGAAGTGACCAAGCCCCTCGTGGAAGGTCCCGCCATTCCCATTCTGCTGAGTTGAAGAGCGATGAGCGCTCAGCGACCTGTCGCTGGGAGCTATTGACCGTGTTCCCTCCTTCTGCGCGGCATTACTGTCCCTGTAGATGGGATACAACCGCTTACCTTCCTCCGACGAGATGCTTTTCTTTGCCGTTGTCTGATCACTGACAACTGATCACTGACCACTGATCTACAATCGAATCATGCGTGTCACCGTAGGCGTCTCCGGGGGAATTGCCGCGTACAAAGCCGCGGAGTTAGTGCGCGCCCTCCAGCGCCAGTCGGTGGAAGTGCATGTGGTAATGACAGAGTCGGCGCAGAAGTTCGTGCAGCCGCTCACCTTTGCCGCGCTCACCGGGCACAAAGTCATCACCAGCCTGTGGGGAGAGTGGGACGCGGGCGAAGGCGCTGCCGACCAGAACGGCATCGACCACATCGCCGAAGCGCAATGGTGCGACGCGCTGGTGGTGGCTCCCGCCACCGCTAACATCCTGGCCAAGTTTGCGCACGGCATCGCCGACGATTTTTTGAGCACCATGTATCTGGCCACCGCCGCGCCAGTCGTGGTGGCGCCGGCGATGAACGTGAACATGTGGAACCATGCGGCGACCCAGGCCAACCTTGAGATTCTGCGTCAGCGCGGCGTGGGCATCGTGGAACCTGGGACAGGCGACCTGGCCTGCGGCATGACCGGCGCGGGGCGCATGGCCGAGCCGGAGACGATTGCCGAGGTGGTGATGAGAATGCTCGGCCGGCGCAGCGATCTGCGCGGCGAAGTGGTGCTGGTGACCGCTGGCGGCACGCGCGAGGCTCTCGATCCGGTGCGCTTCATCGGCAACCGCTCCAGCGGCAAGATGGGTTACGCGCTGGCCGAGGCCGCGCGCAGCCGCGGCGCCAAAGTGATTCTCATCAGCGGGCCCTCGGCGCTGCACGCGCCGCCGCATTGCGAATTAGTGAAGATCGTCACCGCCGAAGAGATGCGCAGCGCCGTGCTGGAGCGCATGAACGAGTCCACCCTTGTGATCAAATCCGCGGCGGTGGCCGACTACCGGCCCGTCGCCGTCTCCGCGCAAAAACTCAAGCGCACCGGCCCAATAACGCTGGAACTTGCGCCGACGGAAGATATTCTTGCCGAAGTGGTGCGGCGTCGCCGTCCTGGGCAACTCATCGTAGGCTTTGCCGCCGAGACCGAGAACCGCATGGAAAATGGCCGCGCCAAGTTGCTTGCGAAGGGCGCCGATGCCATTGTCATCAACGACATTGCCCAGGAAGGCGTGGGCATCGATGCCGACACCAATGCGGCCACGTTTTTGACGCGCGCCACGTCCGTCGAGCTGCCCGAGATGCCCAAGCGCCAGCTTGCCGATCGCATTCTCGACGAAATCCTGACCCTCCGCCGCCCGCGGTCTGTGATCTCCGAGTTCGATGAGCACGAGGATGCCAAGGCCGCGCAGGACCGCGTGCTCAGCGAGAGCATTCCCGTGGGCGCCGGCCGCCGCCAGATCATCGTGGAGTGAGAATTGCCGAGGAGTGACCTGCCGCGCCGTCTCAATCCCGCAACCCGCGAAGCTCTGGCCGAGCGCTTGCGCTTCTACCGCGACCTTGGGCTTACGGATTTCTATCGCCGTCCCGTCGATGAAACCATCGAGGTTGTGGGTGCCCAGGGCGTGGGTGCCTCGGCTGTGGGTGCCCCGGGTCCCTCGCATTTGGGGACCCGGGAATCGGACTCTGTCGCCGCACAACCATCCCGTGCCCCATCCTTTCCGCAAGCCGCGCAAGCGGCTGCGGAAAGGGTGGGAGAGCACGAACCCACGTCCCCAACCCGGCCTCATCCCTCAACTTCATCCGTCCCTACCAACTTCTTCGCGGAGGAACCCGCCATCAAGACTCGCAAAGCTTTTCACGCGCCGGAAGTGGGCGCACTCGTTCCGGCCGAGGAGCGCGCCGCCGCATTGCAGATGATTCGCGAAGAGATTGGCGATTGCACGCGCTGCGCCCTGCACAAGGGCCGCAACAAGCTGGTCTTTGCCGATGGCTCGCCCACCGCGCGCCTGATGTTTGTGGGCGAAGGGCCGGGCGCAGACGAGGACGCGCAGGGCCTTCCCTTTGTGGGCCGCGCCGGGCAACTGCTCAACAACATGATCGCCGCCATGGGCCTCAGGCGCGAGGAGTGCTACATCGCCAACGTGGTCAAGTGCCGTCCGCCGGGCAACCGCACGCCCGAGCCCGAGGAGGCCAACACTTGCTCGCCGTTTCTCTTTCGCCAAATCGACGTGGTGCGTCCGCAGGTCCTGGTGGCGCTGGGCGCAACCGCAGCCACCTATCTACTGGGCGCGCGCCAGCCGCTGGCCGGATTGCGCGGCCGCGTGCACGCCTTTCGCGGCATGAGCCTCATCGTCACTTATCATCCGGCGTATTTGCTGCGCGACCCGCGCCAGAAGAAGGAAGCCTGGGCCGATTTGCAGATCGCGATGAAGGAGCTAGGCCTGAAGGCCCCGGCGCGCGAGTGAGAATCGCAAATCGGCTAAGCCGATCCTGATCCCTGATCCCTGATCCCTGTTCCCTGTTCCCTGCCTTTTTCACCCGCTGTGCCTGATGTGCACGACATCGCCGTCCTTAACGATGTACTCCTTGCCTTCCAAACGCAGAGTGCCCTTGGCCCGCGCTGCCGCCTCGGAGCCGGCGTCGAGCAGTTGGTCCCAGCGAATGGTCTCGGCGCGGATGAAGTGGTGCTCCAGATCGGTGTGAATCGCGCCTGCGGCCTGCGGCGCCTTCGAACCCAGCGGAATCGTCCAGGCGCGGCACTCGTCTTCGCCGGCCGTGAAGAAGCTGATCAACCCCAGCAGTTCGTAACTCTTGCGGATCAGCCGCACCAGGCCGCTCTCGTGCAGCCCATAGCTCTCCAGGAAATCCGCGGCTTCGGCATCGTCCATCTCCGCCAGCTCGGCTTCCACTCTGCCGCAGATCGCGGTCGCGCCCGCATTGGGCCTCTGCGCGATCTCATCGAGTTTGTAGCGGCTCACCGCGGCTTCAAGATCGGCGCCGAGGGTCGTGCCTTCGCTCACGTTAAGCGCATACAAAATGGGCTTTTGCGATAAAAACATGAAGCCGCGAATCAGCTTTTTCTCCTCCGGCGTCATCTCCAGCTCGCGCAGCGGAATCTCTTTCTCGAGCGATTCCTTCGAGCGCAAAAGCAGCGCCTGCTCGCGCTCCAACTCGCCGGTGCGCCCCTTTTTCATGTCTTTCTCAACGCGCTCCAGGCGCTTTTCCACCTGCGTCAGATCGCTCACCATCAGGTCGAATTCGACACTCTTGGCATCGCACAGCGGATCGATCGGGCCCTCGTGAGGAACGGCGTCATTCTCGAACGTGCGCAGCACGTGAATCAGCGCGTCCACGTTGCGCAGGTTGGTAAGGAACGTGGTCTCCTTCAGCGCCTCCTGGCCGATGGCCGCCACATCCACATATTCAACTGACGCGTAGGTGGTTTTCTTCGGCAGATACAACGCCGACAGCTTGTCCAGCCGCACGTCGGGCACCCGCGCCACGCCAAGGTGGGCCTCGCGCGAGAATCCGTGGTCCTCGATCTTTGCTTTGGTCAGAATCTTGAACAGAGAAGTCTTGCCCACCTGCGGCAGGCCGATGATTCCGGTTTTCATAATCGATCCGTTGCGGCCCTCGCGCGGCAGCAAATCTGCGTGCGAGCCTCTTCGATGATACAGGAGCAGGCAACAGAGTTAAGGGACTGGCCTTGCCGCAGCAGAAGTAGCGCCGGTCTCCTGACCGGCTGTCGTGCGGGTCTCCAGACCCGCATTCGTCCAAGGATCATTACCAAATTATGCGGTCACAGCGCTAAGAGCTTCGTCCCTCCGCCCACGCAATCAACACCACCGTCGCCAGCCCCAGCAGCAGAACCGTCTCCTCCACAAGCTCGCTGCGCTTGTGCAGCTTGTTGAAGTGAATCGTCGTGGGATCTGTTGCGTCCGCGGTATCGATCGCGCCGCCGGCAGCCATGCGGTCGCGCTCCATCGCAGGAATGATGCCGAACTGCGAGTAAACCGTGGCGGCGATCATCACCACCAGCAGGACCATCGGCGCCAGCACCGCGCGCGGCTTGTAGATGCCCCAGGCCGGCGCCAGCGCCAGCACCGCCAGCGCCACCATTCCCGCCACCAATCCCATCCCATGCAGAATGCGCAGCAACTGGCCCACGATGCTTCCGGCAGTGTGCGTGTCGGGCCGCAGGGTGTTGAAGGTGATGGCGGCAACGATGGGGAAAAAGATCTCCGCCCCGATCCAGACGATGAGGGACAACGAGAGCAGTGTGCGCAGCAGGGTCTTCATAAGGCAGTTGTCAGTGAACAGTGGTCAGTGATCAGTTTATTCGCTGACGCTCACCCCGTGCGGCGTGCTCTTCGGCATCCCGTTCTGATCACTGACCACTGTTCACTGATCACTGTCTTTTCAACGCCCGCTTCAGCACCGTCTCCAGAGCCGCTTTCTGCTCGGCGTACTCATGTGCCGGGAGCGTCCCCGCGATCCGCTCGCTTTCAAGCGCAAACAACTCCTCTTTGAGCGCGTTGAGCAGTGCGCTATTCTTCGCTCCCGGTGACGCTGGCGCCGCGTTGGCCACGGCTGCCGCTGCTCCCGCGGGCGCTGCCACTCCTGGAGTGACCGGTTTGCGCAGCAGGAAGGCCGCAACCGCCGCCAGCAGCAATGCCAGCCCGCCCAGAATCCACCATTTGTACTTTGACAGCGGATCGGGGGTATTGATCGGCTCGCCGATGCCGCCTCCGGGGCCGCTCTGTGCCGCACCCCCCTGGCCGTTATCGCCTTGCGCACCCTGATCCTCGCGCGGAAACGCGCCCGTGCCCGAGATCGAAAATGCGATCTCCTTGCCAGGCGTGACATTCCGCGCCATGAACGTCTGCACCGTCGGATCCTGCGGAGAGGATTCGAAGCCCGTTCCACTGAACGTCATGGATTTGGGCAGCACGATCCAAACCGTATCAGCGGGCAGCGTGATCACCGGGTGAAAGGTATACTTGCCGCTCGTGTACGGCAGGTTGTACTGGATTTGGAAGAGCGTTCCCTTGCCGCCTTCGTCAGGCTGGATAGGAAAGTTGAAGGCGAAATGGCCTTTGGGTCCCTCGGGGTCGAGCTTGACGCTGGTGGGCAGGCTGCTCGCGCCCGGCCGCTGCGCCGATACGTCGCCCAGCACCGCATCCTCGGGCAGAATCACTTCAAACGAGCGGTTGCTCCACTGTGTACGCGGCGGCGTGCTCTCGTTGTGCAGGTCGTAGCGCTCCACCACGCGCAGTTGCCCATTGTCGGACTCGACGCCGGTCACGTGCTCCGAGATGGTTACGCCGTCCACCTTGGCGGCCACGTCGTACACCGGGATATCGGCGCTCCCGCCGCCCTGCGGCGCGGCGGCGAAGTATTCGGCGCCCTGATGCGTCACGCGAATCAGATAGGGATTGCTGCCGGGCAGATTCAACGTGTAGTGACCCGCGGCATCCGTGGCCGCGTGGCCCACCTCGCTCATGCCCGACATGGGCTCAACCAGCACCACGGCATCGCCCGCGGCGGGTTTGCCCGTGGTCTTGTCGGTCACGGTTCCGGTGACCGTTGCGGCCTGCGCCAGTGCGCCGGCAAACAAAAAGCTCAAAGCGAAGATTCGAAAAGCAAACAACGTCGATTTCATGTTCATCCTTACGTTTCTTTGTTCCATCGCCCAACGGCGAGATGAATTCTGATCCTTTGGGACGCGCGTAACCTTTCGGGCACGTGTATCGATGCTTAGGACGTGTGTATTGATGCTTTGAAAGGGCACGACTTCAGTCGTGCCATAAAGAAGCATAAAACCTGAGGGCTTTAGCCCCCGAGGGACGCTTCTCGGCCGGTGCAAAGCATCGCCGCGATCAGTTGTAGTCCCTCGCCCCCGGTGTTCCGTTCCTAAAGTTCGCAACATAAATCGAGCTGTCATCCTGAGCGAAGTTTGCCGCACTTTTTGCGGCAAACGGAGTCGAAGGATCTGCGGTTGTTCCTCCGTCCTTCTGCAACGAACTTATGGGACACCATACGAGTCCCTAGCCCCTGGCCCCTATTCCCTGCAACAGGTCGATCTCCGCCAGCAGCTCCGCTGTTTCGCGTTCCAGAAGGCCGCGCTGCGCCTCAAAGTCCTCTTCAGGATATTTGCCGGCCCGGTATTCGAAGCTCAGGTCGCGCAGGTTCTCGTAAAGCTGTTCTTTGCGCTCCAGCAAATAATCGAGCCGCGTCTTCTCTTTCTGGCTGGCGAATGCGTTCTCCGGCCAGAAGGTGTAAACAAAGAGCGCAAAGAGAAGAAACAATCCGGCAATCAATCCCTCAGTTTCCGTCATGGCTCAGAATCCTCCCTCGCTGCCAGTCTCGCGGCGGATACGCTCCAGCCGTTCCTGTTCGGCGGGGTCGAGCGCAACTGGCTTACCTGCCGCGGCTGCCTGTGTCTTTCCCAGCCCACCCCAGCGCCGAATGAGCAGAATCGTCCCCAGCAGCGCCGCGGCAAACACCGCAAACGGCGCGATCCACGCCACCAGGTCGAAGCCCTTGGCTGGCGGCGCGGCCAGCATGGTGGCGCCATATTTTTGGGCGAACGAATCCAGGATCTGCTGGTCGGTCAGGCCCGACGCGATGGCCGCGGTCAGTTCCTTCAGCTCGTGGCCCGACTCCGGACAGCCCACGTGGTTGCACTCGCCCAGCAGTTGCGCGCAGCCGCAGGTGCACATCAGCCGATGGCCCAGGTTATTGAAGCGCGCGCTCGCGTCGGTCGCGCCGATCGAAAAACAGATGGCCACCGCAAGAAACGCCGCCTGAACGATTTTGAGCCAGCGACCCGAAGAAGCCCCCGTGCCCCATCCTTTTCGCGTTCTTTGCGAAAAGGGTGGGACACCACGACTGATGGTCGTAGCGCTTTCACGGTTTCCCACCCTTTCGCCAAAAAGCCGGCGAAAGGATGGGGCACGGAAGATCGAACGGCACGCCACAGCCAGGACGGAAACTTCCACTGCTCTAGTCCAAAAAGTAAAGGCGCGTGAGCGCATCAGGCGCCTCCCTTCAATGCGGGCGCAACGGACGCCGCCTGGGCCGCCGGCACGCGTAGAGCGGCCGTTGCCGGCACCAGGCTCGGAATCAAGGCGATGATCGAACCGAAGACCATCACTACCAGGCCGATCCAGATCCAGCCGACGAGCGGATTCAAAAACGCCTTGATAATCGGCTGCCCGGTGTCGGGATTCGCGCCTTCGTACACCACGTAGAGATCCCACTCCGGCGTGGAGTGAATCGCCACCATGGTCTGCGGCTGGCCGCTGGCCAGGTAGACGCGCTTCTCCGGCGCCATCTGTAACGGAACGATATGAAAGATGGGAACAAGATGGAAGAGAAAGCCATCGAACTCAATCGTCTTGGCTCGCTGGTTGCCCTTATAAACGTCGAGCAGGGCATAATCCGAATCGTAATTCGGGTTCGTGTCCTGCGTAGCGCCGACCTGCACCAGCGTGTACGGCCCGACGCTCATCCTGTCGTGCAGCCCCAGCTCGCTTTCGATGTTGCGATTGAAGGCCGCCCCGCAGAGCCCCACCACGGAGATGACGACCCCGATGTGAACCAGGTAGCCGCCGTAGCGGCGCGTATTGCGCCGCGTCAGCAGCCAGAGGGCCGCGAAGAGGTTGCGACCGGTTTGCCGTGCGATGACCGCCGTGCCGCGCAGGAACTCCGCCACAATTGCCGTCAGCACTGCCGCCGCAAGCGCAAAACCCACCACCGCGTAGAACCTTCCCGTGTTGAACGCGCCGCCCGCCCACGGATTCGCGCCTGCCGCGAGGCATACAATCACCGTCGCCCACAACGCGATTACCGGCAGCACAAAGTTCCGCTTGATGGCTTTCAGTGAAGTTGACCGCCACGGCAAGAGCGGCCCCACGCCGGTGAGAAACAAAAGAAAGAGCCCGATAGGCACGGCCACGTTGTTATAAAACGGTGCGCCCACCGTCACTTTGCTGCCTTCCACGTACTCCGACAGAATAGGGAAGAGCGTGCCCCACAGAATCACGAAGCAGGCCGTCAGCAGGACGAGATTATTGAATAGGAAGCTCGATTCGCGGCTGACCAGCGATTCCAACTGGTGCTCGGTCTTCAGGTGACTGCGCTGCAGCACATAAGTAAAGATGCAGACCGCCAGCACGATGCACATGAAGACAACAAACCACGTGCCAATGGACGATTGCGCGAAGGCGTGCACGGAGCTGACCAATCCGGCGCGCGTCAGCAGCGTTCCCAGCAGCGTCAGCAGAAACGTGGAAAAGATCAGCCACACGTTCCAGCTCTTCATCATGCCCTTGCGCTCCTGCATCATTACCGAGTGCAAGAAAGCCGTGCCCGTGAGCCAGGGCATGAAGCTCGCGTTCTCCACCGGGTCCCAGCCCCAATAGCCGCCCCAGCCCAGCACCGCGTAGGCCCAGTGCATGCCCAGGAAGATGCCGCAGGTGAGAAAGACCCAGGTAACCATGGTCCAGGTGCGCGTGATGCGAATCCACTTTTCGCCGGGGTAGCGCATCATCAGCGCACCCAGCGCAAAGGCGAAGGGAACCGAGAACCCCACATAGCCCAGGTAAAGCAGGGGCGGATGGATGACCATCTCCGGGTACTGGAGCAGGGGATTCAGGCCGTTGCCGTCGTCGGGAATCGCGCCTCGCCAAAGCGCGAATGGCGGGGCCGCCCAAACCAGAATCGCCAGAAAGAACACCTGAACCCCGGCCAGAATGGCGCCCGCATAGGCGTAGAGTTTCACATCCGTCTTATGCCGTAGCCGCAGAACGAATCCATACATTCCCAAAAGCCACGCCCACAGCAGCAGCGAACCCTCCTGGCCGCTCCAAAGTGCCGCAAACTTGTACGGAATGGGCAGGGCACGGTTGGAGTGGTCAAGAATGTAGGTGATCGAAAAATCGTTGGTAAAGACCGACCAAACCAGAGCAAATGCCGCTCCGGTAACGGCCACGAAGCCCGCGATTCCGGCGCGGCGGGCGGTGTCGGCCAGCCGCTCGGGCGAGATGCGCGTGGGTTGCCCGGTGGCCAGCAGCCGCAACGCCAGAGCCCCCGCCAAAAGGTTATAGGCGGCCAATGCTAAGGCAATAAGAAGACACAAACTTCCGAAGGCTGCCATGATGACTCCACAATAATGTTCGCACGCACGGGAAGGGAACCGGAGACCTCTCCGACATGGTTATTCTCTATCCATCATAGGCTGGTCAGGTGTGACGTGGCTCACCCATTGGATGGATGAGACAGGCTGCGCAAAAACTCTTTGAGAGCAAGGAACGCGAAAGGGCACGAATTTAGTCGTGCCGTAGCCGTTTCAAAATTGATGCAGGGCTTTACGGGCTGCGGAATAACTCGCTGCCTAGTGCCTTGACCGCGTGATTTCGTAATTACATGAAAGTAGCGCCGGCCTCCTGGCCGGCTGTAGCGCGGACGTCCTCGTCCGCGCTTGTCCGTGATGAATTACCAGTTCATGTGGCCTAAACACTAGAGCACGAAGTGTCAGGGCACGACTCCAGTCGTGCCGCAAGTTCAGCAAAATGAGGGTGGGCTTGAACCCCTGGGGGATGTTCTCTCACGACCAGGCGCAACTCCTGCCTTTTTCCGAAGCCTGGTGGGAGAGACGCGGCCCAAGCGGTCAGCCTTTACGCAACCGCGTTCTTAGAATGGGTAAGCATCTGGCCGGTCAGAGTGAGCATTCTTTCGGCGGCAAAGGGTTTGCCGAGGACGACGACATTCGCCTGGATGTAATCGGCAGGGACTTCGCCGCTCGTGCCCAGAACCAGGACCGGGAGATCCGGAATGCGCGTTCGCAGCTCGCTTACAAACGCGGGCCCGCCAATTCCGCGCGTTTGGTGGCCGCAGATGACCAGACCCAGCTTCCTCGCGAACTCCGGCTGTTCGATCAGGCAAAGTGCCTCGGCCGCGTCGTTAGCTCGGCACACTTCGCCGAATCGCCGTCTCAAGAGCGAAAGCATCAAGGAAGCTTGTAGCGGGTCGTCGTCCACGAGGAGAATAGTTGTCATCGGCCCCAAATGGCGCCTGAAATCCCGTTCACTGCGCCGTCTCTGTTTACTCACTGAGCAGTGAGATGGCGCTTGCGGACGGCTGGTTGTCTCAGATGGAGCGGATTCGAGGGGCGGGAAGCTGGCCCGCATTTTTTGTAAGCGGCGAGGGCCTGTACCGCCGGTCTCCTGACCGGCTGTAGTGCGGGTCTCCAGACCCGCACCAATCGGAGCGCGATTCCGAAATCACGCAGTCACAGCCCTACCCGAACAAGAACTCCTTCTCCCGCAGTTCCTTGATCGTATCGCGCAGCTTCGCCGCCTTCTCGAACTCGAACTTCTTCGCCGCCTCGCGCATCTCTGTCTCCAATTTAGCGATGAAACTGTCGAGTTCCGCCTGGGTGGCAAACCCCTCGGGAATTCCGGCCGTCTCCTCCTCGTCGATCTCCCCATATTCGGCCTTCAAAATGTGCGCCAGGCCCATATCCACCTGGCTGACGATCGACTGCGGCGTGATGCCGTTCTCCTCGTTGTAAGCCCGCTGGATCACGCGGCGGCGATCCGTCTCGTCCATCGCCCGGCGCATGGAATCGGTGACGCGATCGGCGTAGAGAATGGCCCTCCCCTCGATGTGCCGCGCGGCCCGGCCCATGGTCTGGATAAGCGAACCCGCCGAGCGCAGAAAGCCCTCTTTGTCCGCATCGAGAATCGCCACCAGCGAAACCTCCGGCAGATCCAGCCCCTCGCGCAGCAGGTTGATGCCGATCAGCACATCGAACTCGCCCTTGCGCAGGCCGGCCAGCAGCTTCACGCGCTCCAGCGTCTCGATCTCGGAATGCATGTAACGGCAGCGCACGCCCACCTCGGTGTAGTAGCCGGCCAGGTCCTCGGCCATTCGTTTCGTCAGCGTCGTCACCAGCACACGTTCGCCGCGTTTGGCCCGGTCGCGAATCTCCGCCAGCAGATCGTCGATCTGGCCTTTCACGGGGCGAATCTCAACCTCGGGATCGACCAGCCCCGTCGGCCGGATTACCTGCTCGACGACAACCCCGCTCGCACGCGTCAGCTCATACGGCCCCGGCGTAGCCGAAACGTACACCACCTGGTGCACGCGGCTCTCAAACTCATTGAACTTCAGCGGCCGGTTGTCCATGGCCGAAGGCAGCCGGAACCCGTAGTCGACAAGAGTTTGTTTACGGCTGCGGTCGCCATGCCACATGCCATGCACTTGAGGAATCGTGGCGTGGCTCTCGTCCACAAAAAGCAGAAAATCCCGCGGAAAATAATCGAGCAGAGTCGGCGGCGGCTCGCCCGGCAGCCGCCCGCTGAAGTGCCGCGAGTAGTTCTCAATCCCGTGGCAGTAGCCCATCGACTTGATCATCTCCAGATCGAAGCGCGTGCGCTGGTGAACGCGTTGCGCCTCCACCATGCGCCCTTCGCCCTCAAGATACTTCACCCATTCGTTCAACTCGGCCGTGATCGAATCGATCGCCTCCGCCTTGCGCTCCGGCAGGACGACATAATGGCTCTTGGGATAAATCGGCAGCCGCGCGTACTTTTGTTTCACGGTTCCAAAGAGAGGGTCAATCTGCGCCAGCGACTCGATCTCATCGCCGAAGAGCTCGATGCGGTAGGCGTTCTCGTCGTACGTGGGATAGACCTCGATCACGTCGCCGCGCACGCGAAATGTCCCGCGCCGGAAGTCCGTGTCATTGCGCTCGTAGAGAATCTCCACCAGCCGCCGCGTAATGTCTTTGCGGCTGATGTGCTGCCCCTTCTCGAGCAGCAGCAACATGCCGTAGTAAGCCTCCGGCGACCCCAGCCCGTAGATGCAACTCACCGAGCTCACAATGATCGCGTCCCGCCTCTCGAAAAGCGACCGCGTAGCCGAGAGCCTCAGCTTGTCCAGCTCCTCATTGATGGTGGCTTCCTTCTCGATGTAAAGGTCGCCGGCGGGAATGTAAGCCTCGGGCTGGTAGTAGTCGTAGTAGCTAACAAAGTATTCGACCGCGTTCGAAGGGAAGAACTGCTTGAACTCGTGATAGAGCTGCGCCGCCAGCGTCTTGTTATGCGCCAGAATCAGCGCCGGCCGGTTCGACTGCTCAATCACCTTGGCCATCGTGAAAGTCTTGCCCGACCCGGTAACGCCCAGCAGCACCTGGTGCTGCTCGCCGCCAACAAGCCCCTCCATAATCTGCTCAATAGCCCGCGGCTGGTCGCCCCGCGGCTTGTAGCTCGTCACCAGCTGAAAGTCCATGGAGTGATTATACTTGAAGAGCGAAGATATGGCGAATACCGCGCTGAAAGGCACCCCGTAGACTGTCCCCATGACCAAGCGAATCGGCGTACATCTGGGAACGGCGGGCGGTGCGTCCAACGCTGCCGAGCGCGCCCGCGAGATCGGCGTCAACACATTTCAGATCTTCTCCACAAGTCCGCGTATGTGGACACTACTCATTCAGCTGCATAGCGGGAAGGACCGAGTCAAGTCGATTGACCTCACGGTCTGCGTGGTCTATTATATCTCTAGAAAAGTGCCTTTTTCCGCAAGGAGGCAAAAGGTACGGGGGCCGTTCAGTCGGAGGATTGAAGCGGCCCTTGTTTTATCCGTCGGTCTTATCTCGTTTCGATGAGGTTGCAAATCAAGCTGTCGAATCGTTCATCACACTGCCCCCGGCTCGAGCAAACTGCGATAAAGAGCATCGTAAGACTTGATCATTGACTCAAGCGTGTAGTGCAGGTCAAGGCTACGTTTTCCTCCGGCTGCGACCTGCGCGCAAAGGCTGTCGTCTTCGAGTAGTCGTCTTAACTGAAAAACGAGAGTTGCTCGCGAATCGAAATGCAATCCATTGTCTTCATGGAGGATGTCCCACCCATAGTTGAAAGTTGAGCGGCGGTTCAGCCTGATTCTGAAAGAATCGGGTTGCCACACCTTGAAGGGAGAACCGCCGTGAAGAAAGCTTATCGCACCATCCGCACGC
>Ga0182013_10002634_pt1 | contig 23306 bp, 21 predicted proteins | sample 612S2MmetaG_FD_120487 | JGI IMG/M metagenome (GOLD analysis project Ga0182013, IMG submission 120487) | Permafrost microbial communities from Stordalen Mire, Sweden - 612S2M metaG | ecosystem: Environmental > Terrestrial > Soil > Wetlands > Permafrost | place: Sweden: Stordalen | collected...
AGCGTAGATAGTTGATCTCGTAGATGTAGCCGTATCGCTCACCGGGACTGACCGGGTGATCGGGTGGATTGTCGAGGCCGCGGACGTAGATGCAGTTGACCGGGCAGACCCCCGCGCACAACTCACAGCCGATGCACTTCTCCATGCCGTCCTCGTAGCGATTGAGGACGTGTCGACCGTGCTGTCGTGGCTGCTTGGGCCGCTTCGCCTTGGGGTAGCTCGTCGTCACGGTGGGACGGGCCAAGTGCTGGAAGGTGAGCTTGAAGCCGCCGAAGAAAGAGAGTGGATTCGCCATCAGTCCCCCGCCTCATCGGTGTGCTCGCGCAGCACCTCTCCGGGAAGTGGCCGCTGTCCCACGATGGGCAACACCGCGTCGGCACCGACCTCGCGGCTCTCGCCGAGGGCGAAGGCCCTCGTGAGCACCGAATAGGAGAGGAGCACGAGGGCCGCCATGATGAAGCCCCAACCCTTGTTCACGAGGAAGCCCGCCACGATGAGCATCCATCCGAGGCTCAGCGGGATCAGTCGCTTCCATCCGAGGTCCATCAACTGGTCGTAGCGGAAACGCGGCAGCGACGCACGGAACCAGACGTAGCAGAAGGCGAAGCCCACGGTCTTCAAGAGGAACCACACGATGGGGAAGACCCAGCGCAAGTGCGAGACGTTGGGCACCCAGCCGGCCGGTCCCCCGAGGAAGAGTGTCACGATGATCGCGGACATCGTGATCGTGTTCATGTACTCCGCGAGGAAGAAGATCGCGAAGCGAAACGACGAATACTCGGTGTGGAAGCCGCCGACGAGTTCACTCTCGGCTTCGACCACGTCGAAGGGAGGTCGGTTGAGTTCGGCGGTGATGGCGATGACGAAGACGACGAACGGCACGAGCCCCAACCGGATCAGGTTCCAGTGCCATATTCCCTGACCTTGGGAGTTGACGATGTCGTGCACCGAGAGCGAGCCCGTGACGAGCACGACGGTGACGATGGTCATCCCGAGCGCCGCCTCGTAGCTGATCATCTGGGCGCTCGCACGCACCGAGGAGAGCAGCGGGTACTTCGAACCTGACGACCAGCCAGCCAGCATCACGCCGTACACCGAGATGCCCGACATCGCGAGCAAGAGGAGGATGCCCATCGGCGGATTCGCGACCTCGAGCAGCACCGTGTGTCCGGCGATGATCATCGTGCCGCCCACCGGCACCAATCCGAACGTCACGAACGCGGGCACGAGCACGAGGAAGGGCGCCAACTTGAAGACCGTGCGGTCGGCCTCACTCGGGATGAGGTCCTCCTTCAGAATCAACTTCAGTCCGTCGGCCAGGGTTTGGAGCAACCCGAAGGGGCCCCAGCGCTGTGGTCCAATGCGGCTCTGCATGTCCGAGATCAATTTGCGCTCGAACCAGATCATCAAGATGACCGAGGTCATCAACAGCGAGAACGCGATGAACACTTTCAAGATCACGATCACCCAGACGGCCAAGGTGGTCGCGCCGTGCGCGAACAACGGGTCGGTGGAGGCGAGCCAGTTCACTTCGTGTCCAATCGAACTTGACTGATGAGAGTGGCGCCGTCGAAGAGCGGGCGCACGACGTCATCGCCGTCCTCGTCAACTGATCCAAAGGCGATCTCGGTGACACCGCGCGGTACGTCGTCATCGAGCGCGACGGGCAACCGGACCGAACCACGCGGACCGCTGACGCTGACGACGTCGCCGGTTCCAACACCCAAGCGGTCGAGATCGAAGTGATTCAAACGAACTATCGACGAGGCCTTCAGGTTGGCGAGTGCCGGCGAGCCCTGCATCCCCACACCGTTGTCGTAGAGGCGGCGACTGAGGTTCACTCGCAACGAGTAGGCGTCGGCCAAGGGGACGTCGAGTTTCGCGATGGCGTTCAAATCCGACAGTGTGGCCGACGTCATGGCGCCAGACGCCGCGACGTCCGCCGTGGCGACGGCACCCACGTGTGCGCCGAGACCCACCGTCTCCGTTGAGCGGATGCCCGGGAAGGCCATCGGGTCCAGCGGCTTGCGCGCCGAGCGCTCGCCCACGTCTCCGACGACGACGCCGTCACTGGAGAAATCACCGAGCACCGAGAGCGCCGGGTAGCCCGTCGTCTCCTCGATGGTCCGAGCGGCCTGCTCGACTGAAGAGAGTCCGATGCTCTGGCCGAACTCCTCAGCGAGTTCCGACGCGATCGCGACGTCGGGCCAGGCCGAACCGGGCGCCACGATCTTGGGTGCGACGGCCGTGACACGTCCTTCGATATTGGTGACGGTGCCGGTACGTTCGTGTTGGACCGCGGCCGGCAGCACGACGTTCGCGAAGGCCAGCGTCGATCCCCCGTGGCCGGTCACGACGACGACGTCGGCGTTCTCCAGTGCCTGCTTCGCACCGTCGACGTCGAGCACGTTGCCGACGAGGCAGCCACCAAGGAGTAGCACGGCCTTCTGCTCGCCCGATCGCAGTGCGTCGAGCTGGGCGAGCGTGTCGCGTCCCGTCGAGGACTTCTCAAATCCGCGACCGGCGCGAAGCCGTGGGCTGAGACCCATGTCGAGGGCGCCGTTGACGTTCGAGCGTCGAAGGGCGGGTAGGAACTTCGCCTGCGGGTAGCGCTGCGCCAAGAGACGGATGGCGTTCTCGATGACCTCGGCGCCTTCGGCGATGTTGGGACGACCAACGACGAAGACGACGCCGTCGCCGCTCTCGCCCAGCAGGTGGCGCGCCCCGTTGAGGTCGTTCTCGTGCAGCGCGAGACCCTGCGGTACGGCGCCGCGCTCGCCGAGCGCCTGGGCGACGAGGTGCGCTTCGCCGGGACGGACCGGCAAGGACACCCGTGCGACGGAGCGCAGCGCGCTCGCGCCAAAGGCCAATTCGACGATCGAGCGGTGATAGCGCACCGCGCTCTCGCGAAGCCGCAGGAAGAGGATGGGCAGCTCTTCGCGAAGGTCGCCGGTGAGTGTCACGACGACCGCGGCGTTGGCCGCCTCGTCGATGGTCGCTCGCGGGAGCGCCTGGACGAGCACCGGGTCGAGGCCGTCGCCGTACTGGGCGTCGATGTTCTCGGTGCGCAGCACGCCGCGAAGGAAGCGCTCCCACGCGAAGGCGCCTTCATTGGTCAGTGCCGCTCCGCCAATGGCACCGACACCGCCGTTCGTCGCCGCCGCGTCGCGCAGCAACGTGGCCGCTTCGGCCAGGGCCTCACCCCAACTGACCGGCGTGAGCACGCCGTTTCGTCGAATGAGCGGCTGGGTCACGCGAGTCGCCGCCCGCAGGAGATCGGTGGCCTCCTCGTTCCCGTCGATCGATTCGATCGTGTAGCGACCCTTGTCGCAGAGCCAACCGTGATTGACCGGCTCGCTGTCGACCCCGAGCACGCGGGTCAATCGGTTGCCCGACGACTGCACCGCGACGCGACATCCCACGGCGCAGGTCGTGCACGTGCTCTCGATCTGTTCGAGGTCCCAGGGACGCGCGGTGAACCGGTACGGCTTGGCCGTCAGCGCGCCGACCGGGCAGATCTGTACCGTGTTACCCGAGAAGACGGAGTCGAATGGCTGCGTTGGCGAGGTGGCGACCTCGATCAGGTCACCGCGCCCGGCGAAGGCGATCTGCGGGTCGCCGGCCACTTCGTCGGCGAAGCGGGTGCAGCGCGCGCACTGGATGCAACGTTCACGGTCCAAGAGGACGAGTTCACCGATCTCGATGGGCTTGACGAAGTGTCGCTTCTCTTCGATGAATCGAGTCTCGCCCGAGCCGTGCGCGAGCGTCTGGTCCTGGAGCGGGCACTCGCCGCCCTTGTCACAGACGGGACAGTCGAGGGGGTGATTGGCGAGGAGGAACTCGAGGACGCCGTCCTGGGCCTTCTTCACCTTCTCGGAGTCGGTGATGACGTTCATGCCGTCATTGACCTTCAAGAAGCAGGCCGGCTGCAGGGTCGCGCCTCGCGGCGAGTCGACCTCGACCAGGCACATGCGACAGTAACCGACCGGCTCCATGCGCGGGTGGTAGCAAAAACGCGGGATGTAGTTACCGCCGCGTTCGGCGACCTCGATCAACAACTCACCGGGCTGGGCTTCGATCGATCGACCGTTGACGGTGATCGTGACCGTGGTCTTGATGACGTCAGTCATGGGGGCACCGACCGAGTTCGACGTGCGCGACGAAGTCGTCGCGGAACATTTGGATCGCCGAGTGGACCGACGAGGGAATCGATGGACCCAGTACGCAGATGGTCGTCTGCTGGGGCGGCCACGTGAGACCCGGTGCGATGTTGTCACAGAGGTCGAGCAACAGGTCGATGTCTTCGAGTCGACCGCCGCCGTGTTCGATGCGGTACATCGCGCGCTCGATCCAACCCGAACCCTCGCGACACGGTGTGCACTGGCCGCATGACTCACGCGAGAAGAACTTCGTGATGCGCCACGCGGCGCGCACCACACAGGTTGCGTCGTCGAGCACCACGATCGAACCGGAACCCAACATCGAACCCTTCTCGGCGACCTCGTCCTGGCCGAGTGGGAGATCGAGCATGTCGGGCCCGAACCACGGAGCTGACACGCCACCGGGAATGATCGCCTTGATGTCGTTGTCGTTGATGACGCCACCACCTAGGGCGGGGTCGTAGATCAAGTCGCGGAAGGTGTTCTTCACCATCTCGATCTCGTAGACCCCGGGATTGTTCACTCGCCCGGCCAGGGCGAAGAGCCGGGTACCGGTCGAGCGGCCGCCGCCGAGTGCCGCGAAGGCCGCACCGCCGTTGTTGATGATCCAGGGCAGATTGGACATCGTCTCGACGTTGTTGACGACCGTCGGCTCGCCGTACAGGCCAGTGACCGCGGGGAAGAACGGAGGCTTGATGCGGGGAAAGCCCCGCTTGCCTTCGAGCGCCTCGATCAGCGCCGTCTCCTCGCCACAGATGTAGGCGCCGGCACCGGGGTGCACGACGACGTCGATCGAGAAGTCCGAGCCGAAGATCTTGCGACCGAGCGCGCCGTATTCGTAGGCGTCGTTGACGGCCTGCTGCACGCGTTCGAGTCCAAGGGCGAACTCGCCGCGCAGGAAGATGTACGCGGTCGTCACTTGCAGCGCGTAGGCCGCGATGATGACGCCTTCGATGAGCTGGTGGGGATCACGCTCGACGAGGAAGTGGTCCTTGAACGTGGCCGGCTCTGATTCGTCACCGTTCACGACGAGATAGGAGACCGGCGCCTTGCGCAGCATCGACCACTTGCGACCGGCCGGGAAACCGGCCCCGCCGCGACCGAGCAGCGACGCCTGGTCGACTTCGGAGGCGACGGCCTCGGGGAACATCGTGAGCGCCTTGCGCAGACCGACGTAGCCGCCGGTGTCGAGGAAGCGCGACATCGTGTGCGAGTCAGTGAACTCCGCTCGCGACGAAACGATCTTTGGGGCGGTCAAGGTAGCCACTACTTGGTCTCCTGCGCGCGGGCTTCTCGCTGCTCGTGCGCCGCGGCCCGTTCGCTCGCGACCTCGGCCCGAGGTGCGTGCAGTCCGCCGGTGCGACGCACGCGGATCAACGTGCCGTGGTTCGGGACTTCATGACTCAGCGTGCCGGCGCGAAGTTGCTCGACCAACCCGTCGAAGGCTTCGGGCGTCGTCGTGCGGACGTAGCGATGGTTCACCTGGACGCACGGGGCAATGTCGCAATCGGCGAGACACTCGGTCTCCTCCAGCGTGAACAGTCCGTCGTTGGACGTCGAGCCGACCGGACAGCCGAGCGAGGTCACCGCGTGCTCGAGCATCTCGTCGCCACCGGCGAGCAGACACGCAATGTTGGTGCAAACGCTGACGACGTACTTTCCGACCGGCTCCAGGTGGAACATGTCGTAGAAGAGGGCGGTCCCGCGCACATCAGCCGGCGTGGTCGAGGTCAACGCCGCGACCTCGGCGATACCGGCGTCAGAGATGTACCCGTCCTGCTCTTGGGCGAGGTGGAGCAACGGCAGCATCGCCGAGCGAGGTCGCGGATAGAGCGCGAGCACCTCTTCGGCGCGCTGACGGATATCGATGCGAAAGTGGCTCATCGGTCGACCTCGCCCATCACGGGGTCGATGGTGGAGATGACGGTGATGGTGTCACTCATCGAACCGCCGCGCATCAGCAGCGACACGGCTTGGAGATTCACGAAACTGGGGGCCCGAACGTGGAGGCGGTAGGGCTTGGGTCCACCGTCGGACACGAGGTAGCAACCAATCTCGCCGCGCGGTGACTCAACGGCGGAGTACACCTCACCGGCCGGAACGTGAAAACCCTCGGTGAAGAGCTTGAAGTGATGGATCAGCGCTTCCATCGACTCACCGATGCGCGCGCGCGGCGGCGGCGTCACCTTGGGGTCTTGGCTGCGGTAGTCGCCCGACGGCATCTTCTCGATGCACTGGCGAACGATGCGAATCGATTCGCGGATCTCGTTGAGGCGGATAGCGTATCGGTCGAAGTTGTCGCCGAAGGTGCCGACGATCACGTCGAAGTCGACCTCGTCGTAGGCGAGGTAGGGCATGGAGCGACGCAGGTCCCAGGGGACACCCGTCGATCGCAACAACGGACCGGTGACGCCAAGGGCCAGCGCCTCCTCGGCGGTCAGGGGCGCCACGCCGACCATGCGGTTACGGAATATTGGCTGACCGGTCAACAGCTCGTCGTACTCGAAGGTACGCGCGTAGATCGTGTCGCAGATCACGAGTACGTCGTCGCGCCACCCATCGGGCAGGTCGGCCGCGACACCGCCGGGGCGCACGTAATTCAGGTTGAGACGCAGACCGGCCGTCTTCTCGAAGAACGCGAGGATCAATTCGCGTTCGCGCAGACCGTAAATCATCATCGAACTGGCACCCAAGTCCATGCCGTTGGTCGCCATCCACACCAGGTGCGACGAGATGCGATTGAGTTCGCTCATCAGCATTCGGATCCACACGGCGCGCGACGGCACCTCGATGTCGAGGAGCTTCTCGACGGCCATCGAGAAGCACAGTTCGTTGATGACCGGGCTGAGGTAGTCCATCCGGGTCACGTTGGTCGCGCCCTGGATGTAACTGAGTTCCTCGCCGGTCTTCTCCATGCCCGTGTGCAGGTAGCCAATGACCGGCTTGGTCCGCAGCACGAACTCGCCATCGAGTTCGAGCATGAGACGAAGCACGCCGTGGGTCGACGGGTGCGACGGACCCATGTTGATGATCATCGTCTCGTCGTCGTGACGGTCGTAGTCGACTGACGTCGGATCGAGCGTCAGACCGTCGAGTCGCAGGACCGCGCCGACTTCACGTCCCAGTTCATTGTCGCTCGTCGTGTCGCGGCGCTGCAGCTCCTGCGCGCCCTCGGACGTCTCCGCGGTCAGTAGATCAAGGCGCTCCGCGACGCGTATCGTGTCGTCGCTCATCGCGGCCCCGGTGACTCTTTGAACTGCACGGGGACACGGCCGGCGCCGTAGTCCTTTCGAAGGGGGTGTCCCTCCCACTCCTCGGGCATCAAGATGCGCGTGAGGTCGGGGTGGTTCGCGAACAACAGACCGAAGAGGTCGAAGGCCTCGCGCTCCATGGCCTCGGTACCGGGGTAGAGGGAGAAGAGGGAGTCGACCTCGGGCGCGTCGTCACCGGCCTGCACCCGAATTCGTACGCGCTGCTTCTTCGAGAGGCTCAGCAGATTGACCACCACTTCGAAGCGCGTGGGCGCCACCCCCTCGGGGAGCCAGCGGTCGAAATGCTCGAGGTAGTCCACCCCGCTGAGGTCGACGCACATCTCGAAACCGTCGTCCTTGAACGAACGAACGAGCGAGAAATACTGGTCGAGGGTTGGAAAGCAGCACAGGTCCGCAGCGAGTCCTTCGCTGGTCACTACGCCTGGGGGGGCCGCGGGAGACAGGGAGATCACTTCGGTGTGCCTACCCTCACAGCAACTGGGACCTCGGGCGTCCAGAGATCTTGTGCACCGTCGAGGTGCACGGGTCGACCCTCGTGACGGCGCTTCATGATCTCGCCGGTGCGGATCTGCTCGTGCAACGTGAGGATCGCGTGCATCAGTGTCTCGGGACTCGGGGGGCAGCCCGGCGCGTAGACGTCGACGGGGACGATCTGGTCGACGCCCTGGACGATGGCGTAGTTGTTGAACAGTCCGCCCGTCGAGGCGCACACGCCCATCGAGATGACCCACTTGGGTTCCATCATCTGGTCGTAGACCTGACGAAGGACCGGCGCCATCTTCTGGCTGACACGACCGGCGACGATCATGAGGTCGGCCTGGCGCGGTGAGTTGCGAAAGACTTCCATGCCGTAACGCGCGAGGTCGAAGTCGGCGCCACCGGTGGCCATCATCTCAATCGCGCAACAGGCGAGACCGAAGGAGGCCGGCCACACCGAGGCCCGTCGCGCCCAACGCACGATGTCCTCGAGCGGACCGGTAAGGAAGTTGTGCTGGAGGTCTTCGAGCGCCACGATTACGCCGCCTGATCGGCGTCGGAGTTGATGCGAAGAATCGTCGAGGAGCTCGTGCGCGAGGGCAGACCCGGGACCAGGTGCTTCACCGGACCCCACGACAAGGCACCCTCGGCGACCAGGAAGAGCAGTGCGCCAAAGACCGTCACCGAGAAGACCAGTATCTCGACGAGTCCGAAGAGACCGAGTTGGCGAAAGACGACGGCGAAGGGGTACAAGAACACGACTTCGATGTCGAAGATCACGAAAATCATGGCGACCAAGTAGAAGCGAACCGGAAAACGTTGTGGCGGCTCGATCTCGGGGACAATCCCGCACTCGTAGGGTGCCAGCTTCGCGTCAGAGGGTCGCTTGCGAGGCGCCAGCATGGCTGACATCACAAGCGAACCCGCACCGAAGAGCACTCCGAGAACAAGGAGCCCCAGTATTGGTAAGTACTGGTCCACGGACATCATTTCTACCAGACCCGAACAGCCCCTTCGACAGATGGGCACCGGGTCCAAGGCCCTAGGCTTGGCCAATGCCAACTCTGCGCGACGTGGTCGCGAAACGCACCGTCTTCGATGCCGTCATCGTCGGTGCGGGACCTTCAGGATCGGCGTGCGCATACTGGCTCGCCCAAGCAGGGTGGTCGGTCTGTCTGATCGAGAAGAAGCATTTCCCGCGCGAGAAAACCTGCGGTGACGGGCTCACCCCGCGATCGGTCTACCAACTCGCGCAGATGGGTCTCGAAGACGTCGTGGCCCAAAATGGCCATCGTTTCAAGGGATTACGGGGGTTTGGCTTTGGCGCGTCGCTCGAGATGAAGTGGCCCGAGCACCCCGTCTTTCCAAATTACGGCTACACGATCACGCGTTTCAACCTCGACGGACTCGTCGCGGAGCGGGCCGAGGGTCTCGGTGCAGTCCTGCTGGGCGGTGTCGAGGCCGTCGCGCTGCTCGAGCCGTCGGACGCGCCCGAGGGAGGACTGCGCGGCGCGGCGGGGGTCGTCGTGAAGGACAAGGAGAACGACGACACGGGCGAGATCCGAGGTCGCTACCTCGTGGTGGGCGACGGACAGAACTCACGACTCGGTCGCGAGCTCGGCACCGTGCGCAACAAGTCCTGGCCCATGGGCATGGCGCTTCGCGGGTACTACACGAGCGATCGTCACGACGAACCATGGATCGATTCGCACCTCGACATCCGTGACCCCAAGGGCGACGTCGTCCCCGGCTACGGATGGATCTTCCCCCTGGGGGACGGTCGCGTCAACGTGGGCGTCGGTCTCCTCTCGACCGGCGGCGCCTGGAAGGGCGTGAACACCACCAAACTCCAGGAGTACTTCGTCGCCCAGACGGCGGACGCGTGGGGACTCAACGACAAGACCTGCTTAGGTCCCGCGACCGGCGGCCGACTGCCAATGGGGCTGGCCCTCGGACCGCGGACCGGTCCGAACACGCTCACGATCGGTGACGCCGCTGGTACCGTCAATCCCTTCAACGGTGAAGGAATCGCCTACGGCTACGAGACCGGCCGGCTCGCCGCGAGTGTCATCGCCGACGCGCTGCTCCACGACGACTCGTCGCTGCTCCCCCTCTACGAGGAGTTACTCGAATCGGCCTACGGCGACTACTACAAGGTGGCGCGCGCCTTCGTCCGCGTGATCTCTGAACCGAAGATCCTCTCGGTCTGCGTCGGCGTGGGCATGCGTATCGAGCCGCTGATGACGACGTTGCTCGCCATCATGGCTAATCTGATGCGCAACGACAAGCGCGGACCGGCCGAGGTCGGCTACCAGGCACTTCGTCGCCTCGCCGATGTCGTGCCAGAACAGGCGTACGCCATGTTGCTCGGTGACGCAAAAAGGCCTGACTGAGCTCAGTCCGCCGCGGACGACGAGGACGCCGTGCGCGAGAGCAGGGTGCTCACCAGGTTCGCGATGAACCTCCTGGACTTGGGCCACTGGGCGACGATGGCACCGAGGGTCACCTCGTAGTGGCCCGATGAGACGACGACGACCACGAGATGGAGCTTGCCGGCCGTGTTGGTCAGCGTCAGCGGCGCCTCGCCACCACGGACCCATCCCTTGACGAACGTGCGCGGGCGAAAGGTCGTGCCGACGTTCGATGTGGGAATCTTCGCACCGAGTCCGGCCTTGATGAGGGCCACGTTCGACGAGACGAAGCACGATCCGAACTTTTGTCGCGACATCTCGGCGACGTCGTGATCGACCATCGTCGTCGTGCGGTAGTACTGCGACGTCGAAGCGACTTGAATACCACCAAAGGATGGCGAACTGAAGACGCGCGAAGAGACCTGATAGTCCGGCTCTTGACCTGACGCGCCAAAGACGCGGTCACGAGCATTCGATACGCCGATGCAGTGCTGGAACAGCGCCGCCGCGTGCACGAAGACAGCCGGCGGAGAGGACTTGACCGGCGTCGTCGTCGACGTGTCAACCTGCCCGTAGAGGGGGAAGAGATAGTCGAGGAGTGAACTCGTGGTCACGAACCAACCTGCTGGCAGATCGCGCAAGGTGAGGTTGATACCCTTCGCATCCGCGAGTTCCTTCGTGCCCGACGTGTTCGAATACAACCACGACCCGAAGACTCCCGCGAGTGCGGCGAGCAGGACCACGAAAGCGAGAGCGAAGACACCGGCGCGCCGGCGACGCCGAGCGACCGTGCCACCATGTTCGAGCACGATGACGCGCCAGGCTTCGTAGTCGCGCACGTCTCGGGTGCGCCAGCAGTAGCGCACCCCGTTGGCGGTCGCGAAGAGCGCGATACCGCGCGCGAATCGGATCAGTTGGAGGTTCCCCAACTCCGCCCACGGTGTCTGCCAGGCGACGCTCGGTTGACCGGCGAGTTGGGTGAGGCCGATGTCGTCGGCGAGCAGCGTGACGTCCGACGTCGCTCCGTTCGTGACGAAGCTCGGACGAACCGACCAGCCCGTACTTCGCAGTGGTGCGCTCATGACCTCGCTGCCACCTCCGCCGCCTCGGCCGCCATGGCAACCGTCGTGGCGAGGTCCTCGTCGGAGTGCGCCATCGAGACGAACAGGATCTCGTAGGCGCCCGGTGCGAACGCCACCCCACGGTCCAGCAGGGCATGAAAGAAGGGGCGATAGAGCCCGTTGTCGCAGAGGACCTTCGCCTCGTCGAAGTTCGTGGGCGCGTTCGTTTCGTCGCGACTGAGGTAGAGACCGACGAGCGGACCTTCACTCGGACAGAGTGCGACCAGGCCGCTCGAGCGAATCGCCTCTTGCAGGGTCTGCGCGAAGCGGCCGACCCGTTCGCTCAGTTCGTCGTAGTCCGAGGGCGTGACCAGGTTCAGCACCTTCGTGCCCGCAGCCGTGGCGAGAGGATTCCCGGACAACGTGCCCGCTTGGTAGACCGGTCCGAGGGGCGCGAGCGACGAAAGGAGCGCCCTCGATCCACCGAAGGCACCGACCGGCAGTCCCCCACCGATGACCTTGCCGAAGCACCAAAGGTCCGGGGTGACGCCGAAGTACTGTTGGGCCCCCGCGAAGGCCAGTCGAAATCCGGTGATCACCTCGTCGAAGATGAGGAGCGCCCCCACTCGGTCGCACTCCGCTCGCAGTCCCTGGAGGAAGCCCTTCGTGGGAGCGACGAGATTCATGTTCGCCGCGACCGGCTCCACGAGGACCGCGGCGACGGTGTCGTCGAGTTCGGGCACGACGTTGTAGGTCGCCACGATGGTGTCAGCGACCGCACCGGCCGTGACGCCGGCCGATCCGGGTAGCCCCATCTGCGCCACGCCGCTCCCGCCAGCGACCAGCAACGCGTCGGAGTGACCGTGGTAGCAGCCGTCGAACTTCACGATCTTGTCGCGCCCCGTGGCGCCCCTCGCGAGGCGCACCGCGCTCATCGCCGCCTCGGTACCCGACGAGACGAGTCGCACCTGTTCGAGACCGGCGACGCGCTCGGTCATTGTTTCGGCGAGCAACACCTCGCCGGGGGTGGGCGCACCGAAGGTCGTGCCGTCCTTCACGGCGTCGCGCAGCACGTTGACGACGTCGGGGTGGGCGTGTCCGAGCAGTGACGCCCCGTAGGACTGGACGAAATCGATGTAGCGCTTTCCTTCGACGTCCTCCACGTAGGCGCCGTAACCTTTCGCCACGGTGTAGGGCGTGCCACCCACGGAGCGAAACGATCGCACGGGCGAATCAACGCCGCCGGGTATGACCGCCTGCGCCCTCTTGAACCACGCGTCGTTCGTATCGCTCAAGCGTCGAGCTCCGTGGCGATCTCGCGGGCGAAGTACGTCAACACGAAGTCCGCGCCGGCCCGTCGCACGGCGGTGAGTTGTTCGATCGCGACGGCGGTCCCGTCGATCCAGCCATTCGCGCTCGCCGCCTTCACCATGGCGTACTCGCCGCTCACGTGATACGCGCACACGGGGACCTCGAGCGCGCCGTGAAGATCGCTCACCACGTCGAGGTAGGACATCGCCGGCTTCACCATGACGATATCGGCACCTTGGGTCACGTCGGCCCGGGCTTCACGCAGCGCCTCACGACGGTTGCGGTAGTCCTGCTGATAGCCCTTGCGATCACCCCCGCCAACGATCTCGACACCGACGGCGTCGCGGAACGGCCCGTAGAGCCCGCTGGCGTACTTCGCGGCGTAGGCGAGAATGATCGTGTCCGTGAAGCCTGCCTGGTCGAGGGCACTGCGAATCGCCCCCACCTGGCCGTCCATCATGCCGCTCGGTGCGACAACCGCGGCGCCCGCCTGCGCCTGGGCGACCGCGACCTGCGCGTAGAGCGCGATGGTGGCGTCATTGTCGACCGTGCCGTCAGGCAACACCACACCACAATGGCCGTGGCTCGTGTACTCGTCGAGGCAGAGATCGGCCATCAGGACGATGTCGTCACCGAACTCATCGCGCAGCTCGCGCAGTGCGACCTGGGCGATGCCATTGGCGTCCCAGGCGCCACTGCCAACCTCGTCCTTGGTCGTCGGGACGCCAAAGAGCAGCACGCCGCGCACCCCGACGCGAACCAATGCGCGGACCTCGTCACGCAGCGAGGCCACGGTGTGCTGGAAGTGGCCGGGCAACGAAGAAATGGCGCGCGGCTCGAAGATGCCTTCCGCGACGAAGAGCGGCGCCACGAAGTCGTGGGGGGCGAGGGTGGTTTCGGCGACCAGTCGCCGCAGCGCCGGCGTGCGACGAAGTCGTCGGGGTCGTTCGGTGGGAAACACGCTCCCAGCCTATTGCGACCAGGAATCTCGTTGGCCAGCGAATTACTCGACGCCGGCGAGACGTTGGCGCAGGTGCGGGCCCCAACCTTCAATGACGCGCTCATGTTCCTCGGCGACGGCGGCACCGGTCGAAGCGCCGGGGACGACGATCCACGCGTGTGGATCGACGAAGGCCCGCGCGACGACCCAGGCGGACGGCGCGCCGACGAAGACCACATCGGCCGCTCGCAGGAGAGCCTGCTGGGTCTCCGTCGGCACGAGCGCCACGGTCTCGTAACAGGCGACGACGAACACGTCGAGTCCGCGTTCGCGAAGGACATCGACCAGGTCCTCACGCGTATCCCTCGCTCCGAGCACCAGTACTGGACCGCGCACAATCTGGGGAGCCAGCGACATCGCTCCGCCGTCACCCTGCCGGTGCACTTTGACACCCTGACCCTCCAACGAGGTCGTCGTCGCGGGACCCACGCTGAACACGTCGACGTCCGAGGTTGAGGAGGCGATCGCCAGTGTCGCGTAGGAATGGCTGCGCTCGCTCGTCACGACCAATGACGCGAAGCGTCCCCGTGCGTCGCACCGCTCCAGAGCGTCCACCACCTGTTGTGGTTCGTAGTACCGCGTTGTCGTGAGCGGCACCTCCGTGAAGGACGCGTCCTCGGGTAGCCACGCCTTGAGCGGATCGTTCTTTCCCGCCTCTCGAGTGAGGACGACCTTCAACGATCCCGGTCCCATCCGGCAAGGTCACCGCCGCCCAGGTGGTCGCGCAGTTCGATGGCGAGTGCCCGTCCCAACTCGGCCGCGTCGGTCCCTTCGACGGTGGCGCGGACACTGTGCGACCCGTCAACGGACAACATCACGCCACTGACGCTGATCGTCACGCCGTCGAGCGTGGCGTACGCACCGGCGGGGACCGTACACCCGGCACCGAGTTCGCGTAGGAACGAGCGCTCGGCAACGAGCGATGTGAATGCCGCGCTGTCATCGATCGCTGAGAGCAAGGTCGTCGTCGAGTCATCATCGACGCGCACTTCGAGCGCCAACGAACCTTGGCCAACCTGCGGGACGAACCAGTCCGTCGAAAGCCGTTCGCTCACGAGCTCGCCTTGGCCCAGTCGTTCGAGCGCCGCCGCGGCCGCCACCACCGCGTCGATACCATCGTGGCCCGCTTTCGAAAATCGCGTCGCCATGTTGCCACGCAGTCCCACCACGCGCAGATCAGGTCGACGTTCTAACAGCAGCGCCCTTCGACGCGGCGATCCCGTCGCGACGGTGGCCCCCGGTCCGAGACCGGCGAGCGAACGTCCGATGAGCACGTCAGCGGCGTCGAGGCGTTGTGGCACGCACGAGAGCCTCAGACCATCGGGGGTCGTGCTCGGAAGGTCCTTCGCGCTGTGCACGGCGACGTCCGCCGCACCGCGCAGCACGGCAGCTTGAATCTCGACCGCGAACACACCTTGTCCGGCGAGTTGATCGAGGGCGACGTCGCGACGAATGTCACCTTGCGTTTCGATGTGCACCAGTTCGCACGTCACCCCGAGTGACGTCAGGCGCTGCTGTACGTACGTGGCTTGCTGCAGCGCTAGTGGCGAACGCCGAGTCGCCAGTCGCAGAGTGCTCATAGATCGAAGAGATTCCGAGTGGCCTCACTGAGTCGCGTTCCTTGATCGGTTCCCGCCGCCTCCTTCAAGGCCACGGTCGGTTGATGGGCGATCTTGGCGACGACCGATCGAAGAAGCGAGGCGACCTTCGCGCGTTGCTCCGGCGTCAAATCATCGAGTTCACTCTCGCGACGAGCCATCTCTGTCGACACGACCTCGTCGAAATGTTCTCGGAGTTCACTCACGATGGAGGCCGCACCGCGCGCGCGCTGGTCGCTCAGATACCGCTCAACGTCATCCTCCACGATGGCGCCGGCCGCCTCGAAGGACTCTCGTCGATCGCCGAGCGCTTGGCCGACTCGCTCGTGGAGGTCACCAATGTCGATGCGTTGGACGTTCTCCAGGTCTTGCACGTCGCTCGATACGGCTCGCGGAAGCCCGAGGTCGACGATGAGCACTCGTTGACGGCATCGCAGGAGGTCCTCACGCGTGACCACCGGTTGGGCGACCTCCACCGCCGCGACCACGAGCCGCGCCTCGGTCACGAGTGTCGCCACGTCCTCGAGGGTCGCTAACTCGACTCGCTCATCTCGCAACTCACCGAGCAGTCGCAGCGCCGTGGACGCTGTTCGATTCGCAATGGTGAGTCGGTTGAGTCGTGCCGGCCGTGCCAGGAGCGATCGTGCGATGCCCCCGGCCAGTTGGCCGGCCCCGACGATCAACACGTCGGCACCCTCGAGGTCCACGCCAAGTTCCTCGGTCGCCATCATGACCGACGCCTGCGCGAAACTCGTTGTGCCCCGAGCAATCTGAGTCTCACTGCGCACCCGTCGACCTGACGAAATCGCCCGCTGAAACAGCTCGGTGATCTCTGGTCCCGCAGTCTGTTCTTCGGTCGCCAACTCGAGTGCCCGACGTAGTTGTCCGAGGATCTCGAATTCGCCCGGCACGACGGACTTGAGACCGGCGGCCACGCTGAAGAGATGCGTCGCCACACCGCGGTCGAAGTGCACGCTCAGGTGGTCGGCGAACTCGCTCGGATCGAGTCCCGTGGCCTCACTCAACGTGTGGGTGATCTCCTCGATCGCTCCGTGGAATCGGTCGATGACGGCGACGACTTCGGTGCGCAAACAGGTCGACACGAAGACCGCTTCGTGGATATTGCGTTGACTCAACAAGCTGCGAAGGACCTTGTTCCATTCGTGCTCGAGAACGGTCGCTCGCTCGAGGAGGTCTAACGACGCGTTCTCGTGGTCGATCCCTACCGATATCAGCGCCACGGTGACACACTCACGACGTCGCGCGTGGACTGGGCGTCGAGATGCCGAGCGAGTGCAGGAGTCCCCCGCCGAGTGGACCAGTGCCGTTGTTGAGGTGGTACATGAGAATCTGCAGCTCGATCGAGAAGTCCACGTAGTGCACGGCCGTGCCGATCGGTACCGTGAGGACTTGCGGCGCGAAGTTGAGTAGCGCGTGGATGCCGGCGCCGACGAGACGATCGGCGACGTCTTGCGCGGCCTCGGGCGGCACGCAGATGACACCGACGGTGGCGGGGACGATGGGATCGTCGAGCGACTTCACGACGCAGCCGACGATCGTCGCGCCCACGACGTCGGGGTCGTTGTCGTAGAGCGCGGCGAGTTGCGCCCCGCGGATGAGAAAGTTCGTCGAGTTCACGAGTGCTCGGCCCAGGTTCCCGATCCCGACGACCACCACGTCATAACGACGGTCGTGACCGAGTGCCTCGCCGATGTGCTCGTTCAGCACCTGCACGTCGTAGCCCGCACCGCGGGTGCCAAAGGATCCGAGTCCCGCGAGGTCACGGCGAACTGTCGTGGCCGTCACGCCGGCCAACTCGCCGATCTGTTGGGAGTCGATTCGATTGAGTCCGCGTAGTTGCCAACTCTCGGCGATGCGTTGATAGACCGGCAGACGCGCAATCGTCGGTTCAGAGAGTTTCCTCGGTCGAAGACGCGGGGTAACCATGGCTCAACGTTACTTTGACGCTCAGCGGCCCATCTGACGACTGCGTTCCGCCGCGGCGGCGACCGCTTCAAGGAACGCGGAACGTACGGCACGGCTTTCCAGGATGCGAAGGCCCGCGGCCGTCGTACCGCCCGGCGAGGTGACTTGGAAACGCAACTCTTCGGGCGTCTCGCCGGTGGCGACCAACAGCGCGGCCGAACCTTCGAAGGTGCCCACGACGAGTTGTCGAGAGACCTCGCGCGAAAGACCCTGGTGGACACCGGCTTCGATCAGCGATTCGATGACGAGATAGAGGTACGCCGGCATAGGGCCCGAGAGCCCGGTCACCGCGTCAATATTCTTCTCGCTGACGCGAACGACGGTGCCGACCGCGCCGAGAATCGACTCCGCCCAATCGAGGTCGTCCTTCGTCACTTGCGCACCGCCCGCGATCGCACTCACGCCCTTTCGCACGAGTACCGGTGTGTTCGGCATCGCGCGAATGATCGCGATCGGTTCGGGGAACGAAAGTTCCAACCGGTGCGTCGAAAGTCCCGCCACCACGGACAAGAGGCGGGTGACACCCATGGCGGCGCAGTGGCGAGCCACCGCTTCGGCGTGTTCGGGCTTCACGCAGAGCGCCACACCGCTCGTTGGTCCGACGTGGTCGATTTCCAAGGACGCGAGCACCGCGACACCCGGGAGACGCGACTGGAGAGCCTCACGCTGTTCACTCGCCGTCTCGATGACTGCGAGGTCGCCCGGTGGACACCACTTCGCATCCATCAGACCCTCAGCGAGCGCTGATCCAATCCTGCCGCCGCCGATGATTACCAAGGTGAATGCCATGGCGCAACGCTACAGCGTTCGCGAATTACGTTCTCGGGCGACGGCGGTAGAGCGCGGGCAACCCCAGCGTCATGGCCGTCGGGTAGATCTCGTCGACGTAGGTCAACGTTGCCCCGACCAACTCGTCGAGACGATCGACGTCGACCTCATTGATAGGGATCTGCGTCATAAGGTAGATGCCCTCCTCTGGTCCGATCGCGAAGTGAACCTCGCGTAGTTCCGCGTTCTTCACGAGGAGGAATCGAAGCAGGGCCTCACGGTTCTCCTCGGGGGCCGGCATCAACTCGGTCTCCACGTGCACGCTTCGCTGGCGCAGCGCCAGCCACAGGGTGATGACCGGTTTTTCTTCGCCTTTCAAGCGAATGAGCCAGTGATAGTGACCATGATCGTCGGGCGACGTTTGATGTTCGACACCTAAGAGGGTCCCGCTCCACTGTTGCGCCCACGATTGGATCTCATCGTCGAGACGTTGGGCCGAGTCGGCGTCGCCCAGCGGAGCGCGAGTCACGTCAGCAGCGTACGAGACCCGAGAGCGCCAACTCCTCAGTGAGGTCGGCCAGCGAGCGCGCCGCTGAGCGCCAGGTGTAGCGGCGCGCGAGCAGGACGGCCGCGTTGGACATCGCGGTGGCGTTCTGAGGATCAAGTACAACCTCGACGGCGTCGGCCCAGACCTCAGGGTCTCGCTCGTCCACGAGAAAGCCGGTGACGCCTTCATCGATCAAGGTCATGAGTCCGCCGACCTCACTGGCGACGACCGGCGTGCCACACGCCGAGGATTCGAGCGCGACCAGACCGAAGCTCTCGGTCCTCGAGGGGACCAGCATCACGTCGGAGGCTCGCATCCACGTGGAAAGGAGCTGGTGGGACTGGGGAGCGACGAAACTGACGTGCGAAATAACGCCCGCCTCCTCGACGCGACGGTGCAGACTCGCGAGCGTTGCGCGGCCATCAGGCCCCGACGGTCCGCCCACGATCGCCAGCATGATATTTCGGCCACGATTTCGAAGTTCTATGAGGGTCTCGAGCGCGAGGTCGACGCCCTTCAGTGCCTGGAGGCGACCAACGAACAACAGCATCGAATCTTCACCCTTGATGCCGAGGGCCCGACGGGCCTGGGGGCGGTAGCCCGGCGCAAAGAAGGCGTGCTCGACGCCCAGTGGCACGATGTGCACCCGAGAGCGTTCGGCATTGTAGAAACGGACGAACTGCTCGGCCTCGACCTCACAACTCGCGAGCACCGCGTCGGCGCACGCGAAGATCGCCGCCTCCTGGAACGCGCGATCCTCCGACTCGCCCTCGAACGTATCGGCCTTCACGCGCTCGAGCGTGTGAAAGGTCATGATGAGCGGGATGTTGAGTTCGTGCTTGAGACGATGTCCCGCCAAGCCGCTCAGCCAGTAGTTCGCGTGGATCGCGTCGGGGATGCCCGTCAACTGGAAGAGCCCGGACACGTTGTCGGTGAACTCAGCGACGTAGTTCGTCAGTTCTTCGCGGTCGAGCGCTGCTGGGGGGCCCGCGGAGACGAAGTGGACCCGGAATCCCGGTTCCACGTTCACGACATCGCCAACACGGCTGTTGTCTCGACGGGTGTAGACGTCGACGTCGTGACCGAGCCGAGCGAGAGCGCTCGAGAGTTCGCGGACGTAGACGTTCATCCCTCCCCCGTCGCCCGTGCCGGGCTGGGCCAGAGGTGAGGTGTGATAGGAGAGAACCGCGAGTCGAGCCACGGGGGCATCCTACCGGTGTCTCCCCTGATTCAACAGGGGAACTGCCCAGCGTTTCAGGCGTTTTTCAGCACGATGTACTTGGCTCGTCGAGCGGGTACGAGGCCGAAATTCCTCGAATCGGTAGAGCCATCTGCGTTGTCGCCCCGAAGGTCCAATTTTGTCCCCACTCGCGCGACGCATCGCTTAAGCATCCAACCCTGCGCGATGCGCCGGTCGCGCACGACCACCACGTCACCGATGCGTACACGGCGCCATCGGCGGAGTGCCGTTAATCGTTCGCCCGGTAAATAGGTCGGAGCCATGGACATTCCCTCGACGGTCAAACGTCGGAGGAAGAACTCGCGGACCCGGTCCATTTCAGTGAACGATAGACGGTCAACCTCACTAACCTGCGTAAGGAAACAGGGTTTGCACTCCAGTGCAGCACGATCGAAAGGCGAAGCCATGACGCTTCTGAACCGCATCAACGCATACCTCGACGCCACCACCACACCGCTCGTCGTCTCGGCGCACTGCGACCTCCCTTGTGGCGTCTACGACCCGGCCCAAGCTCGGATCGAAGCACAGTCCGTGCGGGCCTGCATGGAGAAGTACAACGCCTCGAGCGACGCCGACTTCAAGGTTCGCGCCACCATCATCAAAGAGGAGCGCGCCGACCTGGTGAAGCACCACCTCTGGGTCCTCTGGACCGACTACTTCAAAGTCGAGCACCTCAAGGAGTTCCCGAACCTGCACGACCTCTTCTGGATGGCGACCAAGAGCGCGGGCGAGACGAAGAAGACGAACGACGTCGTCGTCGCCGACCGCCTCCTGAGCGAGATTGACGCCATCGCTGAACTGTTCTGGGCTACGAAGAAGTAGCCGAACTTCCGATAGGGCGAGACCCGGTGGCGTCCGTCCCATTTGAATACGGGCTGATGTCGCGGTCCTAGAAAACTCCAAAGAGAGGCACCTTCGTCATCGACGAAGGTGCCTCTCTTTGTGTACGTAGTCGGCAGGACCAGTGCTACCCCTGCGTTGGAGGCTCATCGGAACTCTCCGAGCGTGACGGCGATTGTGCCATCACTGAGATTCTCCATCGTCGTAGTTCTCGCGCTGCTCCCGGCGACCCAGTGGCACTGATGGCGATGCGGACTTGGCGGGTCTTTTCGCCATGTTCCTTCAGGCGAGTTCGGGGTGCGCGGGACAGTTCGCCAACAACGGATTGGCAATCAACTCCGAATCGTCAATCGGTTCGTGACAGACCTGACACGTGCGATAGGTCCCCGCGCGCAAACGCTCGAGGGCTCGTTCAACGTCATTGAGTGTTGATTCAATAGCGCTGACACTCTCATTGGCGAACTCAGTCACGTGATCACGCTAGTCCTCGTCCTTCGCACGCCAATATTCATATGGCGAGAGCGACATTGAACGTTGCCCGACTCGCTGCCGCCAGTTGCGACGCTCCACGGGCCGCACTGATGCCAACAACTACGATGTACCGGCTAGGGCCGCTAGCTCATCGGGAAGAGCAGGGGACTTTTAATCCCAAGGTGCCGGGATCGAGACCCGGGCGGCCCACTACAGTCCTCGTCAGAGGGTAGAAATTTAACTTCTCTGACTCCAATGTAGCCAATGATTTAGCCAATGCTCGGAGGTAGCGGCGAAGTGAACGGGGCAGAGTACTTAATCGCTCAGGTGGGCAGTGGCGCAAAACGCCGCGCTGCATTGTCGCTTCTCCTCGATCCAATAGAAATTCCTGGCGGTGACTGGGAGGTTTACAGCAAAAAGACTTGGCGTGCGGGGTTTTTCAAAACGGGTGATACGAATCGTAGGAGCAGACGTACCGGTGCATTCAATGCAATTAGAACCTACAAAGACAAACGTCCTGACGCCACCGAGGCGATTCTCATTGAAATTCGTCAATACGGGAGCGAAGTGGACGCCTTGGTGGAGTTACCAACTACGCGACTAAATCTCCGCCCTTCTCCAAATAACCCTGGGGCAACGGTGACCGAGGCAACGCTGATTGAAGTTCCGGATGTTTCGGAGTCGATCTCGGCATTCTGCATCGAACAGTGCACCTCCGTGGGAGATCGTCTCAATACCCACCGATGTGTCGTGGATTCAGTCGGTCAGGTTGTCTTTCTCACCGACTTCGTAGCTTTGGGAGAGGGACACGCTTGGGACGATGTGCTCGAACTGTCGAGATTGCAAGGTGCACGAATTCGAACGAAGTTGGGCGTCTCCGAGTCTGAGTGAAACGCTGGCTCATCGAACCGATCCAAAACTGATGATTCAAAGTTGTGGGTCGGCTTCGACACTTATCGGCAGACATTCTCGTGAAGCCTCCAGCGCGAGGTTGCAGTGCTGAGGTGTCAAGCCTCCGCCGCCACAGGTTTGCAACCTGGTTCAACCCAACCTCTTGCAATATTACGAGAATCGGTGAGGCGATACGAACTTGAATCTCAAATCCGTCGGCCCCAAGGATTTTGACATCTCCAGTGCCGCAATTCCCGACGCCATGTAGCCAGTGGTTTAGCCAGGGACAGAAATCCCACGTTCCATCCCGCGCACGCCGACATCACCCGACAAGACCTCAGTCGAGAATCCTCAGTCGAGAATCCTCACTTCGTCGCCTTCGCGGACAACGCCAGGGCTCGCGACCCTTGCGCGCGACCCGACGTTGCCGTCGTGGTGGCGACTCACGTGACGTAAGACGTCGAGCTGGCGATCAAGGCCTCCTGGCTGAGGTCTCGTCGTCATTACGCATCGTGAACATGGATTAACGATCTCAACTTCGACCTCGCCAATTTGAATGCGGCGCTGCGGCGGCGTGTCCAGACTCCCCTCTCCGTCATCGACGACAATGTTCGGTCGGAATCGTCGCACGTCCCAGCGAAGGTCGGGACGCTCGATTGAGAGTCGCTCTAACTCGGAATTCGTGAGGAGATGAAGCGCACTCTCGTCGACGAATCGGCCACCCGTTCCCTCCCACGAGACCACTCCCGAGTCGTCTCGTTCGAAGTCTTCCTGGCTCTCAAACGTGGCCGCCCCGAATGTCGCGGCGAGCACCAGCGCAACTGGATACCCGAGCCAGGTGGAGAGCTCGTCATCGAGACGAACTCCTTCGGGCAACTCCTCACCTGACGGTAGGGTCACCACGAGCTCGCCGGAGCGAAGTTCCGCGGTCGCCTCGAGCAGTCGACCCTCTCGTTTCGCCGACAGAATGGTCCCGGACTCACATCGAAGGACCCCGTACGCCCGGTCGCCCACGACGCCCGACAAGTCAAAGTCCGTTTCGCCGACCTTCTGGCCCTGCATGGATTTCACGGGATAGCACCACAAGGAGGAGACCTTGGCGGTCCGGGGCGACGCGACGTCGAGCATGGAGGGAGCCTAGAAGCCGCCGAGTGGACACGCTGACACCGTGACACCCTCGCGTCGCTCAACCGTTGACGCCCTTGGCCGGCAACGCCGCGAGTCGAAATGAGGTGTAACGGTTTTGCTCGGAGGAGGACTGCTGGTTTAGACG